>WNFU01006225.1_pt1 | contig 23205 bp, 24 predicted proteins | sample 5400121 | NCBI WGS metagenome assembly WNFU01 (sample SAMN13153360, study PRJNA577476) | soil metagenome | isolation source: 100 cm soil or saprolite under grassland replicate 1 | place: USA:California | collected 2016-06-15
GGATCGCCCTGGTCTGGGAGACCCAGGGAAGGAAGAGAGCGCCAGCAGCCAGCGCCCCGGCGAGCATCGCGAGCCCCCCCAGCTTGGGAGTGGCGACCTGGTGCAGGCTGCGCTCGTTTGGAACGTCGATGGCGCCGATCTTGCGCGCCAGCCGCTCCGTCAGGGGAACCAGCAGCCAGGCGAGGAGCACGGCCACCGCGAAAGCGAACAGCGCGTAGATCTCGGACGGTCTTCCGTTGACGAGCATGCCGCTCCCGGGCGAGGGTATCCGACCCCGCGGGCGCCCCCCTATCGGCCCGGTTGGCGCCTCACCGACCCATCCCGTGGATAACGCGTCAAACGAGGCGCTTATCCACCGCTGTCCTGTCTAGAGCTCGCATAACGAACGCTAGGCAGGACGGCGCGGAGCATCGCGCGGGGCCAGACTAGGGCTCGCGCGTCCCGAGGTAGCCGGCTAGGGCAAAATCGCTGCAGCAAGCGCTCCAGGGCGAAGAGACCCCGCCCGCCACGATCCGGCCTCGTGGCTGGATCACGACATCCCTTCCAAGGTCCGCTTGCATTCGGTGGTGTTCTTCGGGACGAAGGTTGGTGGTGTCTTTGCCATCGCCCGCAAAGCCTTGGTCGAGCCGGCCGTTTGGCCGGTATCGGGCGACCGCCAGCCGCGCATGGCGACCAACGTAATAGGTGAGGCTGGCTGTTCCTGCCATGACGATCTTTCCGTCCGCCTGAAGTGCGAGGCCTCCACCGTAGTTGTAGGGCCATCGGTCGATAAAGGTGGTCCGTTGTGCACCATCATCTCCGAAGGCTGGATCCGGGTTGCCATCCGGCAGGTAACGCACAAGACCGAACGCGCTGTAGGCGGGCTCGGGAACCGCGGCATCGGAGGTGGTCCCGGCGGCGACAATCTTGCCATCGGGCTGAATCGCAACGCTGGTCGCGTAGCCGCTGGACACGGGGCCGTGAACCTGCACGCCCTGCTCGCCGAAACCCGAATCGGGTGAGCCGTCGGCGAGAAAGCGAGCGACCATCCAGTTATTGCCGGCCGATCCAGCGATAACGAGCCTGCCATCCGGCTCGACGGCGATGTCATACGCTCGCAAGCTGCTCTCCTGGCCGAGTGCGGTTACGAGCTTGCCGTCGCCGTCGAAGCTCGGATCGAGACTGCCGTTCCGCCGGTAGCGGACGATCCTGACATAGCCCCTCCACGTATAGCCGGCCGCGACGAGCTTTCCGTCGGGCTGGATCGCAAGGCCCAAGGCAATGCTCCAGGGGCCCGTACCGATGGTGGCTTTGCCAGCCACCCCAAACGATCGATCCAGTTCCCCGTCTCGACTGAACCGCGCGACCAGGAACTCGTCGCCGCAGATCCCGGCGACGACGATCTTGCCGTTCGGCTGAACAGCGACATCTTCGCCACTGCTGAACTTCGAGATCTTTTCCGGATCGCAGCGCCGAAGGATCGCCCTGCCATCGTGCCCGAAACTTCGGTCGAGTCGTCCGCGCGGCCTGTATCGGGCCAGCGCTACGCGTGGCGAGACTCCATATCGGGAGCTTGGTGGCGCCTCGCCGACCAACACGACCCTGCCCTTGCCCTGCAGCGCCATCGCCTCGCCGCGATCGCTCCCACCGAAGAAGTCAGTCAGCACGCGACCGCTATGTCCGAATGAGCGGTCGAGGCTTCCGGCACTGGCGGCTTGAGCTCCTGAGACGCTTGCCGCGAACGCCCAGAGCGCGACCAATGCGCAAGCGAGTCCGGCTAGCTTGCGGCTTGCGCTCCGGGCAACAGGCCCGCACGTTGACCGATCCACGCACGCTCTCCTCAAGTTCATCTGACCAGTATGGATCGAAACCCCTTGCCAGTCCGAGGGTTGCGAGCTACTGAACGGCCTGGAGGACTCCCTGGACGAGGAGCTCGGGATCCCGGGGCCTCTGGACTCCCGCCTCGCTATTCCGTTTGCGAAGCTCGAGCTGCGCGGGATCGCGAAGCGGGCGCAGCTTCCCCGCCGCGATCAGCGCCTCGTCCACGGCCCCCAACCGGCCACTGAAGATCGTGTAGACCGGCGTGCCGAGCGCCACCGCCTCGCGGTTCATGGTGCCTCCGGCGCTGATCACCAGGTCCGCGAATGCGATCAGGCTCTGGGCGTCGACGGCGCGCTGCGGGACGATCAGCTTGCCGAGCCCGCGTTCTGAGCCAATTCCTAGTCCCTCGGCCATGCGCGCCTGACCTTCGGTGCGAGGGATGACGACCGTCTGGACGTCGGGCTCCGCCTTCAGGCGTTCGATCACGCGCTCGTGCAGCGGGTTATCGGCGTGATAGGCCGAGGTCTCCGGCGGCGGGCGAACCACGACCAGCGTCCGCTCTCGATCCAGGCCCAGTTCGTCGAGGACGGCCGAGTCCGGCTCGAAGTCCGCGAGGTAGTAGTCCTCCTTGAGGCCTGGATAGCGAAAGAGCTTCTGAGGCTTTGCTCCCGCCCGGCGCATCGCGTCGACGGGAATCGCCTCGGGCGCCATGACTCGGCGCGCCACCCGGAACGCGAGCTGGCGCTGAAGGCCCGCGTACTCGTAGTCCTGCATCTGCACGGAGGGAATTCGCTGGAGCGCCGAGACGACGGCGAGGTCCACGGAGCCGTGGCCGAGGCCCAGATCGAAGCGTTGCGGGCGCGCCCAGCGCGCGAGGGCGAGGCTGCGGCGCGCCAGTGCGCCTGCCTTGCGAGCGGTGGAGGCGCCGGCGTGGCGACCGACGGACTCGTACGGGATGCCGAGGCGCTCCATGACGCCGAGCGTTTGACCGTACTCGCGGGTCGTGACCCGGACCTCGTGGCCACGCGCCTCGAGCCTCTCGATGATCGGCCTCAGCACCAGCGGATGGGCCGCGGCCGTGCAGTCCACCCAAACCCTCAAATGCGAGCCCTGGCCGAGCCGAACCCGATGCAGGTCGGTCCGCAGATCCATCTCCTCGCCCAGCCTACGTACTCACCCCGACGGGCGTGCCTTGTGGCGTCCAAGAGCGAAGACGGCCCGTCGCCGCGGCGAGGTAGGCTCTCGGTAATGGCCCAGCCCACGTCCCCAACCGCGCAAGTCACCGGGTTGGATGCGCCCCTCGCGCAGGTCGACCCGGAGATCGCCGAGCTCGTCGCCGCCGAGGCCGACCGGCAGGCAGAGAAGATCCGGCTGATCCCGAGCGAGAACTACGTCTCACGAGCGGTGATCGAAGCCACCGCGACCCTGCTCACCAACAAGTATTCCGAGGGCTACCCGGGCAGGCGCTATTACGAGGGGCAGCAGATCATCGACCAGGTCGAGAGCGTGGCGATCGAGCGGGCCAAGGCCCTGTTCGAGGTCGAGCACGCAAACGTCCAGCCGTACTCGGGTTCGCCCGCCAATCTCGCTGTCTATCTCGCCTTCCTAGAGCCCGGCGACACGGTCATGGGGATGGCGCTGCCGATGGGGGGCCACCTCACCCATGGCTGGAACGTCTCGATCACCGGTAAATGGTTCCGCCCCGTTCAGTACGAGGTCGGGCGCGAGACGGGCCGTGTCGACCTCGATGCGGTGCGCGAGCTAGCGATCGCCGAGCGCCCCAAGCTGATCTTCTGCGGCGGCACCGCGATCCCGCGCCAAATCGACTTCGAGGGCTTCGCCGCGATCGCCCGCGAGGTGGACGCGATTTTGTGTGCGGACATCGCGCACGTCGCCGGCCTCGTCGCCGGTGGCGCCCATCCGTCGCCGGCACCCCACGCCGACGTGATCTCGACCACGACGCACAAGACCCTGCGCGGGCCGCGGGGAGCGATGCTGATGTCGCGTGAGCAGCACGCCGCCGCCCTCGATCGTGCCGTGTTCCCCGGCCTGCAGGGAGGTCCCCACAATCACACGACCGCCGCCATCGCCGTCGCCCTCCGGGAGGCGGCCACGGAGGAGTTCCGGCTCTACGCCCACCAAATCGTCGAGAACGCTAAGGCGCTCGCCGAAAGCCTGCTCGAGCGCCGATTCGACCTCGTCTCGGGCGGCACCGACAACCACCTGATCCTCGTAGACCTGACTGGCAAGGGCATCGGCGGCAAGCCGGCCGCGCAGGCTCTCGATCGGGCCGGGATCGAGCTCAACTACAACGCGGTCCCATACGACCCCCGCAAGCCGTTCGACCCGTCGGGGATTCGGCTCGGGACCCCGGCGGTGACCACCCGCGGGATGACCGCCGAGGACATGCCACGGATCGCGGCCTGGATCGACGCCGCGATCGAGGCGGCGAAGCGCGAGGACGAGGCCGCGCTCGAAGGGATCGCAGCGGAGGTTCGCGAGTTCACGAGCGCGTTTCCGATTCCCGGCCTCATGGCCTAGCGGCTCGCGGCCGTCGGGTTGTCGAGTCAATGATCGCCCTCGCATCGCTGGCGCGGTCACAGGGCCGCGGTGCTCGGCCACCGCTCCCAGCGGCGATACTGACGTCCATGAGCCAATCGAACGTGGAGCTCGTCCGCCAGGGGTTCGAGGCCATGCGCGAGGGCGATGTAGAGACCCTCATGCCCTTTATCCACCCCGAGTTCGAGGTGACGACGCCACCGGAGCTGGCCGCCGAGCCCGACACGTACCGCGGCCCGGAGGGAATCCGCCGCTACTTCGAGTCCTTCTACGACGCGATGGACCGGGTGAGCTTCGAGGCGGAGGACTTCATCCCGGTGGGCGACCGCGTGGTGGTTCCGGCCAAGCTGCGTACCCGCGGACGAACGACGGGGATAGAGACGGAGCAGCGAATCGTCCAGATCTGGGACCTGAAGGGCGAGCAGGCGATCCGCGTGGAGGTCTACGCGACGCTCGAGGAGGCGATGGCGGCGGCGGGGGGGCAGGGGTCAGAAGCCGCGGCTTCCGAGCCGCCGGGATAGCTCCTCGCGCGAGATCGCGCCCTCCCGCAGCACCCTCCACGTGCCCTCTTCATCCAGCGCCGTCAGGTCGACGACGGTGGAGGGCTCACCGCCGAGCTCGCCGGCGTCGATCGCCAGGTCGGCGGCGGCGGCGATCGCGGGGGCGATCTCCTCGAAGCGCCTTGGCGCCTGTTCCCCGCTGCGGTTGGCGCTGGTCTGGAAGACGGGGCAGGTCGCGCCGGCGAGCGGCCCGTCGATCAGCCTCACCCCGAGTCGCTCGGGATCTTGGGCGCAGGCCAGCGGATAGCGGTGCTGGGGGTTGTGGACCACGAGGGTGACGGGGCCGGGCAGAAGCGCGCCCAACGCCTCGCGGGTGCGCGCCCCGAGGGTGGTCAGGAGCTCCCGCATCGCAAGGGGTGAGAAGAACATCACCGCTGAGGGCTTGCCCGCGTCGCGATGCTTCAGCGCCTGGATGCGCTCGATCGCCGCCGCGTTCGACGGATCGCAGGAAAGCCCGTAGAGCGTGTCGGCCGGAAACACGGCCACGCCGCCTCCCGCGACGCAGCGCTCGAGAGCCCGGCGCGCTGGCTCGGCCCCGCCGGATGCGATCGAGACGACCTCGCTCACGGAGGTCCGACGCCCAGGACAACCCTGGGAATTCCCGCCAGGTCCTGGCGGGCCTCGATCTCGCCGAAGCCCAGATCGAGGAGCAGCTCCGCGACGGCTCCCGCCTGGCCCACCCCCACCTCCAGCGCGAGCAGTCCGTCGGGCTCGAGCGCGGCCGCGGCGGCGGGTGCGACGGCGGCGATCGCCTCGAGCCCCTCTGGGCCCGCGATCACGGCCTCGCGCGGCTCGTATCGGGAGATCTCGGGAGGCAGGCCGAACAGCTCGTCCTCGCGGACGTACGGGAGGTTGGCGAGCACCACGTCGAACCGCGCGCCGTCGGGCACGCTCCCACGCTCGACGCGGACGCGGCCCCCGAACCCGAGCCGCTCCGCGTTCTCGCGGGCCAGATCCACGGCCGCGGCGGAGGTGTCGGTGGCGACCACTTCGCAGCCGGGCAACTCGTCGGCTACGGCGAGCGCGATCGCTCCGGAGCCGGTGCCGAGATCCAGCACCCTGCGGGCCTCGCGCTCCAGCGCGAGCTCGACCAGGAGCTCTGTCTCGGGCCGCGGGATCAGCGCCCGCCGATCGACGCGGACCTCGATACGCCGAAATCCCTTGCGACCCAGGATGTAGGCGACCGGCTCGCGGCGGACCCGGCGCCGCACCATCTCACCGAAGCGACGGGCTGTCGATGCACTGACGTCCGCGTCCGCCTCCGCGACGAGCCGGGCCCTGTCCCAGCCGCTCGCATCGGCGAGCAGGAGCTCCGCGTCGAGCCGCGGCGTATCCACACCGGCGGCCGCGAGCGCATCGGTCGCCGACTCCAGGGCCTCGTGGACCCGCGCCGTGGCCATGGCGGCGGGCATCAGGAGGCCGCCTCCGCCGCCTGAGCCTCGAGCCGCTGTCGCTTCTCCTCGGCGGCGAGGGCATCGGTGAACTCGCTCAGGTCGCCGGCGAGGACCTGGTCGAGGCTGTGGGCGGTGTGGTTCACGCGGTGATCCGTTACCCGGCTCTGCGGGAAGTTGTAGGTCCGCACCTTCTCGGAGCGCTCTCCGGTCCCCACCTGGGAGCGCCGCTCGGAGGCGATCTCCGCCTGCTGCTCAGCGAGCTTCTGCTCGTACAGCCGGGCGCGCAAGACCCGCATTGCCTTCTCCCGGTTCTGCAGCTGCGATTTCTCGTCCTGCATCGAGACGACGATCCCGGTGGGCTTGTGCGTCAGGCGCACAGCGGAGTCCGTGGTGTTGACCGACTGCCCGCCGGGACCCGTGGAGCGGTAGGTGTCCACCTGGAGGTCGCCCGGATCGATCTCCACCTCCACCTCCTCGGCTTCGGGCAGCACCGCGACCGTCGCCGTCGAGGTGTGGATGCGGCCCTGCGACTCGGTCTTGGGCACCCGCTGCACGCGATGGGTGCCGCCCTCGTACTTGAACACCGAGTAGGCGCCCTCTCCCTTGATCGCAAAGGTCACCTCCTTGAAGCCACCGACCTCAGCGGGCGATTGCGAGAGCACCTCAGTGTGAAAGCCCCGCTGCTCGGCATAGCGCGTGAGCATCTTGAACAGGTCTCCTGCGAACAGCGCCGCCTCGTCGCCGCCGGTTCCCGCCCTGATCTCGACCAACACGTTCTTGGAGTCGTTGGGGTCGCTCTCCACCGTCGCCAGGCGGATCTCCTCCGCGAGGCGCTCGAGCTGGTCCGGTGCCTCCGCCACGAGCTTGCGAAGCTCTGGATCGTCACCGTCCTCTGCGAGTAGCTCCCTGGCGCCCTCCAGGTCGTCACGCAGCTGCATGTATTCGCGCGCCAGCTCGTGCGCCGGCGCGAGCTCGCGATACTCGCGCCCGACCTCGGCGTATCGCTCGCGATCCGCGATCACCTCAGGGTCGGACATCAGCCGCTCGAGCTCCTCGAAGCGGCCCTCGATCTGCTCTACGAGCTGGTCGATCATCGCTACGAGGCTAGAGGAATGCGCGCGTGGTGCTGAAAGCCGGGATTCGGGTGGCGCTAGGCGACGATCTCGATTGCCTCGGCCCCGGCGGCCGCCTCAGGGCTCTCGACGGCCAGCACGGCCTCGAGCGCCGCGATCGCCACCGCGAGCTGATCGCGGTCGGGCTCCCGGGTCGTCAGGTTCTGGAGCATCAGTCCGGGCCACATGACGGCGCGAACCCATCGCTTGCGGCGGTTGCGGCCCGCCCACTTGATGACCTCGTACGACAGGCCCGCGATCAGCGGGATGCCGAGGATGCGCGAGGCCAGGAGCCAGTACCAGGCGGGCAGCCCCAGCGGGGCGAAGACGAAGATCGCCACGACCATGACGACGAGCAGGAAGCTCGTGCCGCATCGTGGGTGAAGGCGCGAGTAGACCTCAGCGCGCGCCGGCGTGAGGCGATCGCCGGCCTCATAGCAGGAGATCGTCTTGTGCTCGGCGCCGTGGTACTCGAACACGCGCCGTAGGTCTCCGATGCGGCTGATCGCCGCCAGGTACCCGATGAAGATCGCCGTTCGCAGCAACCCCTCGACCAGCCAGAACAGGACCGAGGAGCCGAGCTGGTCCTTGATCAGGCTCGTGGCTCCGACCGGCACCACGAAGAAGAGCCCGATCGCGAGAGCCATCGACAGTGCGATAGTCAGCCCCCAGGTGAAGCCACCGATCGGCTGCGGCTCCTCGCCCTCCTCGGCCTCGATCTGCGCGTTGGCGGAGATGGCCAGGGCTCGAAAGCCGATCTTGAGGGACTCCACCAGCGCCACGACGCCCCGAATCACAGGCACGCGCAGGATCCGGTGGCGCTTTGCCCAGGAGACGACCGGCTCGGAGGTGACCTCGATGTCGCCCTCGGGCTTTCGCACGGCCACCGCCCAGGTCGAGACGCCGCGCATCATCACGCCCTCGAGCACGGCCTGCCCGCCGACCGGGGCGTCGCGGCTCGCGACCGGCTTGCCGTCCGGCATCCGCGCCTCGGAGAGGCGAGGCCCGCCGTCCCACTCGGGGGCGCCCCCCGTCGCCCTCACCTTGTTACTAGCGCGAACTCCGCGCCGCGCGCCGCTTGAACCGCTCCACCCGGCCACCGGTGTCGACGAGCTTCTGCTTACCGGTGTAGAACGGATGGCACGCCGAGCAGATCTCGACGTGCAGCTCCGGCTTGGTGGAGCGCGTGTAGAACTCGTTGCCGCACGAACAGCGCACGTGGGAAAGCACGTATTCGGGATGGATCCCGGCCTTCATCCCCTCTGATCTTAGCGGCGGCCCGCCACCACTCCTCAGGTGCCGAGGCAGCCATCAGCGACCTTCAGCGCCGCGTCGGGTGGCTACGGGAGATCGAGGACCGCACCGGAGGCGAGTCGAGGACCGCACCGGAGGCGAGCGCTCCCGCTAGGTGCGTCGGTTCGGCTCAGAAGCCGCGCCTCTCGCGGTAGCGGTGCACGCCCCGCACCAGCTCGCCACGATCGCCCTCGCGCATGGCATTCCGGAGCCGAACGCTATGGACGATGAACAACGCTGCCAGGATCGCTGCCGCGACGCTGAATCCGAGCATCTGGCCGGGCGAAAACACCCCCATCAGGAGACCGTAGAAGTAGAAGCCCAGGTATCCGAGAGCCAGCAGCCAGAATGCGACTGTGGCGTTGCCGAGAACTTTCATTGGATCCGCCTTGCTCGTCATTTGGCCAAGACTCCGGACATCGCCTTCAGACCGGTCTCCATCCCGCGCCAGAACGCGCCACCGTGGAACGGCTTGCCGTTACGAAAGCGCCAGGGGACGGACATGCCCAGCATCTTCTTCCCCGCTCGCCAAGCGATCGACGAGCCAACCCGGTAGGCGCCGTGCGCGTTGGGGCGGACCTCGACCGGCCTCGCAGGGTCGCCGGTGATGCGAAGCGGCACCTGGGCGAAGGTGGCCTTGTCGAACTGCTCCATGACGCACATGCTCACGGGGTCGAACGCCGCTGCTGGCGAGGTGCCGAGTATCTCGGCCGCGATCTGAGCCGCAGCCGCGTCGGCCTGGAGGAAGGCCAGAAACGCCTGCTTGACAGGGAAGTCGCCGGCATCCCCCACGGCGAAGATCTCCGGATGGTCGACCACTCGCCGGCTGGCGAGCTCGGTGACCAGGAAGCCGCGGTCGTCCGAGGGAAGCCCCCGGAACGGAGTCGACGCGATGTACGGCGGGAAGGCGACCAGGAGGTCGTAGTCCGCCCGCTCTCCGTTCTCGTATGTGACCGCATCGTGGTCGACGCGATCCACCACCCAGCCGCAATGGCCCTCGATGTTGCGGCGCTCGAACTCCCGCTCCACCACGTCGTGAAGGCGGGGACCGAAGGCCTGGATGTAGCCCTCCTCGTAGGTAGACCAGGTGATCCGGATCCCCTCCCGGGCTCCCTTGCGGCGCAGCCACGTCTCCAGCATCAGGACGATCTCGTAGAGCGGCCCAGAGCACTTGTTGTTCGGCGGCACCAGGAACTGGACGCTTCGCTTCGAGCCGCGCTTGCCCGCGGCTACGAGCCCCTCGAACGCCTCACGCAGCCGCAGCATGTCGTCCGGCGTCCAGGTGCTGATCGCGTGCTCGGCGAGTCCCGGTACCTCCTCGGCGCGCATGCCCGATCCGGTCGCGACCACCAGGAAGTCGTATGGGATCGACCGACCGGCCACAGCGACCGCGCGCGCGGCGGGGTCGATCTCGTGGGCCCGCGCCTGGACGAGCTCAATGCCCCTGCGGTGAGCGGGCCTCGCGAGCGGGACCTCAAGCCGCCGCGGGTCGAGCCCGAACGGCACGTAGATCGAGTTCGGCTTGAACAGGAAGTGGTCCTGGTCGGAGACGAGCGTGATGCGCGCCCGCTCGCCGGCGAGGGCCCGCAGGTCGAACGCAGTCTCCAGACCTCCGAAGCCGCCGCCCAGGACGACGACGCGGGCCTGGGCCCGATCCATCGGACCCATGCCTCGCGCTCTCACCGAACCACCATGCCCTAGTGGACCGTGAGCGTTCCGTACATCCCTTGCGCGTAGTGGCCTGGGATGTTGCAGAACATCACGTACCTGCCGGGCGTCAGCTTGAAGGTGCCCTCCTTGGTGTCTTGGGCCTCGACGTCGGCGATCTCTCCGGCGTCCTCTCCACGCGCCTCGAGCTTGGCCTCGTCGACCTCCCCGTCGGACGTCGTCGGCAGCGCTCCGGCGTCTGCGTCGGTCTTCGCGAGCACCAGCTCGTGCACCAGCTGGCCCGTGTTCGGGGCGCTGATCGTCACCCGGCCGGCGTTCGCCGTCGCGTCGCTTGGGCTGAAGGTGTAGTCGTCCATGACGATCTCGAGCGTCTTGCCAGAAGCGCCGCTCGGTGGAGTGGTCTGTGCCTGAGTGGTCGTGCTGCTTCCGTCACCGCCACCGCAAGCCGAAAGGACGATGCCGGACGTCAGCACGGCGGCCGTAATCGCGGTCTTGAGCTTCATCAGTACGCGCCTCCCTTTTGGCGGGATTCCTTGACTTGATTGTCCACTCACATGCGGGCAATTCGCATCCGTTCGGACTACGGATGTCGCGTGGGTATTCGTCACGGGAATTCACCCGGCCGCTGGCGACCCGCACCGCCCGTTAAGGTCGCGCCAGGTGGCAGAGGCGGAATCGGCAGCCGAAGAGAGTCGCGTCAGGATCGTCCTCGCGGACGACCACGCGGTGGTACGCAGCGCACTTCGCCTGCTGCTCGAGGCCGAGGCCGACTTCGAGGTTGTCGCCGAGGCCGGGGACGCCGAGAACGCCGCTCGCAAGGTGCGCGGCCATCACCCGGACGTTCTGGTGCTCGACCTGAACATGCCCGGCGGTTCCGGCCTCGCGATGCTCCCGAAGATCAGGGAGGAGTCCCCCGAGACGCAGGTGGTCGTGCTCACGATGCAAAGCGAGCCTGCCTTCGCCCGCGAGGCCATGCGGGCGGGGGCTCTCGGCTACGTGCTCAAGGAGGCAGCAGACGCGGAGCTGGTCAGGGCGGTGCGAATGGCGGCTTCGGGCGAGACGTACCTCCAACCCGAGCTCGGAGCGCGCCTTGCCGCGGAGCCCGAGGCGAGCGCTACCGACGACCTCTCCGAGCGCGAGGTCGAGGTGCTGCGCCTGATCGCGCTCGGCTACACGAACAACGAGATCGCCGAGCAGCTCTACCTGAGCGTCCGTACTGTGGAATCACACCGCGCCCACATCCAGCAGAAGCTGCGGCTGACAACCCGCTCCGAGCTGGTCCGCTACGCGCTCGAGCGCGGCCTCGTCGAGACCTAGCCGAGACGGACGAAAGGGTCAGGCGGACGCCGTCGAAGAGGCAGCGGCCGGCTTTCGACCGATCGGGATCGCTGCCCTCACCAATACTCCGGTGCCCGGAGCGGACGTGATCTCAAGCGCACCCCCTGCCATCGCAACCCGCTCCCGCATCCCCAGGATTCCGAAGCCCTCGTGCGGTGCCTTCGGGTCGAAGCCGACTCCGTCGTCCTGGATGAAGACCTCGATCGCCCCGTCGCCGTCCGCGGCCCGGAGGCGGACGTGCTCGGCCCGAGCATGTTTGGCGACATTGGTGAGGGCCTCTTGCACCAAGCGGTAGATCGTGCTCTCGAGCTCTGGGTCGAGTCGCCTGCCCTGCTCATCCCGGTCCGCGAACGACAGTTCGGCATCCACGGCGAGTCCCTCGGTGGCGGCGATGCGCTCCACCAGGCCCTGGATGGCGGCCACGAGTCCGATCTCGTCCAACGCCGCCGGCCTGAGCTCGGCGATCAGGCCCCGCAGGCCCTCGATCTCCGAGGCGAGCTCGGCTATGGCCTGTCGCGCAGCGCTCGCGATCGCATCGGGCGAACCACGCCGCAGCGCCGCGGAGAGGACGACACGCAGCGCGCCCAGGGACTGCAGGGTCTCATCGTGAAGCTCCCGCGCCCAGCGCCCCCGCTCGCGCTCGGACGCTTCGATGCTCCCCCTGAGCCGGTCCTCGGCAACGCTCCTCGCGTTGTCGATCGCGACCGCCGCCCATTCGGCGAGAATCACCGTCGCCTGCTCGTCGGCCTCGTCGAAGGCGCCGCCCTGCTTCTCCGTCAGATAGAGGTTGCCGAAGGCGCGACCGCGGATCTTGATCGGAACACCGAGGAAGGTCCGCATTGGAGGATGCGCCGGCGGGAATCCGTAGGAGTGTGGATGCCGGCTCACGTCGTCGAGGCGAAGCGGTCGCGGTTCGTCGATCAGGACGCCCAGGACGCCTCGGCCGTGTGGCAACTCGCCGATCTCGGCACGGGTCTCCTCGTCGATCCCCGCGGTGATGAACCGTTCCAGCCCCGTCCGCTCGCGGTTCAGGATCCCCAGCGCGGCGTAGCGCGCCCCGGTCAGCTCACGTGCCACCTCGAGCACGCGCTCCAGCACCGTCTCCAGGTCGAGTTCGGCGACGACGCTCCTGCCGACCTCGATGAGGCTCCTGAGGCGCCGCTCGTCCAGGGCAACGCCGCTCACGGGCTGGAGGGTAGATCAATGGGCGAGGATCGGTGGGCGAGACAGCTCCACGTCGACCTCGATCGGCTCGGATCCGCTCGGAGGCGGCGGCCGCAGGTCGTCCTGGGCAAGCGTCGCCAGCCAGGGAGCCAGGTGCTTGCCCGCGATCTTGCCCGGCGGCCACCACAGGGGCTGGGACGTTGCCATGGAGGTCTCCCCCTTTCCGCCGCTGACCTCTGCCCGCAGGTAGCTCGGCTCCAAACCGGTGAGAAGGAGGCCACGCAGCACCGGACGGAACGGCGCCGGATCCACCGCCGCACCAGCCGCAGCGGCGATCAGCTCCGCCGCCGCATCGGCCTGTTGCGCAGCGAGCCCGCCCTGCTTGATCGGGAAGGTCGTGACATCGCCGACGGCGTAGGCGCCGTTCTCGAGCCCATCGATGCGCCCGAAATCGTCCGTCGGGATGAACCCCTCCTCGTCGTGAGGAACGCCTTCCAGGAAAGGGCCTTCGAGCCGGGGGATCGTGACGACGCGGTCAGCGGCGAGATGGCCACCGGGCACCAGGTGCAGGCCCTCCTCGTCCACCGCCTCCGGGTAGCAGCCGCAGCAAAGGCCGATCCCGCGGTCGGCCAGCAGCTGCCTGACCGCGGCGCTGGCAGCGTTGCCGAACAGCTCCAGCGGGCTGGATTCCGGCGTGGCGATGGTAAGTGCGGGCGAGCTCTCGCTCTGGGCGAAGTGGGCGGCCGTCATGAGCGCCAGCTCGTACAGGGGCATGGGCCACCCAGGGCGACCGGGAAGGCAGAAGACGACCTCGCTCGCGGTCGCCGTCTCGAGGTCGCGGAGCAGGCCTCGAAACGGAGCGGCATCTCCCGTGCCCCAGAACGTGAGCGCCCCCGGCAGCGCCTCGCGGACGCGGGCGCCCACCGCGATCACGAGCACGTCGTAAGGGATCTCGTCGCCGGAGCGGGTTCTAACGCGGCGGTGTTCGGCGTCGACGGCTGCAAGGCCGTCGGCTCGGTGCCCGGCACCCGCCTCGGCCGTGATTACGTCGAGGTCGAAGCGTCGCGCTGACCCGAGTCCGAACGGCTCAGCCACTGAGAGCGGCCGATAGACGAAGTCGCGCTCCGGGGCAAGCAGGTCGAGAACGAGCCGGTCGCCGGCGAGCCGCTTGAGCGCGAGCATCGCCTCGATCGCCGCAACACCTCCACCCGCTATGAGCACGTGCTGCACTGGCCCGGCACGCCCCGCTCCATTCTCCGAGATCGCCATGCTAGATCCCTTGCCGTGAGAGCTCGGTCCAGGCAATCCGCTTCGCCTCGTAGGTGCCAGGCAAATAGAGCTCCAGGTCCTCCGCAACCTCGAGCCATCGCAGGGCACCTCGGAAGTCGCGCCAGCGGGCGTTCGCATCGGCCGAGTCGAGCGCCAGCCTCACGACATCCTCGTGCTCCTCGGAGAGGCGTTCCGGGTCGTCGCCGATCGGAGCCTGAAGATCGGTGAGCTGCTTGCGAGCTGCGCCCGAATAGCCGGCCTTCTCGGCAAGGTACGGAGCGAGCAGGCGTCCGGCGATCTTCGCTGGCGGCCACCACAGGACGCTGCGAGCCGCGACGGACTCGGCGGCATGCTCTGATCCGCTTGACTCGGCCCGCAGATATCGGGGCCCGTGGCCCGTGATCAGCGCACCGCGGAGAACCGGTCGGAAAGGCTGAGGGTCGACCGGCGCTCCGGCAAGCGCCGCAATCGCGGTCGCCGCGCTGTCCGCCTGCTGGGCCGCCAGACCGCCCTGCTTGATCCGGAAGGCGGTGATGTCACCGGCAGCGAATACGCCCTCCCGGCCGTCGACCCGGCCGAAAGCGTCGGTTGGGACCAGACGCTGCCCTCCCCGCTGGGGGACTCCGGGGATCTCCGGCGCCTCTGGAGCCGGCAGGGATACGACGTGGTCGCACGCCAGCACCGTCCCGTCCGAGAGCTCGAGCTCCCCCGAGTCGAACCGAAGTGGGGCGGGGCCGAGATGAATCGCGATGCCCGCCTCCTCGAGTAGGTGCCGCACCGTCTGGCTCGCGCGAGCACCGAAGATCTCGAGCGGGCGGGATTCCGGGCTCACCAGGTGAATCTCGGCCGAGGCACCGGCCTCGTCAAGGCGTGCCGCGCTCAGGAGTGCGAGTTCGTATAGCGGCAGCGGCCAGGCGGCATCCCTCGGCATCGCGAATACGACCCTACGGGCGTTTCCCCGCTCGACTTCGTCGAGCAGGGCAGCGAGGCCTCGCCGGTCCTGCGACCCGCGGAACGTGAAGCTGCCCGGCAGCGCCTCGACGCTGCGCACTCCGATCGCGACAAGGAGCGCGTCGTATTCGAGCTCGTCTCCGGTGCCAATGACGGCGATGCGGCGCGTTGGGTCAACCGCATCGAGAGCGGCGTGCCGGAAGTGGGCGCCCTGCTCCCGTGCGATCTCGCGCAGCGGAAAGCTTCGCGCCTGCGTCCGCTCGAACGGCTCGGCCACCGAAAGGGGACGGACGTGGAACTCCTCGTCGGGCGCAAGCAGAGTGACGTCGATACCGTCGCCAGCGTGCTCGCGTAGCGCCAGCAGCCCCTCGAGGCCCGCCACGCCCGCACCTGCGATCACGACTCGGAACCGTTCCATGGCGCCGAGGCTAGGTCACCGGCGCGGCGAGATCATCGGGGTGAGCCCGGATTCGAGTCCGTAGTGAGTACGCACGTCGCACCGCCAGCTCAGCCTCCCACCGCGTGGGCGCATTCGCCGCCAGCCCGGAGCGCTATGTGGATGCAGGGGCGAAGTCGACCCAGGCCTAGCCGTCGGACCCACCGCCTGCGAAAGCACACGGCGGGCTACTGGGGCGCTCACGGCGCGGTCGCGGACTTCTACGGATACGGCTGCCGGAAATCCCCGTCCCAATACCGCCCATTTCACGGATGTTCCACGTTCGGCGCTGCGCTGCAATAGGGGCCGGCACAGGAAAGGAGTTTCGGATGACAACCGCAACACAAGAACGTCCACATACGACCGAGGACCTGGAGGCGGAGCTCGAGGAGCTACGCCGCGAGATGGCGGCAAAGTCCGCCCGCAGCGGGGCAACCCAGCTCGCAGTCTTCTTGGCCGTGCTTCTGGGACTCGCGGCCCTCGTGGCCGTGGCCTTCAAGCTCGACGACAACCAGAGCGCCAGCACCGCGATGCACAACCAGATGCGCGGCAACATGCCTGCTGCCATGGGCCCTGGTGGTGGTGGCACAGCAAGCCAGGCCGGCGCAGCGAGTCAGGCGACGGCAGGATCGGTGCAGCAGGTCACGGCGCAGCTTGGCGACTACTGGGTCCGACCCGACGTGACGAGCGTTCCGGCGGGCAAGGTGATGTTCACCGCCCAGAACGTGGGCCAAGTGCCGCACGAGCTGATGGTCGAGCGGATGCCGATGAAGATGGATGCCCCCGGCCAGCCGAACGAGGAGGCGGCACAGGGGATGATCGAGGACATGGAGCCCGGTGAGAGCGGTCACATGACCCTCAATCTGAAGCCGGGGCAGTACATGCTGTTCTGCAACGTCACCGGCCATTACGCGGCTGGGCAACACACGATGTTCACGGTCACCGGCTAGCGTTCCCTGTCATCCGACGCACGCGAGCCCCGGCCCTCCGGGGCTCGCGTCCTTGCGGGAGTCGCGATCAGGCCAACGAGAAGACCGCGAGCGCGCCCAGGCACACAGCCAGCAGGCCGATGGCCAGGGCGCAAGCCGAGGCCGCCCCCCTGCCGTTGGCGTAGGGTCCCATCAGGTCGCGGTCCCGCGAGATCCCGTAGATGAACAGGAGCAGCGGCAGCAGCAGGATCGCGTTCAGGGCCTGGGTCAGGTAGAGGATCGGGACCAGGGGCACGCCCGGAATCAGCACCACGGCCGCCGCACCGACCACGATCACACCGTATGTGCCGTAGAAGACCGGGGCCTCGCGAACACGGTCGTCCAAGGCCGTCTCGAAGCCGAGCGCCTCGCCAACCGAGTAGGCGGTCGAGAGCGGCAGGATGGAGGCCGCGAGCAGCGCGGCTCCGAGCAGCCCCGCGCCGAACAGAAGCGCTGCGAGGTGGCCGGCAAGCGGCTCGAGGGCCACCGCTGCATCGGCGGCATCGCCGATCGAGCGCCCGTCGGCGTGCAGCGTGGCGGCGCACGCCATGACCACGAAAACCCCGATCACCCCGGTCATCACGGCCCCCGTGACGACATCGATGCGCTCGTACCGCAGGTCCTTTGGCATCAGACGCTTGTCGACGGCGTACGACTGGATGAATGCCAGCCCCCAGGGAGCCAGGGTGGTGCCGACGGTGGCCGTCGCCGCGAGCACGGCGTCCCTGTTCAGCGGCAGACTGGGAACCACGAGGCCGCCGGCCGCGGCGCCCCAGTCGGGTCCCGCGAGCAGCCCGGAGACGATGTAGGCGGCGAACACCGCCCCGAGGGCCAGCAGCACGTGCTCGATGCGGTGGAAGCCACCGCGCAGGACCAGGGTCGAGACCGCGATCGCAGCCACCGGCACGCTCACGTAGCGAGTGATCCCCGCGAGATCGAGGCTCGCAGCCACCCCTGCGAACTCCGCGCAGGTGGTCCCGATGTTGGCCACCAGGAGCACGCCCACGGCGAGCGCCGCGAGACGGACGCCGTAGCGCTCCCGCACGAGGCCGGCGAGGCCCTGCCCCGTGACCACGCCCATGCGCGCCCCCAGTTCGTGGAACAGGATGAGCGCCGCCACAGAGATCAGCAGCACCCACAGCAGCCGGTAGCCGTAGTCGGCGCCCAGGATCGAGTAGGTGGCGATGCCCGCGGGGTCGTCATCACTGAGCCCCGCCAGCACGCCCGGGCCGACGACCGCGGCGAGTGCGATCAGCCCGCTACGACGGGGCACGGTGGCGGCGGCGCAGCACCCGGAGGTAGCGGCGGCGGACATCTTCGGGCTTCGCGGGCGATTCGGCTCCCGGCGCGCGGATGGCTCGCAGCACCTCGGCGGCTCGATGGGCGGGAAGGCGGCTGATCACGACCTCCAGCTCGTCCGACGAGAGGGAGTGGACGCGGGCTGCCGGGGTGCTCAGCTGCAGCAGCTGCAGCGCGTGACCGCGCCCGGAGGCCAGGTGGAGCTCGCGCCAGTCGACGAGCTGCGATTCGGTTCGCCGGGCGAGCCGACGCAGGCCGAGGCGCCGCAGGACGGCGGCCCTGCCGATCTCGACGCCGACCAGGCGGAGCACGCCGTCGTCGGCGCTGAGCGCCACGTCTCCGGCGCGCACCAGGCAGCGACCCCGGATGTCGATGACCTGGGTGTCGAGCACGTGCTCGGCCAGCCACAGCTCGTCGCTCGCCAGCGAGAAGTCAACCAGCCGCTCGCTCGAGGCGCCGAGCTGGATCGCCGGCTCAAGCTCCGTGACGTCTTGCCAGCGCCAGGTGGCCCCCCGCCGCCAGCCGCTCCGGACGCTGATCGCGGTCACGCTCGGGTACGGATGCTCCATCCGCGCCGCGAGATCCCGGAGCTTGCCCAGCGCCTCGCCGCGGGAGTCGATCACGCGGCGCCCGAGGAGCTCGGTCAGACGAAGCATCCGCGGATGATCGCCGACGCTTCGCTTGGAGGGAAGCCTGCCTCAGGTCTCCTGGTATAGAGGGCCGTCGCCGCCCTCCGACGGTGTAAGGCGGCCGCCCTTCGCCGTGATCGCGCCGCACTGGATGCAGTTCGACGGCGTGATGTTGAGATCCACCTCGGCCGCGCCGTTGTCCTGCTGCTCGTCCGGGATCTCGTAGACCTGAGCCGGGCACATGGACACCCACGTCTGCGCCACCTCGCGGGGAACGTGGCGCTGGACACGGATGTGGTTGGGGGCGTCGTCGCGGGTGGCGTTGCCCGACGCGAACACCGAGGAGAGCTTGTCGAAGGTGTACTTGTTGTCCGGCTTCGGGTAGCCGGACGCCGCGTCGTCGATCTCCATCTCCTCGTCGGCGTCGGGGTGCTGGTGCCAGCGCCCGCCCGGGAAGGCGCCCTTGGTGATCGTCATCAGGCTCGCGATGGCGCCGCCGACGAAGAACCCGCGCGAGAACGGCTGGCGCATGTTCCGGGAGCGATACAGGTCCTCGCCGATCGAGCTGTTGCGCACGCGCTCGTCGTAGGCGTCGAAGTTCACCGAGTCCCGCTTGAGGGCGTCGACGATCGCCTCGGCCGCGTACATGCCGGCGTGCATCCCGTAATGGATGCCCTTCAGCTCCGGGACGTTGACCATCCCGGCCCCGTCGCCGGCGATCGCCATGCCCGGCACGCTGAGCGTCCTCGGCAGGGCCCAGAACCCCCCGGACGGGATCGTCTTCGCTCCCCAGGCCACCCGCTTTCCGCCGTCCAGGATCTTGCGCACGAAGGGATGCGTCTTCAGCTCCTGGAGCGCGTCGTGAACGGAGAAGGTGGCGTCCGTGTAGTCGAGCCCCACGACGAGCCCGATTGAGACCTTGTCCTCCCCCATCGGGTAGATGAAGCTGCCGCCGAACTCGTTGTACTTCGGAGCCTTGCGAAGCGGCCACCCCATCGTGTGGATCACGCGGTCGAGCGGCTTCGGGACCTCCCAGACCTCCTTGACGCCGAGCTCCCAGCGCTGCGGCAGGAGTCCATGGAGCTCGAAGTAGTCGATCGCCGCGCCCGTCAGATGGCCCTGCGTTCCCTCGGCGAGGACCGTCGCCTTCGCAACGACGTCGGAGCCCGGCTCGAAGTTCGCCAGCTCCTCGCCGTCACGGCCCCGTCCCTTGTCCCCCGAGCGCACGCCGCGCACGATCCGATCCTCGACCAGGAGCTTGTCCGCGGCGGTCTCCGTGAGCAGGTACGCGCCGGCCTCCTCGGCCCTCTCGGCGAGGAAGCGGCCAAGCTTGGCGATCGAGGTCACGTAGTTGCCGTGGTTTCGGAAGTTGGGCGGCATCGGCCGAAGCGGCAGGGCGCGCTTGCGGGTCAAGAGGTAGACCGCGTCCTTGGTGACCTCCTGGTACACCGGCCATTCCGACGGGTCGAGGTCCGGGAACAGCTCCCGCATGGCCGAGGGGCGCAGGTTCGCCCCCGAGAGGAGGTGGGCGCCGCACGCCTTGCCCTTCTCGATCACGGCCACGGGGACCTCGCCCAGCTTCTCGGTGAGCTCAGGCTCGTCCTCGAGCAGCTGCATCACCTTGATCGCGCAGGCAAGGCCCGCCGGGCCTCCGCCGACGATCGCCACGCCCACCTCGATCCGCTCGTCCTCGGGATCGGTGGGCTTGGTTACGAACTCCTCCGCCGGGTCGACCGGGGGCGGGAATTCAGCCGGTGCGACGGGCATCAGCCCCCCTTTTTCGCCTTTACCGCTTCCGTCAGCTTGGGCAGGATCTTGTGCAGGTCGCCTACGACCCCGAGGTCGGCGAACTCGAAGATCGGCGCGTTCGGGTCCTTGTTGATCGCGAGGATGTTCTCCGAGCTCTGCATCCCGACCTTGTGCTGGATCGCGCCGGAGATCCCCGCGGCCAGGTAGAGCTTCGGCGCCACGGTCTTGCCGGTCTGCCCGATCTGGGCCGAGTACGGATACCAGCCGGCGTCCACCACGGCGCGGGTCGCCGCCACGGCGCCGCCGAGGGCCTCGGCGAGCTCCTCGGCGAGCTTGAAGTTGTCGGCCTCGCCAAGCCCCCGCCCGCCGCCGACGAGGATGTCGGCGTCCTCGATGTTTACCTCCTCGCCGCGCTGCTCGCCGCGCTTCACCATCTTGGCCTTCGTCGACCACTCGGAGAGCTCGACGTCGACCTCGACGACGTCGGCGGAGCCGCCGTCGCGCTCCTGAACGTCGAAGGCGTTGAGCCGTCCGATGATGATCCCGGGCTCGCCGACGTAGCCCACGTCGACAATGGCCGAGTCCTGGAGCACGGGACGCTCGGCCACGAGCTTCCCGTCCTGTGCCTTGATCTCGGTGACCTCCATCGTGACGCCCGCGCCGAGGCGCGCGGTCAGCCCGGCGCCGATCTCGAAGCCCAGCAGACCGCCGCCGAACAGCGCGTAGGAGAAGCCCTCGTCCTCGATCACCTTCGCCATCACGTCCACGATCGGCTGGGCGAGCCCCTCCGGTGCGGACTTGGCTCGGTACACCTTCCCGGCGCCGTAGGCGCCCAGACCGGCACACGCGTCGTCGGCGATCTCGCCGACCACCACCGCGGCCGCCTCGGTGCCCAGCTCGCCCGCGAGCTTGGCGGCCTCCGAGATCGCGCCGAGCGAGTTCTTGTTGAAGTTGCCCTCGTCGTCGTGCAGGGCGTAGACCAGGATCCCGGCCATCAGAGAAGCTTCCTCTCGTCGAGCCAGGCGACGACCTTCTCGACCGTCTCGGTCGTGTCCTCGTCCTCGATGATCTCCCCGGCCTCCTTCTCGGGCGGGGGATTGATCGCCAGCACCTGCGTCTGCGAGCCCTGCTCGCCGACCCGATCCGCCTCGATCCCGACGTCGCCTGTGGCGTGGGTCTCGAGCGGCTTCTTCTTCGCGCCCATGATCGCCTTGAGGCTCGGGTAGCGAGGCTCGTTGATCGCGTCGCCGACCGAGATCACGGCCGGGAGCTGGACCTCGACCGTGTCGTAGCCGTATTCCGCTTGGCGCTCGCAGACGAGCTTCTCCGCGTCGGCCTCGATCTTGATCACCTGCGTGAGCGAGGGCATCTTGAGGTGGTCGGCCACGACTGCCCCGATCGTGTAGCACTCGCCGTCGTCCGACTGCTGGCCCAGGAGCACGAGATCGGGCTGCTCGGATTCCAGGACCTTTGCGAGCGCGTATCCCGTCGCGCAGACGTCCGATCCTGCAAGCGCATCGTCGGTGAGGTGGACCGAGCGGTCCGCGCCCAGCGCCACCGCCTTGTGGAGCGCGCGGACCGCAGATTCCGGGCCCATGGTCACCGCGACGATCTCGTCCACGTCCGCCTTGCCCTCCTCGCGGATCTGCATCGCGGCCTCGATGCCGTGCGTGTCGAACGGGTTGAGGTTCTTCTCGCCAGAGCGGTCCAGGCGCTTGGTGTTCGGGTCGATCCGCTTCTGGACCGCGGCATCCGGGACCTCTTTCACCAGGCAACAGATCTTCAACTCGTCGCTCCTTCGGGCGGCATGGCGCGCGGCATATTAACGACTCGGCCGCTGGCTGACTGACCAGTCAATCAGAGGTTATGGGCTAATCGCCGTCGACGGCACAGTCTTCTTCCGTGCCGACGATGGCGTCCACGGCAACGAGCTCTGGCGATCGGATGGCACCGCCGCCGGGACGGAGCTGGTCGAGGACATCAACCCTGGCGCGGACAGCAGCTTCGTCTTCTACGGGCACGGGCTAATCGGCGTCAGCTCCACCCTCTTCTTCACCGCCGACGACGGCACGCACGGCTACGAGCTCTGGAGGTCGGACGGCACAGCATCCGGGACCGAGCTGGTGAAGAACATCAACGCCGGCCCGCTCGGCAGCTCGTCGAACTGCCTCTCCTTCGTCAAAACCAAGCGCGCCCTCATCTTTCCCGCCAGCGACGGCATGCACGGCGAGGAGCCTTGGAAGTCGGACGGCACCGCCGTAGGGACGAAGCTGGTCAAGGACATCAGTCCCGGCGTCACCGCCGGCGGCACTCCGAAGAGCAGCGAGCCCTGTGGGTTCACAAGATTCCACGGCAGGACCTTCTTCAGCGCCCGTGCCGCCGGGTACGGCAACGAACTCTGGAAGTCGGACGGGACCGGCCCTGGGACGAGGCCTTGTCAGGGACGTCAAGCGTGGCGGAGGCGGTAGCCACCCGCGGTACCTCACCAAAGCCAACCACACGCTCTTCTTCAGCGCTCAGGACGGCGTGCACGGAGACGAACTCTGGAAATCGGACGGCACGTCGGCCGGCACGGAGCTGATCCAGAACATCAAACCCGGCCCATATCCGAGCAATCCCTCCCAGCTGATCGACGTGAATGGGACCCTCTTCTTCAGCGCCCGCAGCGCGTATGGCCGCGCCGAGCTTTGGAAGTCTGACGGCACCGCCGCAGGGACAAAGCTGGTCAAGGACATCTATCGGGGTTCGCTTGGTAGCCGCCCCTCCGGGCTCACTGACTTCGACGGCACGCTGCTCTTCTTCGCCGACGATGGCGCGCACCCCCGCAGCCCTGAGCTTCACGAGCTCTGGAGGTCGGACGGCACGGCAGCCGGTACAAAGCTGGTCAAGGATTTTTACCCCGGCACCGCCTAACGCCCGACCGCCCGAACCGGTAAATGTCTGTGGTTGAGGCGCTGAGCGGAATCGCAGAATTCAGCCGCTCTGCGCGGCGAGCGTGCGGCGCTCGTCGATCGCG
>WNFU01004292.1_pt1 | contig 23196 bp, 24 predicted proteins | sample 5400121 | NCBI WGS metagenome assembly WNFU01 (sample SAMN13153360, study PRJNA577476) | soil metagenome | isolation source: 100 cm soil or saprolite under grassland replicate 1 | place: USA:California | collected 2016-06-15
TCGTGAAGCTCCAGATTCCCGCCGGCAAAGCCACGCCGGCGCCGCCCGTCGGAACCGCGCTCGGTCCGCACGGCGTGAACATCATGGACTTCTGCAAGGCGTTCAACGCGCGGACGGCGAAGGAAGAAGGTCTGATTATTCCCGTCGTGGTGACGGTCTATTCGGATCGCTCTTACAGCTTCATCACCAAAACGCCGCCGGCATCGGTGCTGCTGAAGCGTGCCGCGAATCTGGCGAAAGGCTCCGCTGAGCCGAACAAGAACAAGGTCGGCACGGTGACGCTGAAACAGGTCGAGGAGATCGCGAAGCTGAAGATGCCGGACCTGAACGCGGGCTCGCTGGAGACCGCCGTCAAGACGGTGGCTGGTACCGCGCGGTCGATGGGCATTGATGTCGTCGGTTAGCTGACAGGTAGGGGCGACGCATGCGTCGCCCTTGGTGGGAGGACCCGCAGGGGTCCGACGGGACCACATAGGAATTACACATGCGCAAACACGGCAAAAAGTACACAGCGGCGCGTCAGCAAATCGAGAACCGTCCGTACGGTCTCGACGAAGCGATGCCGCTCGTGCAGAAGATCAAATTCGGCAAGTTCGACGAGACGGTCGCGTTGTCGATTCGCCTGGGCGTCGATCCGAAGCACGCCGATCAAATGGTGCGCGGCACGGTGGTGCTGCCGCACGGTCTTGGCAAATCGAAGCGAGTGCTCGTGATCGCGTCGCCGGACAAACAGAAGGAGGCCAGCGACGCCGGGGCCGACACCGTTGGCGGCGAAGAGCTCGTCGAGAGAATCGCCGGCGGCTGGCTCGACTTCGACGCCGTCGTGGCGACGCCGGACATGATGCGCGTTGTGGGCCGCCTCGGAAAAGTGCTCGGCCCGCGCGGCTTGATGCCGAATCCGAAAACCGGCACCGTGACGCCGAACGTGACGCAGGCGGTGACCGAAATCAAAGCGGGCAAAGTCGAGTTCCGCGTCGACAAGACCGGCATCGTTCACGCCCCGGTGGGGAAGACGTCCTTCGCCGCGCAGAAACTGATCGATAACGCAACCGCCTTGCTCGACAGCATCGTGCGGGCGAAGCCGCCCGCGGCCAAGGGCAAGTACCTTCGCAGCATCACGGTGTCGTCCACGATGGGACCCGGCGTGACGGTCGATGAGACCCGCGTCGAAACCGCGCGTCGGTAATAGTAGTGGCGGGGTGTTAGCCCCGCCGGCTGTCGGGGCTTCGACCCCGCCATCCAGGAGATTTGATCAATGGCAGTCAGCAAAGCCGACAAGACCGCAGAGCTCGAGATGCTCGAAGGGGTGTTTCAGGAGGCCGACGCGGCGATCCTGATCGACTACAAGGGCATCAACGTGCCGCAGGTCACCGAGCTTCGTGCGCAGCTTCGAAAGGCGCATGCGGGATACAAAGTGGTCAAGAACACGCTCGCCAGGCGCGCGCTCAAAGGCACCGATTACGAATCGCTGACCGAGCTGTTCGAAGGCACCACCGCGGTCGCCTACACCGAGGAGGATCCGGTGGTGCTCGCGAAGACGATCACCACGTTCATGAAAAACGCGCCGACGCTGCAGATCAAAGCGGCGGTGGTGCAGGGGCAGGCCATCAACGCCGCCGAGGTCACCGACCTCGCGAATCTGCCTGGGAAGCCGGAGTTGTACGCGAGGTTGCTCTTCCTTCTGCAGGCGCCGATGGTGAACCTGGTGCGGGTGCTCAACGCGGTGCCGCGCGATCTCATGAGTGTGCTGGTACAGGCGGAAAAAAAGCGGGCCGAGGCGTAGCACGTTCTCGTTCTTAGTTCTTCGTTCTTTCAGTCGTCGTTCTCACAGGAGCAGGTAATGGCAGATCTCACTCAGCAGCAGGTGGTCGATTACATCAAAGGCATCAGCGTTCTCGAGCTGAGCAACCTCGTCAAAGCCCTCGAGAGCGAGCTGGGCGTGTCGGCGGCGGCAGCCATGCCGATGGCGATGCCGATGATGGCCGGTGGCGCGCCGGGCGGGGCAGCCGCACCGGTGGAAGAGAAGACCGAGTTCAACGTGACGCTCACCGAAGTCGGCAGCAACAAGATCAACGTGATCAAGGCTGTTCGCGAAGTCACCAGCCTCGGATTGAAGGAAGCCAAGGATCTCGTCGAAGGCGCGCCCAAGGCCGTCAAGGAAGGCGTGACCAAGGAAGAGGCCGAGGCGATTAAGAAGAAGTTCGAAGACGCGGGCGCGAAAGTAGAAGTGAAGTAAGTCGTCTGGTCGGGTAGGACTGGTAAGTCAGGTTGGTCTGGTGAATGATTGCGCAGATTGATTGCGTAATTCCGCACCCGGCCTACCCGACCCACCTGCCGCACCTGACCACCGACAACATCCTCCGCGCGCGGCGCGGAGGCGGCGAGCGCTCCTTCTTCGAGGTCAAGAGAAATGTATAGCCTTCCCAAGAACGTTTACCGCGAGCGTAAAGACTTCTCGAAAATACGGACGACGGTCGAGATCCCGAATCTGATCGAGATTCAGCGGAAAAGCTACGAGCGCTTTCTGCAGATGAACCGCCTGCCCTCCGAACGCGAGGACCAGGGCCTGCAGTCGGTGTTCAAATCGGTCTTTCCGATCAGCGACTTCCGTGAGAACTCGTCGCTGGAGTTCATCGAGTATTCGATCGGCAACTGGGAGTGCAAGTGCGGCAAGCTGCAGGGCCTGCATCACCTGCGCAAGCCGTGTCGGACGTGTGGGAACACGCTCGTGGCCGATCCCTATGGCGACAAGGACGTGCTCTGTCCGAAGTGCGGCACGCCCAACCAGGCGCGCGGCGACATCTGCGACATCTGCGGCCACACCGTGGCGCTGAAGCTGAAATACGACGTCGACGAGTGTCAGGAGCGCGGCATGACCTACGCCGTGCCGCTGAAGGTCACGATTCGTCTCGTGGTCTGGAACAAGGATCCCGAGACGGGGGTGAAGACCATCCGCGACATCAAGGAGCAGGAGGTCTACTTCGGCGACATCCCGCTGATGACCGACAACGGGACGTTCATCATCAACGGCACCGAGCGCGTCATCGTCTCGCAGCTGCATCGATCGCCGGGCGCCTTCTTCCACTCCGAAGACAAGACGCTCTACATCGCCCAGATCATTCCGTATCGCGGATCGTGGGTGGAATTCGAGTACGACGCGAAAAACCTCCTCTACGTCCGAATCGATCGCAAGCGGAAGTTCCTGGCGAGTGTGTTCCTCCGCGCGCTCGGACTCCGGGGCGCCGACGAGATCATCCGCACGTTCCATCCGGTCGATCGGATTTTTCTCTCCGACAACAAGCGGAAGTGGGCCGTTGCCGACAGCCTCATTGGCCTTCGCGTCAAGAGCGACGTCAAGGCCGGGGATGTGTCGATTCAAGCGGGCCGGAAGATCACGAAAGCGCACATCGATGGTCTTCGCAAAGCTGCCGTCGAATCGATCGAAATCGCCGATGACGCGCTGACTGGCGCCGACGCGCACCCCTACACCGCCGCGGACATCGTCGATCCGGCCACCGGCGAAGTGCTGCTCGAAGCCAACGAGGAAGTGACCGAGCGCGCGATCCTCAATGCGCAGGAGAAGAACGTCGAAAAGATCGAGGTGTTCTTCCCGGAGCGCGACGAGGTTGGACCGATCCTCTCCGCGACGCTGAAGAAGGATTCGATCCGCACGCACGAAGAAGCGCTGATCGAAATCTACCGCCGGTTGCGTCCTGGAGATCCGCCGACGCTCGACAGCTCCCGATCGCTCTTCGAGAACATGTTCTTCAATCCGCAGAAGTACGACTTCTCGCGGGTTGGCCGTCTGAAGCTCAACACGAAGCTCGGATTGAACACGCCGCTCGACGAGAAGATCCTGCACCCGCAGGACTTCTATCAGGTCATTGGCTACCTGCTGAAGCTGCGGCGCAATCCGGCGAACGTCGACGACATCGATCACCTGGGCAATCGCCGCGTCCGATCCGTCGGCGAGCTCCTCGAGAACCAGTTCCGCATCGGGCTGGTCCGCATGGAGCGCGCCATCAAGGAAAAGATGTCGGTGTACCAGGAAATGGCGACCGCCATGCCGCACGACCTGATCAACGCGAAGCCGGTCATGGCGGCTATTCGCGAGTTCTTCGGGTCGTCACAGCTGTCGCAGTTCATGGACCAGACCAACCCGCTGTCGGAAGTCACGCACAAGCGTCGTCTCTCCGCGCTCGGGCCAGGCGGCCTCTCGCGCGAGCGGGCCGGATTCGAAGTGCGCGACGTCCACCCGACACACTACGGGCGCATCTGCCCGATTGAGACCCCTGAAGGTCCGAACATCGGGCTCATCAGCTCGCTCAGTTGCTACGCGCGCATCAACGAGTTCGGGTTCATCGAGTCGCCTTACCGCAAGGTCAAGGACGGCCGGGTGTTCGACTACGTGATGGTCACCAACTCCGGCGGCAACCCGAAGTACAAGGTGGGCGATATCGTCGATGCCGACGACCTCGTGGGCCACGACGGCCGATCGAAAAAGAAAGGCGTCGAATTCGAGCCTTATTGCTTCTATCTCTCCGCGTGGGAGGAAGACCAGTACATCATCGCGCAGGCGAACGTCGAGATCGAGGAGAACGGGAAGCTGAAAGCCGAGCGCGTCAATGCGCGGCAGGCCGGCAACTTCATTCTCGCCTCGCGCGACCAGGTGCAGTTCATCGACGTCTCGCCGAAGCAGCTCGTGTCCGTCGCCGCCTCGCTCGTGCCGTTCCTCGAGAACGACGATGCGAACCGCGCGTTGATGGGATCGAACATGCAGCGCCAGGCGGTGCCGCTCCTCCGTGCGCAGGCGCCGTATGTCGGCACGGGCATGGAATACATCACCGCGCGCGATTCGGGTGCAGTGGCGGTCGCGCGCCGTACAGGCACGGTCGACTACGTCGATTCGCAGCGCATTGTCGTCCGTGTCGAAAGCGAAACTGAAGCCGCGAGCAAGGAAATGGGGGCCGACATCTACCCCATGACCAAGTTCAAGCGATCGAACCAGAACACGTGCATCAGCCAGAAGCCGATCGTCCGCGTGGGCCAGAAGGTCCACAAGGGGCGAGAAGATGGTGAAGGAGGACTACTACACCTCCATTCACATCGAGGAGTTCGAGATCGAGGCTCGCGACACGAAGCTCGGACCGGAGGAAATCACGCGCGACATTCCGAACGTGTCGGAGGGTTATCTGCGCGACCTCGACGACAGCGGCATCATCCGCATCGGCGCGTACGTCAAGCCCGGCGACATTCTCGTCGGCAAGGTGACGCCGAAGGGTGAAACGCAGCTCACTCCGGAAGAGAAATTGCTGCGCGCGATCTTCGGCGAGAAAGCCGGCGACGTGCGCGATGCGTCGCTCATCTGTCCGCCGGGCATCGAAGGCATCATCGTCGGCGTCAAGATCTTCTCGCGGAAAGGCATCGAGAAGGACGACCGTGCCAAAGCAATCGAGCAGGAAGAGCTCGATTTGATGGAAAAGAACCTGCAGGACGAAATCCGCATTCTTCACGACGAAACGAAGAAGCGCGTGATGCAGATGCTGCAGGGCCAGGCGCTGCGTGCGGATCTCTTCGACGAGTTCGGCCGCGAGCGACTGCTCAAGAAGGACACGGATCTGACGCCGGACGTGATGGCGAGCGTGCCCTTCAACGTGCTCGTGCGCGCGAAGATTCGCACCGAGGACACCGGTCTCGAGCCCGATTTGCGGGCGCTCGAAGAGCGCACCGAGCGTCAGGTCGAAGTCATCAAGCAGCTCTTCGAGGAGAAGAAGGAGAAGATTCGCCGCGGCGACGAACTGCCGCCCGGTGTGATCAAGCTCGTCAAGGTGTACGTCGCGATGAAACGCAAGCTGTCGGTCGGCGACAAGATGGCCGGCCGTCACGGCAACAAAGGCGTCATCGCGCGCATCCTGCCCGAAGAGGACATGCCGTATCTGCCGGACGGGACGCCGGTGGAAATCGTGCTCAATCCGCTCGGCGTGCCTTCGCGTATGAACGTGGGCCAGATTCTCGAGACGCATCTCGGCTGGGCGGCGCACGCGCTGGGTCTGTACTTCGCGACGCCCGTGTTCGACGGCGCGCGCGAAGGGGAGATCAAGGACTGGCTCGAACGCGCGGCCCTGCCGTCATCCGGCAAGACCAAGCTGTACGATGGCATGACGGGCGACCCGTTCGAACAGGATGTGACCGTTGGCTACATCTACATGTTGAAGCTGTCGCACCTGGTCGACGACAAGATCCACGCGCGATCGATAGGACCCTATTCGCTCATCACCCAGCAGCCACTCGGCGGCAAGGCGCAGTTTGGCGGCCAGCGATTTGGCGAAATGGAGGTGTGGGCGCTCGAGGCCTACGGCGCGGCGCACATCCTCCAGGAGCTTCTCACGGCGAAGTCGGACGATGTGACGGGCCGCGCGAAGATTTACGAATCCATTGTGAAGGGCGACGCGAGCTTTACGCCCGGGTTGCCTGAATCCTTCAACGTTCTGATACGCGAGCTGCAGTCGCTCTGTCTGGACGTCGAATTGGTGTCGACCAAGAGACGTCCCGAGCCGCAGCCGGTCGCGGAGCAAGCAGAACCGGTCCTGGAGGGTTGATGCAGATGAGACCTAGTTTTACCGACACAAAGACCACTCTTCGGGCCGACTTCGACGCGATCCGCATCAGCCTGGCATCGCCGGAAAAGATCGAGCAGTGGTCGTTCGGCGAGGTCACCAAGCCCGAGACGATCAACTACCGCACGTTCAAGCCGGAACGCGATGGCTTGTTCTGCGCGAAGATCTTCGGCCCGATCACCGACTGGGAGTGCCTCTGCGGCAAGTACAAGCGCATGAAGCACCGCGGCGTGATTTGCGACAAGTGCGGCGTCGAAGTCACGCAGGCAAAGGTCCGGCGCGAGCGGCTCGGCCACATCAAGCTGGCCACTCCTGTGAGCCACGTGTGGTTCTTCAAGGGCCTGCCGAGCCGTATCGGACACCTGCTGGATATTTCGCTGCGCGATCTCGAGCGCGTGCTCTACTTCGAGGCGTACGTCGTCACCGAGCCCGGCGACACCGATCTCAAGTTCAAGCAGCTCCTTTCGGAAGAGCAGTACCGGAAGGCGCGCGACGAGTACGGCTTCACGAAATTCAAGGCGGCGATGGGCGCGGAAGCCATCAAGGAGCTTCTGCGACGCGAGCACGTGGACAGGCTCGCCGAGGAACTGCGCACGAAAATGCGCTCGGAGCCTTCGGCACAGAAGAAGCTGAAGTTCGCCAAACGTCTGAAGGTCGTCGACTCGTTCCGCCGGTCGAGCAACAAGCCGGAGTGGATGATCCTCGACGTCATCCCCGTCATTCCGCCCGAGTTGCGTCCGCTCGTTCCGCTGGATGGCGGTCGATTCGCAACCTCCGACCTGAACGATCTGTACCGCCGCGTCATCAACCGCAACAACCGGTTGAAGAAGCTGATGGAGCTCAAGGCGCCCGATGTCATCATCCGGAACGAAAAGCGCATGCTGCAGGAAGCGGTTGACGCGCTCTTCGACAACGGACGTCGTGGGCGTGTGCTGCGCGGCGCTAACAACCGGCCGCTCAAATCGCTCTCCGACACGCTCAAGGGCAAGCAGGGACGTTTCCGCCAGAACCTGCTCGGCAAGCGCGTCGATTACTCCGGCCGCTCGGTCATCGTCGTCGGCCCCGAACTGAAGCTCCATCAGTGCGGGCTGCCGAAGAAGATGGCGCTCGAGCTCTTCAAGCCGTTCATCTACAACAAGCTCGAAGAGCGCGGCCTTGTCGCCACCATCAAGCAGGCAAAGGAGATGGTGGAGAAGCAGGTCCCCGAAGTGTGGGACGTGCTCGAGGAAGTGATCCGCGAGCATCCGGTGCTCCTCAACCGTGCGCCGACGCTCCATCGCCTCGGCATCCAGGCCTTCGAGCCGGTGCTCGTCGAGGGCAAGGCCATCCGGATCCATCCGCTCGTGTGCACCGCGTTCAACGCCGACTTCGACGGCGACCAGATGGCGGTCCACATTCCGCTGTCGCCTGAAGCGCAGATCGAAGCCACCGAGCTGATGATGGCGTCGAAGAACATCCTGTCGCCGGCAAACGGGACACCCGTGGCCGTGCCGTCGCAGGACATCGTTCTCGGTTGTTACTACCTGACGAAGGCCAAGCCGGGCGCGAAAGGCGAAGGCCGCGCGTTCGCGACCGTGAACGACGTCATTCTCGCGCTCGAGGCCGGCGAGCTCGAAACGCTCAGCCCGATTCGTTTGCGGTTTTCGGGCGAGCTTCAGGATCTGACCGCTGCGCGCGACGATCAGGACGTGCTGCACACGGAAGTGCAGACCGTGCACAACAAAGTGATCAACACCACGGTCGGCCGCGTGATTTTCAACGCGGCGCTGCCGAAGGGGTTCCCCTTTGTCAATGGCTTGTTGAAGAAGAAGGGTCTGCAACAGCTCGTTCAGCGCTGCTACCTCATCTCGGGGCTGCAGACGACGGTCGAAATACTCGACGCGCTGAAGCATCTGGGCTTCACCTACGCGACGCGTTCCGGCATGTCGATCGGCATCGAGGACTTGATCATTCCCCCGGCCAAGCCGGAGCTCGTGCGCAACGCGCGCTCGGAAGTGATCAAGGTGGAGCAGCAGTACCTGGAAGGCGCCATCACCAATGGCGAGCGTTACAACAAGGTCATTGCCGTCTGGTCTGACGTCACCGAAAAGATTGCCGACGCGATGTTCAAGGAGATGGAAAGCCGCGATCAGGCCGGGATTTTCAATCCGGTCTACATCATGGCCGACTCCGGCGCGCGCGGCAGCAAGCAGCAGATCCGCCAGCTTGCCGGCATGCGCGGACTGATGGCGAAGCCGTCAGGGGAAATCATCGAGACGCCCATTCACGCGAACTTCCGCGAAGGGCTGTCGGTGCTCGAATACTTCATCTCGACTCACGGCGCGCGCAAGGGTCTCGCCGACACCGCGCTCAAGACTGCCGACTCGGGATATCTCACGCGTCGACTCGTCGACGTCGCGCAGGATGTCATCGTCTCGGAGCGCGATTGCGGAACGCTGGACGGCATCGAAGCGCGAGCCATCGTCGAGAGCGGTGAAATCATCGAACCGCTGCGCGACCGTATCATCGGGCGCACGGCACTCGAGCGGATCGTCGATCCGATTTCCGGTGAAGTGCTGCTCGAGTTGAACGACGAAGTCGACGAGGAGAAAGCCGCAGCCGTCCAGGACGCCGGCATCGAGAAGGTCAAGATTCGCTCGGTGTTGACGTGCGCGTCGCGGCGGGGTGTTTGCGCCAAGTGCTACGGCCGCGATCTCGCCACCGGCAAGACGGTGGAGATGGGCCTCGCCGTGGGTGTCATCGCCGCGCAGTCCATCGGCGAACCGGGCACGCAGCTGACGATGCGGACGTTCCACATCGGCGGCACGGCGTCGCGAATCTCGGAGCAGTCGACGCTCGACTCGAAGCACAAAGGCAACGTCAAGTTCGACAACCTCCAGGTCGTGGACCGGCCGAACGCGCTGGGCGGCTCCGATCTGATCGTGATGAACAGGAACGGTCACCTCGTCATCCAGGACGAGAAGGGCCGCGATCGCGAACGCTATCAGATTCCGTACGGCTCACGCCTGCGGGTGAAGGAAGGCGATCCCGTCGACAAGGAACAGGTGATTGTCGAATGGGATCCGTACACGTTCTCGATCCTCACCGAGGAAACGGGACAGATTCGCTTCAAGGACATCATCGAAGGCCTCACCGTGCACGAGGACCTCGACGAGGTCACCGGTCTGTCGCGCCTCATCATCGTCGACTCGCCGGATGAGAAGAAGCAGCCCACCATCGAGATCAAGGGCGGCACCAAAGGTGACGTCGTGCGCCGCTACATCATGCCGGTCAACGCGCACCTGATGGTGAGCGACGGCGAGATGGTGCATGCGGGCGACGTGCTCGCGAAGATTCCGCGCGAGACGACCAAGACCAAGGACATCACGGGTGGTCTGCCGCGCGTGGTGGAACTGTTCGAAGCGCGCAAGCCGAAAGATCCCGCGGTCATCAGCGAGATCGACGGCACGGTGAAGTACGGCGGCGTGGTCAAGGGTCAGCGCAAGGTGCTGATCGTGCCCGACGATCCGAATGCCGAGCCGCGCGAGTACTCCATTCCCCGCGGGGTGCACGTCAACGTGCAGGAAGGCGAGCGCGTGCGCGCGGGCGATCCGTTGATGGACGGCCCGAGCAATCCGCACGACATTCTGCACGTGCTCGGGGAGAAGGAGCTGCAGAAGTACCTCGTGAACGAGATTCAGGAGGTCTACCGGCTGCAGGGCGTGAACATCAACGACAAGCACATCGAGGTGATCACGCGGCAGATGATGCGGTGGGTGCGCATCGAGGACGTCGGCGACACCGAGTTCCTCATCGACGAGCAGGTGGACAAGTTCCGCTTCCTCGAAGAGAACGAGCGCGTGATCAACGCGGGCGGACGGCCGGCCTCGGCGCAGCCGCTCCTGCTCGGCATCACGAAGGCGTCGCTCTCGACCGAGTCGTTCATCTCGGCCGCGTCGTTCCAGGAGACGACGCGCGTGCTCACCGAGGCGGCGATCTCCGGCAAGATCGACTATCTGCGCGGTCTGAAGGAGAACGTCACGATGGGCCGGTTGATTCCGGCCGGCACCGGCTTCTGGTGGTATCGGCATGTGCAGATCCCGCCGGACGAGCCGCCACCGCCGCCGCCGGTGATTCAGCCGAGCGATGAGGATCTCGATCTGGATCACATGGAATACCTCGCCGAGCCGGAAGAAGCGCTCGATCGCGGCGGCGACGAGGGAATTTGACGACGGCGGGGCTGAAGCCCCGCCACTACACGCGATTCTACGTACCGCTCTGCAGGTACGTAGTGGCGGGGCTTCAGCCCCGCCGACACGATCTGTGGAGATGGGCAAAAGGCGGGGCAATCACCCCGCCTTTTGTGTGTACGCGGCGCGCGTCGCGGGGGACATTTGCAGCCGGCGCCGGCCGAGGCGATTATGTGCCACCGCCGAAGCAGAACGCCGGCCGGCCTGCTTTCGTCTTTCGAGGAATGATGATGAAATCCTTGAAACTCGCAGTTTTGTTGCTTTTGCCGGCACTCTTTGGCTGCTCCGGCGGCCGCCCCCTCTGGCACGATCAATTGCTCCCGTCAGGCAAGACCATAAAAGTCACCTCATTCAATCTTGTGTGGGGCGTGGAGCACGATGAGCGAGACGCTGACAAAGATTGCTTCGCTCTCGAATTCGTGTCGGCCGATCCCACCGCAGATGGGGCTTCGCACGAGCGGGAGGCACTGGAGGTGTTCGAATTGATTCGCCCCACGTCGGAACTGTGGGGTTTCAAGACCGCTGTCATCTCAGGCTTCCCGTCAGTGGAGCGGAAAGGCCGTTACGAGATCTTCATCTTCACACGCGGCTCCGAGGGACAGTGGTCGTTCACCCGCCAGCCTGCCAAGGTATTCGCCAATGACCTATGAAATCCACGCGGCATACCACTCGCAAGCTTGCAACCAAGGCACGGAGAATCCAATGATCTCCGTGCCTTTTTCTTTTCGGCGAGAACGATTATGGTGGCCACGCAGATGCCACCTGCCAAGGCGCGCGCAACGAAGGAAACCGGATGGCGTTGTCCACGATGCGGACGGCATTTTCTCCACCGCACACGCGAACATTCCTGCGACGTTCGTCCGCTCGCCGCCCATCTCGATCGCGCGTCGGCCAACGTGCGCGCGACGTTTGCGGCGATTCAGAACATGCTCGCCGAGATCGGCCCGCATAACGTCGTGCCCGTCAAGACGATGATCGTCCTGCGCGGCCGCCGCAATTTCGGGAACCTCGTGGTCCGGCGCGACACGCTCGAGCTCGAATTCCTTTCCACGCGCACGCTGCATCATCCGCGCATTCATAAGACGGATCGCCTCGCGGCGGGCAAATACACTCACCACACCCGGCTCTCGTCACCCGCAGAGGTCGATCGAGAAGTTGACGCATGGCTGCGAGAGGCTTACGAGCTTGGCGTGTGACGATCGTTTGTATTGTTGATGAATCACGAGTGTCGTCTCAGCCCCATCGCAACGCACAGCCACGCGACCGTGAGGCATCCGAAGGCCATGAAGAGCGGCACGAGCGCTTCGGCGGATGCGAGCGCGACAAGCCGGGTCGGCACGGACGTTTCGCTGACCGCAACCATGCGGAGCACGTTGACGGCGCCGGATAACAACCCGCACAAGGCCCCGAAGATGCCGGCGAGGGAGATCGGCCGCATGAACGTCAGGCGCTGCTCGGTCGGCCGAATCGCATAGGCGACGCCGGCAACCAACGGAAATAACGTCACGATCATGCTCAGCAGCCCGACGATGCTGGCGTGTCTCAAAACAGTGAACATCTCCGCGCTCCTCGCCCTCTTCCGATATAACGCTGATGACGGCGAAACGTGACACTGTCACGATTCGCACGGCTGTGCGTTATGACCTGTATGGACCGGGATTCGGAGCTGGCGCTCGTCGCTCGCCTCCGCGCGGGAGACAGCGCCGCGTTCGACGTCGTGTACGAGGAATTCAACGCGCGTCTGTTCAACTTTCTCGCACGGCTGTCGCGGCGCCGGGATATCGCCGAGGATCTCCTGGAGGAAACCTGGCTTCGGCTCGTCGGTCAAACGGCGGCCCTTCGTTCGGACACGCGGCTGGGTCCGTGGCTCTTCACCGTTGCGCGCAATCTGTATGTGAGCTATCGGCGATCGCGGCTCATGGAAGACTCGTCCGCCGGTGGATTCATCGCACTGTGGGCGTTTGGACGGCCGCAGCCATCGCCCTTCGAAGCGACGGCCGCGAGCGAGGCGGAGCGGCGCGTTGAGGCGGTGCTCGGAACTCTTCCCGTTGCATATCGCGAGGCGTTGCTGCTCGTGGGCATCGAGGGGTTGCGCCCGGCGGAAGCCGCGGCGGTCTGCAGGATTACTCCGGAAGCCATGCGCCAGCGATTGAGCAGGGCGCGCGCGCTGATGGCGCAACGTCTCGATAACATGAGTGCGCCGCGTCTGGCGGCGCTGCGCGAGGTCGTGACATGACAGCGGACGAGGACGTGTTGCGCGAATTGCGGCGGCTGCCTGCGCTGCAGCCCGACGAAGTGTGGGCCGATCGAGTCCGCGCGCGCTGCCGTGCAGCAATCGCCAGGCGTCATTTGCAGTTTGAGCGCTCCAAACGCGCGCCGTTCAGCGTGCGCGCGCTCGAATCGGCGCTCGTTGGCGGACTCGGTTTGATCTACCTCTCGGCGGTCATCAACGACGTGCTCCGACTTTACGGCATTGGCTAGCAGGCCGTTGAACGCCTTCACGTTTCAACACCCAGCCATGCTTCCGCAAATGTTGCGCGTCAGGACGGAATATCGATCAAGTACCCGTACACGCTGTACCCACCGCTGTGTCCCGTACCTATCACGCCAGATGCTCCACGTCGAACTGAAGGGTTGCCGGTCCGTCCACCGACAACACGACGTAATGATTGAAGCCATAGAATCGCCGCCTCGGCGACTCGCGTTCTGTTTCCTGGCCGCAGCACGGGTTGCCCGGGACCCACGGAAACGCGTACGGAATCCCGTTCAGCGTCAGCAGCGCCGACCCGAGCACGTCGCCATCTGCCCAATACCTCCCGGTCACGGTTTGAAGGATCAGACGTTTGCCCGATGGCACCGCATCAGGAAGAGTGCAGCGGCCGATACTCGCGCTGGTGTTACTGAAATTACACGTCGATTGGTAAATCTGCTGCGCCATTGGATACCTCTCCAGAATGGACCGATGTTGTCAGGGACGCGAGCCGTTCGCCATCGCGCATCGTGAATAGCATCGCCCAGATACAATGGTCAGAGCCATGGCCACGCTCCTGCTCGAACACGGAATTGAAATTCCCGTGATTCGCGATCTCGCGGACTTTCGGCGTTGGGCGTTGTCCGATGCATTTCCGCAGCGGGGTCGCATCGACTACATCGCCGGACGTATCGAGGTCGACATGTCGCCGGAGGACGCACATGAAACTGCTCGCGATTGGTGGCATCGCCCTGATTGTCGCCGGGCTGCTCGCGCTCGCATACCAGACCATCTCCTACACGCGGACTGAGAAGGTGATCGACATCGGACCGCTCCAGGCGACACGGGAAACCCATCGGACGCTGCCGCTGCCGCCGATCGTGGGCATTACCGCCGTCGCAGCGGGCGTCGTTCTGCTCGTCGTCGCGACGAAGCGGCGATAGCCGATGCGTTTGGTAGTGCTGGGGGCTCATCGACTACCTGCCGATGAGACGCAACACGCGCGCACTCTCGCGGTCGGGGCGCCAAATGTATGCTGTATGATGTATGACATGCAGCGCACGACCATTTTTATTCCGGAAGCGCTCGAGGCCGAGCTCCGGCAGTATGCGCGGCGCAGGCAACAACCGATTGCGTGGGTGGTGCGCGAGGCGGTCGCGACGTATCTCGCGAATAACCGCCGGTTCAAGATGCCCGCGTCAATCGGTCTATTCGCCAGCGGCGAGACGGATGTCTCTGAGCGCGCCGAGGAGCTCCTCTTTGCGGACCTGACGCCTCATGACGATCGCGTCAGGACTGCAGCGAAGCACCGCGCGAGGAAACTGCGCAAACGCGCTCCAGCGCGATGACCGGCCTGCGTGTCGTTCTCGATACCGGCATTGCTTACGCGCTGGCTGATAAGTCGGATGCATGGCATCGGCGAGCGTTGGACTGGATCAAGAATGCCGAGCCTGAGCTGACGATTCCGGTCACGATTTTGCCCGAGGTGAGCTACCTTGTGCGAAGCCGTCGGAACGAGGAAGCGGAGCGCCGGTATGTGCAGACACTCGCGGAGGATTGGGAAAGCATCGAGCCGCTGCGCGAGCACGACGTCTTGCGGGCCTCGGATCTGATGCGGACGTATCGCGCGCTCGGCTTTGTCGATGCGTCGATCGTGGCGATAGCCGAGCGTCTTCGCGTCGAGGTCATCGCCACCACCGATCGACGTGACTTTTCACTCGTTCGTCCCCGGCACGTCACTCGATTCACATTGGTGCCATAGGCGCGCACGAGCGAAACGCTCACTCGATCATGGGCAATTGGGCGGTGGCTTTCTCGCCGTCCGATTTGCGCTCGCGCCGGCCGCGCTTGCGCGATCTCGCCTGCAGCTTGAACATGAACTCCAGCAGCTTTTCGAGGAAATCGCCGGCGGCGCCGGTGCGATCGTTGAACGCGATGGATTCTTTTCCGATCATCAATGCCGCGTACATCAGCCTGGATTCGGCGGATCGCAGCGCGTCGGCATAATCCGCGTGCAGCGTATTGGCCTGGACCACTCCGTCGATGAACCGGCTGTGGGCGAGCGATCCAGAGTCGAAGGGCACCTCTTCGTAACGAATTCGGCGTCCGCGCGGCGATTGGTCGGTGCCCGGCTCCGCCGGCGGTTCCTTTGAGCGCCGCCGCTTGCTCTTCGTCAACGTCGATCGATCCGGTGGCGGCGACTTAGGACGGCCACGCTTGGCCAAGCCGCCAGGCAACGACAGCTCGCGGAATTCGTCGAGATCGAGGATGTCACGGGCGAGGCGGACGGCGCGTTCTTCGATCGCAGCGGCCTCGCGCGCGCGGTGACTCGCCAGATGCGTCTCGAGCTCGGACTCGAGGGTCGGCAGGTAGCGGTCCAGCGTGTCGAGAAACGCGATCCAGTCGTCGTTTTCTTCGAAGCCGGAGCGCGCAGGCAGCGGTGTCAGGAAGTCAGCGTCGATGACTCCCCGCACGAAGCCCCGGGACCAGGCACTCTCTTCGATGCCATACGCCGTCGCCGCGCTCAGGTTGTCGACGACGGTGACGCCGCGGTGACGGACGGCCACGCGCCCGCGGCCCGATGGGTCGAAATAAATGTCCAGGCGAGCCGTGCGGCTGCCGTTGCCGTTGACCGGAAGCGTACGAAACTCGGACAGCAGTCGTGGCAGCGTGATTCGCGCCGGCGTCACTCTAAAGCGTGCAACGCCCGAGCGGATCTCGATAGTGAGCCAGCCCTCTCGAAGATAGCCGTCGAATTTGTCAGCGAGGTATCGCTTGAGCGCGTCGGGCGCGAGCGGCCCGCGTGGCCGCGTCGGATCGAATTTCAATTCCGAGATCACCACGCGCATGCCCGGGTGCTCGAGCCGCTCTCGCGCGAGCGCCGTTTCGATCGACGCCTCGTCGGATGCTTCCTTGAGGACGACCCGCAGCGTCGCTGAGAGCATCGTCTTCCGGCTGTAGAACGTGCAGCGACGGCCAATCTGCTGAAAACTGAAAATCCCGATCCCGAGGCGTCCGATCGTGCGCGCCGTCCCCGCGCGTTTGGCGGAATTCGCGACACGCTGAAGGGCCGTCTCGAATTCCGCGCCGCTCATCCCGTACGGGTATTCCACCGCGATCTGACGACGATCAAATGTGAAGATCACATCGCAGCACTCAGCCGCAGTGCCGGTCGCCTGCGCCTTCACATGCTCATCGATAGCGTTGCTGACGTGCTCCTTGAGTGCGTCGGCGGGGCTGCGATAGAGCGTCCCGAGCCACTGCAGCGCGTTGGCGACGTGCAGTTGGATTTGAATGCGCTGGGCCATGATTGCCTGACGCAGCATACCGCACGCACTGGCGTCCTTCCGTCCAACTTCTCCGTGCCTTTTTCGTGCGACGAGACTACGATGCGGCATAACCAGGAGGCCCCCATGCTATTCGCGGTGTCGTTCACTCCACGTTCCGGCGGCAGCGAGGAACGTGACAAGCGGACATTGAATCTCTTCACGCAATGGAAACCACCGGCCGGGTACGAGTTCAAGGCGTTTTACGACTATGCCGACGGCGACGGCGGCATCGCTATCGTCGACGCGTCGTCTGCAGAAGTGATGCTGGAAGCGCACGCACCGTGGGCCACGTTTTTCTTGTTCACGATCCGGCCGATTGTGGACGTGGAGAAGTCGACGCCGATCCTGCAGAAAAGCAACGCCTGGCGGGATTCGATTCGGTAGCGGATCCCTCAGTGCGTGATTACGAAGGGCGGGGTAACAACCCGCCTTTCGTTTGTAGGCGCCGAAGCGTTCGCTCGCTTTTGACACCGGCAACAGTTCGCTCTATCGTGCCTCCCACACCCGGGGGTCTGCGGGAAGGAGCGGTTTGATGGCGACACGCAAGCGACCTCTCAATCGTCGAGGCTTTTTGAAGGGCGCCGCCGCAGGTGCCGCCGCGGGAGCCGCTGCGCTGGTCGCGCCGCCACTCGATGCGCAACAGTCTCCTGCGCCAACGCCACGTGGAACGGCATCGTCGCCGACGCGCAGCCAGCTAGCGGCCGAAACGGAGCCAATCAATCCGGAAGGCGACGTGCTGACCGTGGAGAATCCCGGCTCCGACTTCATGGTCGATGTGCTCAAGTCGCTCGGCTTCGAATACATCGCCGCCAACCCCGGCTCGAGCTTCCGCGGACTGCAGGAATCGTTCGTCAACTACGGCGGCAACAAGGACCCCGAGTGGCTCACCTGCTGCCATGAAGAATCATCCGTTGCCATCGCCGACGGCTATTTCAGAGTGGAAGGCAAGCCGATGGCGGTGATGGCTCACGGCACCGTAGGCCTGCAACACGCCGCGATGACCATCTACAACGCGTTCGTCGCACGCAATCCGGTCTACATCATTCTGGGCAACGCGCTCGACGCCAACGCGCGGCGGCCGGGAGTCGAGTGGAACCATAGCGTCCAGGACGCGGCGGCGATGGTTCGCGACTACATCAAGTGGGACGATACGCCGATATCGCCGACGCACTTTGCCGAGTCGGCCGTGCGCGCATACAAGATCGCGATGACGGTGCCCATGGCGCCGGTCCTTCTGGTGGCGGACGGTGATCTTCAGGAGAATCCGCTACGGGAGCGTTCCCGCCTGCGCATTCCAAGACTGACGTTGCCGAACCCCCCGGCCGGCGACTCCGCAGCTGTCGCAGAAATCGCGAAGCTGCTCGTCGCGGCGGAAAACCCGGTGATCGTCGCGGGCCGCGTCGCACGAACGGCGGCGGGGATGCAGTTGATGGTGGAGCTGGCAGAGACGCTTCAAGCGCCCGTGCAAGGCGGTGGGCGCAATATGCCCAACCGGCATCCCTTGAATGGTGGCGGCGCCCCGGTCAGCGCCGACGTCATTCTGGGTTTGCAGGTCGACGACTTCTGGGGGACCCTGCACTCCTTCCGCGATCAACAGGAGCGCTCGTACAGATCGATCGTGAAACCGACGGCCAGAATTCTCAGCATCTCTTCGCACGACCTGTACACGAAGAGCAACTATCAGGACTTCCAGCGCTACACGGAAGTGGATCTCGCGGTCGCGGCCGACGCACAGGCGACGCTGCCGTCCCTGATCGAAGCTTGTAGACGGCTGATCACGGCGGACCGCCGCCGCATGATGGACGAACGCGGCAAAAGAATCGCTGCTGCAAATGCGGAAGCGCTCGAACGCGCGCGAAGCGAAGCCACGTACGGGTGGGATGCCACGCCAATCAGCACCGCGCGCGTCTCGGCAGAGATGTGGGAAGCCGTCAAGAACAAGGATTGGGCGCTCGTTGGCGGCGGCGGCGGGCCTCTCTGGAAGATCGATAAGTTCCACCAGACGACGAGCGGCGGCGGCGCCGCAGCCGTCGGCTCGGCGTTGCCCATTGCCGTGGGCGCCGCGCTCGCTCACCGAAAGCATGGCCGGCTTTGCATCGGCATCCAGAACGACGGCGATCTGATGTACGCACCCGGTGCCCTGTGGACCGCCGCGCATCACCGCATCCCGTTGCTCCTCGTGATGCACAACAATCGCGCGTATCACCAGGAGGTCATGCACATTCAGCGCATGGCAAATCGCCGCCAGCGCGGCATCACGAACGCCGGCATCGGCACCACCATCACCGATCCCAACATCGATTTTGCGGCGCTGGCACGCAGCATGGGTCTTTACTCGGAAGGGCCTATCACCAATCCGAACGATCTCGGACCAGCGCTCAAGCGTGCCGTCGAGCGGGTCGAGCGCGGCGAGACCGCGCTCATCGACGTGGTGACGCAGCCGCGGTAAGGCGAGGAGAACGCGATGTACTTCGTGAGCGCGTTGATCGTGATCGCGACGACCTTGTCGGCCCTTCAAATCTCCGGCGCGCCGGCGAGTGGTCAAGCTGCTCCGCCCGCTGGCAACGCCGAGAACGGCAAGAAGATCTTCGCTGCCTACGGCTGCTATCAGTGCCACAACTACGCGGCCCACGGCGGAGAGGCGGGACCGCGGCTGGCGCCGCGTCCGATTCCATTCGAGGCATTCGCGCGTTACGTGCGGAAGCCAACGCGCAATATGCCGCCGTATACGGCAAAGGTGGTCTCCGACAAGGAGCTCGCAGACATCTACGCGTTTCTCTTGACCATTCCGCCGCCGCCGGCGGCGGACAGTATCCCGATACTCAAGCGCTAGCGGCGCGTCGTAAGTCGTGGTCGACGGTTTTCACATCCGTCCCGTCACGTTGGACGATGTCTTCGTCGTGGCGCACCACCGCGCGTCGATGTTCCTCGATATGGGTGTGCTCACACCTGATCTCGTTGACGATCTGACGAAACGGACCACGGTTTACCTGCGAGATGCGGTACCCAAAGGCGAGTACGTCGGTTGGCTTGCCGCCACCGCCGCGAATCGCGATCGAATTGTCGCCGGCGCCGGCGTGCAGATTCGGCGGGTATTGCCGTTTCCCCGCCAACTCGCCAGCGATGTTGTGGAAGTCGCACATGGTCGTGAGGCCATCGTGCTGAACGTGTACACGGAGCGAGCGTTTCGGCGTCTGGGTCTCGCACGGGCGCTCATGCAGCAAGTAATCGCCTGGGCCGGTAGCAGCGACGTCGACCGGCTGGTGCTGCATGCCGCTCCCGACGGCCAGTCCTTGTACGAGGCGCTCGGATTCACGCCCACGACTGAGATGCGGTATGACCGTCACGACTGAAATCGTCGCTCTTGAACGTACGAGCGCTTTTGCGCGATTATCTGTCCCGTAACCTGCATTGACTTGATGTTCCAGGCGCATCAGGAGGTGACATGAGGAACGTTGCAGGCGTGATGGTTGCGGCCGTGACTGCCGTCGGCTGGTTCGCGTCTCCCGCATTTGCGGACCTCGTCAGCGGTACTCTCACTCGTACGTTCGTGATTGTCGAAGATACAGATCTCATCGGTGATGTGACGTGTGACGTGGCCAGTAACACGGCATGCTTCTCGTTCGCCGCACCGGACGTCGAGCTGCGGCTCAATGGCTTCAGCATCACCGGGCGGGCCGATGCCACCATCGGATGCGGTGGCACGAACGCCAATGGGGAGGCGGGTATCACGACCAATAACATGTCGCGCGTCGTGATCAGGGGCCCAGGGCTCGTGCAGCGCTTTCGAGGAGACGGCATCACGGTGGCGGGCTCGACCAATGCCCGTGTCGAGAGTCTCACCCTCTCCACCAACTGCATGTCCGGCGTTCGCATTCTCGGGACGTCGTTCGGCACCATCGTGGAAGGGAATCTCGCCACGCGCAACGGCTCGGCCGCGGCCGGTCTCCTTTGCGGAGGCATATGAGTCATCGGCCATAACAGCCGGGTCCGGCTGAATGCGGCGATAGGAAACGGTTATTCAGAGCCTGCAGACGACTTCGGCATCGGTCTGATCGGCACGCCGAGCGGCAACCAGATCGAGCAGAACACGGTCGCGGGGAACACCAACGGGATCTACATCCAGTCCGGCGCGCTCGACAACAGCATCAGAGAAAACGTCGTTGTCGGCAACCCCGCCATCCAGACCGCGAACGCTCGGCCCACTGCGCAAGCCGTGGACATTCTCAACCTGTCACCTCCGGGACAAACGACCTTCGAGCGCAATACCTGTGTCACGTCCGTGAACGCCCCCTGTCCCGCCGTTGCCGTGGCCCGTCCGCAGCAACGGTAATCGTTCCCGCGAGATTGCCTCACACGCTCTGCCGTTGCGAGCCGGCTTTGGTTCCGGCTCGCGCGGCTGAGGGCGAGCGCGGGGGGTTGTGAAGCTGCTCGCCGCCCAAGCCGCCCACTCGGGTTAAGCTGCCCGCTGCGCCGCAAACGGAGGAGGTCTATGTCCAGACGCCTTGTCACGTGGTGCCTTGCCCTCGCGTTCACCACGCTGCTCAGTCCACGCCCGATCATCGGCCAGGGCACCGGCCTGGTGCGCGTCACGCCGCTCGGAAGCCATGCCGGCGAACTGTGCGTGTTCGACCGCGCGATGCTGTTCGAGGATCCCACAGGCATTCGGATTCTTTACGACCCGGGGCGGACGGTCGACGAAAACGACGCGCGGCTCGGCGACGTTCACGTCATGCTCCTTTCCCACGTCCACACCGATCACCTTGGCGATGTTCGACCGCAGCGCGGCGGCGGCACGTGTGCGGCCCCGGCCAACAGCGGCGCCAGTCAGAACTCGAACTTCGCCTCGATTGCCGCACCCAAACGCGCCGTTGTGATTGCCGGTCCCGACGCCACTACATTTCTCAGCAACAGAATCCAGAACGTCCGAGGCGCGGCGACGCCCGGCTGTCCGACGAGCGGACCTGAGAACGAGACGATCGTGCCGACGCCATCGGTCTGCGCGGCCGGGCTCAATTTCGGCAGCATGCGCCTGATGACTCGTGCCGGCGCAGGCTCGGTTCGGATCGCCGTCGTGCCCGCGATTCACACGAACGGCATCCCCGCGCAGTACATCGATTCGCCGGGTCTGCCGCCCGGTGTGATCCCTTCAGCGGGTCCGCCGGTCGGCTTCGTCATCAGTTTTTCGAATGGCCTGCGCGCATACCTCACCGGCGATACCGGCGTAACGAACGAGATGGACATGATCGCGCGACTCTATCGGCCGATGCTCGCCGTCATCAACATGAACGACGTCAATACCATGGCGCCGGCCGAGGCCGCGTTTGCGATGCAGCAGTACATCCGGCCGGTCACCGTCATGCCGTCGCACGTGAACGAAGCCGCGACGAACGGCGGCGTCGAGGTAGCAGGGTCCCGCGTGGATCGCTTTATCCGTCTGGTGAGAGGATTCACAGACGTCGTGATTCCGCTGAGCGACGTCACGCGATCGTTCGACGGCGAGGGTCGATGCGTCGGCTGCCGCTAGGCTCCTCGCCACTAGACATCTCCTAAGGCTGAGAGCGCCTCGGCCCTGCGACCTTTCCAGCGCAGAATAAACGGATGCCCGATCTCCCCAAGCTCGGCGTCGTGATTGCGAGTGTTCGCGAAGGCCGCGTGGGTCTGCCGGTGGCCAACTGGTTCGTGGAATTTGCGCGCAAGCAGGGCGGATTCGATATCAGCGTGGTCGACCTCAAAGTTATCGATCTGCCCATCCTCTCGGAGCCCAAGCATCCGCGATTTGCGCAGTACCAGCAGCCGAAAACGAAACAGTGGAGCGCGACGGTTGCTGTACTAGACGCATTCGTAATTGTTACTCCTGAGTACAACTTCAGTTCACCGCCAGCGCTCGTCAACGCGCTGCACCATTTGTATGTCGAATGGCACTATAAGCCCGCGGCGTTCGTGAGTTATGGCGGCATTTCGGGCGGGACGCGCTCGGTTGAGATGACCAAGCAGATCCTCACCACGCTCAAGATGGTGCCGATCGTCGAGGCGGTTACGCTTCCGTTTGTCGTCCAATCGATCGATGTTGCAGCCGGCGTCTTCAAGGCGAGCGCCGCGAATGAGAAAGCCGCTCAAACGATGCTCGCCGAGCTGGCGCGATGGAGCCACGCTTTGGCGCCGATGAGGCGGCATTAATTTCAGTTTTTGCGTCGGCGCAGGTGAATGTGGCACCTGGCGTGCACCCCGTACTCATATGGGTAATGTGCACCGCGACCCGACGGGTGACGATGATGTAGATGTGATGGAGCACATCGCCGGGGGCATTTACGTGTCGCACAATCCGGTTCCCAACTCCTCGCCCGACCCGACGAATCCAGACCCGGGGCCGACCGATCCGACGCCAAATCCAAATCCAACTCCGCTGCCAACGCCAAATCCGGCGCCGACGCCGCATCCCAATCCGATACCGAAGCCAAGCGCGTCTGATAGCTGAGCTTGGCCAAGTGCCGATTGCCAAGTGCCACGTGCCGAGTGCCACGTGCCAAGGCCGAGTGCTCGATCAAAGT
>WNFU01005956.1_pt1 | contig 23189 bp, 20 predicted proteins | sample 5400121 | NCBI WGS metagenome assembly WNFU01 (sample SAMN13153360, study PRJNA577476) | soil metagenome | isolation source: 100 cm soil or saprolite under grassland replicate 1 | place: USA:California | collected 2016-06-15
TGATCGTGACGCGCGTGCCCGTGCCGGGTGTCGAGCCGATGTCGATCCGCGCGGCGTGGGCCTCGGCGATCCACCGGGCGATGGCGAGCCCCAACCCCGCGCCGTCCGCCCGGTGACGGGCCGGTTCACCGCGATAGAAACGCTCGAACACGCGCGGCAGCTGGTCGGGCGGAATGCCGACCCCCGTGTCCGCGACCACGACGGTCGCGCGGCCGTCCTCGGCCGCGACGTCGAGGCGGACGTGTCCGCCCGCCGGAGTGAACTTCACGGCGTTGTCGAGTACGATGACCAAGAGCTGGCGCACGAGCGCGGCATCGCCGTTGATCGGGGCTTCCTCGAACCCACCCACCGCCAACTGAATCCCCTGGTGCTCGGCGAGCGCGCGCACGGCGTCTACGGCCTCCGCCGCCACGTCGTCCAAGTACAGCGGCTCGCGCGCGATCGCACGGTCGCCGGCATCGGCCCGCGCCAGCGTCAATAGCTCCCCAACGATGTCGCCGAGACGGCCGGACTCGCGCTCGATCGCCCGGAACGTGGCCGCATCGTGCGTCGCGTCGCGGTCTTGCCCGAGCGCAACTTCGGCGCGCGTCCGCAACAGCGTGACGGGGGTGCGCAGCTCGTGGGCGGCGTCGGCCATGAAGCGGCGCATGTGAGCCATCGACTGTTCGATCGGAGTGGTGGACTTGCGCACGAGCACATACCCGCCGCCGGCGACGAGCAGCAATGCGATGAACGCGGCCCCGGCGAAGGCACGGATCAAGGACGCGTACTCCTCGTCGAGCTCCAACCGATCGGCCACGACGGCGGCGACATACAGCTTGTCACCCGCTCCGGCGAAGCGCTCGGCGTGGAGCCGCACGATGTGGTCGTTCGGCGTCTCGAAGTCGCGATCGGACCGCCCCGCGCGGGCCGCCTCTCGAGCGGCGTCCCGGATCCAGTCGGCCGCCGTGTCCGGCTTGATCGACCGCGCGGTGGCATCGAACAGGTAGAGCGACCGATCGGGAATGTGCAGCTCATCGACTGCGTCGGCGACGACGCCCTGCGCCTTCGCCTGCTCGGTCTCCCGGATGCGGGCCGCCTGGATCAAGGCAGCAGTGGCGGCGCGAAGCGACGCGTCCAGCTGGCGCGACACGCGGTGGCCGACCGCGACGAACAGCCCGCCGCCGAGGAACCCGAGGATCGACAGGAAGATCCCCACGTACCAGAGCGTCAGCTGGAGCCGCAGGCGGGCGAGGGGGCGCATCGGGTCGGCCTCAGGTGCCGAAGCGGTACCCTGAGCCCCGCAGCGTCGTGATCAGCTTGGGGTCGAAGCCGTCGTCGATCTTGCGACGCAGCCGCCGCACCAGCACGTCGAGGACGTTGGCGAAGGGGTCATGGTTGTCGTCCCACACATGGGCCGTGATGGTCGCGCGGTCCAGGACCTGTCCAGGGCGGCTCAGGAACAGCTCGAGCAGGGTGAATTCCTTTGCGCTGAGGTGCAGCGCTCGTCCGCCACGACGCACCCGGCGAGCCGTCAGATCCACCTCGAGATCGGCGATGCGGTGCAGCGTCGGCGCGAGCGCCGGGAGCCGCCGCGCGAGCGCCCGCAGCCGAGCCACGAGTTCTCGCAAGGCGAACGGCTTCGTGAGGTAATCGTCGGCCCCGGCTTCGAGGCCGCGCACGCGGTCGTCCACCGCGTCGAGCGCCGTGAGCATCAGCACGGGGGTGGCCGCGCCACCGCGGCGCAGCCCGCGACACAGCTCGACCCCCGTGCCGCCCGGCAGGCGAACGTCGAGGACGATGACGTCGTAAGTCGAGAAGGTGGCTCGCTCGCGCCCATCAGCGAACGTGGCAGCGACGGTGGAGTCGATGCGCTGCGCTCGCAGGCCATCGCGCAGCAGGCCAGCCAGCTCGGGATCGTCTTCGACGATCAGCACGCGCATGGAGGAAGAATCGCGCTATAATTGGACTATGGCCAGCACCAATATGCCCCTCTACGACCCCCGCCTGGTCCAGCCGATGCGCGACGAGCTGACCCGGATCGGCTTCCAGGAGCTCCTCACGCCCGCGGATGTGGACGCGGCGCTCGGCCAGACAGACGACACGACCCTCGTGGTGGTGAACTCCGTGTGCGGTTGCGCCGCCCGCAACGCGCGGCCCGCCGCGGCCCTCGCGATCGGGCACCCGAGGCGCCCCGTGCGGCTGCTCACCGTGTTCGCCGGGCAGGATGCCGACGCCACCGCCCGGGCGCGCAGCTACTTCACGGGCTACCAGCCCTCGTCGCCGCAGATGGCGCTCTTCAGGGACGGGAAGCTCGTGTTCATGCTGGAACGGAGGAACATCGAAGGGCGCCCGGCACAGGAGATCGCGGGGGATCTCATGGCCGCGTTCGATCGGTACTGCGTATAGGGCGGCAGAGGCGGCACGGGCGGCAAGCACGGCAGGGACATCACGTTGCCGCCCTTGCCGTCTTTGCCGCCCCTGCCGGCCTACAGCACCCGCTCCCGCCGCACGCGCACGTCCACGATGTTGTCCACCCAGGACCAGAGCGAGTCCTGCCGCGCCATCGGCACCCCGGTTACGACGTGGCGGCGCCAGCCCCCCATCACCTGCGAATCCTGGGTCCAGAGGCGGACCCGCTTCCGCGGGACCCGGCGCTCCCACAACTGGGCGATCGGCGGGTCGGCGTAGAGCAACCGCACGGTCACGTTGCGGGACAGATATTCGAGCGGGCTCAAGTCCACCCGCTCGTAGCGTTGTTCGGTCGACAGCCGGCCCGCGCCCTGGTAATCGGGCTCGCCGTCCGAAAACAGCACGATGTTCAGCGGCGCCAGGATCAGGTTGTTGCGCCGCACGTGCACGGCGGCCCGCTGGAAGAACGCGTTGAAATCGGTGATCGGGTCGGTCTGGGGGAACCAGCCCCGGAGGTCGGCCGCGATCTGCGCGGGCGACTTGCCCGTGAAATCCTGGATCGGGTGAAACACCTTGGCTTGCCCGGGGCGCTCGCCGCCGAGCTCGCCGACGAAAATGGCCGTGCTCTTCCGCAATCCCCCGATGCCGTTCACGTGGCCGTAGATGTAGAGGGCCGCGAACTCGATCGACTCGTCGAACTGCGGGGTACGCCGGAACGAGCCGCTCACGTCGATCCCGATCACGAGGGTCGAGCGGGGCGGCGGGGCGTTCTCGGGCGGCTTGCACGCGGTGAGGGCGAGCGCGAGGCCGATGGAGATGGCGAGCGACCGGCGCATCAGTGGCCTCCTTCCGTGGCCTTGCCCGCGAACGGCGTGCTCGCGAGCACGTCCTCGATCGAGCGGAACGGCAAGGCGAAGTGCGGCCGGCCCACGAAGACCACGAAGCCGAAGTTGAAGCCCGCGGCGATCAATTGCAGGACCGGCAGCAACAGCAGCTCCCAGCCCTCGCGCACCTGCTTGTGGAACCACTCGCGCTCCGCCTTGAGTGCCTTGATCGGTCCCTGCCAGTAGTCGAGGTCGGGCGGCGGGCTGGCGGCGGCGCCGTGCGCCTGCGCGAACGCCTGTCGCCCGAGGAGCCCGATCAGCGCCGGCGCGCCGAAGCGGCCGAACAGGAACCACGTCATCCCGCGGACGCCCACCCAGCCGAAGAACGCGAGCCCGATCGTCCCGAAGATGCCGAGCTGCACCCCCTGTTGCGCGAGCCACGGCGTCATGGCGTCGACCAGCTCGCGGTAGAGGAACAGCACCTCGAACAGCGCCACCGAGATCTCCACGAGGATCATGAAGACGATCTGCCCGACCTGCCGGGTCACGACTGCGTCGTTGAGCACCTGGATGCACGCGAAGCTGCCCGCGATCAGCACCCACAGAAAGAGCCACAGGATCAGCACGAGGAAGAAGGGATTCACCTCGTAGCCGGTGAGGTCCGCCAGCAGCTCGCTCATCGTCGGGCGCAGCGTGAACGTGAAGATGGTCGCTTCGATGGCGGACCAGAACACCAGGAGGAAGAACGCGGCCCACGGCACGCCGGGCCGGCGGGCGGTCGCATCGAGCATGGCCAGCGGGGAGGTGACCGCGCTCTTCAGGGTCCCCCACACGAGCTGGACGACGAGCTTCAGCAGCCCCCAGACCCAGCCGACAGACACGACGAGAAACCGCACGAGGCCGGACCAGTAGAACCAGGCCATGCGAATCGCGTCCCACCACGACATCAGCAGCGACGTGAGGAGCGTGCCCGCCCGGCCCAAGCGGAACGGCAGCGTGTAGAGGGACACCATCGTGCCCCACACGCCGGCCACCAACGTGGCGGCGGGCAGGAACAACAGCAGCACGGCTCCCACCGCGCCCCAGAAGGAATCGACGCCCAGGATCATCGCGAAGACTCTCGCCTGCCACTCCACGATCCACGACAGCCCGGCCCAGATCCAGCTCCACAGCGTCGAGAGAATCCAGCTCCACTGAGCGGTTTGAACGGCGGCTACGGGGTCTTGCATGTACCGGTCCCCTCCTCGAGAAGTGGGACGACGGACCACGGCCGGGGGGTTGGGGGCGCACCGCGGCGACGCTGATTGATAGTGAGCGTTCCGGCCCTGTCAAGCAGTCCGCGTGACGCAGATCACGTGGACGTCACGCCTTGCGCAAACCCGCCGGACGGCGGTACTCATCTTGGCATGCCGGACGAGTCTCCCAAGCGGCTGATCGTCGTCGGCGATCGCGTGCTGATCGCTCCCGAAGAGGGAGAGGAGCGCACCAACGTCGGCCTGTACCTGCCGCCGACCGCGGTCGAGACGCGACAGGTGCAGGGCGGCCGCGTCGTGGCCACCGGGCCGGGCACGCCGATGACCGAGCCCGCCAGCATGGACGACGAGCCGTGGAAGATCCGCGGTCCCGACGTGAAGTACCTGCCGATGCAGGCGCGGGTGGGGGATTACGCGTTGTTCTTCCGGAAAGCAGCGGTGGAGATCACGTTCGAGGGCACGAAGTACCTCGTCGTCCCGCAGGCGGCAATCCTCGTGCTCGTGCGGGAACGGACCGCCGAGGAACTGGAGTAGGGAGGGCGAATGGCCGACATCGGATGGGCGCGGAGTCGCGGCGACCGTGCCGAGCAGGAAGGGCTGCGCCGCGGCGCGTGGTACCGCATCGTGGAGGACTCCGGCAAGCCGTGGGTGGTGGTGGACGTGCACCAGGTGGAGATCCGGATTCCCAAGGAGAGCCTGGAGATCCTCACGGAGCGCCCGAAGGCCTGGAGCGTGGTGCACGAGCCCCATCTCGTGTGCCCCGGGTGTCACAAGCGCCAGCACGTGTCGGGACAGCCGAAGGAAGTGAAGTGCTTCGAGTGCGGCCGGAGTTACTCGGTCGACTGGCGGGACCGCGCGTAGTTTCGATCGTCGGCGGGCGATTCGGGCCCCGGTGCAGGACCGGGGCCCGCTTCTTTTTGGGACATGTCCCCCTTCACGGGAGGCCTCGGGCGGGCCCGCGAGCTGCTCGCCGAGCGCTTCGGGCACCGCGCCTTCCGGGTGCACCAGTTGCGCGTGCTCGGGCCGTTGCTGGCGGGCCGGAACGTGCTGGCGGTGCTCCCCACCGGCGCGGGCAAGTCCCTCTGCTACCAGCTCCCCGCGCTCATGACGCGGGGTTTGACGCTCGTGATCTCGCCGCTCATCTCGCTGATGCAGAACCAGGTGGGCGCGCTGCGGCGGCGCGGGGTCGCGGCGGCCTACGTGAACAGCCTGCTCGCCCCCGAGGAGCGGCGCCGGATTCTCGACGCCGCGCTCGCCGGCCGGCTCGAGCTGCTCTACTGCGCCCCGGAACGGCTCGGCTCGCTGGTCCGCCGCCTGCGAGACGCCGGCCGTGGCGTCTCCCTGCTCGCCGTGGATGAAGCCCACTGCATCGTCGAGTGGGGCAATGAATTTCGACCCGTCTATCGCCGCCTCGACCAGTATCGCTACCTGCTCGGCGATCCCGTCACCATCGCGCTCACCGGGAGCGCCACCCCGGCGACCCGGGACGAGATCCTGCGCGTGCTGCGAATACCGCAGGCGGACGTGGTGCTCACGTCGTTCGACCGGCCGAACCTCGCGTTCGTGGTCGAGCGGGTGCGCGACGATCGCGCGCGGTTCGCGCGCCTGCGCGAGCGGATGCGCGAGGTGGAAGGCTCCACCATCGTGTACGCGCCGACCCGGCGGTTGACCGAGCTCGTGACGCGAGCGCTGTTGCGCATGGGTGTGCGCGCCGCGCCGTATCACGCGGGGCTCCGGACCACGATCCGGCGGCAGGTGCTGCGCGCGTTTCTCGGGGACCGCGCGCCGGTCGTCGTGGCGACGAGTGCGTTCGGGATGGGGATCGACAAGCCCGACGTGCGGCGCGTCGTCCATTGGGGCCCGCCGCGCACGCTCGAGGCGTATTACCAGGAGGCCGGCAGGGCGGGGCGCGACGGCCGTGCGGCCGAGTCCGTCCTGCTGTGGCGGCCGGAGGACTTCGCGTGGGGCGACGCCACCGCGGAGGTGCGACGCTACGTCGAGGCCCGGGCCTGCCGGCGGCGCATGCTGCTTGCGTACTTCGGGGAGCGGGCGGCAAGTTGCAGCGGCTGCGACAATTGCGGCCTACCGTTGCGGGTAGGACGCCCACCCATCCGAGTGGTTGCTCCCCCGGGGCTGCGGACTAGTTTACCCGAGTTAGGTTAGAGCGAGAGCCGGCGGTTCTCGCTTTGTTTTTCCCTCTCCAAGGACGCCCTATGCCCGGCCGCAACTTCCTGTTCGTCCCCGGCCCGACCAACGTGCCAGAGCGGATCCTGCGCGCCATGGACCGCGCGATGGAGGATCACCGCTCGTCGGCCTTCCCGGAGCTCGCGACGGGGTTGTTCCGCGACTTGAAGAAGGTGTTCAAGACCACGACCGGGCAAGCCTTCATTTTCCCCGCGACCGGAACGGGCGGCTGGGAGGCCGCGCTGGTCAACACGCTGTCGCCGGGTGACCGGGTGATCGCACCGCGCTACGGCCAGTTCAGCCATCTCTGGATCGACCTCGCGCAGCGGCACGGGCTGCGCGTGGACATCATCGACGTGGAGTGGGGGGAGGGCGCGCCCGCCGAGCGCATCCAGGAGATCTTGACCGGGGACGCGCAGCACGAGATCAAGGGCGTGCTGATCGTGCACAACGAGACGGCGACCGGCGTCACGAGCGACCTGGGCGCGGTGCGCAGGGCGATGGACGCCTCGGAGCACCCGGCGCTGCTCTACGTGGACGGCGTGAGCTCGATCGGGTCGATCGACTTCCGCATGGACGAGTGGAAGGTGGATCTCGCGATCACCGGCTCGCAGAAAGGCCTGATGCTCCCGGCCGGGCTGGGCATCGTGTGCGCGAGCCCCAAGGCCCTCGCCGCGCGCGAGCGGGCCAAGTGTCCGCGCGTGTTCTTCGACTTCGGGGACATGATCAAGGCGAACGCGACCGGCTACTTCCCGTACACGCCTTCGCTGCCGCTGCTCTACGGCCTGCGCGAATCGCTCGCCATCATAGCCGAGGAAGGCCTCGAGAACATCTTCGCCCGCCACCACCGCCTCGCCGAGGGCGTGCGCGCCGCCGTGCGCGCCTGGGGGGGGGGCCTGAAGCTCTGCGCCAAGGCGCCCAAGTGGTATTCGGACACGGTGAGCGCGATCCTGGTGCCGGAGGGCGTCAACGGCGCCGACGTCATCGACGTCGCCTTCCGGCGCTACGACCTCGCCCTCGGTGCCGGGCTCGCCCGCATGGCGGGCAAGCTGTTCCGCATCGGACACCTGGGGGATCTGAACGAGCTGATGCTGCTCGGGGCGATCGCCGGGGCGGAGATGGCGATGCGCGACGTCGGGATCAAGATCGAGGCCGGATCCGGCGTCGCAGCCGCCGCGGAGTATTACCGCTCGACCGCGGCCCCGCTCGCGGCACGCGCCGCCGCGCCGCTGTCGCCCGACGCGCAGCAGCCGCCCGCCGCGGGGAAGACGACGTCCCCACGGGTCGCCGCGAGGGCATGAGCCACACCCGCCACGAGCCGGCCAATCCCCGGCTGCAGCGGAGCGAGCTGGCGGTGCCGGGCTCGCAGCCCGCGTTCTTCGCGAAGGCCCTCGAGAGCGAAGCGGACTACGTCTTCCTCGATCTCGAGGACGCCGTCGCGCCCGCGGACAAGGAGCCGGCCCGCACGCACGTCGTCGCCGGGCTGCTGGAGCACGACTGGAAGGGCCGCGGCAAAACCGTGTGCGTGCGGATCAACGGCATCGACACGCACTACATGTACCGCGACGTCGTCGACGTCGTGGAGCAGGCGGGCCACCGGCTCGACGTCGTGCTGGTCCCGAAGGTGGGCGTTCCAGCCGACGTCTATCTGGTGGACGCGTTGCTCACGCAGATCGAGGCCGCCCGGCGTATCCCGCACCAGATCGGGATCGAGGTCCTGATCGAGACGGCGCTCGGGATGGCGAACGTCGAGGCGATCGCGCAGGCGAGCCGTCGCCTCGAGGCGATGCATTTCGGCGTCGCCGACTTCGCCGCCAGCCTGCGGGCGCGCACGGTCAGCATCGGCGGCCTCAATCCGGACTACCCCGGCGACCAGTGGCACGCCGCCCTGTCGCGCATGGTGACGGCGTGCCGGGCGTACGGGCTGCGCGCGATCGACGGCCCGTACGGGGATTTCAAGGACCCGGAAGGCTACCTGGCGGCCGCACGCCGCGCCGCCGCGCTGGGCTACGAGGGGAAGTGGGCGATCCATCCCTCGCAGGTCGCCCTCGCGAACGACGTGTTCACCCCGCCGGCCGTCGAGGTCGAGCGGGCGCGCCGCATCCTGCACGCCCTCGACGAAGCGGCGCGCGCCGGGCGCGGCGCCGCCCAGCTCGACGGGCGCATGATCGACGCCGCTTCGGCGCGCATGGCGCAGAACATCGTCCAGATCGCCTCCGCCATCGCCGCCCGCCGGGCGGGCGCTCCCCCGATGGCCACCACGCGAGCGTAACCCGTGGACATTCACGAGTACCAGGCGAAGGAGCTGCTCGCGGCCTTCGGCGTGCCGGTGCCGAAGGGCGGCGTCGCCTACAGCGCCGAGCAGGCCGTGTACCGCGCCACCGAGGTCGGCGGCAACCGGTGGGTGGTGAAGGCGCAGATCCACTCGGGCGCCCGGGGCAAGGCGGGCGGCGTCAGGCTCTGCGCCACCGACGTGGACGTGCGGCAGGCCGCGAAGGACCTGCTCGGCAAAACGCTCGTCACCATCCAGACCGGTCCCGAGGGGCTCCCGGTGCATCGCCTCCTCGTCGAGCAGGCGCTGCCGATCGAGCGCGAGCTGTACGTCGGCCTGGTGCTCGACCGCAAGCGCGAGCGCATCGTCGTGGTGGCGCATCCGCACGGCGGCATGGAGATCGAGGAGATCGCCCAGCGCGAGCCGGCGGCGATCCTGCGCGAAGTGGTGGAACCGGCGGTCGGCATGCGGTCGTTCCAGGCGCGGGAGCTGGCCTTCGGCCTGGGGCTCGCGGCGCCGCAGGTGAACCAGGCGATGACGGCCATCCTCGGGGCGTACCGGGCGTTCCGCGACCTCGACGCCACCATGGTCGAGATCAACCCGCTCGTCGTCACGAAGGACGGCCAGGTGCTCGCCCTCGACGTGAAGATGAGCTTCGACGACAACGCCATGTTCCGGCGCCCCAACGTGGCCGAGCTGCGCGACTACGCGCAGGAAGACCCGCGCGAGGCGGAGGCGGCGGAGCACGGGTTGAATTACGTGGCGCTGGACGGCGACATCGGCTGCATCATCAACGGCGCGGGCCTCGCCATGGCGACCATGGACATGATCAAGCATGCGGGCGGCGAGCCGGCGAACTTCCTCGACATCGGGGGCGGGGCGAGCCCCGACCGCGTGGCGGCCGCGTTCCGGCTCGTGCTCTCGGACCGGAACGTGAAGGCGATCCTCGTGAACGTGTTCGCCGGGATCAACCGCTGCGACTGGGTCGCGCAGGGCGTGGTGCAGGCGGTGCGGGAGGTGCAGGTGCCGGTGCCGCTCGTCGTGCGGCTCGCGGGGACGAACGTCCACGAGGGCCGCCGCATCCTCACGGAGAGCGGCCTGCCGATCCTCACCGCCGACACGCTCTCCGAGGCGGCGGAGCGGGTGGTGGCGGCGCGCCGGTCCTCACAGGGGGTGAGGACATGAGCATCCTGCTCGACGAGACCACCCGGGTCATCGTCCAGGGCTTCACCGGCGACAAGGGCACGTTCCACGCGAAGGAGATGATCGCCTACGGCACGAACGTCGTCGGCGGCGTGACGCCCGGAAAAGGCGGCACCACTCACCTCGGCCGGCCGGTCTTCGACACCGTGAAGGAAGCCGTGGCGAGCACCGGAGCCGCCGCGAGCCTCATCCTCGTGCCGGCGCCGTTCTGCGCCGACGCGATCATGGAAGCCGCGGATGCGGAGATCCGGCTGGTGGTGACGATCACCGACGGCGTTCCCGCGCAGGACATGATGACGGTGAAACGCTATCTGTGGCGCTACGCCAAGGAGCGGCGCACCACCCTGATCGGACCCAATTGCGCGGGCGTGATCAGCGCCGGGAAGGCGATGATGGGCATCATGCCCGGGCACATCTATGCGCGCGGGCCGGTCGGCGTCGTCACCCGCTCGGGCACGCTCGGCTACGAGGCCGCGTCCCAGATGAAGGCCCTGGACGTCGGCATCACGACCAGCGTCGGCATCGGCGGCGATCCCATCAACGGCAGCTCGTTCGTCGACATGCTGGCGCTGTTCGAGGAGGATCCGGAGACCGAGGCGGTGATGATGATCGGCGAGATCGGCGGGCCCCAGGAGGCGGATGCCGCGCTGTTCGTGAAGGAGACCATGACGAAGCCCGTCGTCGGATACGTCGCAGGCCTCACGGCGCCGAAGGGCCGCCGCATGGGGCACGCGGGCGCGATCATCTCCGCGTTCGGCGACACCGCCGCCGAGAAGGCCGAGATCATGCGCTCGGCCGGTCTCGTGGTGGCGCCGAGCCCCGCGGAGCTCGGCGCGACCGTGGCGCAGGCGCTCACGCGGCGGACGTCCCGGCCCGTGATGGTCCAGCGGTGAGCGCGGCGCGCGCCGGGCGGCCGAGCGTCGTCGTGACTCGGCGGCTGCCGGCGCCGGTCGAGGACCGGCTGGCCCGCGACTTCGACGCCCGCCTGAACCGGGACGACCATCCGTTCACCGCCGCCGAGCTGGGGGAGGCGCTGCGCACGGCGGACGCGCTGCTGCCGACGGTCACCGACCGGCTCACCGCGGACGTGCTGGCGGTCGAGCCGTTGCGCGCCCGGATCCTCGCGAACTACGGCGTCGGGTTCAACCACATCGACGTCGGCGCCGCCAGGGCGCGCGGCCTCACCATCACCAACACCCCCGACGTCCTCACCGACGACACCGCCGACGACGCGGTGATGCTCATGCTGATGGTGGCGCGGCGTGCCGTGGAAGGCGACCGCCACGTCCGCAGCGGCGCGTGGACCGGGTGGGGCCCCACCCACATGCTCGGCACGAAGGTCAGCGGCAAGACGCTGGGCCTGATCGGCCTGGGACGCATCGGGCGGGCCGTCGCGCGCCGGGCGCACCACGGGTTCGCCATGAAGATTGTCTTTCACGACCCCTACCCGCCGCCCCCCGCCGTGGTCGCGGAGCTCGGCGCCGAGCCGCGTGGCAGCGTCGAGGCGGTGCTCCGGGAAGCGGACTTCGTGTCGCTGCATTCGCCCGCGACCCCCGAGACGCGCCACCTGATCAACGCGGAGCGGCTCGCGCTGATGCGGCCGTCGGCGTTCCTCATCAACACCGCCCGCGGCGACATCGTGGACGAGGCGGCGCTCGTCGCCGCGCTCAAGGCCCGGCGCATCGCCGGCGCGGCGCTCGACGTGTTCGAGCGCGAACCGCAGGTGACACCGGAGCTCCTGACGCTCGACAACGTCGTGCTGCTCCCCCATCTCGGCAGCGCGACCCAGGAAACCCGCGTCGCGATGGGCCTGCGGGCCTGCGACAACCTCAAGGCGTTCTTCGCCGGGGCGCCGCCCGGCGACCGGGTGGTGTGAGCCAGGAGACCGTCGCGCCGGTCGATACCGCCGACTATCTGAAGCGCACGGCGGGCCTGTTGTACGATTGCTTCCTCGACGTCATCCGCGCGCACCAGCCGGAAGTCGAGCCGGTGCTCCGGGGCGAGACGCTCGGCCCGGACGCCGCACCCGAGCTGCTGGCACGCGCGATCCAGGCCCAGGGGATGTGGTTCCAGCTCCTCTCCATCGCCGAGCAGAACGCGGCGATGCGCCAGCGCCGCCAGAGCGAGGTCGAGCGCGGACTCGAGCAGGTGCGTGGCACGTTCGCCCACGTGGCTGCTGGGGCCGCGGCGAGCGGCGTGCCGGCGGACGAGGTACGCGCCACGGTCGCGCGCCTGCGCGTGCGGCCGGTCATCACCGCCCATCCGACGGAGGCCAAGCGGGTCACGGTGCTGGAGAAGCACCGCCGCATCTACCGCCGCCTGGTCGACCTCGAAGCCCCGCGCTGGACGCCGCGGGAACGCACCGGGTTGATCGACGCCGTCCGCGGCGAGATCGAGCTGCTGTGGCTCACGGGAGAGCTGCGCCTCGAGAAGCCGACGGTCGAGCAGGAGCTCGCCTGGGGACTGTACTTCGTCAACGAGAATCTGTTCGACGTCGTGCCCGAGCTGATGGACAAGCTGGAGCGGGCGCTGCGCCGGGCCTACCCGGACGAAGCGTTCGACGTGCCGCCGTTCTTCCAGTTCGGGTCCTGGATCGGCGGGGACCGGGACGGCAACCCGTTCGTCACGAATGCGGTCACCCGGCGGACGCTGTTCGAGAACCGGATCGCGAGCCTGCGGCGCTATCGGCAGCGCCTGGCTGAATTGCTGCGCGCCCTGAGCGTGACCGACCGGGCCGCGCCGATCTCGACCGCCTTCCGCGAGGCGCTCGCGCGCCAGCTCCAGCTGTGCGGGAACGGCGAGCGCATCGTGCAGCGCAACCCGGGCGAAGTGTTCCGGCAGTTCCTCGTCTGTATGCTGCGCCGGCTCGATACCACGCTGGCGAGCGCCGAGCGCGGCGCCGCCGCGCCCGAGCCGCCCGGCTACGGGACGGCCGACGAGTTGATCGGCGATCTGCGGCTGCTGGAAGCGGGGCTCGCCGACGCACGCTGCCCGGGCGCCGCCCGGCTGCTCGTGAACCCCGTGCGGCGCGAGGCGGAGGCGTTCCGCTTCAGCACCTTCCGGCTCGACGTGCGCGAGAACTCACCGCGCCTGACGGCGGCGCTGGCCGCTTTGTGGTGCGCTCGGAACGGGGGCGAGCCGCCGGCCCCGGGCTCCGCCGAATGGCGCGGGTGGCTCCAGGGAGAGCTCGCGCGGCCGCTGCGCCCCGGCCGGCCCGCGCCGGAGCTGCCCGCGGAGACGCGCGAAACGGCCGCGCTGTTCGCGCTCATCCGCGAGATGCGCGAGCAGCTCGACCGCGAGGCGATCGGCAGCTTCATCCTCAGCATGACGCACGACGTGGACGACGTACTCGGCGCGTACGTCTTCGCCAAGGAAGGGGGGCTGTTCGCGGACGCCGCGGGCACCGAGAGCTGCACGCTGCCGATCGTCCCGCTGTTCGAGTCGATCGACGACCTACGCCGGGCCCCGGACATCGTGCGCGAGCTGCTGCAGGTGCCGCTGGTCCGCCGCAGCGTGCGCGCGCAGGGCGGCGTGTTCGAGGTGATGATCGGATATTCCGACTCGAACAAGGACGGCGGCTTCCTGCCTTCCAACTGGGAGCTGGCGAAGACGCAGCTCCGGCTCACGCGGCTGGGCCGGGAGTGCGGCGTGCCGATCGCTTTCTTCCACGGGCGCGGCGGCTCGGTGAGCCGGGGCGGGGCGCCGACGGGGCGCGCCATCGCCGCGCAGCCCGCGGGCTCGATCCAGGGGCGCCTGCGCATCACCGAGCAGGGCGAGGTCGTCTCGTTCAAGTACGCGAACCGCGGGACCGCGGCCTATCAGACCGAGCTGCTGGCGGCGAGCGTGCTCGAGCACTCCCTCAAATCCGAGCGCGAGCAGGCGCTCGTCCCCACGGCCGAGTTCGACGAGGCGATGGAGGCGCTGTCCGGCGCCGCGCACGCGGCCTACCGCCGGCTGGTCGGGCATCCAGGGCTCGTCGCGTACTTCCAGGCGGCGAGCCCCCTGGAAGAGATCGCGCTGCTCAACATCGGCTCCCGGCCGGCCCGGCGGTTCGGCGCCCGTACGCTGGCGGACCTCCGCGCAATTCCGTGGGTGTTCGCGTGGACCCAGAACCGCCACTTCATCCCCGGATGGTACGGGGTGGGGACGGGGCTCACGACGTTCCTCGAGGTGCGCGGCGCCCGGGGCGAGGCGCTGCTCAAGCGCATGTTCAACGACTTCCGTCTGTTCCGGCTCATCCTGGACGAGGCGGAGAAGACGCTCGCGTACGTGGATCTGGACATCGCCCGCGAGTACGCCGGCCTCGTGGCGGACGACTGGGTGCGCGCCGAGATCTTCACGCTCGTGGCGGACGAGTATCACCGCACCGCCGACGTGATCCGGCGCATCGCCGGAGGCACCGAGCTGGCCGCGCGGTTCCCGCAGTTCCGGCAGCGCCTCGAGAGCCGGCTGCCGATCCTCGACCAGGTGAATCGCCAGCAGATCGAGCTGCTGCGCCGCTTTCGCGCGGGGCAGGAGGATGTGCTGGCGGCGCTGCTCCTGTCGATCAACTGCATCGCGGCGGGGTTCGGCACGACGGGGTAGATTTCCGGGCATGGACGACGCCCTCTACTTCACCGACCACCACCTCCAGGTCCGCGACATGGTGCGCGACTTCGCGCAGCAGGTGGTGAAGCCCGCCGCCCGCCGCTACGATCTGGAGAGCCGATTCCCCTGGGACAACGTGAAACAGATGGCCGAGCTGGGGCTGTTCGGCATCCCGTGGCCCGAAGCGCTCGGCGGGGCGGGGATGGACTATCTCTCCTACATCATCTCGCGACGGGGAAGGTGCTCGGCGGCTTCGGCCTCACCGAGCCGGGCGCGGGCTCCGACGCCGGGGGGACGAAGACGGCGGCCGTAGACCGGGGCGACCACTACGTCCTGAACGGCTCCAAGATCTTCATCACCCACGCGGGCGTCGGCGAGATCTTCGTCGTCACCGCCCGAACCGACCCCGCCGCCAAGAAGACCCGGGGGATCACGGCCTTCATCGTCACCAAGGACACCACGGACCTCGAGGAGGCGCAGCGGGTCGGGATCGGGCACGACCCGGCGCTCCCCAAGTGCCCGGGGGTCGCGGCGGCGAACAAGGAGGACAAGCTCGGCTGGCGCGCGTCGGACACCCGCGAGCTCGTGTTCCAGGACGCGATCGTGCCGAAGGAGAACGTGCTGGGCCCGGTGAACGACGGGTTCCGCCAGTTTCTGCACACGCTCGACGGGGGTCGGATCGGCCTCGGCGCGCTGGCGCTGGGGATCGCGGAAGGTGCGCTCGCCGAATGCCTCGCCTACACCGCGACCCGGAAGCAGTTCGGCAAGCCGATCGCGAGTTTCCAGGGCGTGCACTTCGCGCTCGCGGACATGGCCACCGAGATCGAGGCCGCGAAGCATCTCGTCTACCATGCCGCCTGGCTCAAGCAGCGGGGACAGCCCTTCAAGCGGGAAGCCGCGATGGCGAAGCTGTACGCCTCGGAGCTCGCCATGCGCGCGACCACGAAGGCCGTGCAGCTCCACGGCGGCTACGGCTATACGACGGACTACCCGGTCGAGCGGATGATGCGCGACGCGAAGATCTGCGAGATCGGGGAGGGAACGAGCGAGATCCAGCGGATCGTGATCGCGCGGCAGCTCCTCGGAGACCTCGTCGACTAGACCTCGCTAGGGAACCGTCATTCCAAGGTTCCGCACCAGGAACGCAAACCGATCCGCCTGCTCCTCGATGATCTTGCTCGTCGGCTTGCCGGCGCCGTGCCCGGCCTTGGTCTCGATCTCGATCAGCACCGGCTGCGGCGCCGCCTGCGCGGCCTGGAGGGTCGCGGCGAACTTGAACGAATGCCCCGGCACCACGCGATCGTCGTGGTCGGCCGTGGTGATCAGAGTGGCGGGATACCGCGTCCCGGGCCGGATGTTGTGCAGGGGTGAGTATCGGTAGAGGTACGGAAACTGGACGGCGCTGTCCGCCGAGCCGTACTCGGTGACCCACGCCCAGCCGATCGTGAACCGGTGGAACCGCAGCATGTCCATCACGCCGACGGCCGGCAGCGCCGCGCCGAACAGGTCGGGACGCTGCGTGATCGCCGCGCCCACCAGCAGCCCCCCGTTCGACCCGCCGGCGATCGCCAGCTTGGCGGGCGAGGTGTAGCCCTCTCCGATCAGATATTCCGCCGCGGCGATGAAGTCGTCGAACACGCTCTGCTTCTTCTCGTGCATCCCCGCCTGGTGCCACTCCTCGCCGTACTCGCCGCCGCCCCGCAGGTTCGGCACCGCGTACACGCCGCCCATCTCGAGCCACACGAGGATCCCCACTGAGAAGCTCGGCGGGAGGCTGATGTTGAAGCCGCCGTACGCGTACAGGTAGGTCGGATGCGAGGCGTCGCGCGTCAGGCCCTTCTTGTGCGTGATGAACATCGGGACCCGCGTGCCGTCCTTGCTCGTGTAGAACACCTGCTCGGTCTCGTAGCCCGACGGGTCGAAGTCGATCGCGGGGGCCTTGAAGACGCTCGTCGCGCCGGTCCGGAAGTCGTACCGAAAGATCGTGGTCGGGTACAGGAACGACGTGAACGCGTAGAACATCTCGTCGTCCTTCCGCTCGCCGCTGATCGCGCCCACCGAGCCGAGCGTCGGCAGCGCGACGTCCTGCAGGAACCGTCCGTCGAGCGCGTACAGCCGCAGCCGCGAGTGCGCGTCCCGCAGGTAGTGGGCCACGAACGTGTCGTGGACGATCTGCACTCCCTCGAGCACGTCGTCGCCCTGGGGAATGACCTCGCGCCAGCGCGCGCGCCCCCCCCGCCCCCCCTCGGGGTGCCGGGTGTCGATCGCCACGACGCGCTTGCGCGGCGCGTCGCGGTCGGTGAGGAAGTAGAACACCGGCCCGTCGTTCCCGACGAAGGCGTAGCTCGCGTCGAAGTCGTCGAGCAGCCGGACCACGTTGCCCGTGACGCGGGGCCGCTTGGGGTCCTTCAGATCGAGGTAATAGACCCGATTCCGCCGATCGGTGCCGAGCCAGACGTGCAGCACGGCGTAGCGGCCGTCGTCGGTGACGTCGGCGCTGAAGCCCCAATCCGGCTGGTCGGACCGCTCGTATACGAGCACGTCGTCTCCCTGGTCCGTCCCCAACCGGTGGTAATAGACCTTCTGGAACCGGTTCACCCCGGTGAGCGTGTCCGCGCCCCGGCCCACGGGCTCCGGATAGCGGCTGTAGAAGAACCCCTTGCCGTCGTGGGGCCACGAGGCACCGGAGAACTTGATCCAGCGCAGGTGATCGGGCAGGTCGCGCGCCGTGGCCACCTCGCGCACGCGAAACTCCTCCCAATCGGAGCCGCTGGCCGAGGTCCCGTAGGCGAGCAGCCGGCCGTCCTTCGAGAGGGCCAACGTCGAAAGGGCGACGGTGCCGTCCTCGGAGAGTAGGTTCGGATCGAGCAGCGTCTCGGGGTCGGCTGAGAGGGAAGCCTGCTTGTAGAGGACGGACTGGTTCTGCAGCCCGTCGTTCTTGAAGAAGAAGTAGCGGCCCGCCTTGCGGAACGGCGTCCCGTACTTGGGATAGTTCCAGAGCTTGGTGAGACGCTCCCGGATCCGGGTGCGCGCAGGGATCGCGGCGAGGTAGCCTTCGGTGAGCCGGTTCTCCGCCTCGATCCAGGCGCGGGTTTCGGGTGCGTCGGGATCCTCGAGCCAGCGGTACGGATCGGGAACCCTCGTCCCGTGGTAGTCGTCCACGACGTCGCCCTTGGGAGCGGGCGGATACGCAAGCGTCTGCGCGGCCGCGCGAGCGGGCGCGCCCACAGAAATGCCTGTCAGGAGGCACCCCCCGGCGAGATAAAACAGCAGGGAACGGGTCATTTTGTCCCCTAATCTCGGGCCTGTTGACGTAAGTCGCAAGCCCACTTAGATTTAGAGCTATGCATTGGACTTCGAGTCTGCCGCTCGGTGGCGCGTTCCCCGCGCCGCGCTCGGGCCGCCCGTCCAATCGGTACAGCTCATCGTCCGTCTATCCGCTCGGAATGAGTTCTTGCTGGAACAATCGTAGGATCCCGACCGGCTGCTGGCCGACCGGGATCGAGGGTACATGCTTTGAAACGGGAAATTCTCATCAGCGGGAACGCGCGCGAGACGCGCGTCGCGATCCTGGAGGACGACCGCCTTGTTGAACTCCTGGTGGATCGTCCCGACGCCCGCCGCATGGTGGGCGACATCTACCTCGGCACGGTCGAAGCCGTCCTGCCGGGGATCCAAGCCGCATTCGTCAACATCGGGACGGAAAAGAGCGCCTTCCTCCACGCCTCCGACCTGATCGAGTCGGAGGACGACGAAGAGCCGTCCGACCACGATGACGAGAACGGCAACGGCGAACCCAACGGCGGGGGGGGCGGGGGGGGCGGGGGGGGTCGCTCCGCGCGGCGCCGTCTGCCGAATGTCGCCGACGAGCTGAAGCGCGGCGAATCGAAGATCGTCCAGGTCACCAAGGAACCGATCGGCACCAAGGGACCGCGCGTCACGGCGCAGGTTTCGCTCGCCGGCCGGTTCCTCGTGTACATGCCCTTCGCCTCGAAGGTCGGGGTCTCCCGGAAGATCGAAAACCGCGAGCAGCGCGCCAAACTTCGGGAGCTGGTCTCGAAGCTCGTCCCCAAGGACGCGGGGGCGGGCGGCTGGATCATCCGCACGGTGGCCGAAGACCTGACGGAGCGGAGCTGCAAGCGCGAGATCGAGCACCTCTACGGCCTGTGGAAGAAGATCAAGCGGAAGGCCGGCTCGGTGCGCGCCCCGGCGCTGCTGCAGCGTGAGACGAGCCTCACCGGGGGCATCATCCGCGACCTGTTCTCCGACAAGGTCGACTCCCTGCTCGTCGACTCGAAGACGCTGCACAACGAGGTCGTGCAATACCTGAAGCAGATCGATCCCGACCTGCTCGAGCGGGTCAAGCTGTACTCCGCCGAGACGCCGCTGTTCGACGAATACGACATCGAGGCGGAGATCCGCGCCCTCTTCAAGCCGCGCGTCGAGCTCCCGACCGGCGGCTACCTGATCATCCAGCCGACCGAGGCGCTCACGTCGATCGACGTCAACACGGGGCGCTACACCGGCAAGAAGGACCCCGAGAGCACGATCCTCAAGACCAACCTCGAGGCGGCGCGCGAGGTGGCGCGCCAGCTGCGGCTGCGGGACATCGGCGGGATCATCGTCGTCGACTTCATCGACATGGAGTCGCGCGCCAACCGCGACAAGGTGCTCCAGGAGCTGCGCGCCCACCTCGGCCGCGATCGCGCCCGGACCAAGGCGTTCGCGGTCTCTGACCTGGGCCTGATCGAGATGACGCGGCAGCGCGTGCGGCCGTCGCTGTGGCAATCGATGACGGCCGAATGCCCCACCTGCCACGGCACGGGGCGCGTCTTCCGCCCCGAGGTCGTCGTGCGGCGGATGGAGCGCTCGCTGAAGCGCGCCGGCGCGGAGCACAAGGAGCGCCAGCTCGCCGTGCGGCTCCACCCCGAAGTGGCGCTCTACCTCGTGGAGCAGGAGCCTAACTTCTTGCAGCAACTCGAGAAGCAGACCGGGCTCGAGCTCGAGGTGCGCGACGACCCGATGATGCGCTTGGACGAGTTCCGGATGATGGCCAAGCCGGCGGGGCGGGACGTCACCGAGCAGTACGCGGTCGCTTGACCAAATCCTTGTCCCTGTTTAGGTTCCGCGCCCTATGACGTACGCCATCTTCGCGACCGGCGGGCGGCAGTTTCGCGCCGAGCCGGGTGCCACGATTCAGATCCCGTTGCTCGCCGCCGAGCCCGGGAGCAAGGTCACGTTCGACCAGGTCCTGCTCGCGAGCGACGGGAAGCACGTGCAGACCGGCAAGCCGGTCTTGAAGGGTGCCAAGGTGACGGCCGAGGTGGTGCGGCACGCCAAGGGCGAGAAGATCAAGATCTACCGGTTCGCCCGGCGCACCGGGTACCGGCGCCACGCCGGCCACCGGCAACAGTTCACCGAGATCAAGATCGCCGACGTCAAGCTCAAGGACTGATTGGAGTAGCGTATGGCTCACAAGAAAGGCGTCGGTTCCTCCCGCAACGGCCGCGACTCGGGCCCCAAGTACCTCGGCGTGAAGCGCTATGCCGGGGAGTTCGTGACCGCGGGCAGCATCCTCGTGAAGCAGCGTGGGACGAAATTTCACCCCGGCGCCAACGTGCGCCGTGCCTCGGACGATACGCTGTTCACGGTGATCGACGGGCAGGTGAAGTTCGAGCACAAGAACAAGAAGCGCTACAGAGTCAGCGTGTATCCGACTGCGAATTAGGCGGGCAAGGGCGGCAGAGGCGGCAAGGGCGGCAGGGTCATCGAACCGTGCCGCCCTTGCCGTCTTTGCCGCCCTATCGCTTCACCCGGTACCCCACCTCCAGCGTGATCCGGTCGAACTCAGCCGGTTCGCCGGGGAAGTCGAAGCGCTCGAAGCGGTACGTGAGGCGGATGAGCATCGGCGTGCGACGGGGGGCGGCGCTCACTCCGACCTCCGCGGCTATGGCGACGCTTGAAGACGACCGCCCGCTCGCGGTGGCGACGGGGAGGTAGGATGCGCGCGCGTGGGCGCTCAGCGCCGAATCGCCGAGCGGGACGGACATGGAAGCGCCGACGCCCAACATGTTCCACCGCTGGTAACCCACGGCGGAGCTGAACACGCGAGCGGTGTAGCTGGCCTCGACTGAGAACCCGCTCCGCGGTGTGAACCCGACGCGAACCCCTTCCTCGCCGGCGTCGCTCTGGAAGGGCGTGTTCTCGATCGGGTCGAGCGTGCCGCGGAGGCCCGAGGCTGTGATCAGGAAGCGATCGACCTTGACCTCGACCGCCGCCCCGATCCAGACCCCTCCGATGACCTCCCGCACGCCCTGGTTGAGCACCGTGCTCCGCGGTCCAGCGACGATTCCGAGGCCCGTCACGTCGACGCGCTGCGCCAGGCTCTGCCGGGGGGCGAGGAGCCCGGCGGCAGCGAGCACTGCCAGGGAGAGCGGCGCGCGGGAGATCACGGCTGCGACACCACCCGAACTCGCAGCAGCGCGACCCCGCGGCGCCGTTCGTTGGCGGCCGCGATCGCGCGATTCCGCGACTCCCACGCCGACCGTAGCGCCCGGTTGTAGGAGATGTTCTCCGGAAGCGGCTGCCGGGGGCGGCCCAGGAAGTACCCGGTGAGTCCCGCGAGGCTGACGGCGGCACCGACCGTGAGGGCTCGGCCCTCGGCACGCCGCAGCCGACTGTTGGCGAGGAGCACCGGAAAGGCGACCGCCCCCACGCCAAACCCGATGCCCCGCACGAGGCTCGCACGGGATGGGGCGCCCCAACGAACCTCCAGGCGATAAAGAGAATCCGGCGGCGGCGGTTCGTGAGGCAGGCTATCGGCGACTTGCTCGGTCAGCTCCAGTGAGATGGTCGCGGCGGCGGTGCGACCTCTGGGTTCCGAGTAGTCGACGGCCAGCCGATAGGAGCCGGCGGCGCGCGCCACACTGCCGCCTACCGGGAGCGCGAGAGCGACGGTGGCGGTCGAATCGACCGTCGCCGTCGCGAGCACCGTGTCGCGGCTGTCCGGCCCCGGACCCGCGAGCCGGAACCGCACTTGCCCGGGCCGGGCCACGGCGACCGAGACGGGCCAGGGTTCCGTCCTCGGCGCCAAGGCGGTGTCTGGCGGCACCCGCACACCGAGCACGAGCGTGGCGCGCCTCACGGCCCGAAAGAAGGCGAGGAGGTCCGGGTTGAACTGTTCGGGATCGAGCGTCGTGAACGGATCGGCACCGATCGCCGCCTGAAAATGGACGGTCGCCGAGTCGAACAGGCCGACCGACCAGTTGGCGACGGCCAGGTATACCTCTGCGTTACGGCGGACTGCCGAAGACGTCGCGCGGGGCGCGGCCGCGATCGCCTGGCGCAACAACTCCACGCCGCGCTCCGTTTCCGTGGCCTCCAAGGCGGCGACGGCGCGGGCGAGCGTTCCATCGGGAGTCTGGGCGTCGGCGCGCCGCGGGAAGGCGCCGGCCACGAGGCCGAGCGCCAGCGCTGCCATCACCCAGCGAGGCACGCTCATCGCTGGCTCCCTGCCGCTCGCAAGCGGATGGTCCCGAGGCGCAGCCGCTGGTCGCGTCCGACGGTGACAATCGTATCGAACGGTGCGTACCCGGCTCGTTCGATGCGCAGCCGGTGCGGACCGACCGCAACGGGGCGGGCCGCGACCGGGGTGTAGCCGTTGCGCTCGCCATCGAGGTACAGCGAGCCCCACGGCGTGGAGGCGACGTAGAGCAAGCCGAGCGCTTGGCTCGACAGTCCCCGCAGGCGGACCCGCACGACCGTGGTGATCCCGGGGAGGACTTCTCGCGTCACGCGTGTGCGGAAGAAGTAGTCCGGAGCGGAGACCACCATCGTGTAGCTCCCTGCGGCCAAGGGTTGCGTTTCTCCTACTGGAAGCGGGCCGATTGCCTCGACGAACCCGCTCACCGACGCGCCCGAGCGCTCGATCCGAAGGCCGCCCTGACTCGACTCGCCCTGCGCTCGGGCCCATTCCCAGGTCGTCTCGGTGAGCGTGTCGCCGGAAGCCCCGGGGGCGACGAAGTCCCGGGCCAGCGCGAACCCGTCCTGCACCGCGGGTGGGAAGTTGACGGTGTCCACCACGAGGCGGGGCTGCATCCGTACCGCCCAGCGAAGCCACACCGCGGCGACCGAGTCCTTTCGTTCTTGGATCAGGATGTGCGCCAACCGGTGCAGGCTCGCCACCCACAGACTGTCACGTGGGCCGGCGGCCGGATTGAGCCCGGCTGCGAGGAACGCTCTGGCCGCTCCGTATTCGGCGAAGTCATAGGCCTGGGCGCCCAGGCGGAGCAGGCTGCGCGGGTCCTGCCCGCTGGCGCCACCGGCCAGGACGCCAACCAAGGCGAACCCTACCACGGCGGCTCTCATGAGCTCTCCCTCCGCAATGTCAGGCGCACGAGGACGGTGTCGCGGACCCGGACGCTTACGGTCGTGTCCACCGAGAGATAGCCCTCGCGTTCGAGGCGTAATCGGTGC
>WNFU01002858.1_pt1 | contig 23176 bp, 23 predicted proteins | sample 5400121 | NCBI WGS metagenome assembly WNFU01 (sample SAMN13153360, study PRJNA577476) | soil metagenome | isolation source: 100 cm soil or saprolite under grassland replicate 1 | place: USA:California | collected 2016-06-15
ATGAGGATTACTTGCCGGCGGCCTTCTGGAGCTCGCCCAGTGCCTCCTCCATGGAAGCCGCCAGGAACTCGATGTCCGGGAGCGTGTCCCAGTCAGCCGTGAGCCCGAAAGCCATCGTTCCGGCCAGGCTTGTTGTGGCTATGGAGAGCCCCATGGTTTCCGCGATCGGCATCACTGGATACTGGGCAAGCAGCTTGGCTCCTGCGATATACATGGGGACCTGCGGGCCGGGCACGTTGGACACGACCAGGTTGATCACGCGGGTCCGCGCGGCCAGGCGGGCCGCCATCGCGTGGATGGTCGGCGGAGCCCACGCGCCGATGTTCATGAGGAACTCCGCCCCGACCGCGTAGTTGGACTCCTTCAGATACTTCGTCCGCTCGCGGATCAAGGCGAGACGCTTGTTCGCCCCCATCCGCCCGACTGGTAAGTCGACGAAGATCGAGGAGACCCTGTTTCCCATGGCCGAGCGTTCGTCCTTGCTCCTGACCGAGACCGGGACCATGGCCCGGAGGAAGCGCTCGCGGGTGGGCTCCTTCCGATGCCGCAGGAACCGGTACAGACCGCCCGCCACCGTAGTCAGCACCACGTCGTTCACGGTGGCTCCCAACGCCCGCTTGATGTCCTTGAAGGTCTGGACGGGGGCCTCGACCATGGCAAACCGCCGATTCGGGCCGACCCTGCGATTGAGCGGACTGGGAGGGGCGAGCATGCCGCCGCTCACGACGTCCACCAGACCGCCCAGGATCTCGCCTGCCTGGCGAGCCACTCGGGCGGGCGTTTGCAGGGTTCGCTGGGCCAGATCGGCGAGGCCCTGGGCAGGATGCGTCATCTGCTCCTTCACCGCGTCCAGGAGGAGGTCCAGCCGGCCCGGCTCAGGCTGCGGTTCCCACGGCGGCGGGGTCAAGATCTGGGGCTCGGGGGCGAAGTCGTAGACCGCGGACGCCAGGTCGATGGCGGCCAGGCCGTCCACCATGCAATGGTGAACCTTCGTCAGAATGGAGGCGAGCCCGTCCTCCATCCCCTCGATCAGGTACAGCTCCCACAGTGGCTTGGTGCGGTCGAGCGGCCGTGAGATGACCCGCTGGACGTAGTCGACGAGCTCGCGCCTCCCCCCGGGGGAGGGCAGGCCCGCCCGACGCATGTGGAAATCGATGTCGAAGTTCGTGTCGTCAACCCAGACGGGCCTGGCCGCGGCGAAAGGAGGAAACAAAACCTTCTGGCGAAACCGGGGGGCCAGGTGCAGGCGCGAGGAGATGACCCGGACCAGGTCCGGATACGTCAGCTTGCCGCCCGGCGCGGCGGAGGGATCCAGGATGGCCACGCCGCCCACGTGCTGGTGGACGGTCGGTGTCTCCAAGTAGAGGAACGAGGCGTCCTGCGGCCCCAGCCGCTCCATTCGACGAGGCTACACCTAGCCTCGCGGAGGAACTCTGCTGTCAAGCGGCCGAAGGCGTACGAGTTCGAGAATTCTCAGGCGTAGTGCTTGCAGTGCAGGCACTCGTACCAGTTGCCGTCCGGGTCCAGGCGAAACATCGCCCGCATGCCGCAGTTGTGGCAGTACCGGACGACGTGGCCTGGAGAAGGCTGCGGCTCCTCCGTCTTTCCATGGCGTCGGAGGGCCTCGACGTATCTCATGTAGAGAGCGCCGGTCTGTAGCTCCTCGCGGGCTTGGGCCATGATCCACCCCTTTCGTCGCTCCTTCTTCTTCCCTCCGAAGCGACGAGTTATGCATCGCGGACCGTGACGCCCCGTCGCCCAAGAAGGGGACATCGATGGTCTGAATGCTCACCCCCGGTTCGTCTCGTCGACTGGCCATCACGGTGCCAGGTCCTAGCAGGGCTGGTTCCACTGAACGATGACGGGAGTCTCCCGCTCGAAGCCGAGCACGCTCATCGTGGCCGTATCGAGAGCAAGGCTCCGCCCTTCTCCGGGTGGAAGGCCGATCCATCGCGTCGCCAGCACTCTCAGGAAGTGGCCGTGGGAGAACAGGGCCACATCCCCTTGGGCCCGCCATGCCTCGGCCAGGATCCGATCGGCCCTTGCTCCCACTTGCTCGGCGCTCTCCCCGCCCGGCACGCCGTCGGACCACAAGGTCCAGCCGGGCCGCTCCATCCTGATCTCATATGTAGTCCGTCCCTCGTACTCGCCGTAGTCCCACTCCACGAGGTCCGGGCGAATCTCCGCGTCGTCACCCAGCCCCGCCAGCCGGCACGTCTCAGTGGCTCGCCGGAGTGGGCTGGTCAGGACCAGGGCGAACCGCCACCCCTTCAAGCATGAGCCGAGCGCCTCGCCCTGCCGTCGACCCCCTTCGGTCAACGGGACATCGGTGCGGCTGGTGTGCCGGCCGGCGGCGCTCCACTCCGTCTCTCCGTGGCGAACCAGGACGATGTGGTGACCCTGCTCATCCACTGCTCACTCACTCCGCTGCGTCCGGTCCGGCGGTCCTACAGAGCCGCCAGGGTCTGGCGGAGCCCGGTGTCGAGGTCGCGAGGCGCGTAGCCTAACTCCCGGCGAGCTTCGGCGTCGCTCGCCCAGTAGGTCACGCCATCGGCCGCCATGATCAGCTCCCGGAGGTTCGGGGGCAACCGCATCATGCGGGTCACCATGGGCGCCAGAGGGATGGAGGCCCTGATGAGCGCCGGAGGCATGGTGAACCGTGGTGGCCTTCGCCCGGAGAGATGCGCGATCTTCTCGACGACTTCGCCCATGGTCGTGAGTTGCCCTCCCAGGACGTAGGCCTCGCCGATCCGACCTTTGTCGTGGACCAGGAGAATCCCCTCGGCGGCATCATCCACATGAACGAAATTGAAGCCGGTCGTGGGGAACACCTTGAACTTCAGCCTTCCCGTGCGGACCTGATCGATGAGGTTCGCCAGGTCCGAGGTGTCACCCGGGCCGTACACGCCGCCCGGCTGGGCGATCAGGATGGGAGCGCCCTTCTCGGTCAGATCTTGCGCTATCTGGTGGGCCCGGAACTTGGTTTCGTCGTAATAGGAGAGGAATTCATCACCCGGACGGTCATGGGTCTCGTCGACCACCTGGGCCCGCGTGTTCCCGAATGCGTTCACCGTCGACATATACACGACGCGCTGAACCCCGGCCTCCACCGCCGCCCCGAGGACACGCTCCGTCCCCCGCACGTTCGCCTCCCACATCTCTGGCCTTTGGCTGGTGGGGATGCCGACCTTGTACATGGCTGCGGAATGGAACGCGGAATCGCAGCCCTCGACACCAGTCCGGATGGCGGTTTCATCGCCGAGGTCGCCCCGGACCAGCTCACAGCCCAGTCCTCGAAGCGGTTCCGCTTTGTCGGGCGAGCGGACGAGGGCGACCACCTCGTCACCTCGCTCCCTCAGCCTGCGGGCAAGGTGACCGCCGATGAATCCGGTGGCGCCGGTGATGAACGCTCTCACGAGCTAGACCCTATGGGATCGGCGGCTCGGCCGGGGCCTGGGCTCGGGCCACGGAGGCTGCGACGGCGGCGCCTAGGATCATGATGCCGCCCACGACCGTTCCCGGCCCAACGCCTTCACCCAGGAAGATCGCGGCGAGGACGGCCGCGGTGAGCGGCTCGGAGGCGGAGAGGATCGCGGTGCGCATCGGTCCCAGCCGCCGAAGCCCGGCGAAGAGCGTGGCGAAGGCGCCGGCCGTGAACGCTCCCATGCCCAGTACGGGCCCCCACTGGTGCCACCCGTTGGGGGCATCCGCGGCCCCGGTCGCCACCGCGTAGATACCCAGGCCCATGGCCGCCGCGGCGGCGACCCACATCGCTCCGACGAGCGAATTCGTTCGCTTCAAGACGGCGGCGGCGCCGACCAGATAGGTGGCGAAGGTCACCGACGATCCCAGTTCGAGCAGCACACCGGTCCCGTCGATGTCCACGCCGCCGCCGGCAACGGCCACGACGGCCGCTCCTCCGACCGCCGCCACCAGCGCGCCGCCCAGCAGCCACCCGGGCAGCCCTTTGCCCAGGAAGAAGGCGATCAACGCGACGGCAACAGGATAGGTAAAGAACAGCAGGGTGGCCGCGGCGGCGGTGCCATGCTTGAGCCCGGCGAAGAAGAACGCCGCCTCAACGGCGTACCCGGCGACTCCCAGAAGCGCGAGTCGCCACCCCTCGCCAGGCGCTGCGCGCAGCGGCTGGCGCAACAGCAGCAGCGCTGTGGCCAGCAGGACCGCGGCGAGGGCGAATCGAACCGCCAACAGCGACGCGATGGGCAGCCCGCCGACGCGGGTGGCGATCTTCCCCAGTACAACGACGGAACCGAACTGCAGCGACGTGAGGAGGATGAAGCCGACCCCGACGAGGTCGGCGCCCTGAGTGGACCCAAGGGAGGCCGCGCGGCCCCTCACGCTCACGCCGGCCATGGTAGTGGCCGGACCGAGTCAGGCCGTCGGAGGTCAGGGCTGAGGAGGCCCTGGACGTTCAGCTCGATACTCGGCTGCGGCGACCCAATCCGTGGCCAGCCGATGGAGCGTATCCTCCCCTCCGGCCCTGGCAACCAGCGACACCCCGATGGGCAACCCCTGGCTCGATCGCCCGGCCGGAAGATTGATGCCGGGCAAGCCGGCCAGATTCACGGAGCACGTGAGCCACCCTGGGCCCACGTGGCTCACCTCGACGGTCCCGGCCCTCCCCAGGTCCACGGTCTCCTGATCCGCGGGCGGGGCCGGATAAGGAGTGGTCGGGATCAGGAGCGCGTCGAGGCCATCCAAGCTCCGTTCAAACCATTGCACGATCCGCCCTCGCTCCCGTACCGCCTCCTCCCGGTCCTGCTCCGTCTGGCGATCTCCGAGATCAAGCCACTCGAGCACGGAGGGCGCCACCAGCCGTCTTCGTTCCGGGTCCTTCAGGAGCGGGTGGGCGTGGGCGAACTCGGGGCAGCACACGCGCATCCACAGACTCCGGACGCCGTGCAGCCCACTCCCGTCGACTGGCTGAACTACGGCTCCCGCCGTCTCCAGGGCTCTCCCCGCGTTCTGAACGGCCTCGAGCACTTCGTCATGGACGCGATCGGCGAAGAACCCATCGGGAATTCCCACGCGGAAAGGCTCGTCGGCGGAGGGCAGGAGGCTCGGGACCGGAGCATCGGCCAGCAGGGCATACAAGGCATGCAGGTCCTCCAGCGTGGACGCCATCGGTCCCGGACAATCCATCGACGGCGCCAACGGCATCACACCTTCGGTCTGTATCTGTCCGAAGGTCGGCTTCAACCCGAAGATCCCACACATGGAAGACGGGATCCGGATCGACCCGCCGGTATCCGAGCCCAGCGCCCACGGCACGATCCCAGACGCGACCGTGGCCGCCGATCCGCCGCTCGAACCCCCGGTCATGCGATCCGGGTCCCAGGGGTTCCCGGTCCGGCCGCACGCACTCACCAGATTCGTGCCGCCTGCCGCAAGCTCGTGCTGGTTGGTCTTGCCCAACATGACCAGCCCCGCCCGCTTGATCCGCTCGATCACGAGAGCATCGCGCTGGGCGATCGTGCCGCGGAATGCCGCGCAGCATCCGGTGGTCTCTTCCCCAGAGACGTCGAACAGATCCTTCACCGCGATGGGGACCCCGGCGATCGGGGCGCGCTCCTCGGGGCGAGTCGAGTCCATCCGTCGGGCCTCGTCCATCGCCCGGTCCGCCCAGAGCTGCGAGAAGGCATTGATCGAAGGCTGCCACGCTTCGGCCCTGCCGAGCGCGCGCTCGACCAGCTCGAGGCTACTGACCTGGCCGGCTCGCAGCGCGCGGCCCATCTCCTCTGCTGTCTCGAGCTGCCCGTCAGGGATTGCCATCCTCCTCTCCTGGGCCCCTACGAGAGGATGAACTCCCGGACCTGGGCAACGATCTGCGGGATGGCCTGGTACATCTCCGCGCCATCGCGGAACAGCAGCAGTTCGGCGTTCGGCATGACCTCCGCCAGGATGCGTCCGACCTCCGCGGGATGGATTTCGTCGCCCTCTCTGCAGATCAACAGGGTGGGGGCGGTCACCTTGCGCATCTGCTCGCGGTCCTCCAGAGGCCAGTCCTCGATGACTTCCCGGATGGCCCGGGGGACGCCCACCGGGTTGAGCTCCTGGAGCATCTGGCGGTCGAAGTCGCGGAGCCACGGCAAATCGAGGTAGGCCTGGGTCCGTCCAGGGTCGGACGTGATGGCCTCGATCGCTTCCTCCACCGACTTCCCATCCACGAGGCCGGCCGTGTGCAGCATCCGCTGCTTGTACTGGAACGGCTGGTCGAGTCCGGCCGGAAGCAGGAAGACGAGCTTGTCGAAGCGATCGGGCTTCAGGGTGAGCAGGTGACCGATGGCCCCGGCGCCGAGCGAGGTGCCGAAGGCGACCGTCGCTTCGTAGGCATCCGCCACCGCTTCAACATCTCTGGCGAAGTCGGCGAACCTGTACCCGCGTTCCGGCGAAGAACTGTGTCCGTGCCCGCGGAAGCAGAACCGTACCTTCGTGCCCGGGACCAGCGGTGTGATCGCGGCAAGCTCACGGCACGAGTTCATCAGGCCGTGAGCGAGGACCGAGACCGGCAGGCCGGCTCCGTCCACATCGACGTGAAGGGTGACGTCCTCGGTGACCAACTGAGGCATCAGGAGGTCGGGGCGAAGCCCTGCGCCCAGGAAGTGATCCGCCGGTACTTCGCCTCCTGCCGGGCGTCGACCCCGCGAACGAGAAGGATCGCCAGGACGGCCCACGCGACCAGAACCAGGTCGCCGGTCAGAAGGAGGGCGGAGGACGTGGTGGTGGTGGTCACGTCGGGGGCATCTCTCCCAAGCGCTGCCCCGAGCTGCCACAGCGCCTGCATCGCCAACCGTCCCGCCCACCACAGGCCCACGATGGCCGCCCCTCCCCGCGCCTTCCACTCGATGGCGCCCGCGTCAGGGCCGCTGGCCTTCCAGAGCTCTCGAACCGTCAAGTAAGGCAGCACGATGTTGGCGAACGGGACGAACCACCATCCCGCGGCCCAGCCGGGCGAGTAGCTGAGGTTGGCCACCCCGAGAGCCCGCAGGTTGGCATGGGCCCGATACTGCCAGAGCAGCCACGCGAGGGCGGTGGGCAGGAACATCAGGAGGGCGAACGCCCAGAAGGCGAAGGCGACGTTCTCGCTGTTTTGCGTGCGGATCGCACTCGTCAGCCCCTGCTCGTACTTACTGACGATCCCGATGTGCACGGCCCAGAACACGGTGTCGACGAGCGCAAGCCCGGCTGTGACTGCCAGCAAGACGACCGTCCAAAGGGCCCTTCCGTGCGCCGATCGATACGTGCCGGTCGCGGCCCGAGTATCTGGAGGAGGGGTGCCGCCGTGCGGGACCTCCACAGCCTTCGGCTCCCACACCGAGAACTGGTGCCAGGCCTGATTCCATCCCTCATCGGTGCGGGGGAACCTCACCGCCGGGCCACCGGGAGCTTGGCGGTCCCAGATGCCGAAGAAATCAGGGCCGTACCCGAGCAAGTACCTGTACCCGGAGTGGCTGAATCGGAGGGCCCCCTCGCCGATCCGGGGCCCGGCTTCGACGGGGGGCTGGGGATCGGCTTGCCGGGCGTGTGGTGGGGGGATGGTGAGATCGCTGCCACACCAGCGGCATTTGATCGCCTCGTCCTGGATGTCCTCGGCACAGTACGGGCACTTCTTCATCGCGACAGGTCTCTGGGCAGGGCCGAGCGGACGGCTCGGGCGATCTTCCCGGCCGAGATTCCCGCCCAGTCGCGCAGCTCCTCGGGTGTCCCGGACCCCGGCATCTCCGTGATGGCGAGCTTGATGACTCGACCAGAGAGCTCCTTGCCTCCCGCGGCCAGTGCCTCGAGCACCGCATCTCCGAGGCCGCCCTCGAGCCAGTGATCCTCGGCCACGAAGATCAGACCGGTTTCCTCGAGGGCGGCGCGCAGGGTCTCCCCGTCTATCGGCTTCACCGAATAGGCATCGATCACGCGTACGGTCACACCGTCGGCCGCCAGTTGATCGGCGGCCTTCAGGCCCTCGAAGACCGTCACGCCGGCTCCCACGATGGTTGCCCTGTCGCCATCGCTGGATCGAAGGGTCCGGCTTCCCCCGATGGGGAATTCCTCGCCCTCCTCGTACAGCCTGGGTGTCTTCTCACGAGTGGTGCGAAGGTAGGAGATGCCTGGGAGGTCGAGCATCTGCTGCACCAGCCTGGTGGTCGAGTTCCCGTCGGCCGGATACAACACTGTCGAGCCGTGAACCGCGCGCATCATCCCCAGGTCCTCCAGGGCCATCTGCGAGGGCCCGTCCTCCCCGATGGAGACACCGGCGTGCGAGCCGCACAGCGCGAGGTCGGCCCGGCTCACCGCGGCCATCCGGATGAAGTCGTAGGCGCGAGTGAGGAAAGCCCCGAACGTCGCCGCGACCGGCTTCTTCCCCAGCGCCTGCAGGCCGACGGCCGTGCCCAGCATGTTCTGCTCCCCGATGTACAGCTCGAAGAAACGATCGGGGGCAACCTTCTGAAAGTCCTCGGTGTGCGTGGAGTTGGAGACCTCGCCGTCCAGGACCACAAGGTCGGGCTCGGCTTCGGCCATGGCCGCCAGGGTCTCCCCGAATGCCTTGCGGGTGGCGAACTCCTTGTCGTAGCTCGGGAGCTCGATGCTGGCTCCTCCCCCCGCCCGTTCCTGGTTGACCGGCTCGGGCTTGAGCGGGGTGATCGTGATGGTCCGCCTGCCGCCCAGCTCCTCGATGGCCTTCTTGGCCTGGTCCTCATCGAGGGCCTTTCCGTGCCAGCCTTCAGCATCGGCCAGGAACGAGACCCCGTGCCCCTTCACCGTGCGGGCGACGATCAGCGTGGGCCCCTGTCCGTCCGATGCCTGACGATATGCCCGGTCGATCTGCTGGACATCGTGGCCGTCGATCTGGACGGCCCGCCAGCCAAACGCCTCCGCTCGGGCCACGTACCTGTCGCCCTCCCACTGGAGCATCGTGGGGCCGCGCTGCCCAAGCCGGTTCATATCGAGGACGGCCACGAGGTTGCGCACTTCGTGGAACGACGCGTTCGCCATCGTCTCCCACACGGACCCCTCGACGAACTCGGAGTCCCCGCACAACACCCACACTCGTCCCGGGAGGTCGTCCAGGCGCAGGGCCAGAGCCATCCCCAGCCCGATGGGAAGCCCTTGGCCAAGCGAGCCCGTGGCCACGTCGACCCAGGGCATCTCGGGCACGGGAGCCGGGTGGCCCTGGATCGGGCTCCCGAACTTGCGAAACGAGAGGAACTCGTTGTCCGAAATGGCGCCGACTGCCCTCAGAGCCGAGAACAGCAGTGGCGACGCATGGCCCTTCGAGAGGATGAATCGATCGTTGCCCGCGTTCTTCGGGTCATCCACATCGAACCGGAGGTGACCGGAGAACAGCACGGCAACGAGGTGCGCGGCAGACATCGAGGACGTCGGATGCCCGGACCCCGCCGCGGTCGAGCAGCGAATGCTGTCCACGCAGAGCTGGGCGGCCAGCTCGTTCCACTCCCGAACCCGATCCATGGCTTCTCCCCCGTGCGGCTGTCGTGACCTTCTCTTCGCTTGGTCTCCACGATACGCGCAGGCCGGGGAAAGCCGAAAAACGGACGGACCGGCTCTCCCTCGTCCCCTGGGACCGTGCCCGAAGGGCCGTTCGGACTGCCGCTTCGCGCGTCAACGATCCATTGGGGTAGGGTTTGCCCCCGATGGCAGTTCAGATCGGGATCGGGCTCTTCACCGCCCAAGTTCCCCCCGGCTCGAACCGGACCTTCACCCAGGAGTACAGGGAGATCCTGGACATGGTTCGGTTGGCCGAGACCCTCGGATTCGATTCCACGTGGGTCAGCGAGCACCACGGCTCCGGGGACGGATACATGCCGTCGCTGCTCCCCACGCTGGCCGCGCTGGCAGCAGCGACCGATCGCATCAGGCTCGGGACCGGGATCCTGCTGACGCCGTTCCACCATCCACTCCGCCTAGCGGAGGATGCGGCCACCGTCGACCTCATCTCCGCGGGCCGCCTGATCCTGGGCCTCGGACTCGCCTGGCGTGAGGAGGAGTTCCGGATGTTCGGCGTGCCGCTGTCGGAGCGGGTTCGCCGGACCGTCGAGACGATCGACATCCTGCGCAGGGCCTGGACCGGAGAGCGGTTCTCCTACCATGGAAGGGTCTTCTCCTTCGACCAGGTGAAGGTCACGCCAGCCCCGGAACGTGAGGGAGCGGTGCCTATCTGGCTGGGGGGATCGGTCGAGCCGGCCATGCGCCGGGCCGGACGCCTCTCCGACGGGTATATCCGGACCCGGGGCGGAGGGGTGGAGAAGATGCGTGACGCCTTCCAGATCGTGGAGGCTGGCGCCAGGGCTGCCGGGAAGGACCCTTCGGCGCTGCCGATGGCGCAGCTCCAGAACACGTTCGTGTGGGAGGACGGAGACGCCTGGGAGGTGGCGGGACGGTACGTTCCGAACCAGCTCGGGATCTATGGTGGCTGGGACGCGGGGGGCGACACGCCGGAGCAAGGGTTCGTCCTGGCTCCACCGGACGAGGAGACCATCCGCAGGATCACACCGGTCGGGAACGCGCACGAGGTCGTCCACACACTCCGCCCGATGATCGAGGCCTTCGCCGGGCGGCGAGAGTTCCACCTGATCGTGCGCCTGCACTACCCGGGCATGGATTTCGAGACCGCGTCGCGTGCCATCGAGCTCTTCGGCGAGCGCGTACTTCCCGCCCTCAAAGGCGCGTGAAGCCCGGCTCTAGAACCCCGCCTTGGTGCGTTCCGGGATCTCCTGCAGGGCCTCTTTCATGGCGTTGAAGATCTCTCGGAATAGCTCTGCGGCGTAGGACGGCGGTTGGCTTCCCTGGGCACCCATGGCGCCCCTGAGCGCGCTGGCCGTGACATCAGCGGCTTTTTCGACCAGCCCTCGATCGATCTCCGTGGGCAACTGTACCTCCTGTCTCTTGGCAGACGTAGGCTAGCGGACTCAGCTGCCGGTAGTCTCTCGAGCAGTGTTGGTGAGCTCGAGCTGGCTGGCGGAACATCTGGAAGACCCAGATCTGGTCCTGGCTGACATGCGGTGGCGCGAGGACGGCGGGGGGCCCAAGTTATACGAACAGGGTCGGATCCCAGGGGCCGTCTACCTGGACTGGTCGACCGACCTGGTGGACACGGAGAACCCGATCGCGTTCATGCTCGCCGGGCCCGAGCAGTTCGCCCGAGTGATGGAAGACCGCGGCATCGGAGACGATACGGTGGTCGTCGCCTATTCCGATCGGATGGGGTCCGGGCCGTTCCGATTGTGGTGGGCGTGTCGCGTGTACGGCCACGACAACGTGCGTGTGCTCGACGGTGGCTTCGACAGGTGGGTGGCGGAAGCCCGCCCGGTCTCGACCGATCCCGTTGCGCGCAGGCGCGTCCGCTGGACCCCTCGCCCTTCCACCGGGCTGATTGCCACCGCCGATGAGGTGGCCGCGGCCGCGGGCCGTGAGGGAACCGTTGTGCTCGACTCCAGGCCCCCTGAGCAATTCCGGGGCGAATTCGTGTGGTTCGAGGCCGGGGAGGTGCCCGCCGGACCCGACGGGATCGCCCGAACGCCGCGCGGGGCATGCAGAGCAGGACACGTCCCGGGCGCCGTGAACGTCCCCTATCCCTCGCTCTACCGAGAGGACCTGACGATGAAGACCCCCGATGAGCTCCGAAGCGTGCTATCCGGGGCGGGCGTCGACCGATTCTCGAAGGCGATCACGTACTGCGGCTGCGGCATCTCGGCTTCTGCGCTGCTGTTCGCGGTGACGGTAGCCGGCGTGGACCACGCTGCACTGTATGACGCCTCATGGGAGGAGTGGGGCCGCGACCCCACCAGGCCTGTCGCCCGCGGATAGCGGGGCTTGTGCGAAGGGGCCACGCCGGGTCACTCCTCGCGGGGGGGCGTGAGGTGCCAGTGGCGAGGCAGGATCAGGTCGTCCGCATCGACCGGCCCCCACGACCCGGGCGGGTACTCGAGGACCGGTGGCGGATTCTCCAGCACCGGAGTCAGAAGCTCCCACGCTCGTTCCACCGCATCTTCGCTCGTGAACAGCGAATGATCGCCTTCCATCGCTTCCAGGATCAGCAGTTCGTACGCCTCGATCAGCGGAGTCCTGAACGCACTCTCGTAGTCGAAGTCGAGCGTCGCCCGATCCAGCTCCAGTCCCAGGCCCGGCTTCTTGATGTTGAGCGAGATCGAAATTCCCTCGTTCGGCTGGATCCGAAAGATCAGTGCATCTCGACCCAGAGGGGTTGCGTCGGTTCCCTTGAACACGTTGTATGGAACGTCGCGGAAGCCGAGAGAGATTTCCGTGACCTTGCGCTTGAGCTTCTTTCCGGTGCGCAGGTAGAACGGGACCCCAGCCCACCTCCAGTTGTCCATCTCCACGCGCACCGCCGCGTAGGTCTCGGTCTGGGATGACTTCGATACGTCGGGTTCGTTTCGGTATCCGCCGTATTGCCCCCGGATGACCTTGCTCGGATCGACCGGCTTCATCGAGCGAAGAACACGCACCTTTTCGTCGCGGAGCCTGTCGGGTTCGAAGGACACAGGAGGCTCCATGGCGAAGAACGTGAGCATCTGGAACAGGTGTGTCTGGATCATGTCCCGGATCGCGCCCGTCTGATCGTAGAAGGCGCCCCGGCCCTCGATGCCGATGTCCTCGGCCACCGTGATCTGCACGTTGTCCACGTACCGGCGGTTCCAGATCGGCTCGAACATCCCGTTGGCGAAGCGGAAGGCCAGGATGTTCTGGACGGTCTCCTTCCCCAGGTAGTGGTCGATCCTGAAGATCTGCGACTCCTCGAAGACCTCATGGAGAGCCCGGTTGAGGTCCTTCGCGCTCTCCAGGTCGTGGCCGAACGGTTTCTCGATGACGATCTTGGCGTCGTGATGCAGGTTGCTCTCGGCGAGTCTCTTGACGATCAGCGGATAGGCAGTGGGAGGCGTCGCGCAGTAGTAGAACCGGCCGCCGTTCGTCCCTTTGTCCCGATCGGTCTGTTCGAGGTGTTCCCGGAGATGCTCCATGGCCATCTCGCTGTGGAACTCTCCCGCGACGTAGGAGAGGCGCGACGTGAACTCGGCCCACTCCTCGCCCGCCACCTCGGATCGACTGAACTCCTGGATCGACCCGCGGGCGCGTTCACGGAACTCCTCGTCGGTCATCTGGCTCCGCGAGTACCCGATGATGGCGAACCCCTGTGGGAGGAGCCCCTCCATGAAGAGGTGGTAGAAAGCGGGGAGCAGCTTGCGTTTGGTGAGATCGCCAGATGCGCCGAAGATCACGATCGCCTGGGGCTCGGCAGGCTTGATCGCCATCTAGGTCGAGTCCTCCCGCTTGATGGCGTGGCCACCGAACTCCTGACGGAGGGCGGCGATCACCTTGGCTGCGTAGGACTCGTGCTGTCGAGAGGCGAACCGGCCGAACAGGGCGAGCGCCGTGATTGGAGCTGGGACGTTCTCGTCGATGGCAGCCTCCACCGTCCACCGCCCTTCGCCCGAGTCCTCCACGTACCCCTTCACCTCGGCCAGGTTCGGGTCACGCTGGAAGGCTTCGACCAACAGCTCGAGCAACCACGATCGAACCACGCTCCCGTATCGCCAGATCCCGGCGATGGTCGGGAGGTCGAGGCCGAAGTCCGAGGCCTGGAGGATCTCGAACCCCTCGCCGTAGGCGGCAAGCAACCCGTACTCGATGCCGTTGTGGACCATCTTCACGAAGTGCCCAGCACCGGACCTACCCACGTGCGCGTAACCGTCCTGGGGGGCCAGGGCCTGGAAGATGGGCTCGAGCCGCTCGAAGGCGTCTCGCTCTCCTCCCACCATCAGGCAGTACCCGTTGGCGAGGCCCCAGATCCCGCCCGAGGTGCCGCAGTCGAGAAAGGAGACGCCTTTCGTCTTCAGTTGTTCGCCGTGCTGAATCGACTCCTTCCAGTTCGAGTTCCCGCCGTCGATGATGACGTCCCCCTCTGACATTGCGGCGGCCAAGCCAGCGAGCGTCCGCTCGGTGACGGGGCCCGCCGGCACCATGATCCAGACGGCCCGGGGCGGCTCGAGCTTCGATACCAGCTCCTCGAGCGACCCCGCCTCCTCCGCCCCGGCGGCCACGGCGTTCTGGCGGGCCTCGTGGTTCGGGTCGAAGGCGACCACCTGGTGGCCGAACCGGATCAGACGGGCCGTCATGTTCCCACCCATTCGCCCCAGCCCGACCATGCCGATCCTCATCTTCTTCACCTCCGTCAGCGATCCGCGTTGTCGCGGATCGCTCGACGCCAGGGGGTCCGCAGCTGCCTCATTCTTCCCGATGAGCCCGATCCTTCGGATCGTCCTCATCGCCAGGGGGAGTGCAGCAGCCTATCGGCTCGCTTCGCTCGCGGGGCTGCTGCCCCCTGGACCCCCGCGCTCGTTGCCGCTACCCCCCCGGACCCCCCGTTCGCTGATCGACGCCGCGAGCTTCTTGAGGTCCACATCCTCATCCTTGAGAGCGACCAGGTCCAACGGCATTCGGGAGCGGATGAGCGGACCACACCTACGAACGTCTCTTCCCCTGTTCAAGCCCACCGCACCGATCATCGACCCATTCCTCATGTAGAAGGCGAGGAAGTTCCGATCCTCGAGGCTGCCCCGAATCACGAGCTCATCCCAGTCGGAGACAACACCAATCGATTGAAGGTTCTGGTCGTACTGGTCCGACCAGAACCAGTGAGGGTCGTCGAAGGGCTCCTCCTTGCCCATCATCGCGCGCGCGGCCGCGGCGCCCTGTTTGAGAGCGTTGTCCCAGTGCTCCACACGGATATGCCGCTCGAACAGCGGGTGCCAGTGGTTGGCGACGTCCCCGGCTGCGTAGATCCCGTCGACGTTCGTTCGACACAGCTCGTCCACGAGGACCCCGTTGTCCACTGCCACGCCCGCGCCTTCGACCACGTCGACGTTCGGCTCGATCCCGATCCCGATCACCACGAAATCGCAGCCGATGCGGCTGCCCCGGTCGGTGAGGACCTCCTCGACCCGGCCCCTGCCCGCGAATCGCTCGACCACCTGGTCGAAGTGGAACGCGACTCCGTGGTCCCGGTGGATGCCTTCGAACACCGACCCGACTGCTGGCCCCAGAGCGCGTTGGAGCGCGGTCCCGAAGATCTCCACAACCTCGACCTGGACCCCGAGCAGGCGCAGCGACGCCGCAACCTCGCATCCGATGAATCCGGCGCCCACCACGACCGCCTTGCTGCCGGGCCGGGCTTCGGATCGTATTCGGTCGGCGTCCTCGATGGTTCGAAGGTCATGGACGCCGTCCAGCTCGTGCCCCTCCACAGCCGGCGCCCGATTCCGCCCACCGGTGGCGACCAGGACCTTCTGATAGGAGATCTTGGTCCCATCTGCCAGCCCAACGACCCGCTCGCCGGGATCTATCCCTTCGGCTCGCACCCCGAGATGCAGCTCGACGTCGTTGTCCTTGTACCACGATGCCGGCCGCAGGAGCACGTTCTGGACCATGCTTTCACCACGCAGGTACTCCTTGGAGAGCGGCGGCCGCTCATAGGGTGGGTGAGGCTCCGCGCCGATCAGGACGATCCGTCCCTCGAACCCCTCGGACCGAAGCGTGGTTGCCGCCGCCCCGCCGGTCAGGTTGGCCCCGACGATGGCGAACGTCGGCGCGGGACGGCTCATACCGTCTCGCCCACGCCCAACGCGTCGATGAAGCCGTCCGGGTCCTCGAGCCCGAGCGCCAGACGCCTCAACCGGATGGGAAAGCCGGCCACCCGTGCCCTCACGGGCGGGTCGACATCGATCCAGACCGTTCCCTTGGCCGAGCCATTGACGGCCCACACGCCGAAGCCCCCGTGGACGCCGATCGAGAACCAGAGGTTTCCCCCTCTCCTCGGCCGAAGGATCGCGGACCGCGGGATCCTGGCGCGAAAACCCCAGCCCATGCGAACGAGCAGCTCGTCCCCGGACACCTCAACGCGGGAGTGGCGTCTCCCCAGCCCGGAGATCCAGAAGAGCCAAAGGAGCCACGGACTGAACCGAATGGCGAAGCGCCGAACGTTCGAAGAGACCGCCACACTCCGAGGATAGCGGCCAGCTTCGGAGGCTCTCAGGCCACCCGGCCGAAGATCGCCAGTAACTGAGTCTGCTTGTCGGCTCCAGGTGGCGGCTCCACCTTCGGACCGAACAGCCCCGTCGCCTTCAGCCCATCCTCGATCGGCTTGTACCGTTCGTGCAGCACGTCCACCGATTCCGGGTCCATGGCCTCGTCCGCACCGATCGCCCGAGCCAGGTCCCATCCATGGATCGTCAGGTCGGAGAACACCTCGGAGATGTAGTGCTCTGCCGGTGCTTCTCCGTACGAGAGGTGGACCGTCCGATCCAGAGGAACGTCCTGAACGGATCGACCCGCCTCCGTTGCCGAACGGTCCCAGGTCGCCTTGGGATCGTCCCCGAGCAGGTCCCCGTCCAGCGAGTCGCCCACGTCGGCGATCGTCTTGCCCTCCAGGAGCGGCGGCATCCAGAGGTTCTCGGACACAAGGTGGTTCACCAGGACCCTGACGTCCCACTCAGTGCAAGGCGTGGGATGGTTCCACTGGTCGTCACGGATCGCCTGGACGAGCTGCCCGTACCGTTCCAGCGCCCGGGCGTGAAGACCCTTCACCTCGGTCATTCCTCGCTCCTTTCGACCTGACACCTCTCGTCGACAAGATCCCACATGGCGGCCTCGCAGTTTGCCGAGTTCCATCCGGACCGGCCACGGCGCCGGCATGTGCGGTGGGAGACTAGCTGGCGTGCCGGAGCTTCCCGACGTCGAGGCCTATCGCCGCTTCTTCCAGGAGCATGCAGCCGGGGGGAAGATCGCGACGGTATGGGCCGATCCCACGATAGTCCGCAACGCCACGCCCCAAGCCCTCGAAGGGGCCCTGCGCGGTCGGACGTTCCGGGATCCCGAGCGGCACGGAAAGTGGCTGATCTGCCCGACCGATGGTCCGAGCCTCCTCCTGCACTTCGGGATGACCGGCGATCTGATCTGGTCCGGTGAGGAGCCGGAGCGTCACCGCCACGATCGCCTGATCGTCGGCTTCGAGGGTGGCGAGGAGCTCCGCTATCGGAACATGCGCAAGCTCGGAGGGGCGTGGCTGGCTCACGACCAAGAGGAGACAACGAGGGTCCTTGGACCGCTCGGACCGGACGCGCTGGCCACGCGGCGCAGAGAGTTCCTGGATCTGCTCGGGCGGCGTCGTGGTGGGGTGAAGGCGGCATTGATGAATCAGACCTTCGTCGCCGGCGTCGGAAACATCATCGCCGATGAAGTGCTCTGGCACGCTCGTATTCACCCCAGGCGGCGGATCGAGTCGCTCACTGAGGACGAACGCCGCCGCCTCTTCGCCGAGATGCACAAGGTGCTCCGGGAGTCGGTGGAGGGCTACGACTACATCCCGCGAAAGCGATCATGGCTTTCCAGCGTCCGAGGTCTGCCGGACGCGAGATGCCCGCGGTGCAGATCCCCGCTCCAGCGAACGACCGTGGCCGGCCGGACCACCTACCTCTGCCCGCGCTGTCAGGATCCCGACCCCGTACCATTGGTCGCGTGACGGGTATGCGGAGGTGGGGGCTCACGGCAGTGCTCTTCGCCGGAGCGCTGGTGTTTCTCGTGGTGGCCATCTTCACCCACAGCGCGGCCCCTCTGTTCGTCATGTGGGTGCCTCTGCTGACCGTCCCCTTCGTCCTGGCCCGGGCCGACCAGAGCCTCCCTCAGCCACCGGCCGGCGACCAAGCACAAGCCAACCTGCGCGGCGAGGGCTCAGAGACCACGGAAGCGAATCAAGCCTGAACCGAACCTGTCCGAGCCTGATGATCTCCTGGGCCCGTCGAGCGCCGGTGTCAGGAACGCTTCTTGGCCGAGGACTTCCTGGCAGAGGACTTCCTGGACGACGATTTCCTCGATGACGTGATGGAAGGAGCCTTTCTGGCGGACAACTTCCGAGCGGCTTTTCTGGCCGAGGACGTCGCGCCACTCTTCCTCGCCGATGTGGTCTTCGAGCTTGCCCCGCCCGATGACCGGCGCCCCCTAGCCCGGGCCGCGAGCAGCCCGCCCGCAGCGGCCACGGTCGCTCCCGCCTTCATGGCCATGCCCGGAGCTTTGTCGGCAACCTTCTTCGCCACCGCCGGCGCCTTCTCGACCACGGTCCCGGCGACCTTCCGGACCGCTTTTGGAGCTCGAGCCGCGACCTTCCTGGCCACGCCGGGGGCTGTGTCGGCGACCTTCTTCGCCACCGCCGGAGCCCTCTCGGCGACCTTCTTCGCCATCACGGGCGCCCTGTCGGCGACCTTCTTCGCCACCGCCGGAGCTTTCGACGCAGCCGCCGCTAGCGCCTGTGCCGCCTGATCCGCCAGATCTCTCGCCCTCTTGCTCATCGCGCGACCTCCCTGTCAGGCCGAGTCTGTCGCAATCCCCACCCCGAGAGCAAGAAGGGGGTCCAGGGGGATAGCAGCAACGAGCGAAGCGAGGCAGCCGCGAACCCCCTGGCTCGTCGAAGATCCGCCGTCGGGCGGAGCTCGAGGAGGAGAAAGAAGGGGGTCCAGGGGGATAGCAGCAACGAGCCGGGGTCCAGGGGGTCCGCCGCTTCCTCAAGGCGTACGCTCTTGCCGGCATGGCGACCAGCGGGAGAGTGGGAGGATCTGAGCGGAGCCACAAGGGTCACGGCGACGCGCCAAGGGTCCGAGATCTTCCCGCTCCTCGTCGCAACAAGAGCGCGATCGGTCCCCTGTTCCGGACCCTCTTCAAGTGGCCATACCGCGTCGCCCTGGCCGGTCTGTATCGGGCGGGGTTCCGAGCGTGGCAGCTCACCGCCCTCTCCCTGCTGGCGAACGCGATCATCGGATGGCTTCTGATCACCGGGCGTTTCCTCATCCCCGGGCTGTTGCTCATGCTCGCCGGGTTGTTCGACATCTTCGACGGCGGTGTGGCCAGGCTGCGCGGCGAGGCCAGCCGGGCAGGAGCCTTCCTGGACTCCGTGGTCGATCGCGTTTCTGACTTCATCCTGTTCGGATCGCTGTTCTGGGCCCTGGCCGGGCAGGGACACCGGCTGGCAGCGGCCTTCGCCCTGTCGACCCTGATCGTGTCGTTGCTGGTGAGCCACATCCGGGCCGAAGCCGAGGCGATGAGCCTGTCCCTTACGGAAGGAGTCTTCCAGCGACTCGAGCGCTACGTGATGTTGATGATCGGATTAACGGCTCCGGGAGCCTTGTTGCCGGTGCTCGTGACCTTGACGGTGCTCGGCGGATTCACGGTGATCCAGCGTGGAGCTTCGGCCTGGCGGCAACTCGTGTAGACGCGGGTGCGGCACCCCCGCCAAATTCGAGTGACAAAAACTGGTCACCCCGTTGACCGGCTCGCGGCCCGTGAGATATAAACGGGTCGGAACCGCTGGAGTCTTCGGACTCCGGCGGTTCTGTTTTGGGCCTTTTTCGCCAGCGTCGCGAGGTCGTCGACTTGCTCCAGAACCCCGTGCCTCTTCATAATCTACCGCGTGGTAGAGAGACCGAGCGCCCGGGAGCACCCAAGCATTCGCGCCGCCTTGTCGGGCCGACACGTCCTGATCACCGGCGCGACGGGGTTCCTGGGCACCGCCCTTCTCGAACGGATCCTCTCCGAGCTCCCCCGCACCGAGGTCTCCGTGCTCGTCCGCGGCCGCTATGGAAGCCCGCCCCAATCCCGCCTCGAGGAGGTGCTCTCGAGCAACGCGTTCCGCCCACTCCGTGAACGCATCGGGATGGGCGGGATTCAGCGCCTCCTGGCCGAACGCGTTGCCCTCGTGGAAGGCGACGTGGCCGATAGGCCTCCAGATCTGCCCGGCGATCTCGATGTGGTCTTCCACTGCGCGGCGTCGGTCTCCTTCGACCCGCCCGTGGACCAAGCCTTCCAGGTGAACGTCCTGGGAGCCCGAAATCTGTATGAGGCGATCGGGTCCACCGATACCCGGCCCCATGTAGTGCACGTCTCCACCGCGTACGTGGCAGGGATGACCAAGGGGGTGGTCCCGGAGAAGCCCCTGGAGCACAGGGTCGACTGGAATGCGGAGGCCGCGGCCGCACTGGCTTCTCGGAGCGCGGTAGAGGCAGCTTCGCGGCGGCCGGAGATGCTCGATCGGTTCATGGAACTGGCTCGGAAGGAGCACCGCCGGGCCGGACCGATGGCAGTGTCGGCGGACGCGGAGGAGCGCCGCACGAACTGGGTGAACAAGCGACTGACGGAATATGGACGAGCTCGGGCCCAGACGCTCGGCTGGCCCGACGTGTACACGTTCACAAAGGCCCTCGGAGAACGGGTGGCCGAACAGCTTTCCACCGAGTTCGAGCTTCCGCTCACGATCGTCCGCCCATCCATCGTGGAGAGTGCGCTGGAGAAGCCCTATCCCGGGTGGATCGAGGGGTTCAAGATGGCCGAGCCGATAATCCTGGCCTACGGGCGCGGCTCGATCCCCGAATTCCCGGGCCTGCCCGAAGGAGTGGTCGACATCATCCCGGTGGACCTGGTCGTGGGCGCCATGCTTGCCATCGCGTCGCGGCCCCCTCACGACGGCCCCGACTACTACCACGTCTGCTCGGGCGCGAGGAATTCGCTCTCGTACATGGGCCTGTACGACAACGTGAAGCAGTACTTCGAGAAGCACCCTCTTCCGGAGCGGGGACGCGGCGAGATCCGCGTACCGGAGTGGCGATTCCCCGGCCGACGACGGGTGATGAAGAAGCTGGATGTCGGAGAGAAACTGCTTGCCCGGGCAGATCGGGTCGTGTCGCATCTTCCACGCTCGAATCGTGTGCGCGAGCTGGTCCGGCGGGTCGATCGAGAGAAGGCCCGTCTCGAGTTCGTTCGCCGTTACGCCGACCTCTACGGCGCCTACACGGAGGCCGAGGTCATCTACACGGACGATCGGACCCTCGCTTTGTGCCGATCGCTGACCGACGAGGATCGACGCGACTTTCACTTCGACTCCGCGATGATCGATTGGCGCGCCTATCTCCAGGACATCCACTGCCCGTCGATCACCGTCGCAATGCGGGTGCTCAGCCCGGAGCGCCCCCCGCCTCAGGTCCGGGTGACGCCACGGCACGACGGGGTCGTCGCCGTGTTCGACATGGAGGGAACGCTCCTGGACTCGAACGTGATCGAGTCCTACCTATGGCTCCGGATGGCCGAGCTTCCTCGGGATCAGTGGCCGTTTGAAGTGGGCGCGGTCCTGCGGGGACTTCCTCGATATATCGGAGCCGATCGGAGAGACCGCGGCGAGTTCCTCCGCACGTTCTACCGGCGGTACGAAGGCGCCTCAGTGGAGGGTCTCGACCGGCTCATCGATCAGGATGTCTCCGAGCTGGTGCTCCGACGCCTTTCCCCGGCGGCGGTCCGCAGGATCCGCGAGCACCGCCGCGCGGGGCACTCTACGATCCTGATCACCGGAGCGCTGGACTGCTTCGTCCGGCCGCTCCTGCCATTGTTCGACGAGGTGGTCGCCGCCGAGCTCGACAGGGAAGACGGACGCTACTCGGGCCATCTTCGGATCCCGCCGCTCGTCGGTGAGGCCCGGTCGGCGTGGCTGCGCGCCTACGCGGACCGAACCGGGGCGGACGTCAAGCGGTCGTATGCCTACGCGGACAGCCATTCCGACCTGCCGCTGCTGAAGGCTGTGGGCAATCCGGTGGCGGTGAACCCGGACGTGGCCCTGTACCGCGTGGCACGCAAGCGCAGGTGGCCCGTCGAGGACTGGCGCCGGGTGAAGGGAACTCCGCGCGTGCTCGTTCCGGAATCGGCGCTATGAGTCTGGCGGCGTCGCGCTTCGGAGATCGATCCGGCGAGGCTGGACGATGCTAGCGCTCGAGCTGTTCCGCTCGGTCCCTCGCTACGTGGCCGCCAGGGCAGTGGGCGAGCGCGTCCCCGGACTACTGGCCGGGCCGCTGGCGCCGCTTCGGCTGGTCAACCGAGTTGAGCCCCCCGTTCCCGGGGAAGGATGGGCCCGGGTGAGGCCGCGCCTCTCCGGAATCTGCGGGTCGGACCTGGCGACCATCTCCGGGCGGGCCTCCTTCTACTTCTCGTCCCTGGTGTCGATGCCGTTCGTCCCGGGACACGAGGTCGTCGGCGATCTGTACGAGTCGTTGGGAGACCTCCCGGCCGGTACCCGGGTGGTCCTGGAGCCGGTCCTGTCGTGCGCGGCCCGCGGACTGGAGCCGTGCGGCGCCTGCGCGTCGGGCTCGACCGGCCGTTGCGACCGCGTCACGGTGGGCCATGTCTCCCCTGGTCTGCAGACGGGCTATTGCGCCGACACCGGCGGTGGATGGGGCCACATGTTGGTCGCCCATCGCTCTCAGCTGCATGCCGTCCCCGACTCGATGACCGATGCGACGGCGGTTCTGGTGGAACCCCTCGCCTGCGCCATCCACGCGGTCCTGCGGGCGAGACCGGAGACCGGCGCGTCAGTACTGGTCGTGGGCGCCGGGGCCGTCGGGGTGCTGTCGCTTCTGGCGCTTCGCGAATTCACCTCGGCCGGGCCCGTCTTGGTTGTGGCCAAGCACGCCCGTCAGCGGGAACTGACCCTCCGGCTCGGAGCGACCGAAGTGATCCCTCCGAAGGATGCGGTGACAGCACTGCGCCGCGCGACCAGGGCGTACCGCCTCAACCCGGAGCGGGGTGCCTCGTACTTGTTGGGCGGCGTGGACGTGGCCCTCGATTGCGTCGGGTCGACGTCGTCGTTGGACCTAGCCCTACGGAGCACACGAGCCGGCGGACGGATCGTGCTGGCCGGCATGCCCGCGACCGGGGCCGACCTGTCCCCGGTGTGGTTCCGGGAACTGGAGGTCGCGGGGGCCTACGCCACGGGAACGGAGCTGACGGACAAGGGGCATCGGCCGACGTTCGACCTCGCCATCGACCTGGCGAGCGAGGCGCCGCTACACGGGATGGTCGGCGCCGAGTATCCGCTGTCTCGGTGGCGCGAGGGCATCGATCATGCCTTCTCCGCCGGCCGTCTGGGAACGGTCAAGGTGGCGTTCAATCCTCGGGGGGAGTGATGAGGGGGGTCCAGGGGGGTAGCGGCAACGAGCGAAGCGAGGCAGGTGCGGACCCCCTGGCTCGTCGAAGATCCGCCGCCGGGCGGAGCTTCGAGGAGGAGAAGAGGGGGGTCCAGGGGGGTAGCGGCAACGAGCGAAGC
>WNFU01004380.1_pt1 | contig 23171 bp, 23 predicted proteins | sample 5400121 | NCBI WGS metagenome assembly WNFU01 (sample SAMN13153360, study PRJNA577476) | soil metagenome | isolation source: 100 cm soil or saprolite under grassland replicate 1 | place: USA:California | collected 2016-06-15
GGTCGGGGCGACCTTTTCGATCAGCCCGATGACGTGCCGAATCGCTTTGCTCGACCCGACGATCTCGTATTGCGCGCGGACTTCCTGCTTGAGCCGCACGTTTTCGGTGACCAGCACGACGTGCTGCAGCGCGTTCCGCAACGTCAGCAGAATACGATCGGTATCGAGGGGTTTTTCGAGGAAATCGTACGCGCCGAGCTGGGTTGCTTCGACGGCGGTCTGGATCGTGCCATGGCCGGAGATCATGACGACCTGCGCCTCTGGGTCCAGCTCCCGCACGCGCTTCAGCGTCTCCAGCCCGTCCATTCCTTCCATCTTCACGTCGAGGAACACGAGGTGCGGCTTGAAGTCGGGATAGACGCGGATCGCTTCGTGACCCGACGCGCAGGCCTGTACCTCGATTTCCTCGTACTCGAGGACCTGTTTCAGCGCCTCGCGGATCCCCTTTTCATCGTCGACGATCATCACGCGGCGGGGACTCACGGGCCGGTCCTCCGGCGCTTGTACAACACCACCCCGGTCAAATGCACTTTCACGTCGGTGACCGCGGGATCGACTTTGACAGGCACCGCGCCGCTCGGCGATGCGCCGGCCATCTGCTTGGTGAGTTGCGTGACAAAGGGGCCGGGAATCTCGATGCCGCGTAAACTGATCTCGGTGATGTCGTAGAGCGCCGTGCCCGGCTTCCCGATCGAGACCGTGCCGGCCATCCGGAGCGGCTCGCGCTCGCCGAACATGCCGGCAAATGGTCCCAGCGTCCCCGGCGGGAGCGCACGCGTATCGAGGCGGGCGTGCAGGATCAGCTTTCCTTCCTGGAGCTCGACCCGGAGCGAGTCGTACATCTTCCGCACGTTCCAATCGATTCCGGCACCGATCAGGGAGGCCATCTCGTTCGGCGTAAGGACCACCGAATCGGGGCCGGCGTTGGTCCGCAGATTGCCGACCTTGGCCTGGCCCGAGGCGGTCGCTTTCGGCGTCGGCGCGCCGACGGCCGTATCGGCGACGGGCGGCAGGGCGGTCGAGCCCCCGAACCAGCTCGCGAAGGTGTGCATGATCGGCTCGCGAAACCACCAGGCGCCCGCGAGTGCGCCGATCACGAGGATGGCGCAGCCGAGCTTGAAGACGCCCTTAAGACAGCCGTCCATGGTATTTCACCTGATACACCGGCCCATCAGGTTTGAGGGTGCTCTGCATCAGGTCCACCTCGGCCACGGTGACTGTTTCGTCGAAGTCCGTTCCCGCGAGAATCTCTTCGAGGCCTTTGAAATCGCGCGGGCGCGCATCGCGCGCCGCGCGCCCCAGCGTGACGTGCGGCCGAAACGCACGCGCTTCGGTCGGAAAGCCGAGCGGCCCGAACGCCTGCTCCACACCATGCTGCAGCAGCTCGAGCACGGGATCGGGCGTGACACCCGCCCACAGTACGCGCGGCCGATGATAGTCCGGGAATACGCCGAATCCGGTGATCTGCAGCGTCAGGGGGCGGGGCTCGAGGCCCGTCCCCGCGGCGCGCTGCAGCGCCTCGCGGAGCTCCGGCTCCCGCGTGTCCTCCACATCGCCCAGAAATTTGAGACTCAGATGAATGTTCTCGGGCCGAACCCATTTCACCGGCAGTTTCTCGGGTCGCTCGCGCAGAGGCGCGAGCGCGTCCCACAGCTCGTGGCGCAGCGGATCTGGAAAGTTCAGGGCGACGAACGCTCTAACAGGCTCCCCCGTCGGTAGCCGCGCGGGTCGATCTCGACCTGCGCGAATCCCAAAGCCGCGAGATGTACGCTGATCTCCCCGCGACGCGCTTCCAACCATGGAATCCACGCCGGTTCGACTTCTATCCGTGCATAACCGCCGAGGTGTCGAACACGCAGATCGCCACAGATGCCGAGCCTACGCAGATACGCTTCTCCCTCTTCAACCTGTTTCAGGCGCGACGGGGTGATCGAGAGTCCGTATTGCACCCGACTCGAGAGACACGGTGCCGCGGGCGCGTCCCAGGTCGGTAACCCGAGCTCACGGGACACGGCGCGGATCTCGGCCTTGGTGAGTCCCACCTCCGCGAGCGGCGATCGCACACCGGCGGCCATACCCGCGGCCTTGCCCGGCCGGTGTTCGCGCAGATCGTCGGCGTTCGTTCCATCGCAGACGACGCTCAGCCCGCGTTCGCGGGCGAGCGGGACGAGCCGGTGCCACAATTCCGTCTTGCAGTAGAAGCAGCGGTTAGTGGGGTTGGCGAGATAGTTCGCGTCCTCAAGCTCATGCGTTGCGATCTCGATGAGGGGAATGTCGAATCGGGTGGCGATATCCCGAGCAACTTGCCACTGGGCATCGGGATACGAGGCGCTCCGACCGATGGCCGCGAGCATCCGATCCCTGCCGAGCTCTTGGCGCAGCACCACGGCGAGCAGGGCTGAATCCACTCCGCCCGAATACCCAAGCAGGACCGAGGGATACCTGCGAATCAGGGCGCGCAACGACTCCATGGCTGGAATAGTACCGCTGCCATTGTCCTAATCCAAGGACAATTCGAAAGTCAAAACCGGATATTCCGTCGGAGAGGAACTGATTAAAGTTATGATGCGTTCACCCCCAGAGCGTTCCAGCAACGGATAGTCGGACAATTGCGTGGAGAGCCTCCCAAATGCCCGCAAAGACTGAACTCGACGCCACCGACAGACGGATTCTCCGCATTCTTGGCCAGGACGGCCGTGCGAGCTACCAGGCGGTCGCGGATGAGGTCGGGCTGTCGCGGCCGGCGATCATGGAGCGCGTCAAGCGGCTGGAAGAGTCCGGATACATCCGCGGGTATCGCGTAGAGCTCGACCGTGGCAAGGTCGGTCTGCCGGTGACGGCGTTCGTGGCGGTGCGCTATGGCTCGAGTGACTACGTCGGCGACGAGCCCCGCATGCGCGAGATGGAAAAACATCCCGGCGTGCTCGAGTGCCATCATATCGCCGGCGACGACTGCTACATCCTCAAAGTGGTCGCGCACGATCTCGAAGGCGTGCAGGAGATTCTGCGCGATCTGCGCGGGCCGAATTCGCAAATGAACACGCGGACCACGATCGTCCTGTCCACGCTGTTCGAAAAGCCGGGCTTCATACCCACGGAGCCCGACTGATGGCCGCGCTCAAGGGCAAAGCGCTCGTCGCGTATCTCGTCGTCTGTGTCTTGTGGGGCTCGACGTATCTCGCGATCAAGATCGGCGTCACCGACCTGCCGCCGTTCTTGTTTACGGGCCTGCGCTTCCTTGTCGCCGGCGTGATTCTGTTGGTGCTGGCGCGCGTCATCGGTGATTCGCTGCCGCGCCGGAACGATTGGAAGACGCTCGCCATTGTCGGCTTGCTCCTGCTCGCAGGCGGCGGAGTCCCCGTGGTTTGGGCGGAGCAGTACGTCGGCTCGGGTATCGCCAGCATCTTCATCGTGACGCAGGTGATGTGGACCGCGTTATTCGACGCGGTGATCCCGGGCGGTCAGCGCGAGCTGAACTGGCGCATCGTCACGGGCCTGCTGCTCGGTTTCATTGGTACGCTGCTGCTCGTCGGAGCGTCACCGGCCGAGATTCTGGCGGCTGACAAACGTGGGCCAATTGCCCTCACCATCGCGGCCGTCTCATGGGCACTCGGCTCGGTGTACGCGACCCGTCATCCGACCCAGACGGGCCCCTACATGGGCGCCGCGTTTCAGATGATTGTCGGCGGCGGTAGCGTGGCGCTCGTCGGCACGCTCTTGGGCGAGTGGCCTTCGTGGCACTTGAGTACGCGCGGTATCGGCGCGATTGCGTACCTCGTCGTGTTCGGATCGATCCTCGGGTTTAGCGCGTATCTCTACGCGCTCCGACGGGCCTCTGCGACCATCGTCGGCACGTATGCCTACGTGAACCCGGTCATCGCCGTGCTGCTCGGCTGGCTGTTGCTACAGGAGCCCATCGGAGGGCGCACGTTTCTCGCGATGGCGATGATTCTGACGGCTGTGGTTTGGATGGCTGCTGAGCCACGGCCCATCCGCCGATCCGCCCATCAGCCCGTCGAGGCCGCCTAATGGTCGCTCTCAAGGGCAAAGCGCTCATCGCCTATCTGATCGTTTGCGTCTTCTGGGGCTCGACCTACCTCGCGATCAAGGTGGGCGTGACGGAGCTGCCGCCGTTCCTGTTCGCCGGCCTGCGGTTTCTGGTGGCGGGCCTCATTCTGCTCGTGGTTGCCCGCGCGCTCGGCGATCCACTCCCACGCAAGAGCGATTGGCGCACGCTGGCGATCGCGGGCTTGCTGCTGCTCGCGGGCGGCAACGCGTTCGTCGTGTGGTCGGAGCAATACGTCGCGTCCGGCATCGCCAGCATTTTCGTCGTGACGGTCGCGATGTGGACCGCGTTGTTCGATGCGATCATCCCCGGCGGCTCCAGCGAGCTGAACTGGCGTGTCGTCGCGGGACTGCTGCTGGGCTTCCTGGGGACTCTGCTGCTGGTGGGCGCCACGCCCGCCGAGCTCCTCGCGGCGGATAAGCGCGGACCGCTCGCGCTCACGATGGCGAGTGCCTCATGGTCGCTCGGCACCGTATATGCCAAACGTCACCCCACGCAGGCGAGCCCGTACATGGGCGCCGCATTTCAAATGATCGTGGGCGGCGGCGCCGTCGCCCTCGTGGGATCGATGCTCGGCGAGTGGGCGTCGTGGCATCTGAGTACGCGAGGGATCGGGGCCATCGCGTATCTCGTGATTTTCGGATCGATCCTGGGCTACAGCGCCTATTCGTACGCGCTGCGTCACGCCTCAGCGACGATCGTCGGCACCTACGCCTACGTGAACCCCGTCATCGCCGTCCTGCTCGGCTGGCTGCTGCTGCACGAACCGGTGGGCCCGCGCACATTTATCGCGATGAGCATGATTCTGGTTGCTGTTGTCTGGATTCAGTTCTCGCTGAAACATCGGCGGATCGGCGGATCGGCGGATGGGCGGGTGGAAAGCGCGGCGACGATCCGCCCATCCGACAATCCGGCGATCCGCCCAGAACCAGAGGCCAGTACATGACACCGCAACTTCCGCGTGACGCAGTGCTCTTGGTCGTCGACGTCCAAAAGGGCATGGACGTCTACGCTGCCGAGTACAATCGCAACAATCCGGATCTCGAGAAGAACATCGCGCGGCTTCAAGCCGCCTGGCGCAAGAGCGGGCGGCCCATCATCCACGTCCAGCACCTCTCCACGGAGCCGAAGTCCCCGCTCCGACCGGGACGGGCGTCGACATCAAAGACGAAGTGCGGCCCCTCGCCGGCGAGCCGGTGGTGCAGAAATCGGTCAGCAGTGCCTTCATCGGCACGAGCCTCGAAGCGGATCTCCGGCGCCGCGGACTCACGACGCTCGTGGTGGTCGGCATGCAGACCAACATGTGCGTTTCGACGACCGCACGGATGGCGGGCAACCTCGGCTTCACGACCTATGTCGTGTCGGACGCCACCGCGACGTTCGACAACACCGGGCCCACTGGGAAACGCTACGCGTCAGCGCTCGTCCACGACATTGCGCTCGCGGATCTGAACGGTGAATTCTCCACCGTCCTCGATACGAAAACCGTCCTGGAGCGCGTCTCATGAGCCCCTCTGTCCGCAAAGTCAATCTCACCGAGATGTTCGGCCGCTTTAAGGATCAGTGGAGTCCCAAAATCGTTGGCGAGGTAAACGACAGTCTCGTGAAGCTCACGAAACTCAAGGGCGAGTTCGTCTGGCACCATCACGAGCGCGAGGACGAGCTGTTTCTGGTCGTGAAGGGCCGGTTGCGCATGAAGCTGAGGGACGGCGACCTCGTGATCGAGCCGGGCGAGTTCGTCATCATCCCGCACGGCGTCGAGCATCTGCCGGTTGCCGACGAAGAAACGCACGTGCTGCTGTTCGAGCCCAATTCGACCCTGAACACCGGAAACGTCCGCAATGAACGCACCGTCGCCAGGCTCGACCGCCTCTAAACTGATCGCCCGCATCTGGCATGGCGTGACCGACGCGACGCGCGCCGCAATCCGGCGCTTCGCCGGAGAGGATTATGAGAAAGCCCACTACCACCCGGAAGACCGCGACTTCCTCGTCGAGCTCGAACCCTTCGTCGACCACTACGAAGTCATCGCCGGAGATTAGCCTCGACCCCCAGGGTGCGCGGGGGTGGGAGGAGCTCCGCCAGCTCGGCCACCGCATGGTGGACGAGATGCTCGAGTACCTGCGTACGGTGCGGGAGCGCCCCGTGTGGCGGCCCGTGCCGACCGACGTGCGCAAACGCCTGTCCGGCACTCCCGCCCCACGCAAGCCGACGGACGCCCGAGACGTGTACGAAGAATTCAAGCGCGATGTGCTTCCGTACCCGACCGGCAACATCCATCCCCGGTTTTGGGGCTGGGTCATCGGCACGGGAACGCCGTTCGCAATGCTGGCGGATATGCTGGCCTCCGGGATGAATCCGCAGGTCGCCGAGTTCGATGATGCGCCGGCGGTGGTCGAGAACCAGGTGATCGCGTGGCTGGTCGAGCTGTTGGGACTTCCCGCCGAGACGCATGGCCTGCTCGTCTCCGGCGGCTCGATGGCGAATTTCGTGGGGCTCGCCGTCGCGCGAAACGCCCGCGCGGGGTTCGACGTTCGGGAGCGCGGCGTGCAGGGCGGACCGAAACTCACGGTCTACGCCTCCAGCGAAACCCATTCCTCCGTGCGCAAGGCCGTCGAGCTGCTGGGGCTCGGCCACGACGCGCTGCGCTCGATTCCCGTCACGGCCGACTACGCGATCGACCTGAAGGCGCTGCGCCAGACGCTGGCTGCCGACAGGGCCAACGGCCTGCGGCCGATCTGCATCGTCGGGAACGCCGGCACGGTGAACACCGGCGCGACGGACGATCTCCGGGCACTCGCTGAATTGAGCCGTGAAGAAAAGACCTGGTTCCACGTCGATGGCGCGTTCGGTGCGCTCGCGGCACTCGTGCCTGAGCTCCGCCCGCTGGTCCGAGGGCTCGAGCAGGCCGATTCGGTCGCGTTCGATCTGCACAAGTGGCTGTACATGCCCTACGAGGTGGGATGCACCCTCGTGCGCGACCAGCAGGCGCATCGCGCCACGTTCAACGTGACTCCGGCCTATCTCGCGTCGTTCGATCGTGGCATCGCGGCGGGTGGATTCCCGTTCGCCGAGCGAGGGGTCCAGCTGTCACGCGGATTCCGCGCCCTGAAGGTCTGGATGTCGTTCAAGACGCACGGGCTCGATGCATTCAGCCAGTTGATCCACCAAAACGTGCGCCAGGCCCACTATCTCGCAGGGCTCGTGACGAAGCATCCGCGGCTCGAGCTGCTCGCGCCGGCGCCACTCAACGTGGTGTGCTTCCGCTTTGTCGTGCCGGGCGTGGATGATGCGGCACTGAATGCGTTGAACAAGGAGATTCTGCTGCGCATACAGGAGAGCGGGGTGGCGATCCCCTCCCAAACACTGCTCAACGACAAGTTCGCAATCCGTGTCGCCGTGACGAACCACCGCAGCCGCCGCGAGGATTTCGACCTGCTCGTTCGCGCCGTCGTCGAGACCGGCACGGCCCTGCGCTAGGCATCGGGCGTGCCGATGATCTTGCCTTCGATCGGGTTGCTGAACGACCGAACAGTGTAATAGGCGAGATCGATGTCCTTGGACTTGCCGAATTCGGTGAGGATGTCGTCCCAAATCGCGGAGACGGTGCCCCGTCGGCGGCGCGGCTCGATCAGATAGCGAATGGTCAGCAGAATGCCGGAGGCGGAGGAGCTGGTATAGACGATCGGGGTCAGCTTCTTGTAGTTGATCAGATAGTCGCGCGAAACAGTCAACAGGTCGCGTTCGGCTTCCGCCGTGAGGTGCTCGGCGTGTTTGAACGCGATCGCCGTCAGGATCTCTTTCGCTTTCTTCCAGTTGCTCTCGTACGTCACCAGCACCGGCACTTCGTTCCAGATGTACTTGAAGCCTTTGTCGTAGTTCGCGACCGGCTCGGTGAAGATCATCTGATTCGGGATATGGACGATGCGGCCGGTGCTTTGGTCCGCGTCGACCCAGACGCCGATCTCGTTCAGCGTAAACTGGAACAGATGGACGTCAATGACATCGCCACGGTGTTTGGCGATTTCGATGCGATCGCCGACCTCGAACGGTCGCCGCCACACGATGAACGCCCACCCCGCGAGATTGGTCAGCGGATCCTTGAGGGCGATGGCGAAGCCGGCCGAGGCGAGGCCGAGGAATGTGGCGAGCGACGTGAAACCTTCGAGCCACTCGCGGCCGATCACCACGACGGCGATCGCGAGCGTCAGGTACGTAATCGTCTTCCGCCAGCGATAGCGTTTCCACGGGTCGGTGACGCGCCGGTAGACCACCGCGAGGACGAGTCGCTCGATGATCCAGAGCCCCGCGATCACGATGATCGTGACCAGCAGGTGCATCTGTACCGCGGGGCTCAGCCCGATGCGTTGTTGGAGCCAGTCGCGCACGGTGGCCAAAGCTACGGGTCGGCCTAGCTTTAGGCCACCGTGGAACAGCTGCACATCCTTCGCGACCTCGCGGTCATCTTTGCCGGCTCGCTGCTGGTCATTCTGGTTTTTTACCGGCTCAAGCTTCCCGCCCTTCCGGGCTTCATCGTCGCCGGGATTCTGCTCGGCCCCAATGCGCTCGGACTCGTGTCCGATCCGCAGGATGTAGAAGGACTCGCGGAAGTCGGTGTGATCCTCCTGCTGTTCACGATCGGCATCGAGTTCTCATTGAGCCGGCTGAAGGAGATGGGCCGCCAGATCCTCGTCGGCGGGTTCGCGCAGATGGGTTTCACCATCCTCGCGACGCTGGCAGTGGGACTCGCGTTTCTGGGCGGCTGGCGCGTCGCGCTGTTCCTCGGGTTTCTGATTGCGCTGTCGAGCACGGCGATCGTCTTGAAAGTGATGACGGACAAGGGCGAGATCGACGCGCCACACGGCCGCCTCGCGACCGGGATCCTGATCTTCCAGGACCTGTGCGTGGTGCCGATCATGCTCGTGCTCCCCTTCCTTGCGGGGAATGCGTCGGGCGGCGTGGGCGGGCTGCTCCTCGCGCTGGGCAAGGCGGCGCTCGTCGTCGTCGGTGTAATTATCGCTGCTCGGACCATCGTTCCTCGGGCGCTGTCGGAGATCCTGAAAACACGCAGCCGCGAGCTGTTTCTCATCGCGGTGATCCTCATCGGGACGCTGACGGCGCTCGGCACCGCCGCGGCCGGCGCGTCGCTCGCGCTGGGGGCGTTTCTCGCAGGGTTGATCATCTCGGAATCCGACTACGGCCATCAGGCGCTCGCCGAGCTGATGCCGTTCCGCGACATCTTCATCTCGCTGTTCTTTGTCGCCGTCGGCATGCTCGTCCGGCTCGACATCATCCGCCACAACATCGTCATCACGCTCGTCGCCGTCGCGGTAATCATGGGCGGCAAGACGCTCTCCGCGGCGGTGGGGCCCGCGGTGCTGGGTTACTCCGGCCGCGTGGCGTTGCTGGCCGGTGTCGCCGTGTCGCAGATCGGGGAGTTCTCGTTTGTACTCGCGAAAGAGGGTCGCGTCGCGGGGCTCTTGCCGGACCTCCTGTACCAGCAATTCCTCGGCGTGGCGGTGATCACGATGCTCGTGACGCCGTTCCTGCTCCAGGGAGGCCCGGCCATCCTCGACGCGCTCGAGAAGGTGGTGCCGCTCGACCGGCTGCTGCCCGGCTTCCGGCCCCGCGGCCTCGCTCCGGTCCACGAGCAAATCAAGGACCACGTTATTGTTGCGGGGTACGGGCTCAACGGCCGCAACCTCACGGCCGCGCTGCGCTCGATCAGCGCGCCCTACCTGATCGTCGAGCTGAACGCGCAGACGGTGCGCAAAGCACGCTCCGAGGGTGAGCCGGCGTTCTATGGCGACGCGACGCGAGAGGAGATTCTCCGGGCGTTGGGCATCGACCGCGCGCGCCTCTTCGTCATAGCGATTTCGGATCCGTCGGCGACGCGCCGCATGGTGCGCGTAGCGCGGGAGATCAACCCCAAGGTCTACATCATCGCGCGCACGCGGTACGTCGTCGAAATCCCGGAGCTCACGCGCCTCGGCGCGAACGTCGTTATCCCCGAGGAATTCGAGACATCGATCGAGATCTTCTCGAGGGTGGTGGCGCATTACAACGTCCCGCGCGATGAGATCGAGCGGCTGGTGAGCGAGATCCGCGCGTCTCACTACCAGGCGTTGCGGCCCGGCGCCCGCCCCCGGCTCACGCTCAGCGGCGCGCTTGGCGCCATGCCGCAGATGCACATCGAGCGCATCGTGCTTGGCGCCACCGCTCCTGTGGTGGCCCAAACGATCGCCGAGACGGCCCTCCGCTCGAAAACCGGCGCGCTGATTCTGGCGGTGCGGCGTGGGGAGAGCGATCTCGCGACGCCCGGCCCCGACTTCCAGCTGGACGCGGGCGATGTGCTCGTCGTGGTGGGACAACCGCAACAGATCCGAAGCGCATATCAGCTGCTGACCGGCGCCCCGCCCTCGTAGATCAGGGCTCGCTTGACGCTGACTTGACCCCGCCAGGCCATCATGCCCGGCAATGAAACCCCGCTGCTCCGATTCCCTCGCCGCGCCCGTCGCGCATCTGCTCGAGCCCGAGCAGCCGGCGGCATCGCGCTCCGGATTGCTCGACCTCCCTAAGGCAAAGCGCTGGTTCTCGCTGCTGCGCTGGGGCCTGGGGAAGGATCTCTACACCTATCAACAGGCACTCGAAGGCCACTCGGGGCCGCGGGTCCAGGTGCGCGGCCGTTCTCTCCTGATGCTGTCGTCGTACGACTACCTCGGTCTGATCGGCCATCCGGCGATCGAGGCGGCGGCCATCGACGCGATCCGCCTGCATGGCACCAGCACCGGTGGCGTCCGCCTGCTCACCGGGACTGTCGCGCTGCATCGCGCGCTGGAGCGCGACCTGGCGTCCTTCAAGCGGACCGAGGCCGCCCTCACCTTCGGCTCAGGGTACGCGGCGAATCTCGCGGCCGTGGCGTCGCTGTTCGGCCCCGGCGATCGCGTGCTGGCCGACTCGCTCGCGCACCGCAGCCTGCTCGACGCTTGCGTGCTGGCGCGCGTTCCCGTGAAACGGTTCCGGCACAACGACGCCGCCTCGCTCGAGCGCGAGCTGCGGGAGGGACCGCGCGGCCAGCGCACGCTGATCATCGCCGAAGGCGCCTACTCGATGGACGGCGACACCTGTCCGCTGCCGGAGCTGGTCGAGCTGCGCGACCGATATGGCGCGTTCCTGCTCGTCGACGAAGCCCACTCGATCGGCGTGCTCGGCGCGAGCGGCCGCGGCGTGGACGAGCACTGGAATCTGCCGGCCGACTGCGTCGACATCTGGACGGGATCGCTGTCCAAGGCGATGGCGGGCAGCGGCGGGTTCATAGCCGGTTCGCGGCGCTTGATCACGTTCCTGCAGCATGAGGCCGCGCCGTTCTTCTTCTCCGCGGCGCTTTGTCCGGCGGCGACGGGCGCGGTCCGCGCGACGCTGCAGGTTCTGCTTGCCGAACCCGAGCGCTTGGTGCGCACGCGGCGCAACGCCACTCTGCTGCGGCATGGGCTGCGGCGGCTCGGCTATCGCGTGGGCGACGGCCCGGCGCCGATCGTGCCGGTCCTGGTCGGCGAGGACCGCGCGGCATACGAGCTGGCGCGGCGACTTCTCGACCACGGCGTGCTCGCGACGGCTGTGGTGGCTCCCGCCGTGCCGCGCGGCGAAGCGCGGCTCCGCCTCTGCGCGACCGCGGCCCAAAGCGACGCCGACATCGCGGACGCGCTGGATGCGTTCGACCGCGTGCGGGCTCAACCAGCCGGTGCCGTCGCATGACCTCGACTGCCTGGTTCGCCACGCTCCCGCCTGATCAGCGTGCCGCCATCCGCGACCTCTACCCCGTGCGGCCGCGCCGGAATCTGATCGTGCTGGGGTTCGTGGCGCTGTGGGGCGGGAGCGCAGCGTTGGTACTCGCATTGCCGTACTGGCCGATGCGACTCGCGGGCTACGTGGCGATGGGTGCGTCGCTCCACGCGCTCGGTATCGTCATGCACGAGGCGGTGCACGGAAATCTCTTCCGCCAGCGGATCCGTGACCGCTGGGCCGCATTTCTCCTGGGCGTTCCCATTCTCGTTTCAGGCTCCGCCTACCGGGTGACGCACCTGCTGCATCACCGCTTCACTCGCGGCGAGCGCGACCCCGACGAGTTCGCGAACTATTTCCGCCACCGGAACGGGCTGGCGCTGTTTTTCTACCTCTGGGGTGTCGTCGGGCTGCTGGTGTTCCTGGTTCACGTGCCTGTCAATGCGTGGCGTCGCGGCACCAGGCGCGATCGTCTCGCGGTCGCGCTCGAATACGGCGCGATCGCGATGCTATACAGCGCCGGCGTCATCGCGGCGGTCCGGCTGGGCTTCCTTCCGGCGCTGCTGCACGTCTGGCTGATCCCGATGGCCGTCTCCAGTGCGATCGTCAATCTGCGCGGCTGGTCGGAGCACATGCTGACGCAGCCCGGTCACCCGCTGACCCACACGCGCACCGTCACGACGAATCGCGTCGTGCGATTCATGCTGTGCAATCTCAACTACCATCTCGAGCACCATCTCTTTCCCGGGATTCCCTGGTACAACCTGCCTCGGGTGCACGCGTTGTTGCAGGGCGAATACCGCCGCGCCGGTACGTACGTGTACCGCTCGTACGCCGTGTTCCTCTGGGACGCGCTACGGGCCGGCGCCCATGGACATGCGCCGCCGAACTCTCAATCGAATGGAACAGCACTATGCGTGGAATCGTGACTCGCGTAGGCGGCCCCTCGCGCCGGGCGCTTTTCGCATTCGTTCCTCTCATCGGCGGAGCGCTCGCCTGGAGCGCGATGTCGGGACGAGTGTCACCAGGCGTGGCGCTCGCCGAGGTGGCCGGGGGGATGATTCTCTGGACACTGCTCGAGTACGTGTTTCACCGCTTCCTCTTTCACATCGTGCCGTCGTCGGCGTGGCTGCGGGAGCGGCAGCAACACCTCTTGCATCACGAGACGCCCGACGAGCCGGCCTACTACGTCGTCCCCCTCTGGATCTCGCTGCCACTCGCAGGGGCAGTCTGGATAGGACTCCGCGCGCTGCTCGGATCCTGGCCGGACGCTCCACTGGCGACGAGCGGCGTGATCATCGGGTACGTCGCCTATGAGCTCGTGCATTATCGCGTCCACTCGGACCGGGCGGGCAACCGGCTGGTTCGGTTTTGGCGGCGTCACCATTTCTACCACCATTACGCCGACGACGAGCGCTGCTACGGCTTCACCACGCCGGTGTGGGACTATGTGTTTGGAACGGGACCGGTGCGCGGTGCGGTACGCCGCTCGCGGCCGATCGAGAAGATCGGATGACGCGGGTCACGCGCTGGGTTCGCTACGTCAACGCGATGTTCCCGCCGGCCGTGCTGGTGCCGATGGGTACCGCGCAGTTCCTGTCGCTGTACCTCGGGCTGCAGGCGCTCACCGGAATCGCACCGCTGCACCTCGGCTGGCGGGCCGCGGTTGGCGTCGCAACGACGGTGCTCTGGATGCTTCTGATCCGTTTACAGGACGATATCACCGACGCTGCGACCGACATCCGTCTGGGACGTGCCGGCGACCCACGCTACGAGAACCGGCCAGTGGTGCGCGGCGAAATCACGCCACACGAGCTCCGCATCATGGCGGCGGTCACACTCGGGGCGCTGGTCGCGCTCAACACGCTGCGAGGTCAGTCCGCGATGCTCCTCGCGCTGATCTTCGGACTCGGCGTCACGTGGCTCGGCTTCAGGTGGTTCTTCATCACTGCGCTGGCCCGCAATCCCACGCCGCTCGCGTATCTCGGCCGCAAGGCGCTCACGATCCTGTTTGGCGTGTATGCGTGCGCCGTCTACTGGGACGCGTTCGGCCCTCTGCGTCCGACAGGACCGATTGTCCTCCTGCTGCTCGCGCCGATCGCGAGCGTCGCCGCGTGGGAGACCGCCCGCAAGATCCGCATCCCGGAAGACGAAACGGAATACGGTACGTACTCGAAGCAGCTCGGGTGGCGCAGCGCGGCTCTCCTGCCCGCCCTCTTTGTCGCGACTGCAGCGGCGTGTCTCGTGACCGTCACAGCCGTGGCACGGGTGGACTGGTGGTATCCGATGGCCCTCGGCGCCGCCGCCGCGATCGCCATCGGCGCCTGCGTGCTGTTCCGCGTCAGTCCCTCCCGATCACGCGCGAATCTGCGCCGCTACGTGGAAGTCTTCGGGGCCGTCGCGAATGTCGGACTCGTTGTCGCACTTACCACTGCGCGAGGAGTACTGCTATGAACCGATTCGTGCTCCTCTCTGGCCAGAGCGGCCCGCCGGAATTGGTGGGCGGCAAAGCGCATGGCCTCCAGCGACTGGCGAGGCTCGGCCTCAACGTGCCCCAGTGGATCACCGTGACCACGGAGGCCATGCAAGGCCCACGCCTCGTTCATGAAATCGAGCGAGGGCTGCAGTCGTTACGAGTCGACCGCAAACTTGCGGTCCGCTCGAGCGCCGTGGGCGAAGACGGCGCAGCCAATAGCTATGCCGGGCAGCTGAGAACAGCGCTCAACGTAGACGTGCAAAACGTCGTCGCAGCCGTGCGGGAGTGTTGGGCCGGCGCCTTCTCGGAGCGAGCGGCCCTTTACCGGCAGGCTCGAGGGTTGGACGCGTCGCCGCTGCGCATGGCGGTCGTGATACAAGAGATGGTCGCCGCGCGTGTGTCGGGCGTCGCATTCACGGCCGATCCGCGCACCGGGGTCCCCGCACTCGTCATCACCGCGGGGTTCGGCCTTGGCGAAGGCGTCGTCAACGACACGGTCGAAACCATGACCTACACTCGTGAGCTCGGCGCTGAGGCATGGCGGATCGACGGGCGCGATCGTCGAATCCTGACCGACGAGCAACTCGATTCGCTCTCCACGGCTCTGAGACGGATCGAGGAGTCCGCCGGCTGTGCGCAGGATGTCGAGTGGGCGTTCGATGGCAACGGTATGCTGTGGGTCCTGCAGGCCCGCCCGATGACCGCACTGCCGGATGGCGAGCTGGCAATCTGGGATGACAGTAACATCGGGGAGAGCTATCCCGGACTCACGCTGCCCCTCACGGCGTCGTACGTGCGGCTTGCGTACGAGCGTCTCTTCAGTCGTGCGCTCCGGCTCGCTGGAGTTCCGAGACGGCGAGTGGAACAGGCTCAGCCGAACCTGGCCAACCTCGTGGGCTCCGTGCGGGGACGGCTGTACTTCAACCTGGTCAACTATTACCGGCTCTTCCTTCTGATTCCCGGTCTCGAGCGCACGGCCCCGAAATGGGAGCACGCGCTGGGAATCACGAACCACATCGATCCCGCCACACTCGAGCGACGTCGCGGCTGGGCCGGCTTGTGGCATCGCTTGCTGAGCGTTCGCACCGCGGTTTCCGTCACGGTTCGTCTGTTCCGATTGCACGCGGATGTGCGGCGCTTCCACGCGAGCGCTGCAAGAATGCTGGGCCTGTACGGCCAAGCGCGCTTCGCGGGCCGGTCACGGGAAGAGCTCTGGGGAATCTTCGAGCACATCACAAGCGAGTTCCTGGACCATTGGGTGGTCCTCATCCTCAACGACTTCTTTGCCTTCCTCCTCAACGACCGTTTGGCACGGCTCTGCCGGGACATGGGGGCGTCCGAGCTGCACCAGCAACTGCTCGCCGGTTCTCGCGAGCTCCACAGCCTGGCACCGCTGCACTCAGTATTGGCGCTCGTCGACGCAGCCAGGGCCGAGCCCGATGTGATGGGGCGGCTGCGGTCCGACCGCGCGCCGGAAGTGGTGTGGAAAGAGCTCGACGGGTCCGAATTCCGAAACCAGGCAATGCAACACTTGAGCCTGCACGGCGAACGCACGATCGACGAGCTGAAGCTGGAAACGCCATCGCTGGCTGAGACCCCATGGATGATCGTGTCGGTCGTTCGCAATCATCTGGACTTTGTGGATCCGCTCCAGCAGTCGGCGCGGCCAGACGCGAAACTCGCCGAGCGAGCGCTCGAGCAGCGCCTCAGCGGCCGGCCGCTCAGGCGAGTCTTTGCCCGCTGGCTCGTCCGGTGGACGCGCACAGCGATCGCTGATCGTGAGAGCATGTCATATACGCGCGCGCGCGCGTACGGCGTGTTACGTCGTCTGTTTCGCGCCATGGGGGAAACGTTGGCGCGAGCGAAGGCGCTCCGTGAGCCGAGGGACGTCTTCTATCTCACGCTCGAGGATCTCGAGGCCAGTCGCGATCTCGCCCCGCTGGTCGAGCAACGCAGGACCGACTATGAGCGCTTCAGCACCGAGGCACCGCCGCATCGGATCGTCTGCCGGGGCGCTGTGCGCGAGGCCCCCTTCGCACGCAATGGTGACGGCTCTGTCCCGAGCGCGAACGGCGTGCTGCGTGGGGTCCCGTGCTCGCCAGGACGCGTGCGCGGCATCGCGCGTGTCCTGCGCTCGCCCTCTCTGGACGAGCGAGTCGACGGGGAGATTCTGATTGCGCCCGTCACCGATCCGGGCTGGATCTTTCTGATGCTCGGGGCCGGCGGACTCGTCGTCGAGCGCGGCAGCATCCTCTCCCATACCGCGATCCTCGGCCGCGAGCTCGATCTTCCCACCATTGTTGGGGCTGAGGGCGCGACGCAGCGAATCCAGTCCGGCGACGAAATCGAGATGGATGGCAGCACGGGAGAAGTCCGTCTCCTGCGGCGCGCGTGACCCTCATCCGCAGAGCGCTGCGCAGCCGGCCCGTGCGGTTCTGGCTTACGGCCGGTGGCATCGGCGTTACGGCGCTGCTCGTCATGGTGCTGGGTGCGGCGTACCACTCGGTGGCGTCCAGCGTGGCCGCGTACACCGGCCAGCCCGGCATGGACATCTGGGTCGCACCGGGCGGCGTGGACAACCTGATGCGGTCGTCGGCGTTTCTGCCCGCGCATGTGCCGGAAACGCTCGCGACGATGCACGGCGTGGCCGCGGCGGATGCGATCGTGCGATCCTACGTCACCGTCCGCGACGAAGCGAATCCCAGTCCGGCGGGCCGCCGCCTCGCGCTCATAGCGATCGGTTATGCAGCGCCCGCGGGAAGTGGCGGTCCACCGCGCATCGCGCGAGGCCGGGCTCCTCTGGACAGCACCGACGTCACACTCGACCGCGCGGCGGCGATTCGACTCCACGTGAAGCTCGACGACACCGTCTGGGTCAACGGTCGAGCCGGAGTCGTCGTCGGGCTCACCGACGGCACAAATCTCCTGTCGACGCAGTTTCTGTTCGCCAACCTGTCGACCGTAGCGGAAGCGAGCGCGCTGCGCGGGCGTGCATCATTCGCCGTCGTCCGTGGCGCGCCAGGTATTCAGCCCGCTGACCTACTGGAGAGCATTCGGGCGCGGTTCCCACGCCTCTCCGTGTACTCGCGTGAGCAGTTCATCACGAACAACACTCGCGAAGTCGCCGCCGGATTCATTCCGCTGCTGACGCTCGTCGCGCTGCTCGGGCTCCTCGCTGCCACAGTGCTCGTGACGCTTTTAGTGCACGCCGTCGTGGAAGAACGTCGAGAGGACCTGGCCGTTCTCCTGGCGCTGGGCGCTGACGCGAAGGCATTGACCAACGCCGTGATTCGCGAGACGATGTCACTCGCCTTCGTGGGCGCGTTCCTTGGCATCGCTGCCGCGGCTGCCCTCGGCGCCGTGCTCGATCGGGTGTTGCCGGTCATTCCACTCGCATTCCAGGCGTGGGACGCCGGGCGTGTGCTCCTCGTCTTCACGGCCGCCGCGATCGGCGCCGCCGTCGTTCCGCTGGCGCGCCTGCGGCGGATCGACCCGTTGGAGGCGTTCCGTCCATGATCGCGTTGGAGCTGGATCGAGTGTCGCAGACTCGCGGCACGGGACCGCGCGCAGTTCAGGCGCTCCGAGATGTCTCGCTATCCGTCACCGAAGGCGAGTTCGTCCTGCTTGAAGGGCCGAGCGCTGCCGGCAAGACCACGCTATTGGCTGTCGCGGCCGGGTTGCTTACGCCGACGTCGGGGGACGTAAGACTCGCGGGACGAACCCTCGCCGCGATGAGTCCCGCCGAATGTCGTGCGTATCGCGCCACCCGCGTGGGGTTCGTCTTTCAGCGCTCGAATCTGCTGCCACAGCTGACGCTGTGGGAAAACGTCGTGCTCATGACATCGATTTGCGGATCCCAAGACGACGGCGAACGTGAAGCGACGCGACTGCTCGAAGCGCTGGGGATCGCGGGCCTGGCGCACCGCCGTCCCCGGGAGCTGTCCGGTGGCGAGGAACAGCGAGCCGCCGTCGCCCGCGCGCTCGTGCACCGGCCCGCGATCGTGCTGGCTGATGAGCCCACCGGCAATCTCGACAGCCGTTCGGGCAAGGCTGTGGCCGAGAGATTGGCGGCACTGGCGAAGGAACGCGGTGCGGCCGTTCTGGTGGCCACGCACGATGCCCGGCTCGAACCCTTCGCTACCCGACGCGTTCGCATCATCGATGGGGCGATCGTGGCTGGTTCATGATGGGGGGTTCGTGCTAGTATCAACTCCCTCTTCCTGTCGAGGGAAAACCCCATGGTCGTCGCCGTTACCGCGGTCCTGCTACTCGTGGCGCAACAACCTGCTCCTCTCACGATCGGCTCGGTTGTCGCGAGGCCGGGTCAAGCGGCTTCGGGATTCATCGAAGTGCCCGCCGGTGTCGATGCCGCGACCCGCATTCCCATCACAATCGTCCGCGGCGCGCAGGGCGGGCCAACGCTGGCACTGATCGCCGGCACTCACGGCTCCGAGGTCGCGCCGATTGTCGCGCTGCAGCGCGTGCGTGCGACGCTCGATCCCGCCCTCCTCCGCGGCACGGTGCTCATCGTCCACGTCGCGAACATGCCGTCGTTCCTCGGCCGCACGATCTACTACAGCCCGATCGACGGCAAAAACCTGAACCGCGTGTATCCGGGCAAACCGGACGGGACCGTCTCCGAGCGGATCGCGTACGCCATCACCAACCAGATCATCGAGCGCGCCGACTTCCTTGTGGACATTCACTCGGGCGACGGCAACGAATCGCTGCGGCCGTACACGTATTGGAGCCCGCTCGGGCTCAACGCGCGCGCCGACTCGATTGCTCGTGACATGGCGCTGGCCTGGGGGAGCGACCACATCGTGATCGATACGATGCGGCCACGGGACGTGCGGGCATCGGTGTACACGCAAAATACCGCGCAGCTGCGCGGCAAGCCTTCGCTCACCACGGAAGCGGGCTACCTAGGTCTAGCGAGTGAGGAGATGGTGCAGCGCAACGTGGACGGCGTGTTCCGGTTGCTGCGCTATTTCCGCATGCTACCGGGCGACGTCGAGCTCGTACGGCAGCCGCTGTTTTTCGAACGCACCGAAGTGCTCCGCAGTCCCGCGACGGGCGTGTGGCATCCGCGAGTCGAGCGCGGGCAAAGTGTGCAGAAGGGCGCCATCATCGGCGTGCTCACCGATTTCTTCGGCAACGCTCAAGCCGAGATCCGCGCGCCGTTCGGCGGCATCGTGCTGTATGTGGTCGCGACGCCCGCGATGTCGCAGGGTGAGCCGATGGGGATGATCGGGGAGCCGCGGCTGGAGCGGTAAGCGCTTGACGACTCCTTGACAGGCAGACACGATAATCGGGCCGAACCCCTTCGAGGAGACCCGGTGCGGTCAACCACGCTCGGACAAATCCGTTGGGCACTGACTTTCCTGGCGGCCACAGTGCTCGCCTGCGGCGACAAAGGCCCCACGCAGCCGCTCACTCTCGCCGTGATGCCTGCGGGTGACCTCAGGACGCCACTGGTCCTGCACACTGCCACGTTGCTCAATAACGGCAAGGTGCTCATCGCCAACGGCGTCAACGTCGACTCGCTCCCGCTGACGGCTGAGTTGTTCGATCCGGCAACCGGGCAATTCACCATTACGGGAAGCATGACAACAATTCATCACTCTGCCACGGCAACCTTGCTGAGCAATGGCAAGGTCCTCTTTGCGGGTGGTAAAGGCGGATCCGGCAGTCCGGTTAGGACCGCCGAGATCTTCGATCCGGCAACCGGCACGTTCACACCGACTGGGATGATGGCAACTGCGCGCGTCTATTTCCCAGCCGTTTTACTCACTGATGGACGGGTGCTCGTCATCGGTGGATTGCCGTCGGGTCCGACAAAAACCGCGGAGCTATACGACCCGGTCAGTGGGACATTCATCCCAACTGACAGTGTGCGGACGGCAGCCGATTTCCAAACCGCCACGTTGCTAAGAAATGGCAAGGTACTGGTCACGGGTGGCCGCGGTCCCGGCGGGAATGCGCTTGCGGAAGCCGATCTCTACGACCCAGCTACCGGCCGCTTTACGCCCACCGGCAGCATGGTGGCGCCGCGGGAAGGACACGTTGCGACCCCGCTCCCCAATGGCAACGTGCTTATCACGGGCGGAGCCTCGTTCATCAACGGACCAGCGGTCGCAACGGCTGAGGTGTACGACGTCGCGACCGGAACGTTCTCGATGACCGGCTCGATGGCGAACGCGCGAGCGCTGCACACCGCCACGCTGTTCTCGAACGGACAAGTGCTGGTGTCAGGAGGCGACGTTCAGTTTTACGGTTTCGGGAGCGTCGCCAGGACCATTGCCACGACAGAGCTGTTTGATCCTGCGACCGGCAAATTCTTGCCAGCGCCTGATATGTCGTCTCCCCGCGAATCGCATACCGGCACCTTGCTGCCCAATGGCGCCATTCTGATCACGGGCGGAGGCAACGGGACGATTGGATATACCCCGACGACTGTGCTGCGATCGTCCGACCTCTATGCGTGGCACTAGAAACTACATGCCGCGCCGGTCGAGACTGCGATACTGAATCGCCTCACTCACATGCTTCTGCTTGAGCGCGATCGCCTCGTCGAGATCGGCGACCGTGCGCGCGATCTTGAGGATACGGTGATACGCACGGGCGGAAAGTCCGAGCCGCGTGATTGCCGTCTTGAGCAGCGCGTCCGCCCCGTCTGACACGTTGCAGTGCGCGCTAATGTCCCGCGGCGTCGGCGTGACACAAGCCGAGATCCGCGCGCCCTTCGGCGGCATCGTGCTGTATGTGGTCGCGACGCCCGCGATGGGGAGCCGCGACTCGAGCGTTAACCTTGGCGCAGACACCACGGCGGGCGAGGTGGCGAACCTCGTTCCCGCCGGCTCGGGACCTGACAATCAGTACCCAGGATTCTGCACCAGCATGGGGTTGGCGTCGAGTTGCGACTGGGGAATCGGCATCAGGACGAGATGGGAACCCCCAGCCGGCTTGAACGACCACGCCTGCGTATACCGGCCGTGGCGGATGAGATCCTGTCGCCGCTTCGCCTCGGCGGTGAGCTCCAGCAGTCGTTCGCGCAAGATTACGTCACGGTCCACCGTGGTCAGCGGCTTATCTGGCTCGAAGACTCGCGCACGGAGGGCATTCAGCAGGGCAAGGGCCTCGCCGCTGCCCGGGTATAGATCGTTCAGTGCCTCGGCTTTGATGAGCAGGATGTCGCCAAGGCGGAAGTAGGCGAAGTCGTTGCCGTTATCGGGGCCAGCTCGGTTCGGGTCCGGAGGCCACTTTATGATACGGGTGCCCTCACCTTCCCCTGCGCTATTCTCATCAACGATGTCCACGGTGAAGACCAATGGAGCCCCGGACCGGTCAAAGGCCGGCTCGCCGGTATCCAGATTGACTTGCGGTCCCTCGAGGAAAATCCTCCGACGCTGGTCGTCCGCATCGAAAGCGCGGTATGTCTCTGCCAAGGCGGCGAAGCCGTTCCACGGGGTGGGGGTCAACTGGTTGTAGTGCAGTGCCCGCATCACGAAATTGAGTCCCACGCCTTCCTGGTTCAGGTTCTTGACGACCAGGATGTTCTCCGGCGATGCGAAGTTGTCGGGAGCGAAGTTCGAGCGCCAATCGGCCGCGAGACTGTACTGACCGGAATTCAGGATGCGGTCGGCGGCGGCGATAGCAGCATGGCACGCGGTCTGCACTCCCACGCGCACGCTAGCGCACGAGTTGTACGTGGTGGCACTCGGCGCGTCCGACGTGAACACGGCCGCGTTCAGATACAGGCTGGCAAGGATCGCATCGACAGCACCCTTCGTCATGCGCTCGTACTCGGCCGCCCCCCAGTTGTCCGGCAGCGCGGGGCGGGCCTCGAGGAGCTCGCTTTCGATGAAGCGGAACACCTCGGCGCGTGTGTTGCGCGGTTGCGGCGCGAACTGCGGTGTCGTGTAGATGGGCACGCCGCCGAACATGTCCATTAGCTGATAGTAATAGAAGGCGCGGAGCGTCCGAGCCTCTGCCGCGATGATCGCTTGATCTCGTCCGCTGGCGTTCGGGAGCGCGTCGAGAAGCTCATTCGCACGCGTGATGCCGGTGAAGGCGTCGTTCCAGACACCGTTGAGAAAGACTAGTGTGGCAGGGCTGGTCGCCGTCCAGCTTTGGCGGTGCAAATCGAGCCAGGTGCCGCCGTCGTACCAGTCCTGGCCGCGGGTCGGCACGATCATCTCGTCGGAGCTGATTTCGCTCACGTTGTAATAACTGTCCAGCGTATTGTGCAGCGCTGCATACACGGGCGCGAGAAGCGCGAGGAGTCGACATGGATTGGCGCGGCCTTGACCATTTGAGAGTCCCGGCTCGCAGCCTCGAGCCGCGAAATTCGGAGAGGGCGGTTCTGTGATCGGCTCGTAGCAAGCCGCAAGCAAACCGACAAACATGAATGAAATGAGCCGTTTCATCGCTCACCTCCATGTGGCGCGTTCCATCCCGGGGAAATTAAAAAACCGGCCAAGCGAGTCTCTCGCTCAGTCGGTTTCGCGATTTGCTCCGCTCGGGGCATAGGCGAGCCGCCACAACATCGCGCCCCGGGGTTCACAGCATCTGAGTGCGTTCTAATATGATCCGCCGGCGGGTGCCCGCAAGGGCGATCGCGCCATGCTCAACACCTCGCAGGTCGCTTACCCCAACCCTCTCCTGTCCAAACTCCGATACTGTATCGCCTCACTCACGTGCTTCGGCTCGAGCGCCGTCGCGCTATCGAGATCAGCCACGGTGCGCGCGATCTTGAGAATGCGGTGATAAGCGCGCGCCGATAATCCCAGCCGTGTAATCGCCGTCTTGAGCAGCGCATCGGCACCGTCCGAGACGCGGCAGTGC
>WNFU01002861.1_pt1 | contig 23166 bp, 20 predicted proteins | sample 5400121 | NCBI WGS metagenome assembly WNFU01 (sample SAMN13153360, study PRJNA577476) | soil metagenome | isolation source: 100 cm soil or saprolite under grassland replicate 1 | place: USA:California | collected 2016-06-15
TGGCTCGGGGAGCGCCTCGATGTGGGCTGGGCGATCGACGTGCTCCACCCGCGCGCGCAGAGACCTTTCAGAACCGAGGGCGGACCAACGTCCCTTGACCGCTCCGGCCTCGGAGGCTAAGGTCAGGGGGCTTTGCTCCCGAGGTCGAGGTGAACCAGTGACCACGCGACGGGTCTTTCTCGGCACTCTGGCGTGCGCCCTCCTCGCCGCGCCGCTTCCCGCCGGCGCGCAGCAGGCCAGGAAGGTCTACCGCGTCGGCCTCATCGCGGTCGGGACCCCGCTCTCGGAGATGGCCGGGCCCGAGCCTGTCAGTCCCGACGTCAGAGCGTTCGTGCAGGGCTTGCGGGCCCTCGGCTATGTGGAAGGGCAGAACCTCATCCTGGAGCGTCGGTCGGCCGAGGGGCGGCCCGAGCGATTCGGCGACATCGTTGCCGAGATGATTCGCCTCAAACCGGACGTGATCGTGGGCGGCACTGACCGGTTGGCGCGGGCAGCCAAGGCGGTGACCACCACCGTCCCCATCGTCATGCTAGGCGGCGGCGATCCGGTGGGCGCGGGGGCCGTTCAGAGCCTCGCGCGACCCGGCGGCAACATCACGGGGCTCACGATCTCTGTCGGGCCGGAGATCGAGGCCAAGCGCTTGGAGCTCCTGAAAGCGATGCTGCCCGGCGTCTCTCGCGTCGCCTATCTGGCCAACAAGGAATTCAAAGACTGGGAGAGCCCATCAGGGGCGAGCGTTCGGACGGCGGCGCAGACCCTGGGGGTGACGCTGGTGCTGGCTGAGCACACGCACCATCAATACTCCGACGCCTTCACGCAGATCAGCCGCGCCCGGCCCGAGGCGCTCTTCGTCTCGCAGACTCCAGCAGCCTATGCCGATCGAGCTCTCATCGTGGACTTCGCGACCCGGACTCGGCTGCCAAGCAGCTTCGTCTGGCGGGAGTCGGTGGAACTTGGGGGTTTGATGTCCAATGGAGTGAGCTTTGTTGACAACCTCCGCCGCGCAGCCGGCCACGTGGACAAGATTCTCAAGGGCGCCAAGCCCGCCGACCTGCCCGTCGAGCAGCCCACCAAGTTCGAGCTGGTGATCAACCTCAAGACCGCCAAGGCGCTCGGCCTCACGATCCCGCCGTCGATCCTCGCTCGCGCGGACCAGGTGATCGAGTGATGTCCGACGGTCAGACGGCGCGGACACGAAGCGTCTGACGACGGCGACCGACTCGGGGCCGCAGTGGGGCGGGCGTCGCGCGCGGCGAGCGACACGATGACGACGCTCGAGTCGAGGACGACTAGCGCCACTCCCGGCGGAGCTTCTGGAGAGACCCCTTCGGATAGACGCCGGCCAGACGACCCGCGTAGGTCGCGATCGTCTCCTCGACGCGGGTGAGGACGATGCGTCCCGCCCCCGCCGATTCCACGCGCAGCTCATCCCCGGCCCTGAGTCCGGCCCGCCTGAGCGCGGCGACCGGGATCGTCGCCTGGTTCTTCGCGCTGAGCCGTGTTCGGCCGCGCTGCCGACGACGCTTTACAATGGCCATACAAATTAAGGGTACAGCCGGTCGAGACTGGCCTCAAGGGCAGACAGCGGTAGGATCGGTGACGATCAGGACGCGGGTCGCCAGAGGAGCCGGCCTCCCAGCGCCACCGCCGCGCCGCCGATGAGCGCGAGGAAGATGCCTTCGCCGTCCCGCCCGACGATCCCTGCCACGAACGGTCCCAGGAAAATCGCCGAGTCCACGCCGACCCTGTAGAGTCCCGTCCGCCAGGCGAGCCTCGCGACAGGCGTGTGCTCGCGGATGATGCCGAGCGGCAGCATCCAGCCCGCGAGACCCAGGCCGAAGCAGGCACAGCCGGCGGCGAACCACGGGAAGGAGCCGATCCCCACGCCGATCGTGCCGAGGCCGAGCACCACGGTGACGGTTCCCAGGACGACGCCGCGGCCCATGCGGTCGGCGGCACGACCCACCGGAAGGAGCGAAAGCAGGTCGATGACCTGCGCCATGGCGAGGAGCCACGAGATCCCCGTGCGCGACAGGCCGAACTCGCGGGTGCCGCGGATCGGGACCACGAAGCCGCTCACCGCCGACCACGACAGCGCGAAGACGATGCCGGCGCCGAACATGAGCGCGACCGTGCCCCGGCTGCCGCGCCGGGCGGGCGCGCGCTCAAGCGCGCGGGAGGAATCGGGACGCTCCGAAGTCAGCGCCCTGGGAAAGACACGCGCCATGGCGGGGATCAGCAGCAGCGAGACCAGCACCGGCGCCGAAGCGATCAGGAGCGAGACCTTCCACCCCCAGGCGGGGGGAACGATGGCCACGAGTCCCAGGCCGCCCAGGACGCCTCCCATGCCGGCGAGCTCGAAGAGGTTGAGCCTGACCGACCTGTTGGGGCCGTGGTCTTCGAGGAGGATGGCCGTCAAGCCGCCGATCATCGTCAGCGTCTGCGCGACCCCGAGGAGAAAGCGCCCGGCCAGCAGCATGGGAAACGGCCCCGCGCCGACGTGGAAAGCGAGCCCGGCGACGATGGCCACGGGGGCGGTCATGAGGCTCGCCGCGAGGCGGCGCGCGACGAGGAGTCCCGTGGGCATGGCGGCGACCATGCGCGCAAAGCCGAAGGCGGCCGCCGCGAGCCCCAGCTGCCAGTCGGCCAGCGACTGGGCGCGGCCGATCTCGGGCAGGAGCGGCCCGAAGGCGCCCAGGCCGAAGGCGTTGCAGAAGAGCACTACGCAGAGGAGGCGGGTCTGGTCGAGCCGGAAGAGGCCGGCCGCGCCCGTCACTTAAAGGAGCGCTCGCTCCACCACGGATAGAAGGGCGGCATGTCCTGGCTGGGCTTGAGGGGGAAGCGCGGCTGGCGCTTCTCGAGGAAGGCGGCGATGCCTTCGCGGGCGTCCGCGGAGCGGCCCGTCCAGGCCATGCCGCGCGAGTCGAGGCGGTGCCCTTCGATCGGGTGGTCGGCGCCCAGGAGCTTCCACATCATCTGCCTGGCCAGCGCCACGGAGACCGCGGACGTGTTGTCCGCGATCTCGCGCGCCAGGGCAAGCGCCGTCTCCATGAGCGCCTCCGGCGGCACCACGCGGCTGACGAGCCCGCCCTCCCGCGCTTCCTCCGCTCCGAAGACGCGACCCGTGTAGACCCACTCGGCGGCGCGCTGCATGCCGACGAGGCGAGGCAGGAACCACGTGCTGCAGGCCTCCGGCACGACGCCGCGCCGCGAGAAGACGAAGCCCATGCGCGCCGACGAGGAAGCGATGCGGATGTCCATCGGGAGCGTCATCGTGATGCCGAAGCCCACCGCCGGGCCATTGATGGCGGCGATCACCGGCTTCTTCATGTCGTAGATCCTGAGCGACACGAGCCCGCCGCCGTCGCGGTGTAGGCTGTCGGCCCCGGCGCCCTCCGGCTTGGCGCGGTCAAAGGTCCGGGTGCCCCCGGAGAGGTCGGCACCGGCGCAGAAGGCGCGGCCCGCGCCCGTCACGATCACGGCGCGGACGGCATCGTCGGCGTCGGCCGCGTCGAAGGCGGCGATCAACTCCCGGAGCAGCACGCTCGTGACCGCGTTGAGCTTCTCCGGCCGATGAAGCGTGACGGTGGCGACGCCGCCGGCCGCGTCGTAGCGGATCTGCTCGAAGGCCACCGGTCAGCCCTCGGACGGCGTGTCGGAGGGTTCAGCCGGACCCTCCTCGGCCTCGACCTGCTTGAGCTTGCGGAAGACCGTCTTGGGATCGATGCCGAGGAGCTTGGCGGTGACGGTGCGGTTGCCCTTCGCGAACCGCAGCGTCTCCTCGAGGACGCGATGCTCCACCTCCGCCAGCGGCGTGCCGAGCCGGATGGTGAAGACGCCGTCGGGCGCCGCGCCCGGCGCGGCCGGCCCGCCCGCAGGCTCCGCGCGCGCGAAGGTGACCGAGCGCTCGGTGACGTTGGGCGGCAGGTTGGCCGCCTCGATGACGGCGCCGCGCGCCAGCACCACCGCGCGCTCGACGACGTTCTCGAGCTCGCGGACATTGCCAGGCCAGCGGTAGGCTTCGAGACAGCCCAGCGCTTCGTCCGTGAAGCCCTCCAGCACGCGGTTGTTCTTGGCGGCGTAGACGCGCAGGAAGTGCTGCGCCAGCACGCGGATGTCCTCGCGCCGGTCGCGGAGCGGCGGCGTCGTGATCGTGATGACGTTGAGCCGGTAGTAGAGATCCTCGCGAAAGCGCTTGTCGCGCACCAGCTGCGCCAGGTCCTGGTTGGTCGCGGTGACGATGCGCACGTCCACGCGGATCGTGCGGGTCCCCCCCACGCGCTCGAACTCGCCCTCCTGGAGCACGCGCAGGATCTTGGGCTGGGTCACGGGCGAGAGATCCGCGACCTCGTCGAGGAACAGCGTCCCGCCGTCCGCCAGCTCGAAGCGCCCCTCCTTGCGGCCGGCGGCGCCCGTGAACGCGCCCTTCTCGTAGCCGAAGAGCTCCGACTCGAGCAGCGTCTCCGGCAGCGCCGCGCAGTTGACGGCGACGAAGGGGCCGGCGTGCCGGGGCGAGCCGTCGTGGATGGCGCGCGCGGCCAGCTCCTTGCCGGTGCCGCTCTCGCCCTGGATGAGGACCGTCGCCGAGCTGTCCGCCACCTGCCGGATGAGCGTCATCATCTGCTTGAAGGCGGGGCTGACGCCGATGGCGTTGCCCTGGCGGAGCAGGTCATCCAGGCGGCGCTGGAGCGCGCGGTTCTGCTGGATCAGCGAGCGGCGCTCGAGAGCCTGCCGGACCACGCGCAAGAGCTGGGCGCGCTGGAGCGGCTTGGTCAGGAAATCGATGGCGCCGTCCTTCATCGCGCGGACCGCCTCCTCGACCGTCCCGAAGGCCGTGAGGAGGATAACGTCCACGTCTGGCGCGACTTCCTTCGCCAGCTTGAGCAGCTCGAGGCCTGTCAGTCCCGGCATCCTGAGGTCCGAGAGCAGCAGATCGACACCGCCCTGGCGCAGCCGGTCGAGCGCGGCCTGGCCGTCGGGCGCGAGGACGACTCCGTAACCCTCGCGCGTGAGCGCCCGCTCGAGGCTCAGGCGCACCGCCTCGTCGTCGTCCGCCACGAGAAGGGTCGCCTGCTCAGGCATGCTCGGTCCTCTTGATGGGCAGGCTCGCGGTGAACGTGGTGCCCACGCCCGGCGCGCTTTGCCAGCGCAGCGTGCCGCCGTGCTCCTCGATGATTTGCCGCGAGATGTAGAGTCCCAAGCCGGTGCCCTGCGCCTTGGTCGTGAAGAACTGCTCGAAGAGCCGCTTGCCTACTTCGGGGGCTATGCCGGGCCCGGTATCGCGGATGTCGATCTCCACCTGGTCGTCCACGCGCCGGGTGCTCACCGTGAGCTTGCCGCCACGGCTCAGCGCCTCGAGCCCGTTCTTGACCAGGTTCAAGATGGCCTGGCGCAGCAGCGTGCGGTCTATGGCCATGGGCGGCACGGTCCGGTCCGTCGTCGCCTCGACCAGGCTCCCCTGCCGCGCCGCCACGGGCCGGACGAACTCCACGAGGGCCGCGACCATCTCGTTGACCGAGTCCTCGTCGTACTGCGGGCGCGGGAATCGCGCGAAGGCCAGGTACTCTTCGGTGATCGCGTCCAGTGCGTTGACCTGCTCGCGGATGGCGCTCACGAGGGTGGCCGCCTCCGCCATGTCCGGGCCGCCGCGCTCCTTGACGAGGTCGCCGACCATCTCGGCGTTCAGCTCGATGGCCGCGATGGGGTTGCGCACCTCGTGGGCGACCTTGAGCGCGAGCTTGCCGACCGTGGCCATCCGCTCCGCGACGAGCAGCTCGGCCTGGGCGGCCTGGAGCCGCGTGATCGTGCCGGTCAGCTCCGCGTTGAGCCGCTCGACCTCGGCACGCGCCCGGCGCTCACGGTCCGCCACGTGTCCCACCGCGAAGGCGGGCAGCCCGACGAAGGCCATCAGGATCACCACGGCCGTCCACGACGCCTCGGGCTGCGCCAGGAGCGCCGCCTCCCAGTACAGGAGGCACGCCATGAGAGTCAGGAGCAGGCCGACCCATCTGCCGAAGTAGTACGCGTTGACGGCGACGAGCGGGTAGAAGAGGTTGACGAAGAGGCTGTCGCCGCCGCCCGTGAGGTAGAGGAGTGCGAAGATCAGCAGCAGATCCACGCCGAGCGCTCCGCTGAACACGACGCGCGTCGAGCGCGGGTTGACGCTGACGAGGGCGAGGATGCCCACCTTGTACATGGCGAACCAGAACACGAGGGACGGCAGGTCGATGCGGTGCCGCGGCCGGAGCGCGAGGCCGAGGGTGGAGAGACCGCCGACCATGACGACGGCGAGGAGGAAAGCGAAGAGGCGCTCGTCCCGCTCGAAGAGGCGGACGACCGCGGTCCAGGTCCGGCGCGCCGGAGTCGGCATGGACGATAGTGTATCGCAACAGGCGCCGACGGCTGGCTCCCTCTTGACGCGGCGTCAGCCTCCGGTTAGGGTCGGGCCCATGAGCTTCCTGGGCAAGGCCATCCTGGCATTCTGGGCCGACGTCGACGCGTCCGGCGAGGCCGACTACAACGACTGGCACACGCGCGAGCACATGCCGGAGCGGTGCGGCGTGCCGGGGTTCCTGCGCGGCCGGCGCTACGTCGCGGTCGCGGCGGCGCCCAAGTACTTCATGATGTACGAGACCGAGACGCTCGAGACGCTCGCGAGCCCCGCCTACGTCGAGCGCCTCAATAACCCGACCCCGTGGACGCGGAAATGCCTCGCGCTCTTCAGGAACTCGAACCGGACGGCCTGCCGCAACACGCTCTCCATCGGACGCGGCATCGGCGGCGCCATGGCGACGATCCGGCTGGGTCCGAGGGCAGGGCGCGAGCAGGCGCTCCGGCAGTGGCTGACGAGCGAGGCCCTGCCCAAGCTCCTCGAGCGGCCCGGCATCTCGGCGGCGCATCTCTGCGAGGCCGACGTCGAGACGACCACCGTGAAGACGGCGGAGAAATCGATCCGCGACAAGCCCGACGAGGTCGCGCGCTGGGTGCTCCTCGTGGAAGGCACGGACGCCGACATCGTCCAGCGCGCGTGCGCGGAGGCTCTGGGTGCGCAGGCGCTCGAGGCCCACGGCGCCGAGCCCGGCGCCATCACGGGCATCTACGCCCTGCACTTTGTCCTGTAGGCGCCGTCACCCCAGGCGCTCTGGGCCTTCGATCTCCCTCACCCCACCCTCTGCCCCGATGGGGAGAGGGGAGGAGTTGCATCCCCTCCGCCTAGCGGGTGAGCTGGGGACTTTGATCTCCTCCGCCTCATGGGAGAGGTGGGGACTTTGATCCCCTCCGCCTCATGGGAGAGGTGGGGACTTTGTTCCCCTCTCCCCTCAGGGGAGAGGGCACGGTGAGGGGTGGTTTATTCCAGAGGCGGTCGACGCAAGTGCCAACCTGCAGCCTCCTGATAACTGTGGCCGAGCCTCAGCAGCAGCGCCTCATCGAAGGGCCGCCCCACCACCTGAAAGCCCAGCGGCAGCCCCAAGTCCGTGAAGCCGCACGGCACGGAGAGCGCGGGCAGGCCCAGGCCGTTGAACGGCCGCGTCAAGCGTGAGAAGCGCCCTCCCCGCGCGTTGAACTCGTCGACCGGGGCGGCCTTGAGCGCGGCCAACACGGGCGGAGGCCCGGGGATCACGGGCGTGAGGAGCACGTCCACCTCCGCGAAGACTTCGCGCACGAACACCCGCGTCAGCTTGGCGCGCAGCCGCAGCGCCTGGAGATAGTCGTACGCGGAGATGCTGAAGCCCACCTGGAGGCGGGCCCGCGCCACGGGCTGGAGATCCTGCGGCCGCTCCCGGAACACCCGGGCATGGAGCGCCGAGGCTTCCGCGCGCGTGATGAGCATGGCCACGTCGATGATATCCCGAGGATCGGGGACGCCGATCTCGCTCACCCGCGCCCCCAGACGCTCGAGCTGCCGCGCGGCTTGTCTCACACCCGCCGCCGTCTGCTCCTCCACGCCCTCGAAGAAGTAGTTCATCGCCACGCCGATCCGCACTCCGGCAATGCCGCCCTCGATGACCGCCGCGTAGTCCGGCACCGCGCGGCGGCTCGCGGTCGCGTCGGCGGGATCGCGCCCCGCCATCACCTGCAGCATCAGCGCGGCATCCCGGGCGGTCCAGGCCAGCGGGCCCAGGTGGTCCATGGACCAGGAGAGCGGCATGGCGCCCGCGCGACTGACGCGACCGTACGTCGGCTTGAGGCCGACGACGCCGCAGCAACCGGCCGGGAGCCTGATGGAGCCGCCCGTGTCCGATCCGACCGCGCCCGCGAAAAACCCCGCGGCAACCCCGGCGGCCGAGCCGCTCGAAGAGCCTCCCGACGCGTGCCCCGCGCGCCACGGGTTGTCGACGTCGCCGTGGTGGCCGTTGTCGCCGAAGGCGCCCATCGCGAGCTCGGTCATGTTGAGCTTACCCAGGCCGATCGCGCCCGCGTCGAGGAGCCGCCGCGCCGCGGTGCACTCTTGCACGGACACGAAGTACTCCGGCATGCGCGTGCCGCAGGTGGTGGGCAGACCGTGGAGGTGGCAGAGGTCCTTGAAGCCCAGCGGCACGCCGTGGAGCGGCCCGCGCCAGCGCCCCGCCGCCGCGTCGGCCTCGAGGGAGCGCGCGGTTTCGAGCGCGCCCTCCTCGTCGAGGCGGATGAAGGCGTGGAGGCGGCTGTCCCACTTGCGAATGCGGCCGAGGCACCGCTCCACCGCCTCGACCGGAGACAGTCGCCGCCCCCTGATGGCCTCGGCGAGGCCGGCCAGGCTCTCGTCACTCATCCCGCGGCGTGTCCTCTTCGCCCTCGAGGACGGCAACGAACCGCGCCGGCTCCTCGCCCAGCGCGAGCTCGCCCGCCAGCCGCTCGATGATGCCCGCCATCTCCGCCAGCTCCACTCGCTGCTGCCCTGGCTGCGTCATGATCCCCTCCCTTTCGCGCCTTACCTTAGCAGATGTATGATGGGCGCGGTTTCGCGGCCAGGTCGCCCCGAAGGTCAACCACCAAGCGATGGAGGCAGTGCCCATGCTCATGCGGCGCGCGCTGATGACGGTCACGGCTCTTGTCATCGCCCTCACGCTGGCGACGGAGCCGGCCCAGGCCCAGAAGAAGATCCTGGTCGTGGCCCTCAACCAGGACCCCGACATCCTCGACCCCTCCCCGTCCCGCACCTACGTCGGGCGGATCATCTTCGCCCAGATGTGCGAGAAGCTCTACGAGATCGACGAGAACCTGCGCATTTCCCCCCAGCTCGCGGCCGCCATGCCGACCTTCGCCGACGGGGGCAAGACAGTCACGATCAAGCTGCGCCCCGGCGTGAAATTCAACGACGGCACGCCCATGAACGCGGAGTCGGTCCGGTACTCGCTCGACCGCCACCTCAACATGAATGGCTCGAACCGGCGGAGCGAGCTCGAGTCCGTCAACTCGATCGAGGTCGTGGATCCGCTCACGGTGCGGCTCAAGCTCAAGACGCCGTTCTCCCCGCTCGTGGCCATCCTGGCCGATCGCTCCGGGATGCCCGTCTCGCCGACCGCGGCGAACAAGCTCGGAGAGAAATTCGGCACGGCGCCCGTCTGCGTGGGCCCGTGGCAGTTCGTGGAGCGGGTGCCGCAGGACCGCATCGTGCTCGAGAAATCGCCGCACTACTTCGACAAGAGCGCCGCGAAGTTCGACCGCCTGATCTTCCGCATCATCCCCGACGACAACGTTCGGCTGGCGAACCTGCGCTCCGGCGACATCGATATCATGCATCAGGTCGGACCGACGGACGCCGCCAACATTCGCAAGGAGGGGAAGCTCGAGGTCTCGAGCGTCACGGGCATCGGGTATTCGGGGATCACGATCAACCTCCACAACAAGACCGGCAAGCCCCCCAAGCCGCCGGGAGATCTGGGCACGCCGCTGGCCAACGACCCGCGGGTGCGAGAGGCGCTGGATCTCAGCATCGACCGCGAGGCGCTCAACAAGGTGGTGTGGGACGGCCAAAACACCCCCGGCTGCACGCCCATTTCACCCGTGAGCCCGTTCCACGACAAGAGCCGCAAGTGCCCGGTCCGCGACGTGGCCAAGGCCAAGAAGCTCCTGGCCGACGCCGGTCTGGCAGGCGGCTACAGCTTCGAGATGGTCATCATCAACGATCCCCAGCAGCGACGGGTCGGCGAGGTCATCCAGGGCATGGTAAAGGAGGCGGGCTTCAACGTCAGCCTCAAGCCCTCCGAGTTCGCCTCGGCGCTCAACGACAATGACGCGGGCAAGGACCAGGCCTTCCTGATCGGCTGGAGCGGGCGGGTGGACCCGGACGCCAACATCTTCCAGTTCCACACCTGCGGCGCCACGCTGAACACCACGCAGTCCTGCGACGAGGGCGTGGACGTGATCCTGAACCGGGCGCGCGAAGTCGGTGACCTGTCCCAGCGCACCTCGCTGTACCGGCAGGCCGTCGAGAAGTTCGCCTTCGCCCGCCGCAACGTCATCTACATCTACCACGCGAACTATATCGTCGCGTACCCGAAGGCCCTCAAGGGTTACAAGGCCGTGCCCGACGGCCTCATCCGCATCAAGGGCGCGTCCTGGCAATAGGCGGAAATCGGGGAGGCCGGCGCAGCGCCACGTGGGCGCGGCGCCGGTCGCGTGACGCGCCGTGCTCGAATACCTGATCCAGCGCATCGCCATCTCGACGGTCACGCTCGTGATGATCAGCGTCATCGTCTTCACGGGCGTGCGGATGATCCCGGGCGATCCCGCCCGGGTGTTGGCGGGGACGGACGCCGACGAGGCCGGTCTCGCGGACATCCGCCAGAAGTACGGCCTCAACGACCCGATCCCGATCCAGTACTTCCGCTGGGTCGGGCTGGCGATCCGTGGCGACTTGGGTGAGTCCGTTCGCACCCGCGAGACCGTGACCAAGACGGTGGCGGGAAAGCTGCCCATCACCCTCGAGCTGGCGTGTCTCTCCATCCTGGTCGCCCTCACGATCGCCATTCCGGTCGGCGTGCTCTCCGCCGTCCGCCGCAACACGTTCTGGGACTATCTCGCCAACGGGCTCTCGCTCTGCGGCCTCTCGGTCCCGAGCTTCTGGCTCGGCATCATGCTCATCCTGTTCTTCTCGGTACGGCTCGGCTGGCTCCCGGCCTCGGGATTCGTCCCCTTCCTCCAGGATCCCGTCGCGAACCTCACGCGCATGTTGATGCCCACCTTCGTGCTGGGGACGACGCTGGCGGCGGTGCTCATGCGCCAGACACGCAACAGCATGATCGAGGTGATGAGCGCGGACTACATACGGACCGCCTACAGCAAGGGGCTGGCCGGGCGCGTGGTCATCTTCCGGCACGCGATCCGAAACAGTCTCATCCCGGTGGTCACGATCCTGGGACTCCAGATGGGCGCGCTCATGGGCGGGGCCGTTGTCACCGAGCAGATCTTTGTCGTGCCGGGCTTCGGGCGGCTGATCGTGGAGTCGGTCTTCACGCGGGACTACCCGCTGGTCCAGGGCCTCGTCCTGATCACCGCCGGCGCCTACGTCCTGATCAACCTGCTGGTGGACGTGTCGTATTCCCTCCTGAACCCGCGCATTCGCGTCAAAGGAGCGGCGAGTGGCCAGTGACGGCGGCGCGCTGGCGGCCGCGATTGCCGAGGCCGGCCCCCCCGCACAGGCGACGCGGCTCCAGCGGGCGTGGCGGCGTGCGGCGCGGCGTCCGCCGGCGCTGGCCGGCGCCGCGGTGGTGCTCCTCTATCTCCTGCTGGCCTTGGGAGCACCCTGGATCGCTCCGGACGACCCCCTGCGGACCGACTGGGGCCAGACCCGCAAGGCCCCGAGCGCCGCGCACCCGTTCGGGACCGATGACCTCGGGCGCGACGTGCTCTCGCGAGTGGTGTACGGGACCCGCATCTCCATGCAGGCCGGTGTCTTCGCCATCCTCCTCGCGATGGCCATCGGCGTGCCCGCCGGCCTCGTGGCCGGCTTCTACCGGGGCGCCTTCGACCAGCTCATCATGCGGCTGACGGATGCGTGGCTGTCGTTTCCCTTCCTGATCCTCGCCATCGGTCTCGTCACGATCCTGGGCCCGTCGCTGACCAACGCGACGGTGGCGATCGGCGTGGGCGCGACGCCGACCTATATCCGGCTCACGCGCGGCCTCGTGCTGTCCACGCGCGAGGAGGAATTCGTCCAGGGCGCCCGCGCCCTCGGCGCCGGCGACCTGCGCGTGATGGGCCGGCACATCCTGCCGAACATCACGAGCTCGCTGCTCGTCCAGGCGACGGTCTCGATCCCGGCAGCGATCATCGCGGAGGCGATCCTGTCGTTCCTGGGGCTGGGGGTGCAGCCACCCAGCCCAAGCTGGGGCACGATGCTCAATGCGGCCCAGCAGTTCCTGGAAACGGCGCCGTGGATGGCCTGGTGGCCGGGGCTCGCGATCTTCTCGCTGACCCTCGCGTTCAACCTGGCGGGAGACGGCCTGCGCGACTGGCTGGATCCTAAGGACTACTAGGCGAAGATCTCGTCCACGCTGATGCGGAGGTCTGGGAAGGCCGAGGGACTGACCGTCTCGCCACCGCGGAATCGCTGGACTGACACGTAGCTGGAAGCGGAGGGGCTCGTGTAGACCTCGACCGATCCTTCCTGGATACCCACGATCCAGTACTCCTGAATACCGGCACGAGCGTAGAGCGGAAGCTTGAGCTCACGGTCGCGCCTGATCGAAGAGTCCGAGACCTCGATGAGCAACAACACGTCACGGGGCTCCGCGTCCGCATCGCGGTAGGACACCGGGCGCAACCGTAGGAGCGCCAGGTCGGGCTCTGGCTGGGAAAGCGCTGACAGGCGGATCGGCCCTTGGCACCACACCACGGCACGCGAGCCAATGCCGGTCACGAGCGCACGATTCAAGGCTGCGACTGAGACCGCATGGGAGCGACCGATCGGCGTCATCTCGACGATCTCACCGTCGAGCAGCTCGACGCGGTCGTCCTCGTTCAGGATGCCGGTCTCGACCATCTTGAGATATTCGTCCACGGTGAACCGCCGCCGCACCACGTCCACGCTCATCACGTCCCTCCATGCGGGGAGGTTAGATGCTCCCCGGCCCTGCTGTCAGCGCCCAGAATAGGATACACCGACCGGGTGCCGGTTAGCCGCGCGCGGCGCGGATCATCTCGATGAGGACGGCGCGGCACTCCTCCGCGGTCACGATCTCACGCGGGAAAGAAATACGCGCGCCGTGGAGACGCTCGCCGCTCCGCACTTGCACGCGGAAGCCCAGGCGGTCCACCGAGAGCATGGTCGCCTCCTCGGCGACGTCATCGGCGTGGGCACGCGCCAGCGTGAGCAGAGCGACCGAGTGGTCTCGATTCATATGCTCCACGATGCCCTCGGCCGCATCCGCAAGCGGATCGGGCCGCGCGGAGGCATAAGCTTCCCCCGTCACCCAGTCCATCGCCGCGAAGCCGCCTACGAAGTAAACGTCCGTCACCTCGAGGCGCCAGAAGGCGAAGTCCTCGAACTCCACCCAGAAGGCGGCCTTGGGCTGCCGCGCGAGATAGGCCTCGCGCGCGTCGGGCCGCTCCTGATCCGGTACGCGCGCCGCCCGCCCCATCAGCGTGACGCGACCGCCGGCAAGCGGGTCCTCCGCCCAGTCGGGCTGCATCACGAGGAGACTCGCGCGAGGATCAGCCTCGAGGTTCTGCGTGTGCATGGCCATGCTGCTGATGAGGAGCAGCGGCGCGCCGCGCACGTCCGGCGCATACGGCATGACGGAGCCAAAGGGATGGCCCGTATGCCGGCGCGAGAGCGTCGACAGCATGCCGGAGCGCGCGAAATGGACGAGCGTCCGCGCGCGCTCGGCGTAGCTGGGCTCGGGCTGGGGCGGGGGCCCGACGTCCGGGCCGGGGCCGGCGTGGCGACTCATGCGGGCCGCCCTTCGGCGCCAGCGCCCTCAACGACGCCGTCGGCGAGGCGCCGCGCGTCCGTGACGACGACGATACGGAGCGGTGTCTCCCGATTCCGCACGGTCAGATCGTGGCGCGGCCACTCGGACGCCGGCAGGCCAGCGCGCGCCATGACCTGCTCGGACACGACGAGCTCGCATTGGTATTCCTTGGTGAGCGCCTCGAGCCGGCTGGCGACGTGCACGGTGTCGCCGACGGCCGTGAGATAGCGCGTCTCGCCATAGCCCATCTCGCCGACGACGGCGGGACCGGTGTGGATCCCGATGCCGAGACGGAGCGGCGCCTCGAGCTCGGCTCCGAAGGACCGGCTGAACTCCTCGACGCGCGCGATCATGGCGCCGGACGCCCGGAGTGCCTGGCGGCAGGCCGTCTCGGGCCCCGTCCCGACGCCGAAGAGCGCCATCACGCCGTCGCCCGTGTATTGGTTGGCGATACCGCCCTCGTCGGCGATGGCCCCGCCGACGGCCTCGAAATAGCGGTTGAGGAAGAACACCACGTCATAGGGCAGCCTGTGCTCGGCCAGCCGCGTGAAGCCGCGGAGGTCGGCGAAGACCACGGCGATCTCGCGCTCCTGCCCGTCGCCTCCCGGTGCCTGGCCGGTCTCGGCGTCCACGGTCGGCGGCAGGAGCGGCACGACCGAGAGGTCGCGGGTCGGCCGAAGCTGGCAGGCCAGACGCACGTTGGGCGCAGCTCCGACGCGCTGGAGGACGCGCAGCTCCTGCGCGCCGGGCGGCGGCAGTGACGCCGGATCCGCCGAGACGCGAATGCGGCAGGTCGAGCAGCGGCCACGGCCGCCGCACACGGAGGCGTGCGGGATTCCCGCCGAGCGGCTCGCCTCGAGCACCGTCCAGCCGGGCGGTACGACGGCGCTCCTGCCGTCGGGATACGAGAGCCTGATCGTCCTGCGTCGTCGCGAGAGGAACGCGCGTCCGGCTCGCGCCAGGACAGTCAGCACGAGAAGCCCCCACACGGTGGTCACGATCGTCCCGCGTACCCCCAGCAGCGTGGCCCTCTGGGCCGGGGAAGGATTGCGGGTCTCGACCTGGAGGCGCGGCACGAAGGCGGGATCGCGTGCCAGCGCCCTCACCTCCCTGCCGGCCTCGGCGAAACCCAGGAACGCGAGCACCGGCACGAGCACGAAGCCGCTCAGGAACAGTGGGAAGGCCCGCCGGTACCAGTGCCGGAGCCTAAGCCAGAAGTGGAGCCCCATGCACCCGTGTGCCCATGCGACAGCCAGCAGTGATACTTGGCGGAAGCCGGCCACCGGGTCGAGCACCCAGAGCCCGAACACCACGCGTGGATATATGTCCTGTACCCCGAACATCGAGTGTGCCAGGCGCGTGGCCGCGAAGTGATACGCGAGGAGCGGCGGCACGGACAATCCGAACAGAATCTGCGTCGCCTCCCACAGCGGCATGCGGAGGGTCCGCCGCTTGTAGAGAAGCCACAGCCCGAGCAGCCAGTGGGTGAGGAGCGCGCCATAAAGGGCGAAGGTCCCGACAGGATTGCGCCAGAGGGAGAGGAACCAGACGCGCCCCACCGCCATGGCGTCGAGCGAGACCAGGCCGAGCGCGTGGTTGGTGAAGTGCGTCAGGAGATACGTGAACAGGATCAGGCCGCACCAGAGGCGCAGCGGCCTGATCCACGCCGTCCCCGACCACCGCTCCGGCGCCATCGGAGGGGGCAGGCTCCTAGCGCGAGCTCTTGCCGGAGGCCTTGTCGAGGAACTCCAGCAGCACGCGCGTGAACTCCTCGGGCTGCTCGACGTTGGACAGGTGCGACGCCGACCGGAGAATGGCCAGCTGCGCACCCGCCAGCGCCGCGTGGATGTCACGCGCCATCGCGACCGGCGTGCCCGGATCCTCCTCGCCCACGATGACCAGCGCCGGACAGTGCAGCTCTTTGAGCCTGTCGGTCACGTTGATCTTGGGGATGGCGTGGCAGCAGCCAATATAGCCCGCCGGCGGCGTGCCGCGGATCATGCCGCCGATCCGCTCCACCACGTCGCGCCGGCGCGCGCGAAATGGCGCGGTGAACCAGCGCTCGAGCGTCCCCGCCACCATCAGCTCCATGCCCTTGGCGCCGACGGTCTTGATCCGGTCCTCCCAGACGGGTCCCGCCGCAGCGGGATACCGGCTGGTCGTGTCGCAGAGGACGAGGCTCTTGATCATGGCCGGGTGCTTGAGGGCAAAGGTCTGCCCGATCATGCCACCCATGGACAACCCGACGAAGTGCGTCTCCTTGATGCCGAGCCCGTCGAGAAGCCCTTTGAGATCGTCGGTCATCTGCTCGAGCGAGTAGGCGCCCTCGGGCGCGCTCGTCTCGCCATGGCCGCGCGTGTCGAACCGCAGCATCGTGTAGCGTCCCGCCAGCGCCTTGACCTGCTCGTCCCACATGTGGAGGTTGCAGGCGAGCGAGTGGCTCAGCGTCACCACGGGGCCGCTTCCCTGCTTGTCGTAGTTGATCTCGATGCCGTTGGCCTTGAGCTTCATGGGACTCTCCTATTCCCGCGTGGCGGTGCTGGGACAGATCTGGTTGTAGGCGCAGTAGCGGCAGGTCTGGTAGCCGGGCGTGGCGTCGAAGCGGCGCGCGCGGATGCCGGCCGCGGCGGCTTCGATCGCCTCGATCGCCTCGCTGAGGTCCTCCTCGGTCGGCGTGTGGCGGCCCGTGAGCCCCGACTCGAGGAAGCGCAGTTCCACGAGCGCCGGCAGATGGCCCGTCATCTCCTTCTGCGCGAGCGCGTACATCTTGAGCTGCAGGCTGTCCTTCGCGCGCTGGTCGGCCTTGTTCTGCTCCGTGACGTCGCTCGACTTGTAGTCGATGACGATCCTGCCCTCGGGCGTGTCGTCCACCCGGTCGAAGCGCCCCCGCACGCGCGTCGGACCCAGCGCGAAGCCGAACTCGCTCTCGACGTCCGTTGGCTTCTGGCCCGACGCCTCTTCCTCGTGGTAAAAGCGCGTCAGCGCCTCGATGCCCGCGCGCTTGCGCTGCTCCTCGTGCTCGCGCGTGAGGAACCCCTCGTTCCGCCACGCGTCGTCGAAGGCCTTCAAGAAGTCTTCCGGCGAGGTGAAATTCCCCACGGCCCGGCGCCGCAGGTAGAACTCGACCGCCTTGTGAATGGCGCTGCCGTACACCACGCTGTGGTGCTGTCGCAGCGGGATACGCTTGATGTGAATGTACTGGTACTTGAGCGGGCAGGTCTCGTAATCGTCCACCTGGTTGTGGCTGACCGTCAGCTCCTGCTCGGGCGGGATCGGCGCCGCGCTGGCGTTCTCCGGCCCCTGCGCCGGCGCGTTGCGCTGGAGCGCCTCGATCGCCTTGGCCTTGAAGGGGCGCGCCGCCTCCTTGGGCAGGTCGAGCGCCTCGACGACGAACTGGCTGGTCTTCCACTTCTTGCGCCCGCCCATGTCCTCGGCGCCGGTGAGGTAGAGGGCCTCCTTCGCCCGCGTCATGCCGACGTAGAAGAGCCGGCGCTCTTCCTGGAGGTGGAAGTCGCCGGTAGGCAGCGTGTCCTTGATCAGCCCGAGCGGCATCTCGAGCGCGTCGCCGCGCCGCCGCGTCGGGAACTTCTCCTGGACGCAGTTGACGAGAAAGACCACTGGCCACTCGAGGCCCTTGGCCTTGTGGACGGTCAGGACGGCTACGGCCGGCGTGTCCGTGTCGGCCTCGGCGACCGCCGGGTCGTCGCCCGCGTCCATCAAGGCGTCCAGGTGGTTGACGAACTCGCGCACGTTGTCGTACTGGAGCACGCGCGCGGCGTCACGCACGCGCGTGAAGAACTTGCTGACGTTCTGGACCTCCTGCTCCTGCTCGGCCGGCGCCTTGGTGTAGCGGGTCATCAGCCCTGAGTCCACCAGGAATTGGTAGAGCAGCTCGCCCGTGGGCGTTTCGCGCGAGAGCTCCATGTAGCGCTCGAGGTCGGCCACGAGCCGCCCGATGACCCCACGCCCTTCCTCGCTCACATCGAGGTCCGCTGGGACCTGCCGCAGGACATGGAAGAGCGTTCGGTGCTTGCGGTCGGCGTAGGTCGCGCACTCCGTCAGGTCCACGATCGGCACCTGGTAAATGTCCGACGAGGCGAGGTAGTGAAGGCTGACCGAGTCGTCGGTGTGAGCGACGCTGCGGAGGAACGCGATCAGGAGGCGGATCTCCGGCCGCCCGTACAGCCCCGCGTTGCCCGAGAACGTCCAGGGAATGCCGCGCAGGTTGAGCGCGCGCAGAAACGCATCGGCGTCCTGGTTCGCGCGGACGAGAATGGCGCAGTCGCGGTATGCCCTGCCCCGTGCGTGCTCATCGGCGATCATCTCCGCCACGCGGTCGGACTCGCTCGACACGGTGTCGAAGGCGAGGTGAACGGGTCCGCGCTTGCCGGCCGTGGATGCAAGGCTCGTGAGCTTCTTGCTGATGCCGTACTTGACTTCGAGCCGGTCGGGATCGTTGTACCGAATCAGCTTGTACGCCGCGTCCAGTACCGCCTGTGGGCAGCGATAGTTCTCTGAGAGCACCACGTCGCGAGCGTCGGGATACAGCTCCTTGAAGCCGATCACGTTCGAGATGGCCGCGCCGCGCCACTTATACACTGACTGATCATCGTCGGCTACGACGGTGAGATTGCGATGCTTCGCTGCGAGCAGCTTGACCACCTCGAATTGCGCGTAGTTGGTGTCCTGGAACTCGTCGACGAGGATGAAGCGGTAGCGCTCCTGGCAGCGCCTGAGGACATGCGGCCGGGTGCGGAAGAGACGGAGCACCTCGACGATCTGGTCGCCGAAGTCGATCTGGCCGAGGCGCGCCATGAGCGTCTGGTACTGCGCGAAGGTGCGCGCCAGCTCCACGTGCTCCTCGGCCTCCATCCGGGCGGCGTCGTCGCCGGCCGCGGCCAGCAGCCCTTCGGCGTGAGCCAGGTACTCGTCTGCTCCCACGTCTTCGTCCTTGAGCCGGCTGAACAGCGTGATCATGGCCTGCACATGCCGGGTGGGGTCGCCCAGCGGCCGGAAATGCTTGAGCGGAAACTCGAAGAGGTGATCGCGCAGGAAGATCACCTGCTCGGCCCGCAGGAGGAGGCGGAAATCCGGCGTGAGCCCGAGCTCGAGCGCGTTCTCCTTGATCAGGCGGTCGCCGAAGGCGTGGAAGGTCGAGATCTGCACGTCGGCGTAGCCGTAGGGCACGAGCTCGTCCACGCGCTCTTCCATCTCGCCGGCAGCCTTGTCGGTGAACGTCAGCGCGAGGATCTCCGACGGCCGGGCCTTCCGCGTGGCGATAAGGTGCGCGATGCGGCGGGTGATGACGGTGGTCTTGCCGGTTCCCGCCCCCGCGATGATCAGCAGCGGCCCGGCTTCGTGGGTGACGGCTTCGCTCTGGGCCTTCGTCAGACCCTTCAGGATCCTCTCGGCTTCGCGCGGAGCCTCCGCCATCGGCGGCCTAGCGGCGGATCTCTGCGTTCGTCGCGGCCATCAGCTCGTCCAGCTCGGGCGGGCGCACGAGCGCGATGTCGCCCCAGATCGTGCACTTGAGCGCGGCGAGCGCCGTCGCCGCGTCCACGGCCTCCTGGACGGAGCGCCCCTGCAGCACGCGCAGGACGAAGCCCGCGGCATAGGCGTCGCCCGCGCCCACGCGATCCACGGTGGTGACCGTGTAGAGCCGCGACGGTCGCCGGACCGCGCCCGCATCGAGCACGGCCGAGCCCGCCTCGCCGAGGGTCAGGGCGACGGTGGCAGCAGGTGCCGACCGCGCGAGCCCGCTCAGGATCTTTTCCGGCGCGCCCGAGAGCTCGAACACGGTCTCGGCGTCGTCGGAGCCGATGAAGAGATAGCGGACACCTGGCAGCACCTCCGTCAGGAAATCGCGCGCCTCCTTGGCCGACCAGAGGCGCGAGCGATAGTTGACGTCGAACGACACGGGCACGCCCGCCGCCTGCGCCTCGCGACAGGCCCGCCGAATCACGGCGCGGAGGTTGTCGCCCAGCGCGGGGGTGATGCCCGAGAGGTGCACGAGGCGCGCCCCCCGCACGATCGCCCAGTCCACCTCCTCCGGCACGAGCTGGCTCATCGCCGAGTCGCGCCGGTCGTAGAGCACGCGGACGGGCCGCGGCGGAACGCCGTACTCGAGGAAATAGAGGCCCATGCGGCTCCCGGGCCGCCTGAGGATCCCCGCGCAATCCACGCCGTGGCCGGAGAGCTCGCGTATCGTGCGGTCGCCCCACGCGTGTTCGGCGGGCAGCGCCGAAATGAACGCCGTGCGGAGACCCAAGCGCGAGACGGCTGCCAACACGTTGGCCTCCGAGCCGCCGATCTGGACATCGAGCGCCACGGCCTGGTCGAGGCGCTGGGGCGGCGGGGCGGCCAGCCGGAGCATGACCTCGCCCAGCCCGACCAGGTCGTGGCCCATCGTGAGAGGCGTCAGCCGGCCGCCGAGAGGCGCGCCTTGAAGGTGGTGCCGAGGATCAGCTTGGTCTGCACGCTCTCGAGATGGCGGTCGGGACTGAACGTGACCCGCGCGGGCTGATTGCTGCGTGCCCAGGAGGAGAAGCTGGTGATGTCGATCAGCGAGTTGAGGCGGCCTGTGCCATCGCCCGGCGTCACCTGGAAGCGAAGTGGGACCAGCTCGGCCCGGTACCCGCTGGCGGAGACATCGTCGGGAGCTTCGTTCTCGGGGCGGGAGCGACGAATGATGAAGGTGCGATACGTGCCATCCGGCTCCTGCTCCAGCACATTGGCCGCGAAGTTAAGCTCGGCCGAGAGGAGATCGTCCACGCGACGGTCGCTGGGCAGCTTGAGCGTATCGTCCACCTGCCGGCGGCGGCCAAGCAAGAACGTGTGCATGACGGAGCGGTATTCGACGGTGCCACGGTCGTGATCGTAGAGAAGGTCGAGACGGCTCTCCCGCCCGCCGATGGTGCTATAGCTGTGTGTCTCGACCGGCATGAACCGTCCCTTTCGGATCATGCCGCGCGCCTCGGCATGCAGCGAGATGCTGTCCCCGTCGCCGTTCATGGTCACTCGATAGCGGCCGGCGGCGCGGTCAACCTCTTTTACGACCGTGCCCTTGAGGGCGAAAGTGATCAGGTTGAACAGGACACCCACCTCGACCGAGTAATCGAAGATCTGCCGGGCCGGTGCCTCGGCAAAAGCTGCCCGAGGGCTCGTCAGCAGCGCGAGCGGGGCCGCCAGGAAGGCTCGGCGCGAGAAAGTAAAACCCATTTCACGCCCAATTGTACCCCAAAGATCGCAGTCAGCAAATCCATAGGCGCGACGCGTATTTATGATACGCTAGCTGCCTCTCGCCCTACCCCAGCAATCCCTAAAGCATGGAGCTTTCGGGGAGGGAACGATGCGAAGGTCCCGTCGCGTAGTCATCACCGGTCTTGGTGTCGTCGCTCCCAACGGCATCGGCAAGGACGCGTTTTGGGATGCCCTCGTGGCAGGCAAGTCCGGGATTGACTACATCAGCGCGTTTGACCCGAGTCCTTATCCCTGTCACGTGGCTGGCGAGGTCAAGGGTTTCAGGCCGACGGATTTCATGAGTGCGCGGCCCGCTAAACACGCTGGTCGATTCACTCACCTGGCCGTGGCTGGTGCGAGGCTTGCACTCGAGGATTCGAAACTTCGAGTGGCGGACGAGATTCCGGATCGTGTGCTCACATGTCTCGGGAACGCAATGAACGGATCAGGTGACGTATACGAGACAGCCAGACTCGGCTTCGAAAGGAACGGCATGTCTGGCATTCCGCAATTGAGCGGGGTTGAGTTCGCATCTCACGCGGCGCTTGGCCACGTGTTGAAGGAGCTGGGCCTCCGGGGACAAGGCTTGACCATAGCGTCCGCATGCTCGACGGGGCTAGATGTAATGCAGTGGGCCGCCGCTCAGATCCGGGACAATAGAGCTGACGTGGTAATCGCCGGAAGTACAGAAGCTCCCATTTCTGAATTCTGCTTTGCTACTCTCTGCGCTTTCGGATCGATCTCAACATTTAACGATCCGCCGTTACTAGCTTCTCGACCCTTCGATCGAAGACGCGAAGGTCTCGTCCTTGGGGAAGGTGCTGCCATCTGCGTACTAGAAGAACTGGACCATGCTCTAGACCGTCATGCCGAAATCTATGCGGAGGTTGCCGGCTTTGGAAGTGGGAGCGAAGGTCAAAAAGCAAACAGGATGGCAGTGAGATGCGATGCACTATCTCATGCGATCACAGAAGCCCTCGCGACTGCTGGTGTCACTGCTAGCGAAGTTGACTACATCAATGCCCATGGAAACGCAATGCAAGACTACGATCTCATTGATACTCAGGCTTTTCGGGCGATACTCGGCACTCGGGCATATGGAGTTCCCGTAAGCTCGATCAAGTCCATGATCGGGCACGCCATGGGGGCAGCTGGCGCTCTTCAGGTTGTTGCGACTTGCTTGAGCATTACCCGTTCGATGATTCCGCCGACAATAAACTACGAGTTCAAAGATCCGGAGTGCGATCTCGACTACGTGCCAAATGAAGCACGAATATCGCGAGTCCGTACGGCTCTGGTCAACGCTCATGCGATCGGCGGTACCTACTCTGCATTGGTTCTAAGATCTCTGACTTACCCTTGAATAGCCAACTTACATTTATCGCAGCTGTAACGGTCGCCAATCTCGGCCTTGGGGTCACAGTTCTATCACGAGAACCCCGACAAGCTATTCATCGCTACTTCGCTCTCTTCTCTTGTTCCGTAGCAGTTTGGACCTTGAGCAACGGGTTTGCTCTCATGTATCCCGATCCCCCGTGGCGCGACATCTGGCCACGTCTAGCATTCGCGTCCGCAGCAATCATTCCGGTCGCTTTTCTCCTACTAGCGAGTGTTTTTCCAACTTCGAGTCCACCTACCCCTAGGACACCGTTGCTTGCTTGTCTTGTGGCTAGCGTTGGAGCATTCTTCGCCTCGTTCACTAATCTGATCGTTCGTGGAGCCACAATCACCGATGGAACATTGCGGCTCATATACGGGCCACTGCATTTGCCATTTGCTATTTACTTCATCTCATGCCTTAGTTTCAGTCTCGCCCTCCTGATTCGCAAACATCGTGTGCTTACCGGCTCTCAGAAGCTCCAAGTACGATATCTCCTTTTGGGTGTCTCAATCGCGGCAGCCGGAGCCACCGTGAGCAATTTGTTCATCCCGCTCCTCTTTCACACTTCAGAGTTCAGCGGGTATGGTCCCCTATTCAGTATTTTCATGATAGGAATGATCGCTCACGCGATCATCCGGTATCGGCTGC
>WNFU01004701.1_pt1 | contig 23109 bp, 21 predicted proteins | sample 5400121 | NCBI WGS metagenome assembly WNFU01 (sample SAMN13153360, study PRJNA577476) | soil metagenome | isolation source: 100 cm soil or saprolite under grassland replicate 1 | place: USA:California | collected 2016-06-15
AATGCGGTCGAGTCTGGGCGCGACTTCCAGTTCCGGCGTGAACCAGCGGACCCCGAACTTCTCCTCCAGCAGCGCATAAACGCCGTAAAGCGTCCCGCGCGGTTTGCCGCCGCGGATGATGAGCCGGTCGCCTTCCGTGCGCAGCACGAAGCCCTCGGCCCCAAGCCGGTTGATGTCCTGATCAACCTTCAGCTTCCGCGAATGCGCGTTGTCACCGAGCAGAATTTCACGCGCCTTGACCGGTTCGGCGTCGGTCACAATCGGCAGCTTTGCGCCGCTCATCTTTTCGAGGTAGCGCTGTAATTGCTCGGCCGCGTAGCGTTCGGAAGGAATGGCGTCCGCGGCGATGACGATGCGGTAACGGCTCCTGCCTTTCTCGGCGATCGTTGGGGCGGCCCAGGCCGACGCGTTCAAAACAACGGCCAGGCCCAACACCGCGAGCCATGGTTTCCTCCGCAGTAATTTGCCGTGCGTAATCATCGGATCGCTGGAGCGGATTCACGGTTCCGTACGCCGCCCGCGTTTTAAAAGTCCGGCATGCTTGCGGGTCAACTCGAGGCATCGCCGGTCGCACTCCCTCGATTGGCAAACGTCTGTGCCTTCATGAAATTCGTTCACCATTCCTTGAGCGCAACGGTTTCTTTCATCCTTGGGCATCGTCTCGCCTTCGGGAAGCGGGGCCAGCAGCACGACCAGGCGAAGGTCCGTCACGCTTTCCAGGTGAACCGCCAGTTTGCGGACGCCGTCGTTGTTAGCCTGCTTGTTCGGGTGCGGCGAGGTTGGCAACGGCTTCGCCTCCATCACCGTGAAAGTCGCCTTCGCCGGCGCCAAAAGGCGCGCCTGCAAATGTACGTTGCCTTGCGATAATGTCGCCCGCGTGCCGTCCTGGCCGATCTGGATGTCGGCGGAGGTGTGCATGAACCACCAGACGTCACTCGGTTTTCCGGTCTGGATTTCATCCTGCACGAGCGTCTGCCGCCGGTTGAGCAGCGCGATGCCGCGCTGGACCCGGCTCGCGTCCCGCGCGTAGGCCGGCGTCAAATCGGCGATGGCAAACGCCCGGTCCGGTTTTGATTCAAAGCGCTCGATGCGCGCCCATGCTTTCGGGTCCTGGTCGGGGCCGTTCCCGGGATTGATGAGCAGCGTGTTGTGCCCCTCCGCCCGGAGACGGTAAAGGTTCCAGCGCTGGCCGCCGAAATAACCCGGCAGATTGTAATCGTCCGCGCCGAGGTCCGACGCCCAGCGTTTGCCGAGCGCGTCGAGCACAAAACTGCCGAGATCGAGATGGCTGTGGTTGGCCTTGTTGTCTCCGGCCTTCAACCCCGCGAAAACCGCGTCGCGATCGTTCCATGCGCCCCGGAACGTCGCCACTTCCGCTCCGCGAAAATATTTGTCCGGCGGCAATTCCGGCCCGGCAACGCCGTCCGTCGAATCAAACCACAGCAAATCGAGCGGGTGCGGTCCGGCCGCCTGGGCCTCGTAGCGCGCGTACTCCGGCCGGCGAAATGCGCGGGCCAGCCAGAACATTTGCGGCGCGCGGATCGCACCGTCGCCGCCGTCCGCGTAATTCAGCGTGCGCCCCAGCGGTCCGGTGAGATAAATCGGAAACAGCCCGGTGTCGGCGAAACCGGTCATTTGCGAAAGTCCAAAGTCCGTTCCGAGCGCCGATTCGAGCGCGGCGAGAAACACCACGTTGTAATCGGTCGCATAGTTCCAGTAGCCCGGCCCTTCCTTCCACGCGCCGTCCGGCGCGAATTCGGACATCGGCAGTTGGAGCGATTCCAGCGCGTCGTGCAGGATTTCTCCTGTCAATTCCGGCGCTTCGTCGGCGATCGCGAGCGCGCCCATGCCGATGCCGCCGTTGCAGACCTGGTTCCAGTTGTGCCGCATCTTCGGGAACGCGGGATAGGTTGCGGTGCCGCGATAGCAACCCAGCGCCGGCTCCAGTCCCTTTTTGAGCATGGCGTCGCGCAGCGTCGCGCGCTGATCGTCGGTCCACTCGGCATAGAGCCAATCGTAGCCGATGGCAAAGGCATGGGTCATCTCCGCGGTATCGAGGAAATGGCGCGGGTTCCAATCCTTGAAGGTCGCCGCCGCCTGCAACTCCTGCCAGGCGCGCTCGGCATAGCGCCGGTCGCCGTCCAACCGGTTCAGCAGCGCAAGCGTATAGACGCGGTCCAATACACGGCGGCTGGTGGCCAGCAGACGCAGCCCGTCCGGAATCTCGTAACGCGAGGGTGATTCGGTCAAAATCCGCTCCGCCTTGTCCCGCAGCTTTTGATGCCACTCTTTGAGTTTCGCGTCCGCGCCCGCGCGTTCCCGGAGCCGCGCCCAATCGCCGGCCCGGGCGAGCAATCGCGGATGTTCCTTGCGCAATTTGGCGAGTATCGCGGCCGGCGGCGGCACGATCGGCTTTTCAACTTCCACACCGCGCGTCGGCAGCAAAGGCAGCATCATGAGGGAGAGGCAAAAGAGTGATCGGGCTTTCGTAATGCCAGGCGCAATAGTTTTCGCCGCTCGCGAAAAATTTTTGGCGGGGGACGCCGCGATTCGGCGTCCGGTTGGCGCACGCCGCCGACCCGGCCTTTTGGGTGTGGCTCCGCCGCGCCAGGACCATAACAGCAAGCGGTTTGTTTTGCGCGAAGCGGGCACCAAATCCTATAGACCCGCGAATCCCCGGCTGCATTCATTTTCAACGAAGAATCGTAGCCGGTCGTTGAGAAGGAGTGAAACGCTGGGGTTAATGATTGGCAAAGAGCTCCCATTGTCCGACACGCCGGACGAATCGCAGCGAATGGTCGGGCCGGAGGCTTTGGAAGTGGTCGAAGGTTCCCGCGAAACCGACCACCAGGACCCGCTGCTCACCCGCCAGCAAACGGCCCAACGCGGCCTCATCGGGCAGGAGCAAATCGCCGAACCGTTCGCGGTTTCCCGGTAACTCGAAGGGCACCTGGCTCAGCGGCATGCCGCCGAGTTGCGGCCGATGGGTCGCGGAGATGGCGGGTTGAGCGTAAAACGGCAGGCCTTGCGGCAATCGGCCCCAGCAGACCAGTTGGTCTCCGGACACGAAATTTTCGCGCAACGCCAGGCCCAACGGTTTGAGCGTCTGGTTGGCCTTGAAGCTCGTTTCAAACAGGCGCATTTCCGCTGCGGTCACCAGGAGTGCCACCAGCCCGAGTCCGGTGGCGACACCGGCGTATCGGGTCCGCTCAAAATGCCTCGCCCGACACAAGCCCGTCAGGACGGCGGCTCCGGCCGCGGCGATCGCCACCTGCAATTTCATCCAGGCCGGCAGGTCCACATGAAAAACGAAAATCAGAATCAGGGGCGCGGCAGCGAGCAACAACAACGGACTGATCAGACCAAGCCGCCAGGCCCAATCCGGTGCGCGAACGTTACCGCCCGCGGGCTCGATGTTGAAATACCTGACCGCGATCAGCACCGCCAACGCCGGAAATATTGGCAAAATATACGCCGGCAGCTTTGACCGGGTCAGCGAGAACAGCACGAACGGGAAGAGCGTCCAGACACTCAGCAGCACCCATGCTTCCCTCTGTTGGTCGTTCAACCCCCGCCAGTGCGCCCGACGCCACAACCAACCGAGCAGCCACGTCCAGGGCAGAAACCCGACGGCCACAATGGCAAAAAAGTAAAAGGGGGAACCGCGGCGATTCTTGATCGTCGTGCCCAGCGCATGCCCCACCACCTGGCCAAAAACCATGAAGTCAAACGAATGGGGCACGCGGTGAAAAACCACACAAAACCACGGCAGGATGAGAATCACCAGGAGCGCCAGACCCGCCAGCAACCCGCCCAACAGAGTTTTCATCCGCTGACCGTCGCCCCGGCGGTAAACCAACAGCGCCCCCACGCAGGCCAGCGGAACGAGGAACGCAATCGGGCCTTTGGTTAAAAAGCCGAGTGCCACCGCGGTCCACCCTGCCAGATGCCACGCGAAAAAACGTTTTCGGCTGCTGCGGCGCGACGCCGATGCCGCTTCCGCGTCGTCCAGGCAGCGCCCGCTTTGCCAAAAGAGGTAAACGGCCCAGGCGATGAATTGAGTGAGGAAAATGTCCGTGGTCAACATGCGGGCCATGACAAAATAGAGCAGGGAACTTTGCAGGATGAGCGCGCTCCAGATTCCGGCGCGACGCCCGCCCAGCGCGTTGCCAAAAAGGTAGCTGGCCCAGACTCCGCTGATGCCGGCCAGCGCCAGCGGCAGGCGCACGGCCCATTCGTTCTGACCGAAGACCGACAAAGAGAGCGCAACGAACCAGTAGGTCAGGGGCGGCTTGTCCAGGTGCGGCACGTACCAGAAATGGGGCACGAGGAAAAAGGTAAACAGCGTCAGCAGGAGCAGCCACCACGGTTGGCGGGGCGAGTCCACCTCCCCTTTCATGGGCGGGTTTTGGCGCTCGCTCACCGAAGCTGCAAGCCGGGATTGGACGCCCGCAACGGCTGCGTCACGCATTCAATCTTTTTCACTCTTTTGGCGCCGTAGCCGGCGGTTTCGGCTGCCTGTCGCCGCCGGATGAATTGGTCCGCGCCCAGATTCCCGCGCGTTTCGTCCTCGCTTCGTCTTCCAATTTGCGAAGCTTCTCCACGTGAGAACTGGCTTTCTTGCCGCCGGGCAGCGTGACGGAGACGCCCTTGGTCCGCGCCAATCCTTTGCTCAACAGAATCTCCCCAAGGTCTTTGCCGTTGACCTCGACGATTCCGTAATATCGGCGTTCCCTGCCGCGTCCGGCGGCGCTGGCCCAGCGGGTCCAAACCACGAACGGTTCACCCAGGACGTCCCGCACCATCTGGCGCGCCTCGGCTCCCGCCTTCATGGTCTCGTCAAGAGTCGCTCCGAAATATTCGCTTTGCTCCCGGGTGCGCTCCGGATAGCGCAGGTTGCTCTCCGGCGCGTCAACGAAGTAAAGGCGAACGATGAAATCGTTCGTGCCGCTTTTCACCTGAAAACTGTCTCCGTCATTGTATTGGTAGGCCACGTATCGGCAATCTGTCAGTTTGAACCACTCCCTCTTTTCAGCCGCCAGACCGGCCGGGACGAAAAGCAACGCCAACAGTATCGTGAAGCTCCCGGGCGCGATGTTGGTGGCGGCCATGTTCGCTGCGGTTGAATTGTCCCGGATGACCTGATCCTGGACCGGCAAGACGTGCGCACTTTGGCAGACCGCGGAAGAAACCGCAAGCTCAGGATTGTTCAATCGCCCATCGTGCCCAGTCGGCGAGTTGCCGGCGATCTTCGATGACATCCGCCGGCACCTCATAGTAGCTGTTGAGCGTCTGCTTTTCGTTGGGTCGGAAGGGTTGCGCTCCGCGCCGCACGAACTTGCCGCGCGTCGCTGGATTCGTTCTGAAGTACAGCCGCCCCTGATAAACGATGCCGAAGAACACGTCGCCGGCGTACAGTCCATGCCCGCCAAACATGGCGCGCGATTCCACGTCGGCCAATGCCTGCAATTGGTCCAGCACAAAATCCCTGAAAGAATCGGCTTTCACGCGTGGAATCGGCGAACGCGTTCAGGTTTCGGGGCGAAACGGACCTCGGTTGGCGGGGCGGCGGCGTGTATCATTATGAGGGCCACACTGCACCGACGAATTTCGTTTCGACCTGCCAATCCAAATACGACCACGGCACGTTCCGGATGACAAGGACGCAGGATGCCGGCAATTGAGCGACTCATTCCGGCAACGGTTTGCCTCTTGTCTCCGGCGCGAACCAGATCAGGACCAGGCCGAAGAGATAAATCAAAGTGATGACGGCGCCGGCCCGGGCGTAACTGCCGCCGTAATACGACACCAGTTGGCCCTGGGTCAGCGCGCCGACCGCCGCCAGGATGCGGCCGGAGTTGTAACTCACGCCTTGCCCGGTGGCGCGGACCCGCGTCGGGAACAGTTCCGGCAGATAGAGCGGAAACCAACCGTAGAACGCCGCAGTAAGAGAAAGAGAACACCATATTGATCCACCGCCCGGAACAGGAAACCGCAAAGAAAGAGCGACAACAGGCAAAGGCTGAAAAATGCCGGCCGCCGGCCGATTCCGCCGCCGAATATCCCGCCCAACAGACAGCCGGTCACTGCGCCAAGACCGGAGAGAATCTGCGTGTTGGCCTTGGCCTGTGGCATCGTTCCGCCGGTCAACTGGTCCGCCCACAACGGCAGCCACTGCACCGACCCCCACGTGCCAATCAGCGCGATGGAGGCAAACGCGATGGCCAGCAGCGTGCTTTTTCGCAGGCCCGCGCGGAAGATTTCCTTCACCGGCTGGGCGGCTCCCTTCCTCGTCGATTCCTTCCATCGTTCCGACTCCGGCACGACCAGTAGAATGAAAAACGTCAACAATGCCGGCGCCGCGCCCGCGAGCATGACCCAGCGCCAGGAGTTCTGCGTCACTTTGAAATAAACTCCCAACACCGCGATCAATACAAATCCGACGTTCGCAGCCGCGCCAATCACCCCGGCAAGCAAAGGTCGTTTCCCGGGCGGCCATGATTCCATCACCAGCGCCACGCCCAGCGACCATTCTCCGCCCATCCCGAACGCCGCCACGAACCGCAATGCTCCCAGGTGCCACGGTTCCCGGGAGAAGTAACACAACCCCGTGAAAATCGAGTAGGTCAAAATGCTCAGCGCCATCGAGCGCACCCGTCCGAGGCGGTCCCCGAGCCAACCAAACGTCAAACCCCCGCAGGCCGCCCCGACGAGAAAAAGCGCGGTGATGCGGCCCATCCAGAGGCCGACGAATGGATCGCCGCCCCCCGCGGCCGGCATCATGTCCTGCAAGGCCGGACGCGCCACCAGCGGGAAAATCCCCATCTCCAAGCCGTCGAACATCCAGCCGAGAAAAGCGGCGACGAGCACGAGCCATTGGCCACCGACAACGCTCTTTGCGTCAGCCATGACGGAGTTCGTTGCGCCGGTTGCTTTCAGGATGAACCTCCAGGGAATTAATGACGAACGACGAATGACGAATGACAAAAGAAATCCCAAATCCGAAAACCGAAATCTGAAAACACATTGGCGGCCGCGAACGGGTTCGGCTTTTTAGTCATTCGTCATTCGGGTCCCGGAATTCCTCTTCGCCCGGCCGACCGGCAAAGCTATCTGCGGGTTTGTCCGGCCAATTCCCGTCCATGCGCCTGCGCATGCTGCCAATGTTCGTCGGCCGCCGTTTGTTTGTTGACGAACGGTTTGCCGCCCATCTCGAGGTAAACTTTTTCCACCTGCCCGGCGAGACCATTGCCCACATAACGCGCAATGCGCTCGTCTTTCTGCAGCGACGCCTTGATTGTCTCCACTGCCCCCTTCACGGCTTCGGGCCTCTTGTGCGCGAACTTTTTGACCTCCTTGCGCAACGCCTCGAAGTATGCCAGTTGGTCGTCCAGAACCTGGCCCGTTCCTCTCGGGCCGTGTCCCGGACAAATGACCTGGGCGCCCAGTTTCTCAGCCGCTTCCAATGTTTTGAGCCATTCACCGGTGTCGCCGTCCCCAACGTAGTTGTACGCCCCGTTCACGCACGCGTCGCCGGTGAACAGGATTTTCTCCTTCGGTAGCCAGGCAAAACCGTCGCCGTGCGTGTGCGCGACGCCGAAGTAGCGCAGTTCAACGCGGTGCCTGCCGTCGTCGAAAATCATTTCGTGCGGAAAGAGGAGCGTGGGCGGCTTGAGTTTCGTGGCGGCGACGTCCGGGCGGTTTTTGGCCGCGTCCTCCCAGCGGCCCGGCTTTCCTTCATAGTAACCGCTCTCGTATTTTTTCATCTCCGCGATCACGCCGGTGTGCGCGACCGGAACGGCGCCCTGGTCCACCCAGATCTGGTTGCCATACGCGTGGTCGCCGTGGTGATGCGTATCGAAGGCGAAGCGGATCGGCTTGTCGGTGATCGCTTTGATTTTGGGAATGATTTCGTTGGCGCCCGACGGGAAATTGGCGTCGATCACCAGCACGTAGTCCTCGAAGATGATCCAGCCGTTGTTGCAATGGCCGTGGCCTTTGATGTCGCCTTCATGGAAATAAACGTCCGGCGCGATTTGCTCGGCTTTGTTCACTTCGCCGATGGAAAAAGTTGGGGCCGCGAAAAACGCGGCGGCAAAAAGCAGGAGGCGGATTGTTCCGGGAAAGTTCATGGCCCGATTGTTCGAGAAAAAGAAATTTAGTCAATCGCAATGGCGACGCGGCCCGATGCCCTGGGCGGGCGGGCAATGCGTGCCCCCCAAAATTGATGTGAAGTGAAGTCCGTCAATTTCGCGAAGATTCCCGGAACGCGGAATTGATTCCGCTTCACCGCCCGCCTGGCCGACGCGGCAGTACGTTTGCCCGGACCGAACCCGTCCGGAAGTGAAGGAAATGAGCGCGGCGAAGAGGGCCCAGGGCGCGTTCAAGAACGGTAGCCGCCGACGTTAGGAGGCGGATTTTGGCGCGAAAAACACTTCCGCCTCGCAACCTCGGCTACGGCTCTTGCGACGATTCTTGAATGCGCCCTGGAAGCTGGCCCAATGAACGCCGAATCCCACTTGCCCGCGCCGGCCCCATGCGATAGTTTGCCGCCAGTATGGAAAACGATGTGTCGCCCCCGCCAGTTCAAAGCCCGCCCCCGCCGCCTGTGATTCCGGCGAATCCGCCCCCGCTGATCACGCCGCCTCCACCGCCTCGGCCTCCGCGAAGAGGAAGCGGATGGATGAAAGCCGCGATCGTGCTGGCGGTGTTGCTGGCCGCCAGCATGTTGAGCAATCTGCGACACCTGGCGCACGGTCTCACGTCCCGGGCCAAGGCCGGCCGGCAGGCGCACCAGCGTCTGGAAGAGGTGTTTTACGAGAACAACCATTCGAAAAACAAAATCGCGTTGCTCGACGTGGACGGCATCATCAGCAGTGAACCGTGGGACCGCAGCGGCAATAACCTGGTGGACCTGGTTTCGGACCAGTTGCGCCTCGCCGGGCAGGATGACTCGGTGAAAGCCGTCGTTTTGCGGGTCGATTCGCCGGGCGGCGAGGTGCTCGCCTCGGATGACATTTACCGCGCCATTGCCGATTTTCAGAGGGATTACAAAAAGCCGGTCGTGGCCTCGATGGGCGGCCTGGCGGCATCGGGCGGTTACTACGTTTCCGCGCCGTGCCGATGGATTGTCGCCAATGAACTGACCATCACCGGCAGCATCGGGGTCATCATGCACAGTTACAACTATCGCGGGTTGCTGAACAAGGTCGGCGTCCGGCCCGAGGTCTTCAAGAGCGGCAAGTTCAAGGACATGCTGAGCGGCGAGAAGAATGAGGACGAGGTGCTGCCCGAGGAAAAACAGATGGTGCAGACCCTGATTGACGAAACGTTTGAGCGTTTCAAGAAAGTGGTCGCCAAGGGTCGGGAAAACTCCAAGGAACGAAACGGCGATCAGGGCCGCAAGCTGGCCGATAACTGGCAGGACTTCGCTGACGGTCGCGTGTTGTCGGGCAAACAGGCGTACGACCTGGGGTTCGTGGACGAACTGGGAAACTTCGACACCGCCGTGGAAAAAGCCAGGGAACTGGCCGGGATCGAAGAGGCCAACCTCGTGCAATACCTGCGGCCGTTCGACTTCGGCAATCTCTTCCGGCTTTTTGGCCAAACGGAAAGTCGCGCGCTGAAGATTGACCTGGGCGTGCAGTTGCCGAAGCTGCAAGTGGGCCGGCTCTATTTTCTTTCACCGACGGTATTGCATTAGATAGTGGAGCGCGCGGATCCCGGGGGACCGGCGTTTCAAAGGTCGGCCGCGGGACGCGCCTGGCAGTATCCTGATTTGATCCGGGTGGATACGCCGCGTCGGGAGCACGGCGCGTGCGGCAGCGCCGCCACTCGATCCGGACGCTGTCCGCGCTTTCTTCTCCTTGCCAGTTTCACCGGCGCTCACTAGAGTTTGCCCGTTTCGTTTCAGCGATCGCCGACCTTGCGGCCCGTGTGCCGCCGCGAAGTTCAGGTTTGCCGGGGCAGAGTCGTCCATGAAGCGCGAGAATTTATTGATGGTGGCCGACAGCGAGCACGACGCCAACATGCTCTACGCCGTTCGGATGTTTGTCCCCGACCCGTTCATTTATCTTCGACTCAACGGCAAATGCCATATCGTGATGAACGATCTGGAGATTGACCGCGCCCGCAACCAGGCGCGGCACTGCCGGGTCCTCTCCTGGAGTCAATATTGCAAAAAGCTCAAGCAGCAGGGCGTGAAGTCCCAGACCTTTGCCACGGTCATTCGCCAGATTCTTCAGGAGAAGCGGCTCAAGAAGGTGTTCGTGCCCGGCAGCTTTCCCCACGGCCTGGCCCGCGATCTCCGTCGGCTGAAGATCAAAGTGAAAGTGAAAGAGGGGCAATTCTTCCCCGAACGCGAGTTCAAGACCGCCGATGAGGTCAAAAAAATCAGCGCAGCGCTGATGATGGCCGAAGTCGGGCTGGCCGAAGGCATCCAGGTGCTCAAAAATGCGCGGATCGGCAAAAACCGGCGGCTCATGTATCACAACGTGCCGCTCACCTCGGAAAAACTCCGGGCGATCATCGACATCGCCATCATTCAAGCGGGCGGCCTGGCCAGTCACACCATCGTGGCGGGGGGGCGACAGGGTTGCGATCCGCACGAACAGGGTCACGGAACCCTGCGCGCCCACGAACCGATCATCATCGATATTTTCCCGCGCTCGCAAAAGACCGGCTACTTTGGCGACATCACCCGTACCGTGGTGAAAGGCCGCGCCAGTGAGGCGGTGCGCAAACTGTATCACACGGTGGCCTGCGCGCAGGAGATTGCTTTCGAGCGGATGGAGTCGGGCGTCCCCGGCGCGGAGGTGCACAAAGCGGTGAAGGAATTTTTCGACGGGCAGGGTTACCGGACCGGCCGGCGGGACGGCCGCATGCAGGGTTTCTTTCACGGCACCGGCCATGGACTGGGTCTCGAAGTCCACGAGACGCCGCGGGTCAGCGCCAATTCCAACGACTATCTGCGCGCCGGCCACGTCGTGACCGTCGAACCCGGCCTCTACTATCCCGAAATGGGCGGAGTCCGGCTGGAGGACGTCGCTTACATCATCGGCAACAGCCCGCGCAATTTGACCCGGTTCGAGAAGGTGCTGGAGATGTGACGAGCGGGCGCTCTTTTTCGCAGGACCGTGCAGCGTTGTCACACCGGCGCTCGGATGTGGCGCGCACTCTTTCCGCAAGTTCAACAGGCGCAACGCCACACCTGGCGGTATGAACCCTGCTGGACATGCGGATGACGCCGGTTAAATTGATTGGTCGGCTCACTTTGAGCGGCCATTTGACAAAACGGCCGGTTCGCGTAAGCAAGTGGAACACGATTATGTTTGGATTGATGATTTTCGACCAATGGTGGTGGCTGATGGTTCCAGGCTTCCTGCTCGGACTCTACGCACAATTCAAAGTGCAATCCGCCTACAGTCGGTACCTCGAGGTGCCGGCAGGCAGCGGCCTGACGGGCGCGGAAGCCGCCCGGCAAATCCTTGATGACGCCGGTTTGAATTCTGTGCCGGTGGAGGAAGTGCCCGGGCATTTGACCGACCACTACGATCCCCTGAAAAGGGCGCTGTTCCTCTCGTCCCGGAATTTTCACGGCAATTCTCTTTCGGCGGTCGGGGTGGCCGCCCACGAGGCGGGCCATGCGCTGCAACACAAGGCGGCTTATGCGCCGATGACCATTCGACAAACGCTCGTTCCCGCCGCGCAGTTCGCCACCAACGCCGCGATGTGGATCACGTTTCTCGGATATTTCGCCGGCCTGCCGTTTCTGCGGAGCATCATCTGGATCGCCATCGCGCTCTTTGCCGTGGTCACAGTGTTCCAGGTGGTGACGCTGCCGGTGGAATTCGACGCCAGCAGCCGGGCGAAACAACAATTGCTCCGTCTTGGCCTCATTGACAACCGCGAGCAGAACGCCATCAATAAGGTGCTGGGAGCGGCGGCGCTCACTTATGTGGCGGCGATGATCCAGTCACTCTTCACTCTGTTGCACCTGATCCTGATCGCGCGAGGCCGGGACCGCGATTAACGGACGGCGCCGCTTCGCGGCGCTGTCCGGTGCGTCTTGACATTGCCGCCGGCGGGCTGACCGGTAGTGGCACGGGCGTCTCGCCCGTGCGTTGGTTGCCCAAGCTCTCACGGGCGGGACGCCCGGGCCACTACGTTTGCGCTTTTATCCGTTGAACGCGGCTAGAGCTTTTTCTAGTCTGTTCCCCATGAGGTCCGCGCGCCGCTGCTTGTGGGTTCCGGAGAGGACGCGCCCGCGGCGCTTTTCTCTCGCGTCCCGTTCGGCCCTCCTGCTTTGCCTGTTGAGCGCGGTCATCCTGGCGGAGGACGGCCGCGTCGTGATCATCTCGCCGCATAACGAGGCCATTCGCTACGAATTCGGGCGTGGATTCGACCAGTGGCATCGCCGACAATTCGGCGATGGTGCCATTCTCGATTGGCGCGATGTCGGCGGCACCGCGGACGCGCTCCGGTTCGTGCAGTCCGAGTTCGCCGCGAAACCGGGCGGCATCGGCATCGACATTTTTTTTGGCGGCGGCTCCGAACCGTTTCTGTTGCTGGCGGACAAGGAATTGGCGCTGCCTTACGAACCGCCGCCGGCGATTCTGGCGGGCATTCCCCAGAGTTTCAACGGCATCGAAGTCTATGATGCCGCTCACGCCTGGTACGGGGCGGCGCTTTCGAGCTTCGGCATTTTGCAGAACAAACGGGTGCAGCAGCGGATGCGGCTGCCGTTCGTCACGCGCTGGGAGCAATTGGCGCAGCCGGAACTCCGCGGCTGGGTAGGTGTCGGCGACCCGCGCAACAGCGGGACGATGCTGAACATGTTCGAGGCCTTTCTCCAGGCCTACGGCTGGGAACGCGGCTGGCGATTGCTGGCCGAAATCGCCGGCAACGCCCGCGGCTTCGACCGCATTTCCTCCACGACCGCCAAGAACGTGACTTTGGGTGAGAGCGCTTACGCCTTTGCGATTGACTTCTACGGGTTCACGCAAATCGCGGTCGCCGGCCGCAGCAACATGACGTTCGCGCTGCCGGAGGATTTTACCGCCATCAGTCCGGACGGGATCGCGCTCCTCAAAGGCGCGCCCCATCCGCTGTTCGCCCGGCGTTTCATTGACTTCGTGCTGGGTGAACCGGGACAAAAGCTCTGGTGCCTGCCTCGGGGGCATCCCGAGGGACCGCAAAAGTTCTCCATCGAACGAATGTCGGTGCGCCCGGACTTCTACCGGCGCTATCGCGACGTCAGCAACATCGAGTTCTCGCCCTTCGAGCTGAGGCAGAGCTTCCTTTACAACGCCCGGCTGTCTCGCGATCGGCGCGAGGTCGTGGCGGCGCTGGCCGGGGCGTTGCTGGTCGATACGCTTCCGGAACTGCAAGCCGCCTGGGGCGCGGTCATCCGGCGCGGCCTGTCCGATGCCGATCGAACCGAACTCGGACGCATGCCCCTCACCGAAAGCGAAGCATTGCAACTGTCGCGCGGCCCGTGGAAAGACGCCGTTGTGCGCAACCGGAAAAAAATCGAGTGGCAAACCTGGGCGCAGGCAAAATACAAACGGTTAGGCGATCGGCAAGGGGCGATCGGCGAGGGGCGATAGAATTCGGAAGCGGGCTGTCGCCCACCGCCCATTGCCTGTATCCTGTCGTCCATCGCCTGTTATCATGCGCATTGCGATTCAAAATCTGACCCGGAAATTCGGCGACACGACCGTGCTGAAAGATATTTGGTTCGAAGTTCGCGACCAGGAACTTTTTTTCCTGCTGGGACCGTCGGGTTGCGGCAAGACGACACTGTTGCGGCTCCTCGCCGGGTTCTACGAGCCGGATGAGGGGCGGTTGTTTTTCGGGGACAGACCGATGAACGGCGTGCCGCCACACCGGCGCAATACCGGCATGGTCTTTCAAAACTACGCGCTCTGGCCGCACATGACGGTGGCGGAAAATGTGGCTTACGGTCTGGACGTGCGGGGCGCCGGCTCGGCCGAAAAAAAGCGACGCATCGCCGAGGCCCTGGCGATTGTGCAGATGGAAAAGTTCGCCGACCGCGCGCCGAACCAGCTTTCCGGCGGCCAGCAGCAACGGGTGGCCCTGGCGCGCGCGCTGGTCATCAAGCCGGACGTTTTGCTGCTCGACGAGCCGCTTTCAAACCTTGACGCCAGACTGCGCCTGGAAATGCGCGAGGAAATCCGGCGCATCCATGCGCAAACGAAGATCACCACGATTTACGTCACGCACGATCAGAAGGAAGCGCTCTCGCTCGCGGACCGCATGGCCGTCATGCGCGAGGGCGTCATCGAACAGATCGGCGACCCGCGCACGATTTACCGCTCGCCGGCAAACCGTTTCGTGGCGGATTTCATTGGCGAGACAAACTGGCTGTCGGCGGAGGTGCTGGGCCAGTGCGACGGCGAGACGCGGCTGAAGACGGACGTCGGCGAATTTCGCGCCCTGCCCGACGCCAAACTGACCGTCGGCCGCCAGCTCTGGGTGGGGTTCCGTCCTGAAGCCGTCGAAATGGGCGCCGGCGGGAGCAACTCGCTGGCCACGACGATTCGCCACGTCAGTTACCTGGGCGAAATCGAGCAATACGAGTTGGAGCTGCCGGCGGGTCTGGTGGTCAAGGCTTTCGAGCAGAATCCGCAGGAGATCCGGCGCATCGGCGAGTCGCTCGCGGTCCACATTCGTCCGCAGAACCTGCTCCTGCTCCCCGTTCAATAAAATTCCGGCGCCGCGACGAAATTTTTTCCCGCGTCAACGGTCAAATATTGGCGCGCAGCTAATTTGCTTGCGCAGGTGGGTCGGTCCACTAACGTGGAAACGGAACTTATGGCCGCGAGACACAAATCGAAAAAGCGTCCACAAAAGAGGGTGAACTCGAAACGGTCGGGCCGCCTGGCGCGCCGCAAAGAGGCGGCCAAAATCGAACCGGCCTTGCCCCTGCCGGCGGCGCCGGAGGCGGTGGCGACGGAACCGCGGGCGGTGCTGCGCGACGTGGAAGTCGTGACGCCGACGGTGACCCGCGAGCGCTCTTCGTATGACGCCGACACGGCCATCAAGCTTTACCTGCGCGAAATCGGACAGGTGAAATTGCTCACACCGCTGGAGGAAATCGAACTCGCCGCCCGCATCAAGAAGGGCGACAAAAAAGCCCGCGAACAGATGATCAAGGCGAACCTCCGTCTGGTCGTGAAGATCGCCCACGATTACGAAGGTCTGGGCCTGCCGCTGCTCGATTTGATCAACGAAGGCAACATCGGTTTGATGAAAGCCGTCGAGCGCTTCGACCCGGCCAAGGGCGGCAAGCTCTCCACCTACGGCGCCTGGTGGATCAAGCAATCCATCAAGCGCGCTCTGGCCAATCAATCCAAAACCATCCGCCTGCCCGTCCATCTGGTGGACAAAATCTCCAAGATGCGGCGGACGGCGATGAAGCTGCAGGAAGTGTTGGGTCGCGAGCCGACCGACGAGGAACTGGCGGAGGAACTCGGCATGACGGCCTCGCGCGTCGCCCAGCTCCGCACCGCGGCCATCCGGCCCGCGTCGCTGGACGCGCCGATCGGCGATGAAGATTCCAACAACTTTTCGGAAGTGGTGCAGGACGAAAACGCCGCCACACCCTATCAGGAACTGGAAGAAAAGACCGTCAGCAACATGCTGCAGGAAATGGTCAAGACCCTGGACCCGCGCGAGGCGACCATTCTGCGCTACCGTTTTGGTCTCGATGGCGGCAGCGAAAGGACGCTCGAGGAAGTCGGCCAGAAATTCGGCGTGACCCGCGAACGCGTCCGGCAGATTCAAAACATCGCGCTGGCCAAACTCCGCAAAATGATCGAAAAACTCGAGGCCGTGAAAAGGTAAGCGCCGCGCGTACGTCCCAAATATATGAGCGATCCCAAAGTGACCCCCGCCGATTTGCAGCAGGCCATCCGCACCATTCCCGATTTTCCCCAGCCGGGAATCCAGTTCAAAGACATCACGCCGGTGCTCGCAAACGCGCGCCTGTTCGGCGGCTGCATTGATTTGCTGGCGGCCAGCTACAAACCCGGTTCGGTGGACGCCGTGGTGGGCATCGACGCGCGCGGGTTCATTTTCGCCGCCGCCGCCGCCTTGAAGCTGCGGGCGGGTTTCGTGCCGGTCCGGAAGAAAGGCAAGCTTCCGCACCAGACTTACGAGCAAAGCTATGACCTGGAATACGGCTCGAACACCATTGCCATTCACGTGGACGCCTTCCAGCCGGGCGGCCGCGTCCTGCTGATCGATGACCTGCTCGCCACCGGCGGCACCGCCGCCGCGGCCGCCGCCCTGGTGCAAAAGGCCGGCGGGAGGATTCTGGAGATCAGCTTTTTCATCGAACTGGGCTTCCTGAAGGGGCGGGAAAAATTGATGGATTGGCCGATCCGTTCGCTCGTGGCGTTTTGAGATTATATCCTTCCCTAACGCGGCCATGGCCCAGTGTATTGGATGAGGCGCGGATTCGTGGTATAAACAAAACAAGCCTCTCCCACGAGCACTGACGGCAGCACATCCCACCCGCCATTGTTGAAGCGGTGACTTTGAAATCTTCCAGAAGCATGGTCGCAGGTGTAAACCACGTCACCTTCTTCCGGATTGAAGTTCACGCCGTTTCTCGCAAACGGCCCCGGCGGCATCGTCTCGGGTGGTGGCGGCGCGAAGTTAATTGCGCCCGGCCCTGGCGAACTGATCAGCGACAGACCGGCAGGAATGGAAACGGTGCCAGACCACCAATTGCCGGTGAAGGAGATGGCGAGCGGCCTGCGCATCGGGTTGAACAGGAACGCGCCTTCTCCCGGCGCGAGCGTTTCGCTCGGGTTCGACCATCGCCCGTGTTGAAACACGTTCTTGCGAGTAAACCGCTGTGTCGCGTTATCGAACTTGAGGAGCACTGTGCCGCGCGGCGCCTGCTTGAACAATTCGCCCACGGTGTTGTCGGGAATTGCGTCCCGGAGCGTCGTTCCGCGCAGGTGAAACAACGGATTCGCGATGAGAGACCAGCCCGGTGCGAGCGTGATCGTGTTCGTACCGGAGTTGGGCGGGCCATCCAGCCAGACTGGAAAAGCCGCCGCTGGCCAAGACCTCACGCTGACCAGAGCAAATAAAAGCAGGAAAAGTTTGGTTTCCATAAACAAAGGTGAATTTATTGACGAAGTTTCTGTTTTCCAAACAAAATTGCCAGGCCCGTTCCCAAGCAAAGCAACGCGATAGTTGAAGGCTCCGGCACGGGCAGAATTTGCCCGCGCAGTTGGCCGTTCGGCTGGCCCGCAGACGTGACGTTCACATACCACAGGCCACTTTCGAGCTGATTGATTTGCGCGTCGGTAAGCGGAAAGGGACCGGCACCAAAGGGAGGAATTGGCGGACTGAAGAAAATGTATTTAGGCGGCTCCCCAAAACTGCTGCCACCGATAAATGTGGGGCCACCTAGATCGAAAATGATGGACCCATTGGCTCCGGGCAGGGCCGGGCCTTGAATGTAGGCGCTCATGGAAATGAAAGTGACCGCAGGCACATCAACACGAAAACTCAACAAGTTCCCGTCCAGGGTAAGAGTTCCTGTCCCAATGGTCGGATCACTGTTTGACGGAACTTCCATTGAGCCGGTGAGGATGGCGCGGAACTGAATGGTGCCCTGGGCCTGCGCTGCCTGGACAGCGCAGGCCAGCAGGGCGAGAACAAGCACGATGCTTTTCATCGGCATGGGCAAACGGTTCAGTGTATCGCATAGTAGAACCGATACGGATAATTTTCTCCGGTCCGCACAATTCAGTTTTCAACTTCGCCGTCGCCGCTAAACTGTCGGCGATGTCCTGGTTTCACTCACTCGACGTCGCGCTGTTCCGCTTCATCAATTTGACGTTGAGCAACCCGCTCTTTGACCGGGTCATGCCGTTTTTCAGCGGCAATTCGCTGTTCGTGCCCTTGCTCATCGTTCTGGCTGCGATCCTGGTCTGGAGGGAGGGCGCTCGCGGCCGCATGTGCCTGGTGATGCTCGTGCTGGTGATCTGTCTGGGTGATCCCCTCATCGTCAACACCATCAAACACGCCGTCGGACGGCTTCGCCCGTTCAACGAAATTCCCGATGCCATCACCCGGGTCGGCCGCGGCGGCAGCTTCAGCATGCCGTCGGCGCATTCGGCGAACTGGTTCTCCGCCACAACGGTGCTGTTCATCTATTATCGCCGCAGCGTCCGGTTCATGCTCCCCCTGGCGGCGCTGGTGGGCTTTTCGCGCATCTACAACGGCGTCCATTATCCGAGCGACGTCCTGGTCGGCGCGACGCTCGGTCTGGGTTACGGAGCCGGTCTGGTGTTCGCGCTCGATGCCCTCTGGCGCTGGGCCGGCCAACGCTGGTTCCCGCTCTGGTGGCGGCGGTTCCCGTCGCTGTTGCGTCCCGATTTGCGGCTCGAACCTTCCGTCACGACCCCGGAGCAACCCGCAACCGATGACCCGCAACCTGCGCTCGACCAGCACTGGCTTCGCCTCGGCTACGCGTTGATTGCGCTGCTGTTCCTCGTCCGCCTCGCCTACCTTGCAAGCGGCAAAATCGAATTGAGCGAAGACGAAGCGTATCAATGGCTCTGGTCGAAACATCCGGCGCTTTCCTATTACAGCAAACCGCCGCTCATCGCTTACACCCAATTTCTCGGCACGGCCATCTGGGGCGACAAGGCTTTTGGTGTCCGCTTTTTCTCGCCGGTCATCGCGGCGGCGCTTTCGCTGATGCTGCTGCGGTTTATGGCGCGCGAAGTCAACCCGCGTGTCGGCACGCTGCTCATCCTGGCGGCCACAACGACTCCGCTGCTGGCCGTCGGCGCAACCTTGATGACCATCGACTCGCTGTCGGTTTTGTTCTGGACGGCGGCGATGATTTCCGGCTGGCGCGCGGTCCAACGCGACTCCACGCGGCGCTGGATCCAGACCGGGCTGTGGATGGGGTTGGGTTTCCTCAGCAAATACATTTCGCCGTTGCAGTGGCTTTGCTGGGCGGTTTTTTTCATTTTGTGGAAGCCAGCGCGCGCACAATTGAGACGCCCCGGCCCATATCTTGCGCTGCTGGTCAACGGTCTGTGCGCGCTGCCGGTCCTGATCTGGAACGCGCAGCACGGCTGGATCACCTTGACTCACCTGGAAGAACGCGGCGGACTCGACACCCCATGGCATCTGACGCTGCGGTATTTTGAGGATTTCCTCGCCGCTGAAGTCGCCCTGCTTAACCCGGTGTTTTTCGTCGGCGCAGTCTGGGCGGCGCTGGCCTTCTGGCGGCGCGAACGACAGAACCCGCTCATGGTTTATCTCTTCAGCATGGGCGCGCCGGTCTTCCTGTTCTATCTGGCGCTTACGTTGCGCGCGCGCGCGCAGCCGAACTGGGTCGCGCCATCGGTCGGTCCGCTGTTTTGTCTCGCGGCGATTTACTGGCAGGCGCGCTGGCAGGCCGGCGCGAGCGCGGTCAAAGGCTGGCTGGTCGGCGGATTGGCTTTGGGTCTGGCGGTCGTGGTCGTGCTGCACGAGACCGATCTGGTCCCAAAGATAGCCGGTCGGCCGCTGCCGCCGAAGTCCGACCCGCTGACACGCGTTCGGGCAAATAGAGAGATGGCACAGGCGGTCGGCGCGGCGCGCACCGGACTGTTGGCGGAAGGTAAACCGGTCTTTGTCATCGGGAATCATTACGGCATCACCAGTCTGATTACTTTCTACTTACCGGAAGCCAGGGTTGGCGTGCCGAACGATCCGCTGGTGTATTGCCGTTTGTCGGACAAGCCGGAGAACCAATTTTACTTTTGGCCCGGCTACGAAGGCCGGAAAGGCGAGAACGCCATTTTCGTTCAGGAAACCCACACGCCACAACCGCCGCCCGAACGCATTCAAAAAGAGTTTGCGACCGTGACCGATTTGGGGATACACGACATCAAGTACCGTGACCGGATCTTTCATCAAATCCAGCTTTTCGAGTGCCGCGGCTTGCGATGAGCCGGCGGCGGTTTCGAGGTTTTTTCCCGTTCACGATTACGACCTCGCCGCGACTCTGAACTCCGGCCAGGCCTTCCGTTGGCACCTGCGGGAGGGCTGGTGGGAAGGAGTGATTGGCCGTCGTTGGGTGCGCTTGCGGACGGAGACCGACTCAACGGCGAGTGCGTTGGTCTGCGGCAATCATTCTGCGTTGTTTCACCTCCCGCCTTTTGTGCAGCCTCTCCCTCGCGGAAGGGAAGAGGGACGGGGTGAGGATGCCGCGAGCGATTCCAGATTTCCAATGCGCCTGGTTGCGGAAACCGCGGCGCCGGTGAACGATTGGCGCTGGTTAACGCATTATTTGCAGGCGGAACTGGACCTGGGGCTTGTGCTCGCCACCTTTCCCGACGACGCGCCGATGCGCGCAGCCGTCGTTGCCTGCCGCGGCTTGCGGTTGCTGCGCCAGGACCCTTGGGAATGCCTGGCGTCGTTCATTCTTTCGTCCACCAAACAAATCGTCCAAATCCGGCAAATCGTCGCCCGGCTTTGTGAACAGTTCGGTGAACAAGTAATTGTTCCGCAAAATCACGAACCGGCTTATGCTTTCCCGTCGGCCGGTTGTATCGCGGCGGCGGGCGAGGCTGAATTACGGGCTTGCAAAATGGGTTTTCGCGCGCCCAACCTGCGTGCTGCGGCGCGAATGATCGCCGGCGGCGACGTGGATTTGGACCGGGTGTCGGCCTTGTCGGTCCACGAGGCGCGGGACACGTTGATGCGGTTGCCGGGCGTGGGCGGTAAAATCGCCGATTGCGTTTTGCTTTTTGCTTACGGCTATCCCGACGCGTTTCCGGTCGATGTCTGGGTGATGAAAGCGTTGCGCCGGCTGTACTTTCCGCGACGGGCGGTGTCGCTGAAGCGGCTGCAAAAATTCGCGGCGACACATTTCGGGCCCTGCGCGGGTTATGCGCAGCAATACTTATTTCACTACGCGCGGGTTCACGCTAAATTGAAGGCAACGAGATAGTGGTCGGTCGCGTGACATGACTCGAAGCATTGAAGTGCTGTTTTCGCCGGCGGAATTCTCCGCGCTGACTCAGCGCGACCTGGGCCGGACGGCGTGCGTGGTGCTGGACATACTGCGCGCCACGACCACCATGATGACCGCGCTGGCCAACGGCGCGGAGGCCGTTATTCCGGTGGTGGAAATTCCGGAGGCGCTGGCGGTCAAAGAGCAACGGCCGGAAGTGTTGCTGGCCGGCGAACGCAACGGACTGCGGATTCGCGGCGACCAGACCGGCGGCCTTGACTTTGACTTCGGCAATTCGCCGCGCGAATTTCTGCCGGAGAAAGTGCGCGGCCGGACCATCGTCATGACCACGACCAACGGCACCCGCGCGCTGCGGGCTTGCGCCCATGCCGAAACCGTCTTGATCGGCGCGTTTCTGAATCTGCGCGCCATCGTGAACTGGATCCGGCGGGAATTGCCGCCGCACTTGATCCTGGTTTGCGGTGGCACCCACAACCAGGCGGCCCTGGAAGACACCCTTGCCGCCGGCGCCCTGTGCGAGCGCCTCTGGCCCTACTACGCCTCGGGGCAGGTCGCCGATTCGGCTGAGATCGCGCGGCGAGTCTATCCGCTCTTGCAGGCCGATCTGCTGGGGGCCATGAAACATTCCCGCAACGGCCAGCGGTTGCTCAATCACCCGGAACTGCGCGGAGACGTTTATTTTTGCGTGCAACGCGAGACGCTCAGCTTCGTCGCCGGACTGCATACTGACGGCATGGTGAGAAAGCTGGTGTGCGAGGCCCCGGCCCCTTCGGGAGACACCACCGCGATTTACTCGCGGCCCTCGGTCTGAGTCGCCTCTCTGCCCTTGAACAGGAGAAGAGAACAGAGAGTTCCGGATGACCAAAGCGGCGGTATTCGTTGAATTCACGCAAATCATCTTGCGCGGCGGCGGGAATCTTCAGGGTCTGAAAGATGGTTATTCAGTCCGGCCGATCGAAAGGGGTGGGAGACTCCAGTCCATCCTCTGTTTTCTCTGTTTCCTCTGTTTCCTCCTGTTCCCTTCCGATTAGCTCGTTACGGCTGGGCGAGGACCAGGCCGCGCCGGAGCATTTCCTTCCAAATGAGGGCGAAACCGCTGGCAAACTCGCCGGGCGTTTCGGCCAGCCAACGGTTCAGCGCGCCCGGAGCGAACCAGCCGCCGCGCTCGATTTCTTCCGGATGCAGTGCGAACGGCCCTTCGGCCCCGCAGCGATACACCCGGACAAACTCCTGGCCGGTCTCCGCGCAGGCGGCGACCTTGAACAACCGCTCCGGCGCCGCGGCCAATACGAGCCCGATTTCCTCGCGCACCTCGCGAACGGCGCACGCGTCGTAGCTTTCGCCCGAATCCAAATGGCCGGACGCCGACGAATCCCAGGCGCCGGGGAAACAATCCTTCTTCATCGAGCGCTTTTGCAGAAACAGCTCGCCGCGCGAGTTGAACACCAGCACGTGAACCGCGCGATGTTTCAATTTCAGCCGATGAATTTCGCTGCGGGGCTTTTGCCCGATGACTTCATCGCGGTCGTTGACGACGTCAAAGATTTCTTCGCGCATTGTTTCAGCTTGAGGCCAGGCCCCGGGCGAGTCGAACGAATTGTCCCAGAGTGGCTGACTCGGCCCGAGCCTGCCGGGAGAGCGCGACCTGTCCAAACGCGTCCGCAAGGTTTTCCGCCGGCCAGTCTTCCTTCAGCATCTTGAACATCATCTTCCGGCGTTGAGAAAAACTGCGTTTCACAATTTGCGTGAATGTCACCGCTTGTTCGTGGTTCAACAACTGTTTTGCGCGTCGGACCATTGTAACGCAGGCCGAGTCCACGTCGGGCGGTGGGAAAAAACAACCCGACGGAATTTTGAACCAGTCAGCCGGCTCGTAGCGGAGCTGAATCAATAGCGTGAGCAATCCGTAGTCCTTGTCGCCTGGCTCGGCGAGGAGCCGTTGTGCGACTTCGCCTTGAACGGTCGCTACCATTCGTTCCGGACACCCCTCGGCTTGCGCCAGTTCGACCAGCATCGACGAGCCGACCGAGTAGGGAAGGTTGGCCACCAGTTTCCAGTCGCTCCAGTCGCGCGATTCACGCTGCAGG
>WNFU01002870.1_pt1 | contig 23105 bp, 19 predicted proteins | sample 5400121 | NCBI WGS metagenome assembly WNFU01 (sample SAMN13153360, study PRJNA577476) | soil metagenome | isolation source: 100 cm soil or saprolite under grassland replicate 1 | place: USA:California | collected 2016-06-15
GCGCGCCGTGCGGTCGCTGGACGACTCCGTCGCCACCGTCCTGGCGTCGCTGGGAGACCGGGCGGACAACACCCTCGTGTTCTACCTGTCGGACAACGGCTACCTGTACGGGGAACACCGGCGGTGGGGGAAGGGGACGCCCTACGACGAGTCGGTGCGGGTCCCGTTCGCCATCCGGTGGCCGGCCGCCCTCTCGCCGTCCGGGCCGATCGTCTCCCCGGCCCTGGTGGAGAACGTGGACATCGCGCCCACCATCGCGGCGGTGGCCGGCCTCCCCTGGCAGGCGGACGGGTACTCGCTGGTCCCGCTGATCACGGGCCAGGCCACGTCGGTCCGCACCGCTGTACTGACCGAGGCTTGCTTCGGGTCGACCCGATGGTGCCCCGGCGGAGGCACGCAGATCGACGGGCAGAGCGGCGTCCCGGGGTATTGGGCGGTCCAGACCCACCGGTGGACCTACATCGAGTACGGGACCGGAGAGCGCGAACTGTACGACCGGTGGGGGGACCGCTACGAGCTGGTGAACCTGGCGCGGGCGCCCGGGGCTGAGGGAATGGAGGCCCGGCTGGCGGCCCGGCTACTGGCCCTGCGGACGGCGCCGCCTCACTGAGCCCGCCTCAGACCGTGAGCGCGGCGGTCGTCGGTAGCGGAACGGGCTCGGCCGCGGCCTGCGGCATGACCCGCGCTCCGTCGATGACTTCCAGGACGGCGGCCGCCGTCGCGTCCCAGGTGAAGGTGCGGGCCCGCAGCCGGGCGGCCGAGCCGAGCTCCGAGCGAAGCGCCTCGGAGCGGAGGAGCCTGCGCACCGAATCCACGAAGCCCGGGTAGTCGTCGGCCAGGAGGCCGGTCGTGCCGTCGGCGATCGACTCGGGAAGCCCGCCCACGCGGAAGGCCACGGACGGCGTGCCGCAGCTGGCGGCCTCCACCACCGCGAGGCCCCACCCCTCCTTGATCGACGGAAGGGCCAGCAGCCACGATCGCGACAGGATCTCGCGTTTCTCCACCTCCGAGACGAAGCCCTCGAAGGAGACGGCGCCGTCCAGCGCGAGCCCGTCCGCCAGGAGTCTCAGCTGGGGCTCCCACAGGCCCTGTCCCACGACCCGCAGCCGGAGCCCGGGGAACTCGGGCCGCAGGTCCGCCACGGCCTCCAGCAGCAGCTCGACCCGCTTGTGGGGCACCAGGCGTCCCACGTACACGACGCTGGGCCAGGCCGTCCTCTCCGGCTGCACCGTGAGGCCCTGCTCCACCTCCGGGCTCCCGTTGTGCACGACCGCGATGCGCGAACGGTCGATGCCCAGGGCGGCCAGGTCCTCCCTCGACGCGTCGGAGACGGTGACGTAGGACGCCCGGCGGTACAGGCGGGGCGCCAGGCGCGACTCGACCCACCACCCGGCCCGGGCCATGCGGGCGCCGAACAGCATCCCCCACTGTTCCCGGTGCACGTGGTGCACCAGCACGACCACGGGGCGCCCGCAGTACAGGGGGGAGAAGAACGGGATGGCGTTCTGGACGTCGACCACGACCTCGTGGGGCCCGAAGCGCCCGAGGACGTGGTAGACCGCAGCCCAGGCATAGACCGTGCGCCATGACCCCCTGCGCACGAACCGGACCCCGTCGCGCTCCTCCTCCCTCGGGGCGTTCGGATGCTCGGCGCAGAACACCGTGACCGGGCGTCCGGCGGCGGCCAGTCGCCGGGCCACCTCCTCGACGAACACCTCCGAGCCGCCGCCCTGGGGATGACGGGTGTCGCGCCAGTTCAGGATCAGGACGCTCCCCTTCGCCGCCCGGAATGCAGCCACCAGGCGACGCGCGTGGTTGCCGACCACCACCAGGAGGACGGCCTGGACGGCGACCATCGCCACGGCCGCCCGCATGGCGACGTGCGCCTCCACGAACACGAGAGCGCACCCCGCCACCACCACGGCGCCCGAGAACCACACCCACGCCGTCCGCCCTGCCCCCAGCATCATCCCGATCACGACGTTCGCCGCCCCCGCCATGAACATGGCCAGGGTCAGCACCCGCACCAGGGACACCGCGTGCAGATAGTGCCCACCGTAGGTGACGGACAGGACCCATCCCGGGAAGAGCTCCAGGACGGCGACCGCCGCGACGGCCGGCAGGAGCGCGAGCAGGAGCACCTGCGGCAGGGCCTTCCGGGGTCCGGCCACGGCGGTGCGGCGGATCGCGAACGCGGCGGCGGGGGCCTGTGCGTACATGGCCACCCTGGCCAGCGACGACGCCGCGGCGTAGGCACCGACGTGATGGCCGCCCACGATCCGGACGGCCACGACGTCGATGTACTGGAGCGCCCCCACGAGCATGAGCCCGACGATCGATGCCCAGACGTCGGGGGGTACCGGCGTGGAGACACCGGTCGTGCGCCGGGGGACCAGGGCCTCGGTCAGCAGGAACCCGACACAGATGCCGAGCGCCAGTCCCGCCGAAGCGCCGAGCACCCCGAGGCCGACGGAGACCAGGACGAGTGCGATGGCGATGCGGGCGACGCCCTCGACCACCATGGTCCCCCCGGACAGGCCGAGGCGCCCCACCCCGATGAGGAGGCCCCGGTTCCAGGCGACGAGCATCAGCATGACGGCGGCCAGGCAGAACCACCCGGCCAACCGGATCCCGGGCCGGGACGGCACGAGCGCGATCCCGAGCGAGACCACGGCCACGGCGAGCAGGGCGTTTCGCCACGGCGCCCGCGGCAGGAGGCCGCTCCGGGCCGCCGCCATGGCGCCGCCGCTGAAGAGCGCCGTGCTGGGGCCGTTCAGCGCCAGGAGAACGCCCAGGACCGCTGCAAAGGTCGAGAAGTCGTCCGGCGACAGCCGTCGCCCCAGCATCGCGTTGAACAGATAGATGAGGATGGCCGTGGCGGCGAAGCCGCAGGCGAACACGACACCCTGGAGGAAGTCGCGATCAGGGACTGCCGATGTCCTGCCTTCCCCGCCCTCCGCCTGACCCACCCCCCGTCTCCCTCGTCCCCCAGCGGGCTGGATTATGCACGCAGGCACCTTCTCCGGGCCAGCCCCCCCCAATGCCGTCGCCTGGACTCTCGGAGGACCGGACGCTACGGTATGCTCCGCCAGCGGAACAAGGGGCGGGGATGAAGCGGGTCGTGGGGTTCGTGGTGATCTTCCTGGGATTGTTCCTCATCTTCCTTGCCCCATTCATCCACTGGTACGCCGTGCCTCGCCTGGAGAAGGCGCCGCTGGACGTCGACCAGACCGTGATCTCGAATGGGACCGGCACCTTCTTCAGCCCGACAGTGGGACGGGTGGTCGGGCCGGTCCCCATCCAGAACATCCAGAGCTACAAGGGGGATCCCGCCAAGGGAACGAAGGACGTGGTCGTGATCGACTATCAGTCCCACACGGTGACGTTGGTCACGGGGAAGTCGTTCGACTACGACCGCGAGGTCTTCGCGATGGAGCGCAAGACCGGGTTCGCCGAGCACTGCTGCGGAGAGAACCCGGTGCACAGCGGCCTCGAGGTCAAGTTCCCGTTCGCCGCGCAGCAGACCACGTACCAGCTGTGGGACACGGCCTCGAACCGGGCGTTCCCGGCGAAGTTCGTCAAGGTCGACACCCTCGACGGGGTGACCGTCTACGAGTGGCGCGCGGTGGGCGGCCCGGTCAAGATCGGCACCCTCGAGCTTCCGGGGTCGCTCATCGGGCAGCCCGACCAGGAAAACGTCCAGACGGATCGCATGTACGCGACCGACATCACGGTGTGGGCGGAGCCGCAGACCGGGGCCGTGCTGAAGGGCCGCCAGCTCCTCCAGCAGTGGGCCGAGGTGAACGGCCAGAAGGTGCTCTTCCTGGCCAACCTGTTCCTGGAGTACACCCCCCAAACCGTGGCCAAGCTCGCCGGCGACGCGAAGGACAGCCTCAGCCAGCTGAAGCTCATCAAGAAGACCGTGCCGATCTCCGGCCCGATCATCGGGCTGGTGCTGGCCGCGGTGGGTTTCCTGCTCCTCCGTGATCGCAGCGGGGTGAAGGAGCGGGCGGCCCCCCAACCGGCCCCCGCCGGGACCTAGCCGCCGCCGGCGGTTGGGAGCTTCCCTGGGGGTCCACCCCTGCTCTATGCTTCCCGCCAGCCTGATCGGGGGGTGATGGGTGAAGAGGGTCCTTGGCTACATGCTGCTCTCGTTCGGGGTCGTCCTCCTGTTCATCGCCCCAATGCTGGAGTTCTACGCCCTGCCGCGCGTGGAGAAGGCTCCCCTGGACGTGAACGACCGCGTGGTCTCGAACGGAATCGGGAAGTACTTCAGCCCCTCGGCGCTCCGGTTCGTCGGGCCGACCCACCTCCAGAACATCCAGATGGCCAAGGGCGATCCCCAGGCCAGCACGCACACCGTGGCCGTGATCCACATCTCGTCGCACACGGTGGATCTGGACGCGAACCAGTCGGTCTCCTTCGACCAGCAGACGTTCGCCTTCAACCGCCGGACCGGGTATGCCGTCAACTGCTGCGGCGCGAGCCCTCCGGCGTCGGGCGTCACGCTCAAGTTCCCGTTCAACGTGGACAAGGACACCACCTACCAGTTCTGGGACACGACGGCCGACGCCGCGTTCCCAGCGAAGTACGTCCGGGACGACGTGGTCGAAAGTGTGAAGGTCTGGGTCTTCGTGAGCGACGTGCCGCCGACGAAGATCGGGACCCTCGACTTCCCCGGCTCCCTCGTCGGAGCTCCGTCCGGGTCGGGGCTCGTGCCGGTCGACCACATGTACCAGGCCAGGACGACGTTGTGGGTGGAGCCGTACACGGGCGCCATCGTCAAGGGCGGACAGCACGCCCTCCAGTGGGCCCGGGGGCCGAACGGGGAGCAGGCGCTCGCGGACGTCGTCTTCGTCCAAGACCCCGCGACCGTGAAGTCCATCGCCGAACGCATCTCCAGCAAGCGGCTCCAGCTGGAGCTCGTGAAGTTCTGGGTCCCCGTCATCGGGCCGATCATCGGGGCGGTGTTCGTCCTCGCGGGGCTCGTGATCCTCCTGCGCCGGTCACGCCGATCGGAGCCCGCGGCGGCACCCGCGACCCGGGTCCCCGCGAGCTAAGTGCTCCGCGCCGGAAGTACGGTGCGCACCGAGAGCGGCACTGCGCCCCGAGCGCAAGGCCCCGAGGAGCGCCGCGTACCGAGAGGTACGCAAGCGACGAGGAAAGCAGCGATCGGGGATGCATGGCCGCTCGAATGCCACCGTATTTCCGGGGCGGGGCACTAAGCGAAGGGCGGGAGGGACCGGCGAGCAGGCGCCACGGTCCGGCCCTGGCGGCGGTCGCCGTGGCCCTCGTCGTGGTGCTCCCCCTTCTCGCCCCGGGCTTCACGCTCGTCTACGACATGGTGTTCGTGCCGCGGCCCCGGCTGTCCCTGGACCTGCTGGGGGTGTCGCCGTCGTATCCCCGGGCCGTCCCGACGGCGCTCCTGGTCGCCCTGGCCTCGCACGCCGTCACGGGGGCGGTCGTGCAGAAGCTCGTCCTGCTTCTCGTGTTCGGCGGCGCCGCGCTGGGAGCGGCCAGGCTCGTGCCGACGGCGTCGGCCCCCGCTCGGATCGCCGGCGGGCTCCTGTACGCCTGGAATCCGTTCACCTACGAACGTCTCCTCCTCGGGCAGTGGGCGCTGCTTCTCGGATACGCGGTCCTCCCGTGGGCGATCGGCGCGGCCCTGCGGTTCCGCCGCCACGAGCGCGGCGCGGGGTGGCGAGTGGTCCTGGCGCTCGCGGGGCTCACCGCGGCGACCCCGTACCTCGGGATCATCGGCGGTGCGACCACGCTCGCCGTCGCCCTGTGGCCGGCGAAGGAGCCCGCGGACGGGCCCGGGAGCCCCCTCGACGGACCCGTCCCTCCGAACGCGCTGATCGGGGCGCTCCTCGTGGCGGCCGCGGTCGCCGTCAGCCTCCCATGGCTGCTACCGACCCTCCTGCACACCCGGGGGCAGGGCGACGCCGACCTCGCCATCACGGCGTTCCGCGCCCGGTCCGACTCGCCACTGGGGACCGTGGGCAGCCTGCTCACCCTCGGGGGGTCGTGGAGGACGGACCTGGCTCCGCCGGGGCGAGGGACGCTTGCCTGGATCCCGGCCTTCGGGCTCATCGCCGCGGCGGCCGTCGTCGGGTGGCGGGCCCTGCGGACCGCATGGCCTGCGGGGGCCCGCCGGGGCCTCGCCGGGGCGGCGGGGGTGGGGTTGCTCCTGGCCGTGGCTCCGACCGTGCCCGGTCTGCGCGAGGCAGACACGTGGCTGGCCGGGCACGTGCCCGGCGGCGGATTCCTGCGCGACTCCCAGAAGTTCGCGATCCCCTACGCGCTGGTGCTGGCGGTGTGTTTCGGCCTGGGGGTGAGCGCGCTGCTGCATGGAATCCCTCGTCGGGGGGCCATGGGGCGTGCCGTCGCGCTCGCGGTGCCGCTCCTCCCCATCGCGCTCGCTCCGACGCTCGCCTTCGGCGCGTGGGGGCGGCTGCACACCGCGAACTATCCGCCATCCTGGTCCAGGGCCGAGGCGATCATGTCGACCGACCCCACGCCGGGGGCGCTGCTGACCCTGCCGTGGCACGCCTACCTCCCGTTCTCCTGGAACCACGACCAGACGGTCCACCAGCCCACACCGGAGTTCTTCTCCCGGCACGCCGTCGTCGCCACGGCCCTGGAGGTGGGGGGCAGCACCCTGCCGGGTGAGGATCCATGGTCCCGGCTCGCCGGACGGGTCGTCCGAACGGGGAACCCGCTCGCGGCGAGCCTGCCCCGGCTCGGGATCCGGTACGTGCTGCTGTTCAGGGAGGCCGACTGGAAGGCGGCGCTTCCGCAGACCGCCGGTCTCACGAGGGTGCTCGTGACCCCGGACCTGATCCTGTATCGAGGGCTCCCCCCGGGGCCCGCGCCGCGCTTCCCGCGCCCCGCCCTGGCCCCCGTGCTCGCGGGCGACGCGGCCGCGGCGGCGTTGGTCGCGGCGGCCTCGATGGGAGCCTGGCGGGCCAGACGCTGGCGGAGATCCCACCCGCACTGATATCCTCTCCCCGTCCCAGTCGGGAGGAGCGGGGTGGCCCAGAACGAAGACGACCAGCGGAGGCGCCGGCTGCTGATGATTCTGTTGACGGCGCTGCTGGCGATCCTCCTCTCGTTCCTCGGCTCGTATCTGGTCGTGGTGAGCCAGAACTCCGCTTCCGCCGTGAGCGGCCCGCAGTTCGTGTACGGCTCCCCCTCGCCGTAGCGCGGTTCCCGTCCTCACGCCGACGTTGCGAGCACGCGCGGTGACCCGTGGCCGAACGGCGCCGCGCCGTCTGGTCGCGACCGCCGCAGCCCTCGTGGTCGCGTCGGCCCTGTGGGCACGGCCCGCCACCCCCGCGACCATCGCGCCCAACGACCCGTTGTTCGAGCACTGTGCCCAGTCGGGGTGCACGGACGAGCAGTGGGACCTGCGCTCCGACGGGCGAGGCATCTCGGCCGACACGGCGTGGACCGAGACGAAGGGCGCCGGCGTGGTGATCGCCAGCCTCGACAGCGGGCTCGACTTCGCGCAGCCGGACCTGGCCGACCAGATCTGGACCAACCCGGGCGAGACGGGACTCGACGCGAACGGGCACGACCGGCGGACGAACGGCCTCGACGACGACGGCAACGGCTACGTCGACGACTGGCGGTGGTGGGACTTCTACGAGGACGACAACGACGCCACCGACGACACCTCGTACGGGCACGGGACCGGGACCGCCGGCATCGCGGCGGCCCAGCAGGACAACGGCATCGGGATATCGGGCGTGGCGCCGGAAGCGAAGCTCATGGTCCTGCGGGTGTCGGACACGTTCCTGACCTCGGGCGTCCGCCTGGCCCGGGCCATCCGGTACGCGGCCGACAACGGCGCGGACGTCATCACCATGAGCCTGGGGTCAACCGACACGAGCGCCGCGCTGCGCGGTGCCGTCCTCCACGCGGAGCGCGAGGGCGTGGTCATGGTCGCGGCCACTGCCAACGAGTTCAGTGTCCATCCGAACTCGCCCACCTGGCTCGACCCGGTGATCGGCGTCGGGGCGATCGTCCCGGACGCCGACGGGACCGGACTCCCGACGGCGACCGACTTCACCGTCAAGGCCAACTTCTCGAACTACGGTCCGGTCATCGACGTCGTGGCTCCCACCGACACGTACACGACGGAGCTCGGTGGCGGGTTCGGCCGGATCAGCGGAACCTCGGGTGCGACGCCGCACGCGGCAGGTGTCGCGGCGCTCGTCGTCGCGCGGGCGAAGGCGCTCGGGCTCGCGCTCTCGTCCGAGGAAGTGACCCAGATCATCCGGGAGAGCGCCGACGACATCGTCGGCGGCCCGTACCGCGCCGCGAAGGGATGGGACCGCTTCACGGGGTGGGGGCGCGTCGACGCCGCCGCGGCCGTCGACATGGTGACGGCGGACGGCTCGCGGATCCCGCCCGTCGCCGACATCGAGCGGCCCGACTGGTACCGGACCGTGCACGGGCGTCTCGCCGTCTTCGGAACCGTCTCGGCGCGAAACGGCCCCTTCGACTGGACGCTCTCCATGGGCCGGGGGATGCAGCCAAGGCACTTCACGGTGGTGTCGAAGGGCTCGAGCTCGCAGCCGCTCTCCGGGCGCCTCGCGTTCGCCTCGACGCGGGGGCCGAACGGCCTCGCCACGCTGCGCCTGGTGGTCACGGACGCGAACGGCCAGCGCGGCGAGGATCGCCAGGCGTTCGTGGTCCTGCACGACCGGTCGCTCCGCCGGCACTTCCCCATCGACCTGCACGGATCGGTCGAGTCGTCGCCCCAGTTCGCCGACCTGAACGGTGACGGCCGGGACGAGCTCGTCGTGGCGGACTCGAACGGGCTGGTCCACGCCATCGAGGCGAGCGGCCACGAGCTGGCCGGATGGCCGGTCCGCGAGGACCTCGTCCCCGGGACGGACCTGCGCGCCGGCTTCGTCTCCTCGCCGGCCGTGGCGGCGCTTGACGGCGACGGCGGGCCGGACGTGGTGATCGGCGGCCTGGACGGAAAGGTCTACGCGTGGACCTCGACGGGCGCGCCCGTTCCGGGGTGGCCCGTCCCCACGCGCACGCCGTTCGGACCGGACCCGGCCAACCCGCACTGGGAATCCACGGTGATCTCCGCGCCGGCGGTGGGCGAGCTGGACGGGAAGCGGGCCGACGGGCCCGAGGTGGTGGTCGGCGGGGGCGACGGCCGCGTCTACGCGTTCCACGGGGACGGCACGGTCCTGGCCGGGTGGCCGGTCCTGCTCGACGATCCCGCCCAGCCCGGCATCGAGACGGCCAAGATCGCGTCCTCTCCGGCCATCGGCGACATCGACGGCGACGGCCGGAACGAGGTCGTGATCGGCGACGGCGAGACGTACGGCAGCACGGCTCGGGTCTACGCGCTTCGCGGGGACGGCACCTACCAGCCGGGCTGGCCGGCGACGATCGACGCGGTGGCGCCGAACTCCATCCCGGTGGTGGGCCAGGGCGTCCCGGACAGCCCGGTCCTGGCGGACGTGAACCACGACGGCGCGATGGAGGTCGCCATCAGCGCGTTCACGTCGCGGTTCCACCTGCTCACCGGGCACGGGAAGGAGTTCCCGGCAGGCGCGACCCCGGGCAGCGGCACGTTTTTCTCGGGCGTGTTCGGGACCGATGCCGACCCCCATGTCACGACCCACGACTCGGTCGCCACGGTGGCCAATCTCGCGGTCGGCGACCTCGACCGCGACGGGAATCCCGACCTGGTGGCCGGTTCCACCGACACGGCCCTGTTCGGGGCGGCGCTGTTCTCGGGCCGGCGCCAGCCTTTCCAGCACCTGGTCTCGGCGTGGACCACGAAGACGGGCGGCTATCTCCCGGCATTCCCCCGCCTGACCGAGGACTGGATGTTCCTGACCGGGCCCGTGCTGGCCGATGTCGACGGCGACGGCACGCCCGAGATCGTGATCGGAAACGGCGCCGGATACGTCCACGCGTTCCGGCTGAACGGATCCGAGCCGGCGGGCTGGCCGAAGTTCGTGGGGCAGTGGGTGCAGGCCTCGGCCGCGGCCGGCGACCTCGACGGGGACGGCCGGATCGACGTGGCCGTGGCCACGCGCCAGGGATTCGTGTACGTGTTCCGGACGAAGGGTCGGCCGGCGGGGTCGGACTGGCCGAACATGCGGGGCACCCCCGCGAACACGGGCGTGTTTCGCCCGTCCGCCCGGTAGGACGTCGTCCCCCATCGGTACACTCGGGAACCCATGATCGTCATCCGCCGGCCCGTCGAGGAGGAACGCGAGCAGCTCGGGGCGCTGCTGCGTCTGTCGTTCAACCCGCCCTCGGCCATGGCGGCCCGCATGATCGCGGAGTTCGACCTCGACGAGTTCCAGTGCGCGTACGAGGGCGACCGGCTGGTGGCGTCGGCCCGCACCTACGACCTCCGCCAGTGGTTCGGCGGGCAGGCCGTCCCCATGGCGGGCATCGCCAGCGTGGCCACCTCGCCCGAGCGTCGCGGCGGCGGCCTGGCCACCGACCTCATGCGCTCGGTCCTGCGGAAGGACCGCGAGGCCGGAAAGGTCATGGCGACGCTGTTCCCGGCCACGGTGACCGTGTACCGCCGGGTGGGGTTCGAGTACGCCGGCACGCACACCGAGTACAAGGCGACCACCCGGGACCTCCCGCGGGACCAACACAACACCAGCGTGGACGAGCTCCGCGAAGAGGACCTCGACGCCCTGAAGCAGTGCTACCGGCGGTTCGCCTCTGGCCACAACGGCCCCGCGGAGGGCGACGACGACCAGTGGTGGCAGCGCCGCGTGCTCCGCCGGTTCAACCCCGACCAGCTGACCCGGGCCGTCGTGGTCCGGGGCGACGACGGGGTGGAGGGATACTCCGCGTTCGCGGTCGAGGACATCGCCGACGAGTGGGGGCACCGTCTGGCGTGCGGACATCTGGTGGCCACCACCCGGAGGGCGGCGACCGCCCTGCTCGGGTACTTCCGGCGCTACGCCAGCCTGGGCCCGGAGGTCACGTGGCACGGCCCCCCGAACGAGCCGCTCGCGCTGCTCGTCCCCGAGCAGGTCGTGAAGGCGGACTGGACGTTCCGCTTCATGTCACGCCTCCTCGACGTGCGGGGCGCCCTCGAGGCGCGCGGATATCCGGACGTCGACGGCGAGGCCACCATCGCCGTGGCGGACGACCTGTTTCCCGACAACGACGGAACGTTCCGGATCACCGCCGAGGGCGGGGCGGTGAAGGTCGCGTTCTCCGACGGGGCCCACGGCAGGCCCGTCCCGATCGGGATGCTCTCTGCCCTGTACACGAGCTACCTGTCGACGGTCGACCTGGTGCACCTGGGCGTGCTCGACGCCGGCGACCCGGCGATCCCGGTGCTGTCGCGGCTGTTCGACGGCCCCGCGTCCTGGATGCCCGACTTCTTCTGATCGTCCGACGGTGTGATGGTCGAGGTCCGCGAAGCGCGCCCCGAGGACTGGCCGGACGTCGAGGCATTGCTGGCGGAGCTCACCCTGCCGGAGGCGTGGATCCCCGACCTCGTGGTGGCGGAGTCCGCGCGCAGCCGCGGCGTCGGCGCCGCCCTGCTGGCGCGAGCCGAGGAGCTGGCCCGGGACCGCGGCTGCTTCGCCATGAGCCTGGAGTCCGCGAGCTGGCGGACCCGGGCCCACGCGTTCTACGTCCGCCAGCACTGGATCGAAAGCGGGAAGTCGTTCGCCCGGCTCCTGGCCGAAGGCACCTGGCCGCCCCAGCCCCGTGGGTAGAGGTCAGTCTCTCCCCGGCTCGAGGATCGATAGCTCCCGGAAGTAGCCACGGTAGAACCCCCGGTCGCGCGTGAGCAGACGATCGGCTCGCGCCAGAGCGTGGGCCCCGATGAGGAAGTGCGCGATCATCCTGTCTCGCCTACCCCCTCGCTTCCGGTGGGACTTCCACGCGATTCCCGCCGCAACCGCCATCTCGAGGGTCATCGCGGAAAACGCCACCCCTAGTCGATCCATCGCCCCCGGGACCTCGCCGGGATGCAGGAAGCCTCCCGCCACTTCCGCCCACACCACCTCGCATGCCACCAGAGCTCCATCGCGAAGACAGCGGCGAAGTGCTTCGCCGGACGCTGGGCCGAACCGATGGTCCGGTCCGAAGACGTCCATCAGAACGTTCGTGTCGACCGCTGTAATCACACCGTGTCCGGATCTCCCCGAAGCTCCCGGATGAACTCGTCCGTGCTGCGGTCGAGCTTGGCAATTCCGTAGACGGCGTCCACCGGATCCTCGGGACTCACCTTGGTCGCCACGAGCCGACCGCCTTCCTCCTCGAACTCAAGGATCTCGCCCGGACGGATGCCCATCCGCTCTCGGAGGCGCTTCGGGATGGTGACCTGGCCCTTCTCGCTCACAACACTCTTCATATCTATAGGGTAGGAATTCCTACTCATGAAGTCAACCAGAGCGATCTAGCCCCGGAAACGGCCTCCGGCCAGCTCGGCCAGCTCCTCCGGGGCGATGTCGACCGCGCCCTCCCAGTGCAGCCGCTCGAAGTACGTCGCGTCCGAGCGGTACAGCGAGCGGAGGTTCGATCGCACTGCCATGCGCAGGTTCAGCGGATACCCGCGGGTCCCGGGCGGCGCGCCGTAGAGGGCCAGGTTGAAGCTCTCGTGCCCCATCTCGGCGTACAGCCGCAGCGCGGTGGCGATCCCCCAGCCCAGCTCCTCCACCAGCGGCGGGCTGAGCTCCCCCGGCGAGGCCCTTCCCGGGAGGAACGCCCGCAGCTCCGCCGGCCCGATCGGCGCGAACGACGCCAGCCATTCCACGCTTCCCGTGTTGCCGAGGTGCCGCCGGCCGTCCTGCCGCTCCGCCTCCAGGTACTCGGTGAACCGCTCGGCCGGCACGTCGGCCAGCATGCGCTGCATCGTGGTCGGCGACGGGTCGGCGGCGCCCTGCATGTGGGGATGGAACAGCGAGCTGCCCGACGGCGGCATGTGGTTCGCGCTGACGGACGCCCACCGGGCCTGGGGATCGAAGGTCTGCACAGCCTTCGCGAACGCCACCTGGGTGGCCAGGTTGTCCGCCACGAGGTCGGCGGTCATGTCCCCGAGCGGCAGGAAGTGCCGGCTCGCCGAGTACACCGACACGGACGCATGCTTCGCGTACGTGAGCAGATTGGGGAACAACACCGCCTCGCCGCGACGGATCCGTCCCTGGCCCCAGATCTCCGGGAGGAGCTGCGGCGTGAGGGCTTCCAGCCCCTCCCCGCAGAACGGGCACGTGGTGGCGGTCTCGTCGGCCAGGGACCGGAGGTCGAAGTCGGACGGCGGGATCAGCCCGCTGCCCGCCGCCACCAGTCGCGACGTGTGCCCGGTGAGCGGGTCCCACCGCACCTCCACCGTGGCCGACGTGGGCCCGGATGCGCCCGGCGGGATCGTCCGGGCCTCGTAGGTCTCGGATCTCAGGAGGTCCATCCATCGCTCCGGGTTCGGGTTCGGGTTCGGATTCGGGTTCGGGTTCGGTGCTGGATGTGCGGATGAAAAATCAGGCGAACAGCCTCTCGGCGATCTGCACCGCGTTCAATGCGGCGCCCTTGCGGAGGTTGTCGCCGCAGGCGAACAGCAGCAGAGAGTCCTCGCGGCCCTCCGCCTGGCGGATCCTCCCCACCAGCACGTCGTCGATGCCTGCCGCCTCGAGCGGCGTCGGGTACAGGCCCGCCGCGGGATCGTCCACGACCTTCACACCGGGCGCCGCGGTGAGCACGTCGCGGGCTTCCCCCGGCGCCAGCGGGCGCGAGAAGGTGGCGAACACCGACACCGAGTGCCCGGTCACGACGGGGACCCGGACCACCGTCGCGTGCACCTCCAGCTTGGGGAGCCCGAGGATCTTTCGGGGCTCGGCCATCAGCTTGCGCTCCTCGCCGGTCCAGTCGCCCTCCACGCCCCCCTGGAGCGGCAGCACGTTGAACGCGATGGTCCGGCCGAAGACGTCACCGGCCGGCAGCGAGTCGTGGTCCGGCCGCACCAGCTGCTCCTCGGTCCCGTGCAGCTTCTCGACCTGGTCGGCCAGCTCCAGGATGGCCTTCATGCCGGCGCCGGACACCGACTGGTACGACGAGATCACCATCGACCGGAGCCCCGCCGCCCGGTGCAGCGGCGCGACGGCCATGATCGCCGTGATGGCCGTGCAGTTCGGGTTCGCCACGATGCGTGGGGAACCATCGAGGGCCTCCGGGTTCACCTCCGGGATGACGAGGGGGACCCCCGGGTCCTGGCGGAACGCCGAGGAGTTGTCCACGCACGAGGTCCCCGCCGCGGCCACCTCCGGCACGACCGCGCGCGAGACGGTGGCGCCCGCGGACCACAGCGACAGCTCGACGCCGCGGAGCGCCTCCGGCGACAGGGGCCGCACGGTGACGTCCTCGTCGCGGAACCGGATCCGCCTTCCCTCCGATCGCGGCGAGGCCAGCGCGATCAGCTCGTCCGCCGGGAACGCGCGCTCCTCGAGGATGCGGACCATCTCCCGGCCCACCGCTCCGGTCGCTCCGACCACGGCTACGCGCATCCGCCCATTCCTCTCACCGACATCGCCACGACGCGAGCATCCTCCGGCGGGCCCCGTCGTTGTTCCTGCGGCAGTTCGGACAGACCAGCATCAGCGCTCGTCCCTCACCGCGGCGGCCCGCCCCAGGTCGAACCGGTCGTGGATGGCCCGGACGGCCCGTTCGGCGTCCGCGGCCCGGACCACGCACGAGATGCGGATCGCAGACGTCGAGATCATCTCGATGTTGATGCCCTCGGCCGCGAGCGCGGCGAACATGCCCGCGGCCACGCCGGGATGGCTCTTCATCCCCGCGCCGACCAGGGAGACCTTGGCCACGCCGTCGTCGACCTCGAATCCCTCGGCGTCGATCTCCTTGCCCGCGCGCTCCAGGATCTCCGACAGCCGCGCCAGGTCGTCCTTCGGCGCCGTGAACGACACGTCCGTGCGTTCGTCCCGGGACACGTTCTGCACGATCATGTCGACGTTCACGCCCTCGTCGGCCACCGCGCCGAACAGGGTCGCCGCCACGCCCGGCCGGTCGGGAACCCCGTACACCGTCACCTTGGCCTCCGACAGGTCGTGCGTGACGCCGGAGATGAGGGCCTGCTCCATGCGTTCGTCTTCCTCCGTGACCCACGTGCCGTCGTCGTCGGAGAACGAGGACCGCACGTGGAGCAGGATGCCACTTCTCCGAGCGTACTCGACGGACCTGGTCTGGAGGACCCTGGCGCCGGTCGCCGTCATCTCGAGCATCTCCTCGTAGGAGACGGCGTGCAGCTGGCGCGCGTTGGGCACGATCCGGGGGTCGGCGGTGAACACCCCGGCCACGTCCGTGTAGATCTCGCACCGGTCGGCGCCGAGCGCGGCGGCCAGCGCGACCGCGGTGGTGTCCGAGCCGCCCCGGCCCAGCGTGGTCACGTCGTAGGCGGTCGACACCCCCTGGAACCCCGCCACGATGACCACGCTGCCGGCGGTCAGCGCTTCCTGGATCCGCCCCGGCTTGATGTCGATGATCTTCGCGTTCCCGTGCCGGGTGTCGGTGATGATGCCGGCCTGCGAGCCCGTGTACGAGGCGGCCGGGCACCCCCGGGCGTTGATGGCGATGGACAGGAGCGACATGGCGATGCGCTCGCCGGCCGTCAGCAGCAGGTCCAGCTCGCGGGCGTGCGGGACCGCCGTGATCTCCCGGGCCATGGCCATGAGGTCGTCCGTGGTGTCGCCCATCGCCGAGACGACCACCACCACGTGGTGGCCCTCGTCCCGGGTCCGCACGACCCGGTCCGCGACCGCCCCGATCCGGTCGGGATCGGCGACGGAGGTCCCTCCGTACTTCTGGACGACGATGGACATGGCCCGGCCAGGAGCCTAGCAAGCGGATCGGCTAGGAGGCCTCTTCCGTTCCCGGGAGGGGGAGCTCGTGGGGGCGGTCCGCGTCGAACAGGAGCCGGCGGGTGAGCGCCCGGGGCCATCCGCCGTCCGCGGCGGCCAGCTGCACCCCTTCGGCCCTGCGGAGCAGGATCACGCCGAAGATCGACGCGGCCATGGCCACGCGCGCGCCAGGCTGTCCGTTGAGCCAGGCGACCACAGGGGCCAGGCCGAAGCCCAGCGTCGTGGCCGGCCCGGTGATCTTGAGCACGTACCCGATCACGATGAGGACGCCGGCGACGACCATCGCCACCGGGATGAGCGCCAGCAGGACGCCCGCCGCGGCGGCCAATCCCCGCCCGGCCATGGCCCGGGCGTAGAACGGGAACGAGTGGCCCACCACGACCAGTACACCGACAGTGGCGAGCCAGGGCTCGGGAAGCTTGCCTAGATGGAGCGCCGCGAGCGCACAGACCAGCCCTTTGGCAACGTCGAGGATCGCCGCCAGCGCGCCCCACCCCCCACCCAGGTGCGCCTTCAAGAGGACGTGAGCGTCGCCCTCGCCCGACCCACGGTTCGACGCCTCGAGCACAGCGTGCGCGCCCTTGGCCCGCGCGATGACGTAGGAAGCGGGAAACGTCCCGACGAGATACGCGCCGACCGTCCACAGCACTCGCCCCGCGTTCATCGCCGACAGTCTGCCACGCGCCTCACCCCGTGTACGAGTCCCCCGTCAGTCGGAGAAGAACGCCACGCCGACGAGGCCCGGGCCAACGTGCGCGCCGATGACCGGCGTGGCCTCGACGACGAAGCTCTCCACCGTGTGGGTCCGGGCCTCGATCCTTCGGACCAGCTCCTTCGCATCGGGCTCCGCCCGCGCGTGGAACGCGGCCAGGTGCAGGGGGCGATCTCCCGCCGCGCGCACCGTCTCCTCCACGACCCGCGCGAGGGCCCGGCTCCGGGTCCGGGGCCGGGCCACGGGCCCGATCTCTCCCTCGCGGAGCTGGAACACCGGCTTGATGTCGAGCATGGTCGCCGCGTACGCCTGGAGCTTGTTGACCCGTCCCGATCGCCGCAGGAACTCGAACGTCTCGATGGCGCCGAAGACGCGGGCCCGGGAGGCGACCTCTTTCGCGCGAGCGACGACCTCGTCGAGCGACGAACCGGCGCGCGCGGCCCGGGCCGCCTCGATGGCCACGAACCCCTCGCCCATGGTGGCGCTGTGGGAGTCGACCACATCGACCCGCCCCTCGTATCGTTCGGCCGCCAGGACCGCCTCGTGGTGGGTCACGGACACCGCGGAGGAGACCGTGACGCAGGCGATCTCGTCGTCCTTCGTCGCCTCGAAGGCCTCCAGGAACTCCCCCGGCGAGGGCGCCGACGAGGAGGCCGGCCTGCCCTCCGAGACGAGCTGGTCGTAGAAGTCCCCACCCACCATGTCGACGCCGTCCCGGTAGTCGTCCGGCCCGAACCGCAGATGGATGGGCACGACCCGGATCCCCAGTTCCCGGGCCACGTCGGCGGGCACGTTCGCCGCGCTGTCGGTGACGACCGCGACCACTCTCTCCCTTTCCCCCTCCGGACTCGGGTCCGGTCGATGGCCCGGCGCCGATCGCCCGTAGGATTCTGGTGGAGTGGGAACCGCGAGCCAAGTCGGCGAGGTGGGCTTCCGGCCCCTGTGGCGGGCTGCCGGCTTCCGGCGGCTGCTGATCGGCCAGGCGGTGTCCGCCACCGGGGACTGGGTGGCGACGTTCGCGTTCATCGCGCTCGCGTTCTTCCTGACGGGGAACCAGACGGCGGTGGCCGTCGTGCTGGTCCTTCGCCTGGTCCCGCCGATCTTCGCCGCGCCGGTGGGCGGGGTGCTGGCCGACCGCCTGGACCGGCGGCTGGTGATGGTCACCTGCGACCTCATCCGGGCCGGCCTCATCGTCATCGTCCCGTTCTTCGGGATCGGGATGCTGTACCTCATCGCGTTCCTGCACGAGTGCGTGTCGCTCGTGTTCCTGCCGGCCCGCGACGCCAGCGTGCCGCTGCTGGTCCCGGCCCGGGACGAGAACCTCCCGCTCGCGAACGGGCTGGTCCTGGCGTCGTCCTTCGGGACGATCCCGTTCGCGGCCGCGCTGTTCGGCGCGCTCCGGGTCATCGCCTCGCACTGGCCGACGTTCCTTCCGCTCGCGCAGGTGATCCACGACCACAGGACCGCGTTCGCGTTCTTCTTCGACGGGGCGACGTTCGTGTTCTCGGCCTCCATGATCGCGCGCATCCCCATCCCCCGAGACCCCGCTGGCGCGCAGATCAACCTGTTCAGCGGGCTGGCCGAGGGGTTCAGCTATCTGTGGAGGGAACCGATGCTCCGTTCGCTCAGCGCGGGCCTCATCGTGTCGATGTTCGGCGGCGGCGTCCTGTTCGCCATCGGCATCGCGTACATCCACGTGACCCTGTCCGGGACCGACGCCGACTTCGGGTGGCTGGCCGCGCTGTGGGGGCTGGGGATGGGGATCGGGCTCGGGGGGGTGCGGTTCTTCGTCAAGGACCGGGGCGCGCCGTTCGTGTTCATCGCGTCGGTCCTCGCCTGCGGCGCCGTGCTGATCCTGATGGCCCTGCTGCCGTTCCTCGCCCTCGCCTTCGGGGCGGCGGTCGTCTTCGGCGCGGCGTTCTCCATGGCCATCACCGTGGCCCTCTCCATGGCCCAGCAGGTCACGGAGGACCGCATCCGCGGCCGGATCATGGCCGGGGTCCAGATGCTGTTCCGGGTGGGGCTGGGCGCCGGAGCGCTCGGGATGGGCGCGCTCGCCTACAAGATCGGGCGGGTCACCCTGGGGGTGACGCTCGACGGGAACCAGGTCGGGATGCTGTCCGGTGGGGTGGTGATCCTGCTCGGGGGACTGGCCTCCTCCGGCGTCCTGCGGAACCCCCGGCCGGTTCGCGACGAGCTCACCGCGGCCGGGCCGACGGAGGAGGGCGGGGAGGAAGGCGGGGAGGAAGCGTCGAGCGATGCCCGGGAGCCCGGCCGGCCCTGACGGGGGCCGGAGCTCTCAGGCCCTGGAGACCTCGATCTCGCCGTAGAACGGGAAGGGCTGCCCGGCGTTCGTGGTGACCGAGTGCCCCGACCCCTCCGTGAGCGCGGGCGCGACCAGGGACGGATAGCAATCGACCACCGGGTTGCGCTCGACCTTCGGCACGAGCGATGCCGGGACCTGGCCCACGATGGCCGACCTGATGTCGAGGTTGGCGTTGCCGAGCGCGGCCTGGGCCTGTGCGTTCAGGACGCTCCAGGGGACCACGCAGTCCTGCCGCTCCGGGACCTGCGGCGTGTAGGAGTCCTTGATCGTGGCCGTGAACTGGACACAGCCGATGTCGTCCATCGTCGCGGCCGCGATGCTGACGCCCGGCCGGACGGTGAAGTGGTACGCCACGTTGAGCTTCCCGGTGCCGCCGCTCGGCGCGCACGCGTACCACGTAACCGGAGAGGTCCGGTTCGCCCCGATCAGCATGTGGGCGCTCAGGCGGTTGGCCGAAGGCTCCTTCACGCCGGCGATCTGGAGGATGTTGTTGTACAGGGCCAGCGGGAACGGGACCGTGCTGGGGTCCGTGAAGCGGTCCGTGTTCGTGACGGCGTTCGCCAGGCTGGGGTCGGGGGTGAACAGCTGCGTCTCGTAGTACGGGTCGGCGAACGCGTGGACCACGGTGGTGCTGCCGTCCTGGTGCGCGAACGACATGAACGACGGGGGGTGCAGCTCGCTGATGAAGCTGTCGTGGCCGCAGTCGATGATCCAGTGCCCGTACGCCGCGGCGCGGTCGCCCTCCTGGGGCAGGAAGCCGTCCAGGACGTTGCCCGTGCCGTCGTGGGGAAGCCGGCCCAGGGGGATCTCGGTGTGCAGGAACCCGGGCTGGAGGTCGGTGAGGCCCGGTCCCAGCTTCAGGGACAGCTGCGTGTACGCCGGATCGAGCTGCATGTTGAACGTGAAGTCCCGGCCGAACGGATGCGTGGGGGGCAGGTCTCCGGAGAAGAACCCCTCCGCGACGCCCGAGGTCACGGTGTTCGGGTGGGTCACCGTCCCCTGTTCGTAGACCTGCTCGCCGGGAACGATGTCGCCCCACTCGTTCAGCACCTTGGCCTTGTTCGGCGCCGTGTCCAGGAGCTCCGTGCCGAACGCGGTCGTGTTCGAGCCGCACGCGAAGAAGGCCTGCTTCGAGAGCGGCGGGACGAACGCCGCCCTGGCCGCGTTGTCGTCGAACCCCAGGATGGCGGTCACCTTGGGCGGGGGCGGCGCCTCCGCCTTGCTGGAGCAGGCCGCCCCGATCAACGCGACGAGGCCCAGCCCTGCGCCGGCAAGGCGCCAGGGAACACGACGGTGGGGCGCCATTTCGCGCGAAGACTATTCGGTCGCTTCCGCGCTTGTCCAGTTTCCGGAGGCGGGCACCAGCACGTGGAGCGAGCGAGGGAGGATGGCCACGTCCAGCCCGTCGACGGGCTCGCGCAGCTCGCCGTCGGTGGTGAACGGGCGCGGTTCCTCGAGCTCCAGGCGAACGGCGGTGGCGACGCGACGGACGTGCCGCCCCCATCCCCAGGGTCGGGGACGGAGGGTGCGCTTCGCGAGCGAGTACCGGCCCCGCACCCCCCGCTTCCCCGGCACCACGTGCAGGTCGAGCACTCCCTCGTCGAGCCGGTCCCGCTCGCCGATGCGGCCCGGGGTGGTCGAGAAGCGGTTGTTCGCGGCCACGACGGTCCACGCGAGCAGGGCCCGCCCGTCGCCGTCCGCCACGATCGAGCCGGCCAGGGGCCGGGCCTTCAGCAGGACCTTGAGCCACCCCACGGCCAGCGCCGGCCACTTCCCGATGCGCTGCTGTGCACGGCGGCGTTCCTGGACGGCCTCCGGGTACAGGCCCACGACCACGGTGTTCAGGAAGTGGTGGCCCCCGGCCAGGCCGGCGTCGACCGCCGCGGGGCGGCCCCGTGCCAGCGTGTGAAACGCCACCGCCGTGTCGGCCAGGCCGAGGTCCCGGGCGAAGTGGTTCAGCATGCCGGCGGGCAGGATCCCGAGGACGCCGGGGGTCCCCACGAGGTGATGCGCGACCGCGTTCACCGTTCCGTCTCCTCCGGCGGCGACGAGGATCCGGCCATCGGCCACGGCGGTGGACACGACTGCCGCGAGGTCGACGTCGGGGTCCAGGAACGTCGTGGCCACGTCCTCCAGCTCGCGGTTGGCCCGCTCGACGAGGGAGCGGGCCTCCCCCCTCCTCCCCGACATCGGGTTCGCCAGGATCAGGAAGCGGCGTGGATCCGCGAGCGTGGGCGTGGGCGCCCGGTCGGTGCCGCTCGCCACCTCACATCTCGCGGCGGCCCTCGAGGGCCTGGCCCAGCGTGATCTCGTCGGCGTACTCGAGGTCGCCCCCGACCGGGAGGCCGCTGGCCAGCCGGGTGACCCGGATGCCGGCGGGCTTCAGCAACGCCGCCACGTACATCGCGGTGGCGTTCCCCTCCAGGTTCGGGTTCGTGGCCAGGATGACCTCGGTGACGCCGTCGCGTTCCACGCGCTCCAGCAGCTCGTTCACGCGGAGGTCCTCCGGCCCGATGCCGTCGAGCGGCGAGATGGCCCCGCCCAGGACGTGGTACCGGCCCTTGATCACGCCGGCCTTCTCGATGGCCGCGACGTCCTTCGGCTCCTCCACCACGCAGATCACGGTGGCGTCCCGCCCGGAGTCCCGGCAATACCGGCACAGCTCGTGTTCGGCCAGATTTCCGCACTCCCGGCAGAACCGCATCCGCTGCTTGGCTTCCACGATCGCGTCGGCCAGGCGGCGGGCCTCGTCGGGGGGCGCCTTCACCAGGTGGAACGCCAGGCGCTGCGCGGATTTCGGCCCGATACCGGGAAGCCGCGACAGCTCGTCGATGAGCTCCTGGATCGGCCCCTCGTACATGCGACGCTACTCGGAGTCCGCCGCGAGCTCGGACTTCAGCACGGCCAGGGCGGCCTCCTCGGACAGCGGGGGCTCCTCGTCCGCCACCGGCGGTCCGGCCACGGCCTCGCGCACGACGCACCGGATCTTGGGGGAGATCCCGAACACCTCCTGGAGCGCGGCCTGGAGCTCGGCGGCCTTCGCCTGGACCTTCGCGGGGCCGAGCTCGCGTCCCGGGGGGAACGCGAGGTCGAGCGACTCGCCGTCGTAGGCCACCGGGGTCACGATCTCGAGGTTGGCGGCGAGGATCTGCTGGCGGCTGGCCCGAAGCCGCTCCACCAGGGTCTTCCACGACCGCCGAAGCATCTGCACGTCCACGGCGGGCCCGCCTGTGGTGGAGGGCGCGTCCGCCGGCGGTTCCGATGCTGCCGCCGCGGCATCGGGGGCCGCCGCAGGCTTCTGAGAAGGCGGGCCCGGCGGCGGCCGAAGCGGCGGTGAGGGCGGCGACGGTTCCGCAGCGGGGGTTGGGCGGGGACTGGCCCGCGGAGGAGCCGCCGCCGCCCCCGCCCCCAATGCACCACCACCAGCCTCCACCCCCGCCAGCCGCTCCAGGCGCTCGATCCTGGCCATGAGCGCGGGCGAGGTGGGGTCGGCCTCGGGCATGCTGGCCCGGACCAGGGCGAGCTCGAGAGTGAGCCGCGGCGACGTGGTCCACCGCATGTCGGTCTGGGCGGCCAGCAGCAGCGCGATCACGCGCGAGATCTCGGCGGGCTGGAGCTTCGCCGCCTGGGCCCGGAGCCGCTCGTACTCGTCCGCCGGCACGTCGACCAGGTCGGCCTGCCCGGGAGCGGTGTTCGCGAGCAGCAGGTTCCGGAAGTGCTGGAGGCACTGCGCCGTGACGTGGCGGAGGTCCTGGCCTTCCTGGACCAGGCCGTTCACGAGCTCGAACACCCCGGCCGTGTCGCCCACGGCGACGGCGTCGGCGATGGCGTACTGGACCTCGGCCGCCGGGGCGCCGAGCAGCGACTGGAGCACCGCCTCGTCGATCACCCCGCCGCCCAGCACGGACGCCTGGTCCAGCAGGGACAGCGCGTCCCGGAACGAGCCCTCGGACTGCCGGGCCACGGCGTGAGCGGCGGCCTCGTCGAGCTTCACGCCCTCGCGCTCGGCCAGCTCCATCAGGTACTTCGCCACGAGCTCGCCCGTTCCCCGCCGGAAGTCGAACCGCTGGCACCGGCCCACGATGGTGGCCGGCATCTTGTGGGGCTCGGTCGTGCAGAGCAGGAAGCGCACCCCCGGTGGCGGCTCCTCGAACACCTTCAGCAGGGCGTCGAAGGCCTCGCGGGA
>WNFU01005542.1_pt1 | contig 23097 bp, 22 predicted proteins | sample 5400121 | NCBI WGS metagenome assembly WNFU01 (sample SAMN13153360, study PRJNA577476) | soil metagenome | isolation source: 100 cm soil or saprolite under grassland replicate 1 | place: USA:California | collected 2016-06-15
GACCGTTCGCAGCGCGAAGCTCGGCGATTTCAACGTGCGCGCGGCCGCCGAGGAGGACACCGCGAAAGTCGGACCGGTGGATGCGGTCATCTTCGCCGTGAAGAACTACGACAACAGGGGCGCTCTTCCGCTGCTGAAGCCGCTCGTCGGCGGCCAGACCGTGGTGCTGACGCTGCAAAACGGCATCGACAGCGTCAGCGACCTCGCATCAACCGTTGGAGAACAGCACGTGCTCGGCGGGACCACGTACGTGGCAACAGCGCTCGAGCAGCCCGGCCTGATCGTGCAGACGGGCGTACACCGCGCCATCCATTTCGGCGAAGTCTTTGGCGGTCGCGACGCCATCACTCCGCGCGTGCAAGCCATCGCGGACGTCATGGTCGCGGCGGACATCCAGGTCACCGCGGTGCCGGACGCGCGTGTGCCCATCTGGGACAAGTTCGTTTACCTGGCGCCATTTTCGGGTTTCACCGGCGCCGCGCGTCTGCCCATTGGAGAGCTTTGGAAGTTTCCGCACATTCAGGAGATGTTTTACGCGGCCGCGCGGGAAGTCGCGGCGCTGGCGACGGCCGAAGGCATCGCGATCTCGCCGGTGCGTTTTGCGGTTCTGAAAGAGTACATGGACAACATTCCACCGACGACGAGGTCGTCGCTCTTGATCGATCTCGAAATGGGCAAGCGCATCGAGGTGGAAGCGCTGCAGGGCGCCGCCGTGCGCCGCGCTCTGGCGCGAGGCGTGCCGATGCCGATTATCAACACGTTGTATGCGGCGCTGAAGCCGTGGGAGAACGGGAATCCGCGTCCATCGTCTGCTCAGTAACGCCCTCGAAGCCACAGAGACTCAGAGCCACAGAGAAATCTAAAGTGAGACGCGTTTGATGCCGTCCACCAGTCTCGCCTTATTGAAGTTGATCAGTAATCCGACGTGCAGTCCTGTTACACGCAGATATGTCAACATCTGCGCGAGAAAAACAGGATCGTACCGTGCAACGCTTTTCACTTCGACCACGACTTGTCGTTCCACAATCAGATCTGGACGGTATTCCCCGATTCTGACTCCTCTATAAGTGAGCGGAATCAGCGGCTCTCGGACAAACGACAGCCCCTCAGCCGTGAAGGCGACGCACAATGCGGCGTGATACGCGTTCTCCAGCAACCCAGGACCAAGTTGCTGGTGCACATCTATCGCACATTGAATAATCCGTTCTGTCAGCGGATCACGCGCCGGTGCAGTAGAAATCTCCATTTAGTTTCCTCTGTGTCTCCGTGTCTCTGAGGCCAGTCCGTATTCGGAGATGACAAGGTCGCGCAGCTCCGAAGACAGCAGCGGGAAGGTCGACACGATGTGTGCGTACTGGTCTCTGGTCAAGCCATACAGGCGCGCGGTGATGGAGTTGAGCTCGGCGTACGCGTGTGGATTGGCTTCGATGCCGCTCTGTTCCAACTCCCGCGCGAGCGAGGCGAGTGCGCGGAAGAGCGGTTCCTGCGCGTTCGGCCGCGGGACGCGGAGACGCGCCATGACCGATGCCGTGACGTGAGTCGTGACCTGAAGACGTACGAGGTAATTGGCGACGAGGCTGTTGAGGAGCGCGAGAAGGACGTATTGGCTGGTGTTGGTCAGCGGCGGCTTTTTCAAACAGAAAACCGTATGCGTCGAAACTGTTCGCCTCGGCAGGATCGCGGCAATCAGCGTCAGCCGGTTGGTAGCGCTGGCGACATCCCGGTACGCGATCCGCGCGAGATCGAACGTTGACGCTCCATCCAGAAGTTGCGCCGCGACGTCACGCGGAATGGCTTTGATGGAGCGTTCCACCAGCGCGCGGAATGGCTCGAGATGTTTGCCTTCGACGATCGGGAGATATGCGGCGCTCGGCAGTGTCCCCGGAGACACGAAGTGCCCGCGATCGTCGGTGGCATTGAGTTCCCGGCCGAACCGAGCGCCCCAGCCCTCGTGCTGGTCGTCCAGTCTGGGGATGGTCGCGGCGACGAGCGAGAGAATCTCGAGATCTCGCGAGCTTCCAAGCTCCGGAATCGACAGATGCTCGCGATCCCATTGCTCGAGAACCGAGCGCGTGAGGGTTATTGGACGCGCGTCCGGCGGATCGTCTCGAGTGTCGTCAGGCAGCGCGTCGAGCCACGCCGCCTGGCGGATGCCGAAGCGGCAGTGCAGTCGATCCGTTCTTGTGCCCGCGGTGCCTGTGAGCATCGCGAAGCGCATGTCGCGGTGAATCGGAAAGATCCCTTCGCGGTTGCTGAACGTGAGCAGGCGATCGATCTGAACGGAACCGAGTAGCGCGCGGCGCAGCGTCCCGCTCCCGTGATCCGTCGCGATGCCCGACGGCAGGATTAGCCCAAGCCGCCCGCCGCTGCGGACCAACTGCAGTGCGCGTTCGAGGAAGAGCTGGTACGTGTTCGGATGTCCCGAGCGCTGCAGCGGGTAAACCCCGGACGCGCGAAAAAAGCGGAGCCGATCGTGCTGCTCGCCGCGCACGCCGACGCGCTTCGATCGAGGTCCGTTGTCGGACCGCACCATATCCCAGGGCGGATTGCCGAGCACCGCATCGAACCCGCCGTCCGGCCGCCGCCGCCCATCGAGACCGAAGAAGACCTCAGGGAATTCGAGATGCCAGTGAAAGGTCTGCAGCTCGGCGGCCTTGGAGGCCGCTCGTTCGAGCAGCAGCCGCGTCTGGGTACTCGACAACACAGGTCCGCGATCGAGAACGGCCGCGAGGAGGTCTCCGTAGGTGGCGGCATTGAGCGCGCGGTCGGGCCAGAACCAGCCGGCACACCACAAATCGGCGGCCGCTTTCCACTTGTAAAGCGGAGCACCGCGCGCGGTGAGTCCGTCGAGGGCCCGCTCCTTGTCACGTACCGCAGCGGGGGTGTCGCCCGGTTCATCGGCGATGCGAAAGCGATCCGGGAGAACCTCGGTGGCCATCGCGATCGCGGCCTCGCGATCGAAAAGCGGCAGCGTGTCGCGCGTCTGCGGCACCCGTCGACTCGCGGAGGGCTGTCGAGCGATGTCGTCGAGTGTGGCGCCGATCAAACTGTCGCCGCTGGCCAGATGGTGATCGAGGAACGTGAGCGGCCGATCCACGGCGAGTGTCGTCAGCCATAAGGACAATCGCGCGAGCTGTACGGCCATTGGATTCCGATCCACGCCGAACAGGCACCGCTGCGCGACCATCCGCCGGACCTCGACCTCGCGTGCCGGCGTGTCGTCGCCTGGCTGCCACTCGCCGCTGTCGATTCGCGCGCGTGCTGCCGCATGGGCGATGAAACGGCAGGCCGCCACCAGGAATGCGCCGCTCCCCATCGCGGGGTCGAGGACTCGCAGGGCGAGAATCTCATCGGCGCTTCGTCCCTGCACAAGAGGATGCAGAGTGCGCCGGACCAGAAACTCGGTGATCGATCGTGGGGTGTAGAAGCTACCGGTCGACTTGCGTTCGGTTGATGTACGAGTGAGAACAATCGGGCCCTGACGTGATACCGGTTCGTATTCGAGCACGCGTTCGTACACGGCGCCGAGCTGTTCCACTCCGAGATCGCCGTACGCGATACGTCGACGTCCGCCATCTCCTGTGCCTGTCGCCAGCGCGAGCACGGCCTCGCGCACCACCGAATCGGGAAGTGTCGCCCCTTCGCCGAGCGGAGTGTGCTTTGGAGAAAACAGGCGACCATTGAATGGTGTGACGCGCAGATCGCCGGCCCGGCAGCCGGAATGCGACAAACGCGAAATGGCCTGGAGCGTGTGCCACAACCCCCGTGGGATTTGCTGACGCGTGCTGCGCCTGTACAGCGCTTCGATCGTGTACGCGTTCCGATACACGGTGTGCCACGTTGGGACAACGGAGCGCGCCTCGGCGAAAAGCAGAAAGAGGATCCGATACACGAGCGTGAGGCCCTGCTCGAAAGCGCTCTGGGCAGATGGCGAGCGCTTTGAGGCGCGAGCGCCAAGCGCGGCGACAAGTCCGCCGAGCGCTGAGAGCACACCTTCGCCGAGCGAGCCACACACCACGTCACTCGTGCGGCCGGCCCGCCTCAGATCGCGCCAACACTCCTCTGCCGACGCGGTCCACGGCAGCGCGAGCAATAGAGCAATCGCTCGTTGCCCCAGACCGAGGACACCAACGAATCCTTCCTTGTAGGGCTCGAGATGTAAGACGTCGTAGCCAAGGAGTGTCGCGAGCGGCAGGACGGCGATGTCAAGAACGCTCCTCGCACTCGATGCCGGACCGAGATTGCGAGATGTCCGCTGCCACCATCGTGCAAGGGCGGCGGCTTTCAACGTCTGCTGCGCATGCCGCAGCTCGGCCTCGAATTCAACCGGCAGAACGTCGTTGAGAAATCCCGCAGGAATCAGCGAGCCAAGACTGCCTTCGCTCACCGTTCCGGATCCTCGACGGCCCAGGCGGCGATCAGGCGAGGATCCTCGGCCGTCGTCAGGGAACGCAATGCACGCGCCCGGTCGCTGTGGTGCTGCAGATGTTCGCGCAATCGCGCCAGTGCGTCAGTCCTGGTGTGCGCCTGCTGCTCGGCACGGCGGTCGAAGAGAGACGACTGAATGAGCCGAGGAGGTGTTGCCGAGAGGTTTTCCTCGATTGCCACGCATCGTGTGTGAAGCGCCGCCGCGCTGTCTCCAGTGAGTGTCGTCAGCCTCGACCTGCGATCATTCATCTCTTGCGCGAGAATGGCGCGTACGGGCTCGCTTGAAGACAGGAGTGTGACAAGCGGGGCGACGTTGCTGGGCGTAACGAGAAGCCGCGGATCGAGCTGGACGCGAAGCGGGATGAGCTCGCGCGATGCCGGCCGGCCGGTCCCGTCCTGCAGGTCGCATTCGAACAGCAACACGAAAGCACGCGCGAGCCGCGGCCGCTTGACTGAGGCACAAACCCCGTCGCGCGGGCGAGCGCACGGGCCGGCTTGACCTGTCAGCGCGAAAGCCCTGCGACGAAGCTCAGTCTGTTCGGGCGCGGGCTGCGGCGGTGGATCAACGTGCGCCTCGGCTTTGCGAGCGAGCTCTGGCAACGCCGCGTTGTCGAAGATTACCTGCGCGACCGCGTATTCGTCAGGGCCGCCATGCGCGAGACGCGTCTCGGCCCTTCGCATCTTTTCTTGAAGCCGGGCGAGCACTTCGTCTTCGAACGTTCCACGATAGACGAGATGCACCGCATGCACCCGGCGCGCCTGTCCAAGTCGATCGACACGTCCGATGCGCTGCTCGAGCCGCAGTGGATTCCACGGCAATTCGACGTTGATGATCAGACGGCAACGCTGCTGAAGATTGAGGCCTTCCCCTGCGGCATCGGTCGCAAGCAGCACCCTCGCGTCGCCGCTGACGAACCGGCGAACCGCGTCGCGGCGTTCGCGGCTCGACATGCCGCCGTGAAGAACGGCAATCGACGTCCGGTGGCGGAGCGCCTCTTCGAGGTACCCGAGTGTGTCGCGGTACTCGCTGAACAGCAGCAGCGACTCATTTGTGCGATCGATGAAACGCTCAATCATCCGCCGCTTACTGGACTCTCCTGATAAAGAGGCGGCTAGCCGGATCAAGCGATCCAGCGTGCGAAGTTCCTCTTGCACGTCCTCGAGGCGACTACTCCCGACGATGTCATCCGGTTCGAGGTCGTCGTCCCGCTCCTCTTCGAGCCAGGGGAGGAGCTCCTGGATGGCATCACTCGCGTCTTCACCCTGAAGCAACTGGCTGCGGCGGCAGAGCGTGCGGACGAGCGAGTGACTGCTCGAAACCGCTCGGCGGCAGATGATTGCGGCCAGAATCGCCCCGTGCCGCTCCGCTGGCGCGCGGCGCTTCCACAAGGCGCGCGCATAAGCCCATGTCTCGTCGAGTAGCTGCTGCTCCAGCCGAGAGGCAGCAACCGCCTGATACCGCTCCCGGCGGTCATGACGTCGTCCAATCGCGTGGCCTGTTCGACGAAAGATGCGGAGCGGCGATTGTGAGCCGACCGCGCCGAGATTTCGCAGGAAGCTGTACGCATGGTCGTCGCCGAAGTGTGGCGTGGCTGTCACAAGTACGACCCACGGCACGCGGGCCGCCAGCTCCATTGCCACAGCGCCGCGATCGGTGCCGGGTTTCAGATGGTGTGCTTCATCGACGATCAGCAAATCAAATGGGAGGCCGTCCAAGCCCGCGCGAACCTCTGGACGCTTGACGAGATCGATCGAGGACACAATCAGGTGCGATGTCGACCATGGATTCACGCCGACAGGGAGCGCGGCCACCATCCGGGTGAGCGCGGTCTGATCGATCACGATCGCGTCGAGCGCGAAGCGCGTTCGGAGCTCTGTCGCCCATTGCTCGCGAAGCGACGCCGGCGTCAGCACGAGCGTTCGTGTGATCAGGTTCCTGGCGCGAAGCTCAGAAACGATCAAGCCTGATTGAATGGTCTTGCCGAGGCCGACTTCGTCCGTGAGAAGGAGCCGCGTGGCTCCGGCCACGGCTGCGAGAGCGGGCTCGAACTGCCACGGCAGCAAGTCGATCTTCGCGGTTGCGGCTGTCCATGGATCTGTCCAGCCATGGGTCCATGCGACGGCGGCAGCCGCGACTCGTGCGACCGTCCGCTCCTTTGCCCTCCTGATCCGCCGTCGGTTATACGAGATCTCGATTCGATCGAACGGCGTGAGCAGTCGGCTCGTGGAGAAAAGATTGTCGTCGCCGATCCCGCGAAGAGTAACGACCGTGCAGTCGTCGAATCGATCGGTGTCGACGACGACCCACGGCTCTCCTCGCGCGTGAACCTGCTGCCCGACGCGAATGGCGGTACGCAAAACATGCACTGCGCAGCTCCGCCAGGCGACGCAGAAAGTGAGCAATGGAGTGCATTCGTCGCCTGTGCGGCGACAGAGACTGGCAAGGTGAATGCCGACGCGAGCGAGAGCGCCGGCGCTATTCTGTGGCCGGCTTCTCTTCGCGTGCGAGCAGGCGGTTCAGGAGCCGCATCGACGCCCCGACTCGAGCCGCCTCTGACGTGATGTGCGCGCGGCGCTGAGCATCGAGCCTGTCGCGGAGCGCTTCCAGGCCGGCCCGTGAGGGATCGTAAATGCCCCATTCGTCCATTGCCGATCGATCCGTCGTACTCGGCAAGCTGTAGACCTCACGATCAGCCATGTACTGTTCCCTCCTTGGGTATCAGGAGAAGGCGGGGAGCAAGCGTCATGCCCGCAGAGCTTGAACCCGAGAATGGCGGAAAATCGCGGTTTTCGTGGCCAATTTGCCGCGGTGGCCCCATCCCGGGCAGCAGCCTCACCCACCAAAGGCGGGACCACCCTTACAGATATGCAAGACGTCGTCAGCACGCGCGGCCGGCGTTTGCCCACAACAGCTCCGGAAAACACGATTCAACCGGGCGAGGCCATGATGGCACATGCGTTGCGTTTGAGTTCGTCGCATGATCGTCACATTTCTCGGAACCAAAGGCGGCACGGGTACGACCACCGTCGCCGTCAACTGCGCGGCGGAGCTGCGGCGCATCACCAGTCGCACCACGCTCGCCGTGGATGTGAAAGCCGGTCCCGGCGACGTCGCAGTATTTCTCGGCTTGCGTCCGCGTTATACGCTCGTTGACCTCATCGATCAACTCGGCTGGAGCGATCGCGCGCTGGCATCGCGATTCATCACCGCGCACGACTGCGGCCTGCACGTGCTCGCCGCGTCCGACAGTTTTGGCCGTCCGTCTTCACACGACGCAGAAGGAGTGGACCAGACGCTGCGCTGTTTTTCGGCGTTGTACGACTTTGTGGTCATCGACGCCGGCAGTACGCTCAATGCGTGTGCCGCGGTCGCGCTCCCGATGTCCGATGTCGTGATGCTTGTCGCCAATCCTGATGTGCCTTGTCTGAGAAACCTGCAGCGGTACGGCGACGCGCTCCGGCTCGCCGGCGTGGCCCCCGAACGCGTGCGCATTGTGCTGAACCGCACCTCCGATAACGGCATGCTGCCGCCCAGCGAAATCGAGAAGGCGCTCGGTCGTGCCATCGATTATCAGGTGCCCAGCGACTATCGCACGGCGGCCGCTGCCGTGAATGCCGGCGTGCCGATGTCGAGCCTCCGGCCGACCGACTTGCAGACGCAAATCACCGAGATGGCTCGTGCGATGGCGGGCACGCCGCCTGCCGTTTCAGCCTGACAACAGTCGCGCCGAGATGGGTTTCGGCGGCATCCCAAAAATCCTCGACGAGCGGGTGAGTACGTAGCAGACGCTGCACCAGCGCGCGCTGAACGCCTTTACCGCGTCCGTGAATCAGACGGACGACGTGATGTCCGCGCTCGTTGGCCGCACGCAGATACTCGTCAACCACCGAGACGATGTCGCGCGGTTGAAACGCGTGAAGGTCGATGGCCTCATCGATCGGAACAGAAACGGCGTCTTCCTCGTCCATGCGGTCGCCGCTGATTACTGGTGATATTCGACCGTGACCGTTGTCGTGATCCCGCCTCGCGCCGAGAAGTCTCCCACGACAGTCATGCGTCGCGGCCGGCAGGCGGTAACGAGATCATCGAGAATCCGATTCGTCGCTGCTTCGTAGAAGATCCCCTGGTTGCGGTACCGCAGCAGATAGTATTTGAGCGCTTTCAGCTCGAGACAGAGGGCATCCGGCACATAGCGGATTCGAATGGTGCCGAAATCGGGGAGACCCGTCTTCGGGCACATGGACGTGAACTCGGGACACTCGATGGCGATCTCGTACTCGCGTTCGGGCTGCGGATTTGGAAATGTTTCGAGCACGTCCGCGTCGGACATCGAGCCATGTTACACCGCGCTTGATTGACAGTCCCGAGCGTGCGAAGTAGCATTACGGGCGCTTTTTTTTGGTTTTTTCCGCAAGCGGCTGCTCCGCGCAGTAGCTGCACGTCGCGGGAGCATCGGACCACGCGCGCGGCACACCAGGGGGGACCACGATGGCTGAAGCCCGCAGAATGGGCAAATCGGAGTTGTTTTCAACGTTCGCTGAACGGTTCGAGATGAAGCGCACGCAGGCCCGTGAATTTTTCGACGAGCTCGCCGCGCTTTGTGAAAAGGAGCTGAAACGCTCGGGCGAGTTCGTGCTGCCCGGCATGGTCAAGCTCGTCGTTCAGAAGCGCAAAGCGCGCATGGGACGCAATCCCGCAACCGGAGAGCCAATCAAGATTCCCGCCAAGACCGTTGTGAAGGCCCGTATTGTCAAGCAGCTGAAGGATGCCGTTCTGCCGCGCAAGTAACGCACGCACCTACCCCCCAGGCTAGGGCGGGGCAGAAATCAGAAGGTGGCGTGGTAGGCGCCTTTTGATTTCTGCCTTTTTCTTTCAATCGACGCACGGACAAGAGAGCCCCGCCACTACGCGCTGCTGTGGCCCCCTACTTCGTCAGGGTGCGGTGTTGCCTTTGATCCGGCGCGCGATCTCGCGGATCTCGAGCTTCTCCATCTTGAACTTCAACGTCGAGAGCGGAACCCCCAGATAACGGGCCGTCTGCGTCACGTTCCAGCCGCTGCGCTGCAGCGCCCGAATGAGGAAGTTGCGCTCGAACGTTCCCAACGCGCGATCCAGCAGACTTCCATTCGTCTTTTCGCGGTCCAGCTCGCCGACATGAAACTCGAGCGGCAGGTCATCGTCTGTAATCCACTCGCCGTCGGCGGTGGCGACGACGCGTTCGATGAGATTCTCGAGCTCGCGGATGTTTCCCGGCCACCAGTGGTGGGACAGCATTCGCAGCGTCGAGTCCGCGATGCCGCGCATCCGCTTGTGAAAACGGTCGCTGTATCTTTGAACGAAAAACCGCGCGAGCTCTGGAAGGTCCTGCATCCGCTCGCGTAACGGGGGCAGCCGCACAGGAATCACGTTGATTCGATAGAAGAGATCCTCGCGGAATGTACCTTCCTTCACCGCACGCTCGAGATCGACGTTCGTCGCCGCAATCAAGCGGAACGACGTCTTGATCGGTTTGTTGCCCCCGACCCGTTCGATTTCGTTCTCTTGAATCGCGCGCAGCAGCTTGGCCTGCAGATCGAGTTTGAGATCGCCTATCTCGTCGAGGAACAACGTGCCGCCGCTTGCCAGCTCGAACTTGCCGATGCGTTGCTGCACCGCGCCGGTGAACGCCCCGCGCTCGTGGCCGAACAGCGTGCTTTCGACGAGGTCGCGTGGAATTGCCGCGAGGTTGACCGCGATGAATGGCCGCTCGGAATCGCCGCCACTCGACGCCGACGCTTCCCGATGGATCAAGCGGGCCAGGAGCTCCTTGCCGGTGCCGCTCTCCCCCAGGATCAACACCGTCGCGGACAGGCGGGCCACCTTGTGCACGAGCTCCAACGTTTCCCGCATCGCTGCGCTCGGGCCTGCAACGAAATCGCGGTCGCCGAGCTCCTGTACTTCTTCGGTAAGCGTGAGCACACGGCGATTCAAGTCCTGGCGCTCCGACGCCAGCGCGACCGTCGCGCGCAGCGTGCCGGGATCTGCCGTCTTCGGAAGGAAATGATAGGCACCCAGCTTGATCGCCTGGACAGCGGTCTCAACGTCGGACGGCGCGCCGAGCACGATGCTTTCCGCCAGTGGATAGTTTTCCCGGACGATCTGCAGCAGTTCGAGCGCGGTGATGCCGGGCAGCGAATGATCCGCGACGACGAGGTCGACTTCTTCGCGCTCCAGCAACCCAATCGCAGATTCACCGGAAGCTGCACGAAGCACGCGATGATCGCGACGGAGTGCCGCGGTCAACGTTTCGCGGGCGTCATCGTCTGCATCGATGACGAGGACCGTCTTGCGGCGCGTGGACACGTGCCGCAGTATAGTCGTTCAGGTATGGGCTGGCTCTGGTTCGTCGCGGTCACAGGGTGGCTGCTGGCGCTTGCCGCGTTGGGCACGGCGCGTCGCCTTTCCCGGCGCCATGCGCAGCTTTACGAGCTCTACTGGGAGCTGAAGTACGAGCACACCGAGCTCAAGTCGAGAATCAAAGCCATTGCACCAACCGCCGACGAGCAATTGAGCGAGCGCCCGCCCGCGCAGCAATCCTTTGTGCCTTTGGCAAGTCTCAAACGTGATCGAGCCGCAGATAGCCGCAGATAGCCGCAGATGGCCGCAGATAAGCCGCAGATAAGCCGCAGATGGCCGCAGATAACCACAGATAGCCGCAGATGACCACAGATAGCCGCAGATGAGAATTCAAGTCTTGAATCAGAGAGTCTGTTATCTGCGCTGATCCGACAGCTTGACCTTCTTCGGCGTTCCAAGCGACAGTGAGAGGCTGTTTCTATGGCCAACGAGTACGACGTGATTGTGATTGGCGCGGGCACGGGCGGATATGTCGCTGCCATCCGCGGAGCTCAACTCGGCCTGAAGGTCGCGGTGGTCGAGAAACAGAAGGCGCTCGGGGGAACGTGTCTCATCTGGGGCTGTATTCCGACGAAGGCACTGCTCGAGCACGCCCACGCGCTGAAGATCGCGCAGGCGGCGAAAGAGTGGGGCCTGAGCGGCGTCGACGGTGGCGCCGTCAAGCTCGATATGACGGTCGTTCACGCACGGAAAGACAAGATCGTCTCTGGCTTGACCGGTGGCGTAGAGCTGCTATTCAAGAAGAACAAGATCGATTGGATCAAAGGTACGGCTCGCCTCGCAGGCGGAAACGCCGTCGAGGTGACGTCGGCCGACGGCGCGAAACAGACGCTCGCGGCAAAAAGAGAGATTGTCATCGCGACAGGTTCCAGCGCCAGGAGTGTTCCAGGAATCGACGCCGACGGAAAGCGTGTGATCTTCAGCGACGAAGCGATCCATCTCAAAGACGTGCCGCGCACCATCGCAATTCTGGGCAGCGGTGCCGTCGGTGTCGAGTTCGCGTCCATTTTCAAGAGCTACGGCAGCGAAGTCACGGTAATCGAGCTCCTGCCTCGATTGGTGCCTGGTGAAGACGAGGCGGTGTCCGCGGAGCTCGAAAAAGATTTCAAGCGGCGCGGCATCAAAGTGTCGACGGACACGAAGGTGACATCCGCAAAGGTGACGTCGGCGGGCGTCGAGCTGCAGATGACGTCAGGACAGGGGAAGGCGGCAAGTCTCAGGGTTGACGTGTTGCTCGTCGCGACGGGCCGAGGCCCCGTCACCGAAGGACTCGGCATCGAAGCCCTCGGCATCGCGGTAGATCGAGGCTACGTCGTCGTCGATCAGCTGTATCGCACGAATGTGCCGGGAATCTCCGCCATCGGCGATGTAATCACGATGGGTGGACCGCATTATCAGCTCGCGCACGTGTCGTCGATGGAGGGCATCATCCTGGCCGAGCGGATCGCGGGGCGTGAGGTTCGCCCGATCAACTACGATCACGTGCCGCGCTGCACGTACTGCGATCCCGAGATCGGCAGCGTTGGTTTGACGGAGTCACAGGCAAGGCAGCAAGGCTACGACGTGCGCGTCGGCGCATTTCCGTTCAAGGCGCTCGGTCGCGCGCGCATGGCCGGCGAGACAGACGGTTTCGTGAAGATTGTTGCCGATAAGAAGTACGACGAAGTGCTGGGCGTGCACATCATCGGTCCGCGCGCCACTGAGCTCGTGGCGGAGGCTGTGGTTGCGCTGCGGCTGGAGTGCACGATCGAAGAGCTCGTGAAGACGATGCATGCACACCCGACCATGTCGGAGGCGATGGGCGAAGCGGCGCATGCCGTGACCGGCGCCGCGATTCACATTTAGGTCGATGATCGATTTCTGCATGTAAGCTGGGTTAGAGAACCATCATGGCGACACCCGTAGTTATGCCGCAGATGGGCGAGTCAATCGCCGAAGGGACGATTGTCCGCTGGATCAAGAAGGTCGGCGAGAGCGTCGATCGCGACGAACCGCTTTTTGAGATCTCGACGGACAAAGTCGATGCCGAGATTCCATCGCCGGCCGCCGGCACTCTTCTCGACATTCAGGTGAAGGAAGGCGAGACCGTTCCCGTCAACAGCGTCGTCGCCACAATTGGCGCGCCGAGTGAAAGGCCAGCGTCCGCGGGTGCCGAAGCCGCGGCTGCTGCGCCGCCGCCGTCCGGCGAAACCGCGCCGCACACGCCGCAGCCTGACGGTACACCGTCGGCGGCTGTTGGCGCACAGGATCAAGCGAGCGGCACTTCGTCCGCGTCTGCGCCGCTCACCCAGCAGCCAGGCGAGGAGCCGGCGGCGGAAGATGTCGACGTCATGCGGCGGCAAAAATCTTCGCCGCTCGTGCGGCGAATCGCCGCGGAGCACGGCGTCGACATTCGACGGATCGCTGGCTCCGGAATTGGCGGCCGCGTTACCAAGAACGACATTCTGGGATTCATCGAGAAGGCCGTCCCCGCGGGACGCCTCGAACCTGCCGCACCGGAGCATCGCATCGCACGCGAGCAGCCGAGCGCACCGGGCGGACCTCCCGCAGCCGATCGGGTCGAGCCGATGTCGATCATGCGCAGGAAGATCGCCGAGCACATGGTGATCAGCCGCCGAACGTCCGCGCATGTGTACTCGGTGTTCGAAGTCAACTACAGTCGGGTCGAGAGTCTTCGCAAGGAGCACCGCGCCGCGTACGAGCAGCGCGGTGTGAAGCTCACCTACACCTCCTTCATCGCCAAGGTGGCCGTGGATTGTCTTCGCCGTCACGCAATCGTGAACGCGTCGATTGACGGCGAGAACGTCGTCTACAAGCGCGATATCAATCTCGGGGTGGCCGTTGCGCTCGAGAATGGATTAATCGTCCCCGTGGTAAAGCGTGCCGGCGAGCTCAACTTGCTGGGACTGTCGCGTGCGATATCTGACGTGGCCGACCGCGCCCGGGCGAAAAAGCTGAATCCCGAGGAGGTGCACGGCGGCACCTTTACGATTACGAACCCTGGCAACTTCGGCGCGCAATTCGGGCTGCCGATCATCAACCAGCCGCAGGTAGCGATTCTTGGCGTTGGCACGATCGAAAAACGCGCCGTCGTGATCGACGACATGATCGGCATTCGGTTGATGGGGTATCTGACGCTCGGATACGACCATCGGTTGATCGATGGCGCGGTCGCCGACCAGTTCATGGCCGACGTGAAGAAGGGGCTCGAGAACTTCGACGCGGCGGCCGTTTAGGCCGCGGGGCACGACTACACGTACGTGGCGCGGGCCTTCCGGCTCGCGGTTCTTCACATGCGAACACTTGCAATTCGCCGACTCGGACTGATCTCCTACGCCGACGGAGTCGAGCTGCAGCGTTCGCTGGTCGAAGATCGGAGACGCGACCACATTCCCGACACGCTTCTGCTGCTGCAGCATCCGCACGTCATCACTATCGGCGTGAGAAAGGGCGGCGCACTGAACGTGCTCGCGGATCGCGAGCGGCTTGCGGAGCTCGGCGTCGAGATATTCGAGACCGGGAGGGGTGGCGACGTCACCTATCACGGCCCCGGTCAGATTGTCGGCTATCCCATTCTGGATCTTCGTCCCGATCGCCAGGATGTGCACCGCTACGTCCGCGATCTCGAAGAGGTCATGATTCGCGTCTGCGGTGAGTTCGACATCCGTGCCGAGCGGATCCCGACGCTCACAGGAGTGTGGATCAACGGAGAGAAGGTCGGCGCCATTGGCGTGCGAATCTCGCGCTGGATCACCAGTCACGGCTTCGCGTTCAACGTGAATACCGACCTGGATTATTTCCGGCTGATTGTGCCGTGCGGTATCGGCGATCGAGGCGTCACCTCGCTGGCGAAGGTGACGCGCGAGAAGCAACGGTTGGCCGACGTCGAGGATCTCATCGTCCGGCACTTCAGCGGCGTGTTCGAGCGGCATGCCGTCGATCAGCAGCTCTCGCTCACAGACGGCGATCGGCACCCGACAACCGCCGCGTCAGTTTCTCTTCGCTGATTCGCTGCCTTCGTCCGTTCTTAGTTCTTCGTTCGCCGTTCTGTGTTCTTCGTTCCTGGTTCTTCGTTCTTCGTTCTTAGTTTCCAGTGAGCGCCGTTTCTAGCCTCACCTGATCGCGTCTGCAGAGCGCCGGCACCACGACTTTTTCGACGCCGTGCGGTGACACGGTCACCGGCAGCATGCCGACGGCGCCGAGCGCCCCTTGCTCGCGCGCCACCGAGACGAACGCGCTCACCGTGCGCGGTGTTCGCGAAAGTGCGGCCCTGATGACGCGCGTCGCCGCCGACGCGAGGGTGAGCGGCCCCGGCGGCCAAAGCCTGGTGAGCCGGGCCTCCAGTCGCGCGATCGATGGTGGCGAGAGAACTTCGGTTGCACGCCGGCCGCCGATTGAGGCTTCTTCCCAGGGCACGATGATGTGGTCTGGCGCGCGGCCGATGACCGAGAGCTCGATATCGGTTGCCGCGCAAGAAGCCTCGAGCGCCGTGAGCGCGATAATCGCGGATCGCAGCCCTTCGGCAGCCGACCCGAACACTTGGGAACGCGGCAGACCCAACTCGCGGACCGCGCGACCGACCACGTCAGCCTGCTTCGCGCCGGCACATAGAATCGGCGCTCGCTTGTTGAGCGCGCTGACCCGCGACACCAACGCGACCGCGCTGTCCCCGTGCCACTCTCCGTCGGAAGCTGAAAATCTGTCTGCGAGCACGACGAAGTCTGTCCCGATCGCTGCATCGAGCTGACTGCTGCCCCGCAAGGAGGTCGAATAGCGGTCAACAGGGCTCGCCTGGCGTATGTCGAGCGCCTTGCCTTCCGCCGCTGCACCGGCTTCGTCAACGAGCACAATCGTCGAGACCACGTCAGCTGCGGCAAGCTGTCGCGCGAGCGCGCCACCAAGATCGCCGGCGCCGAGTATGACGAGCGTGCTCACCGCGGCATATTCTATCCGGATGAATCGTGTGTGCTTTGTGACGGGCGGAACGCGCGGCATCGGCTTTGCCGTCGCCGAGGCGTTTCTCGCCGGTGCCCATCGGGTGGCGATCAGCGGGACGTCGGCCGATGGTGTGACGGCGGCAGAAAACAACCTGCGATCGCGATCGCGCGACGACGACGTGATGGGTGTCGTCTGTGATGTCCGCGAATACGCGGCGGTTGAGCGCGCGTTCCATGCAATCGCCAATCGATTCGGCCGGCTCGATGTGCTCGTCAACAATGCCGGCGTCGGAGTGGGCGGCGCCATTGCCAATATGACGGTGGAGGAGTGGAACCGGATCATCGACACGAACCTGACCGGAGTCTTCCACTGCTGCAAGGCAGCTATTCCCCATCTGCGCGCGGCTGGAGGCGGTTGGATCATCAATGTGAGCAGCCTGGCCAGCAAGAACCCGTTCGTCGGAGCCGGCGCGTATTGCGCATCGAAGACGGCGCTCAATGCGTTCAGCGAGGTGCTGATGCAGGAGGTGCGCGACGACAACATTCGCGTCAGCTATGTGCTGCCAGGCTCGGTAGCGACCGGTTTCTCAGGAAGGCCTGCCCTCGCCGGGGGCGAGTGGAAGCTGCATGCGGAAGACGTCGCGCGCGCGATTGTCGGCCTGATCGAGTTTCCCGAACGGAGCTTGCCGAGCCGCATTGAGATTCGCCCCTCCCGGCCGGCGAAGTAATCAAAGCGGCCCTGGTGCGATGACGCGTGCGAACGTGCCGGCGTCGATGTTTCCTCCGGTGACCATCACGACCGCCGTTTCTCGCGGCCGAACGACTTTGCGGTGAAGGACTGCGGCGGTCGCCACGGCTCCCGCGCCTTCTGCGATCATGTGTTCTTCGCCTGCAAGCTGTCGAATCGCATCCGCGATCTCGTCTTCATCGATCGCGGCGAGCTCGTCGACGACGGCGCGAACGAGCTCAAATGTGATCGCGTGTGGTTCAAGGTTTCCGGTGAGTCCGTCGGCCAGGGATCGAGCGGGCTCGATGCGCGAGATCTGTCCTTCGCGAAGCGACACCGCGAAGGCTGTCGACACCGCGGCCTCGACGCCGATCACCCGCACGTCGGGAGCAACGGCTTTCATCACCATGCCGATGCCGCTGGCCAGGCCGCCGCCGCCAATCGGCACCACCACCGCATCCAGCCGCGGGAGAACATCGAGAATCTCCAGTGCCACGGTGCCGGCCCCGGCAATCACGTCGACGTGGTTGTAACCCGAGACGTAGAGATACCCCCGTGCGTCTGCAAAGGCTCGAGCGGCTTCCTCCGCCGCGTCGTAGTCCGCCGCATCGTCTCGCAGCTCGACACCGTGTCGTCGGATCGCGGTCTTTTTGGTTTCCGGCGCTCCGCGGGGTGTGAAGATCACGCCTTTGAGGCCAAGCCGTTCGCACGCAAAGGCGAGTCCGCGTCCGTGGTTTCCAGCCGAGGCGGCGACAATCGTCGGGGCGGCGTCAGCGCATCCGCCCGCTTGCTCGATGACGCGTAAGGCCGCGTTCAGTGCGCCCCGGATCTTGAAGGAGTTCGTGAGCTGGACTGACTCCAGCTTCAAATAGACGGCGCCGCCGGCACTGTCAGACAGCCAGAGCGATTGGCGCAGCGGGCTCGGTTGAACAAACGGATCGATCCGTCTTCGTGCCGCGAGAATATCAACGACGTTCATCGCGCTCGCGCGTGAGGATTTCCGGCAGCGATTCGGCGAACGCGCTCCTGGCCAGGACCTGAGTGATGCCGAGCGCGCGAGCCTGTTGAATGGCGGATGCGTGAACGTGGGAGACAAACCCGATCGTCGGAATGCCGGCGAGCTCGCGGTCCGCGGCCAGCCGCCGCAACACTTCGAACGGCTGCGTTCGAGCGCTATCGAGGTCGAGAAGGATCAGCGAGGGCTTCACCTCGTGCGCCCGTGTGATGGCCGCATCGGCCGTGGTTGCGGCGGCGATCGTCGCGCCGACAGCCTTGGCAGTTGCAGAAATCTTCGAGCGGAAGAGCAAATCGTCGACGATCGCGAGCACCATCGTGAGGTCCTCTGGTTTGAGCGCTGCCGTGCAGACCCTTCTTACCCCGCGCGGCAGGGCCTGGCGCTATCCTACTCTCGTGATCATCGAAACCGCTGCCGCGCCGCCATTTTTGAAGAACGGGTTCGTCGTCGCGTGTGAAAGGACCGCAGAAGCCGTCATCATCGACCCTGGCGATGAAGTCGAACACCTTCTCCGGTTCATCGACGATCGCAAGCTGTCGGTCCAGTCGATTCTTCTGACTCACGCGCATGTGGATCACGTGTCGGGAGTGGCGCGGGCGAAGCGCGCGCTGAACGTCCCCGTGTATCTGCATCACGACGACGTGTTTCTCTACAGCCAGGCGGTTGCGCACGGACGCATGTTCGGTCTCGACGTCGAACAGCCGCCGCCTGTCGATCGCTACTACGACGGCAAAGGACCGATTGCGTTTGGCGATTACGACGTGTTCGTCCATCACACGCCGGGCCATTGCCCCGGGGGCGTGTGTCTGCAGATCGGACGCCGTGGCGAAATGGGTCTCGATCTGTTCGTCGGCGACACGCTGTTTGCGGGCTCGATCGGTCGCACGGATCTTCCGGGCGGAAATTACGAGACGCTGCTGCGCTCCATTCGCCAGGTGCTCTTCGGCTTCGGCGACGACGCGCGCGTGTACCCGGGACACGGGCCGGATACAACCATCGGGCAGGAGAAACGCACGAATCCGTTTTTGAGAGACCCGGCGTGACCGGCGGAATCAAGCCTCCGCGCTCCGCACCGAGAATTCGACGCGGCCGACTTTCAAGGTGTCGCCATCAACGAGTGGCGCGCGGACGATCTTCTGCCCATTGACCCACGTGCCGTTCGTGCTCCCCAGATCCTCCACGCCCAAACCGCCATCGTCCAGCGTCAGTCGACAATGGAGCCGCGATACGAGCGCGGCTTCGACGATGAAGTCGGCGCGTGGGGCACGACCGACTGTTTTCATGCTTCCGGGAAGCATTCTGAAGGTGAATGGACACTCTGGATCGGTCGATTCGAGAATCCACATTCGCTGGAAGTGTAACTGAACATGTGGCGACGTGGCGATTTGGTGATGTGGAGATCTGATGCGGCGATGTAGAGATGTGGCGATGTTGATGTGGTGATGTTGTGGCCGGAGAGGTGATCGTCTCGTCGGTGGCGAGTTGCGTGGCGCTGGAGGAAATAGAAGCCCAGTACGAGCAGTCGCCGTTCATCAAGGAGGTTTGCGTCGTTGCCCTGACGCCCTCGGATGACGATGCTGCGCCTGGAGGTGACGGACGTGTCGAACGGCTGCACGCCGTTGTCGTGCCCGATATCGCTCTCCTTCGTGCACGCCGCATCGCAAACGTCGGCGATCTGCTTCGCTTCGAGATTGAAGGGCGAGGTGTTTACCTGCCACCCGAGAAACGCGTCCACGGTTATGAGGTCAGCTTCGAGCCGCTGCCGCGTACGGCAGCCGGCAAACTCAAACGCCAGCAGATCGCCGAAGGGCTGGGCGCGGGTTCCCGAGGCGCAAAGGCGCGGAGCGACTCGCGTGCGTTCGCCGAGTGGCGGTCTGCCGATGCGCATGTCGCCGTCGCGCTGGACGTGATCTGCCGGAAAGCGTCCGTCGAACAGGTTACGCCGAATGCGAATCTCGAGACGCATGCACGAAATCTGGACAGTGGCGCAACTGATCGAGGCGGTGCGGTCGCCAGACGGGAGCCGCACAAGAAACCGCAACTCCGATCCGTGGGCCGTGCTTCTCGACGATACCTCTCAGTCCGAGCCTGCCCCGCGTTCCGTACTCGAACGCCGTCCGCTTGCAGTGCCCGTCCTTTTCGTCGTATCCCGCCTGATTCGTCTCTTCCTCGGGCCCGGAGTGGTGAAGGGCGTCGAGAACCTGCCGCACGCGGGCGGATGCATCATCAGCCCGAATCATCAGGGATATCTCGATCCGTTCATCGTTTGCGGAGCGTTGCCGTTCAGAGTCTTTCGAGATCTGTTTTTCGTCGGCGCGACGGAATATTTCGAAACCCCGTTGATGCGGTGGCTGGCACGCAAACTCAACCTGCTGCCCGTGGATCCTGACGCGAATCTCGTATCGGCGCTGAGGGCGAGCGCGTTTGGCCTGCGACACGGAAAGGTTCTGCTCGTCTTCCCCGAAGGCGAACGCTCGATTGACGGAAACGTCAAGCGGTTCAAAAAGGGCGCGGTCATCCTCGCGCAATATGCCGGTGTTCCGGTGGTGCCGGTCGCGATCAGAGGAACCTTCGAGCTGTGGCCGCGAAATCGCGCGTTCAATTGGCGACTCTTGCGCCCCTGGAGTCGACACGCCGTGCGTATTGTCTTTGGAGAAGCAGTCCGCTTCGCGCGCGGAGACGACGCCGGGACATCCGCCCGCCGGTTACGAGAGGACGTCGAGCGTTTGTCGAGCAGGTTGTGATGGCCTAGCGGGTAGCTGGCGACGGCATTGTCTTCGCCATCCACGAAGCGATTGCCGACGTGACAGCGGTCGACACCGCCGGGTCGGTCAGTGTGGCGTACTCATCGACGTCACCAGTTTTCGCGGGCACGAGTAGATGATTGACGCCGGGGACCTTGACCACTTGCACATCCACTTTCCGCTTACGTGCGCGCGCGAGCGCCGCAAGCTTGTCGGCGTGATACGGAGGCACTTGTGTATCGAGCTCTCCCTGCACGATGAGAATCGGCTGTCGCACGTCTCTGAGGAACCGCGATGGATCGAACGAGAGATAGCTGTGAAACCACGGCGTTTCGGCGGCGCCACGCAACGTATCCGGCACGCCTTCCCACGACCCCTGGCCCAGGACGGCCGCGTTGATGCGCCGTTGCAGCGCGACCTTCTCTTGCCGCTCCGCTTCCGGCGTCTTCATCCGATCGAAAAGATGCGCCTGCTGTTCGAGCACCAGGTCGGCTCCCGGGATCGATGGCGCCGCGACCAGTGCAATGGCAGCTACGCGATCGTCGCGCGCGGCCTCGGCCAGCGCGACCCAGGCGCCCTCGCTGTGGCCGACGAGGCCAATGCGCCGCTTGTCGACGTCGTCTCGTTTACTCAGCCAGGAGACCGCGGCACGCGCGTCGTCGATGTAGTCGGTGATCGTCGCGCTTTCCGGACGGCCTCCGCTTTGGCCGACGCCGCGTTTGTCGTATCGCACCACCACGAACCCGGCATCGACCAACGCCCCGGCGATGTGGCCCATGATCGGGATGCCGAACGCTGTCGCGTCGCGATCGGTAGGACCAGATCCTCCGATGAGCACGAACGCCGGCATGCGGCCTGTCTGACCCGCGCGCTTCGCGAGGCTGCCGGCGAGATTGAAACCGTTTGCGGGAATTCGAACCGGCTCGTCGGACGGCAGCGAGAACGATGTCGTGCGCGACGCGGCCGACGCGACATCTTCGCGGGCGATCTCGAGCGCTTGCAGAGGGATGCTCATGCGGAGCAGCGATCCATCGGCATCTGCCCAGAGATCCATCCGCTGCTCGCCACCAGGATTGGTCACTATGAGGGCGTAGCGCGTCGCGTTGATGGCGCGTTGAGTGGTCTCGATATGGTCCTGAAAAACGCCGTCGACGCGAATGGGCACCTCGGCTTGCGGCACCACGTAACCGCGAAACGTCGCACCAGGTTTGCTTCCGGCAAGCCGTCGCGCAAGCGCCGAGTACGAGCCGAGAAACCCGTTCGGAAGCACGAGCGCGTCTGCAGAGACGTCGTCCGCTTTTGTCGACGACGCTCCGGCAACCGAGATCTCGTTGTTGGCTTTTCCATCCGCGAACGTCGTTTTGATCGTCACCTCCTGACCGCGTGAGGTGCCCTCGAGCTCCATGCGCACCGGATGCCACTCGGCGCTGTAGTGGATTTCCGCCGCGCGCGTGACGATGTCGATGGGAGGGCCGATACGACTGGTGCCGCGGATGATCCAGCCGTCGGCTTCACGAACCACGGCGACCTCTTCGCGCCCAATCGGCCGTGACCGCAGGAATACGACGAACGCGCGAGCGCCCGGCACCGGTGTCTGTTGAAGCGCCGTGAGGACGTCTTGTGACAGCAACGCGAGCGAAACGACAGCGGCAATTCCCAGACGCGTAAAATGACGATGATTCACTGTCTTTCCACTTTAGACGATGTATTCCACTGACGGCTACCGCGCTCTCCGGGCCTCCAGCGCCGCGATTCGGCGTGAGGATCGTGGTGTTCTCGTGGTGTCCGGCGCCGACCGGTCGTCGTGGCTGCAGGGCCTCGTAACCAATGATGTGACCGCTCTGCGGCCGGGCGAGAGTCAATACGCGGCCTACCTTACGCCCCAGGGACGAATGATTTCAGACATGCGCATCGTCGCGCTTCGCGACCGGATGCTGCTGGAGGTCGCTGGCGGGCTTGCCGAGTCTCTCCGAGCGAAACTCGATTCTCTCCTCTTCGCGGAGGATGCGCAGATTGCGGACATGTCCGGGACATTGGCAGTCATCGACGTCCACGGCCCGTCAAGTGCCGATGTCGTTGAGCGCGCACGCGGACTGCTCGACATGACGGCGATCGACGTCATTCGAGACGATGTTTACAGAGTTCCCGGCCAGACTTTTTTTGTCGAGCGCGAAAAAGCACAACTGCTCGTCCAGGCGCTCCGGGAAGCGGGCGCCTTGGAGACCACTCTCGAAACGCTTGACGTCATTCGGATCGAAGCCGGCGTGCCTCAGTTTCTCGTCGACATGGACGAGCACACGATTCCGCTTGAAGCAGGCATCGAACAACGTGCCATTTCATTCACCAAAGGCTGCTACGTCGGACAAGAGGTCATCGTTCGCGTGACTCATCGAGGTCACGGACGCGTAGCGAAAAAGCTGGTCGGAGTGCGTTTCGAAAAAGACGCAGCGCCGCGCCCGCGCGATGTCATCGTGGCAGCCGAGCGAGAAATCGGCCAGCTCACGAGCGCTACGTGGTCGCCGGTGCTGGAAGGCCACATCGCTCTGGGATCCGTGCATCGAGATTTCACAGACCCCGGGACGAGCGTTCAGGTAAGGACGACGTCAGGAATCGCTACGGCCACCGTTACGCAATTGCCGTTCGTAAAAGGGGACGCCGCGCGAACCTCGTAACCACAGCCGGCGCGAGGCGCCTGCCTGTCAGGTCGCGGCGAAGGGCATCCCGAAGCCCCTCAGTGGAATCCTCCTTGCAAGGGCTGGTAGCATGGCAATTCGCAAACTCATCCTCACGCTCGCACTCGCGGTGCTTGCGCTGCCGAGCTTCATCAGCGCACAAGACGAGCACCGTGC
>WNFU01002875.1_pt1 | contig 23091 bp, 19 predicted proteins | sample 5400121 | NCBI WGS metagenome assembly WNFU01 (sample SAMN13153360, study PRJNA577476) | soil metagenome | isolation source: 100 cm soil or saprolite under grassland replicate 1 | place: USA:California | collected 2016-06-15
GCGCGCAGCGGGGCGGCGCCGAGGTCCACCGCGTGCAGGTTGGCGAAGCCACCCCCGCGGCGCCCCACCGGGGTCCGAACCGCATCGACGATCACGGCCTCACGCATGCCGGGCTCCCTTCGTCAGGGCGGCACCGCGACGGCGCGGCGGCGTCGAGGCTGGCCGGCTGTACCGTCAGCCCTTGGCAGTCCGTCCGGTGCTGCGCGGATGCCGCTGTCTGCTCCGAAGGTGGCACCGTTGCGGCAACCCCGTCAACCATCGGGGCACGGGAGGACGACCGGTCGGTTCCTCGGGCGGCGCCCGGCCGTGGGAAGACCAGGACGCCCGGCCGAGACCCCGGGGGCGCATGCGTGCGACGGGCCGCCGACCCCCCTTGGCCCCCGAGGATCCCGCCACCGGAACCGGCCGGTCGACAAGCACGTTTCTAGTGCTTGCGACACCGCGGCTGCAACGGTCATTTCAGGCCAGCCCGGAAGGGCTATGCCGGCGACGGTCGCGCTTGACCACGCAGTAGCGGTAGGCGTGCCAGTCCGCGCCCAGCGCGGGCTCCTCGACCACCGCGACCACCTCGCCGCCGGCCGCCCGCAGCAGCTCGGCCACCTCGGCGCGGCGCAGGCCGTGCAGCTCCATCACGCCCTGGTAGCCGTAGCGACGGCGGCGGTACAGGTTGAGCAGCCGGTTGGGCAGCAGCGCGAAGGCGAGACCGCGCGGGGTGGCGGCCGGGTGGCTCGGCACGCCGACCAGCAGCACGCCGCCAGGGCGCAGCACCCGCAGGAACTCGCGCAGGTAGGCGCGGGCGTAGTCGGCCTGGACGTGCTGCAGGACCAGCAGCGAGCAGACCAGGTCGAAGCTCCCGTCGCCGAAGATGGCCAGGTCGGCGGCTGCGTTGAGGTGGTAACGGCAGCGGCCCCCGGTGCGGTCGAGCCGCTCGGCCAGCGCGATCATGGACGGCGCGATGTCGACGCCGTCGACCTGCTCGAAGCGGGCGGCCAGGGCCTGGGTGAGGCGGCCGACGCCGCAGCCGAAGTCCAGCGCGCGTCCTCGGTCCAGGGTCACGCCCAGCCCGTCCAGCCAGGCCTCGAGCTCGGCCACCTCGCGCTCGCCGGTGCGGAAGAACTCGTCCAGCTCCCAGCGGTTGCCCTTCTTGGCCGGGTCGAACTTGATCGCCCAGAGGGGGTCGGCGCGCCCGAGCGCGTCCCAGTTGCGCTGCAGCTCGTTGAGGTCCATTTGCGGAAACTCTGGTCGTGACGGCCGCTCCGGGTCAACCGGGCACAGGCTCGCGATCGCGGCTGCCGCCGCCACCGTTTGGAGAAAATCGCCTTGTTTCGGCCGGATGGGCTGGTCCGCTAAGTAACCATCCGGTAACTTCCATGCCCGACGACCCCGGGCGAACATGGAATACGGGGCAGATTGGGATAGGTTCGCCGCCTGATGCGCTTCCCCCCCTCCGCAAGGCGCACACCCGACAGCCCCGACGACGGCACCGTTGGCCGCAAGGGCCGCGGCGGCGTGGTCATCCTCAACTGGCGCGACACCCGCAACCCCGAGGGCGGCGGCTCCGAGCAGTACGTCGAGCGGATCGCCGCCGGCCTGGCCGCGCGGGGGCGGCCGGTCACCATGGTCTGCGCGAGCTGGCGCGGCGCGGCGCGCGAGGAGCGCCGCGACGGCATCCGCATCCTGCGCCGTGGCTCGCGCCTCACCGTCTACCTGTGGGCCGCCCTGCTGTACCTGGGCGGCCGCCTCGGGCCCCACGAGGTGGTGGTGGACGTGCAGAACGGCCTGCCGTTCTTCTCCGCCCTGTACGCCCGCCGGCCGGTGGTGGTGCTCTGCCACCACGTCCACCGCGAGCAGTGGCGGGTGCTGTTCCCGGCGCCCGTGGCCCGGCTCGGCTGGTGGATCGAGTCGCGCCTGGCGCCCTGGCTGTACCGCCGCTGCCGCTACGTGACCGTGTCGGAGTCCAGTCGCCGAGAGCTGGTGGATCTCGGCGTGGCGGCGGCGTCGATCCGCATCGTGCGCAACGGCACCGACGTTCCGGCGGCGCCGGGGGGGATCGCCAAGTCGCCGTACCCGTCGATCTGCGTGCTCGGGCGGCTGGTGCCCCACAAGCGCGTCGAGCTCGCCCTGGAGGCCGCCGCGCGGATCCGTCAGCAAGCCCCCGACCTGCGCGTGCTCGTCGCCGGGCAGGGCTGGTGGGAGCCGCGGGTGCGGCAGGCGGCAGCCAGGCTCGGCCTCGACGGTGCCGTGCGCCTGCTCGGCTACGTCGACGAGCCGACCAAGCACGCCCTGCTGGCCCGCTCGTGGGTGCTGGCCATGCCCTCCCTCAAGGAGGGCTGGGGGCTCGCGGTGATGGAGGCGGCGGGGCACGGCACCCCGGCGGTCGGCTTCCGCTCGGCCGGCGGCCTGGGCGAGGCGATCGTCGACGGGGTCACCGGCCTGCTCGCCGACGACGCCGACGAGCTGGCACGCCAGCTCACGCGCGTGATCACCGACCGGGGCCTGCGCGAGCGCCTCGGCGCCGCCGCGCGCGCCCGCGCCGCCCACTTCACCTGGCCGGCCACCGCCGACGCGTTCGCCGCCGTGCTGGAAGACGCCGTCGCGGCAGCGCGGGGCCAGGGAACGTCGGTGGTTACGGGTGTCGCGGCGCGGCCGTCGGCCGGCGCTCAGCGGTTGCCGTAGACGATCAGGTCCTGCGAGACCGGGCTGGGGGACTGGCTGGTCACCAGCAGGACCGAGGCCACGGCCGCGAGCACCAGCGCGGCCACGGCGAGGCTCAGGAAGATGCGCACCGGGATGCCACTCATCGGGGAATGCCTCCTTGGGGACCTCGCGACTCTATCAGCCGTCGCCGGAGCCGGTCCACGGGACCTGCCGCGATCCAGACGAGCAGCGCGAGCGCGACGGCGTCGGCGGCGAGCACCGGCGCGGCGGGAGCGGTCGGCAGCCGCGGCGGCCGTGCGGGCGGGCCGCGGTACAGGGCGAGGTCGGGCCGGTCGAGGACCAGCTCGGCGCCTGCCAGGCGCGGCGGGTAGGCGGACCACGCGCCGGTCTTCTGCAGCAGCACCCAGCGGACCCCGGCGGCCGGCAGGGCCGGCGTCAGCGGCCCGCTGCCGCGCACCAGCGGCGCCAGGCGCGGCGAGAAGGGGTCCTCGCCCGGCACGGTGAGGCCCCGCAGCTCGAGGTCGTCGTTGGTCACCACGCGGCGCGGGAAGTAGCGCTGGGCGGGCTGCAGCACCACCCGGCCGCCGTTCCAGGGGAAGGCCGTGTACAGGTGCCAGGGGAGCACCAGCAGCGCGCCTGGCTCCCGGTCGGCCGCGACCAGCGCACGGGCCTCGGCCCACGAGGACGGGTAGTGCGCCGCGCCGAGGCGTCCCCAGGCGCCCCAGGCGAGCGTCGGCAACAGCAGCAGCGGGGTGGCGGCCAGCAGGCCGGCCGCGACCTTGCGCCGCGCCGGCGTGGCCAGCAGGCCGGCGAGCCACTCGACCCCGGCGCCGAAGCCGGCCGCGAGCGCCACCGCGAGCGGGGCGACGAACTTCTGCCCGTCCCGCAGCAGGCCGCCACCTGGCACGTGCTCCACCACGAGCTGCACGCCGTCGCGCAGGCCGGGCACGGCCCCGGCGGCGGCGAGCACGAAGCCGATCGCGGCCGCGGCCAGCAGGCCGGCGACGGCGCCGAGGTCGAGCGGGCCGGCGCGGGGCCGGCGCGCGCCGGCGAGCCAGCAGCGCCGCCAGCCGACCACCGCCAGCGCCACCACCAGCGCGAACGCCGGCAGCCACAGCAACGAGTCCCGGCCGGGCGGCACCACGTCGGCGTTCCAGATGCCGCCGAGGCTGGCCAGGCTGCCGACGGTCCCGAGCGGCCCGTCCGGGCGGGAGGCGAACGCCGCCACGCCGACCGGCCGCACCGGCACGCCCCCCGGGTACAGGACGCTCGGCACCCACCAGGGCGCGTTCAGCACCGTCGCCATGCCGGCGATCAGGAGCAATCGGGTTCGTGTGGCGCGATCACGCCCGGCTGGGGCCGTCCTCGACCGCCGCTCGGGGAAGCCGGCGACCAGCAGCGCCAGGCCGGCGGCGATGACCCCGCCTGGTGGGCTGAGCGCGGCCACGGCCAGGGCGGCGGCAAGCCGCCGCAGCGCGCCGCCCGCGTGACCGGGCCGCCGGCAGGCGGCGGCGGTCGTGACCACCCAGGGCAGGGCGGCGTAGGAGACCAGCAGCGCCCAGTGCCCCATCAGCAGGCGCTCGTACACGAAGGCGTTCCAGACGTAGAGCACGCCGGCGGCGGCGCGCCCGGCGGCCAGGCGGGTGGGGGCGAGCCGGGCGGCGCCGAGGCCGGCGCCGGCGAGGGTCGCGAGGAGCACCAGCTTCTGCACCCAGTCGACCGGGAGCAGGCGTCCGCCCAGGGCGACGAGCAGGTCGCTCGGGACCGCCCTGGCGACCGAGGTGCCCAGGCCGAGCAGCTCCCGGGTCAGCGCCGGCCGCGGCACGAAGACCATGTCGTAGCTGAGCACGTACCCGGGGACGAGCAGGGGGGCGAGGATCACCAGCGCGGCCAGCGCCACCACCGCGGCGGGGAGACGGCTCGACCTGCCGTGCGCCTGCCCGTCGGGCTCGGCGGCCTGCTCGGGCAGGCCCGGTGGCGTGCGGGCGGTCAGATCGCTCCGGCCTCACGGCTCTCGCGGGGCGGGGCCGACGCGATCCGCCGGCCGGGCCGCCTGGAGGCCGCCACCAGACCGCCGAGCACCAGCAGCGCGCCGAGGACCGCCCCGCCGACCGGCAGGGTGACGCTCAGCAGGTTGAGCTGGGAGACGTTGTCCTTGGCGTCGGAGACGAACTGCCGCACGGTGGCGTCGTCGTAGGTCAGGGTGACGTCGGCCACGGTCAGGACCTGCTTGCCCGCGTCGGTCTGGAGCACCTGGTCGACGTCCTGGGACCCCTTGATGATCTGGCCGGTGCGGGGCTCGACCCAGAGCGTCTTGACGTTGCCGTAGATGACGTTCGCGTTCACCGTCGCCTGTCCCGGCTCGCCGGCCATCTCGCCGCTGATCTGGACCGTGTCGGTCTTGATGCCGCCGAAGCGCTGCTCGAACTTGTAGACCGCCAGGCCGTTCAGCTTCTCCTCACCCAGGAACCGGGCCGGGAAGGCCTGCTTGGCGGTAAGGTCCCAGAACGGGTAGTCCTTCTTCTCGACGTTGAACGGGAACTTGAAGATCAGGCCCTGGTGAGGCGGGTTCTCGCCGCAGCAGTGCTTGGGCATCGCGTCGACCCGGTCGAAGGCCGCCCGCTCCTGCTCGGCGCTGATCACCCCGCCGTCGGACAGGTCGACCGTGGAGATGAAGCTGTCCCACACGGCCGTGCTCGACGACCCGGCCTTGACGTCGCCCCGGACCACCCGGACGTTCTTGAGCTGGGCGTTGGGGATCTCCTTGAGCTGCGCGCGGTTGAAGTAGGTGCCCGCGCCGACGGCGACCGGCTGGGAGTACTGGTCGAGCGGGGCCTTCTGCAGCCGGGGGTAGGCGTAGAAGCGCACCAGCAGGGCGAAGAACAGCAGGAACAGCCCGACGAACACGAGCGCGATGCCAACTCGACGGCCCACCAGAATCCTCCAGGCTGGAAGTTCCCCCCAAGCGCGTTGAACGTGCGCTGAACACTACACAAACATCGTTTGCAAGAACACATAGACTAATCGCGCATGCTGTTACTCGGCGTATACCGCCGAGGACGCCACGAGCCCCGGAGCTGACCACGAAGCTGGACACGTCGATGCAGTCGCCTTCCCTCGAGCCTTCCGCCCGCCCAGCCTCACTGCTGCGCGCCGGCATCCTGGTGGCGCCGCTGATGGCGCTGGGCAACGGGCTCAACTACGTCTACAACATCGTGATGGCCCGGATGCTCGGCCCCGCCGGCTACGGGGCACTCGGCGCGCTGCTCGCGCTCGCCCTGATCGCCTCGGTCCCGGGCCTCGGCCTGCAGGTCGTGGTCGCCAGGCACACCGCCCTGCGCGCCCGCGAGCCGCGCGCCGTCGCCGAGCTGTGGTCGGCCACCCTGGCGAGCGTCGCCCTCGCCGGCCTGGCCCTCGGCCTCCTGGTCGCGGCCGCCAGCCCGTTACTCAACGGATACCTGCGGCTCGGCTCGCCCGCCCCCGCGCTGTGGCTGGCCGCCTCGGTGGCGCCGCTGCCGGCGCTCGCCGCCGTGCAGGGCCTGCTGCAGGGCCTGGAGCGCTTCGCCGCGCTGGCCGTGGTGCTGCTGCTCGCGGCCGCCGGCAAGCTCGCCGCGGGCATCGCCCTGGTCGCCCTCGGCACCGGGGTGGACGGCGCGATCGCGGCGGTCGCGGTCGGCCCGCTGGTGGCCGTGCTGCTCGCGCTCGCCTGGATGCGCCCCGCGGCGGGCCGGCCCGTCCGGCCAGGTCGCCACTGGGCGCGGCTGCTGCCGGGCGGGCTCGGGCGGGAGGTGGCCGCGGCGACCAGCGGCATCCTGGGCGTGTTCGTGCTGGCCAACGTGGACGTGCTGCTGGCCCGCCACCACCTCGGCGCGGCCGCCTCCGGGCTCTACGCGGCCGGCGCCGTGGTGGCCAAGATCGCCTACTGGGCGCCCCAGTTCGTGGTCCTGATCGTGTTCCCGAGGATGGTCACCAGCCGCGACCGGGGCCGCCTGCTGGCCCGCTCGGCGGCCTGCGTGGCCGCGTTCGGAGCGCTGCTGGTCGTTGCGGCGGCGGCCGCCCCGCACCTGGCCGCCGGCGTGCCATTCGGCCAGTCCTACCTGGCCGTCGGCCCGACGCTGCCGCTGTTCGCCGCGCTCGGCACCTGCCTCGCCCTGGTCCAGCTGGTGCTGTTCTCCGGCATCGCCAGCGCCGACGCGCGCCTCACCTGGCTGCTGCTCGTGGCGGTCGCCGTCGAGGTGGCCGTGGTCTCGACCGTGCTGCACGGCTCGGTCGCCGAGATCGTCGCCGTGGCGCTGACGGTCGCGGCCGCCGTGCTGGCCGGCGGCTGGCTGCTGGAGCGCGGGCGGGACGGCGCCGCTCCGCCGGCGGAGGCCGCTCCCGTCGTGGAGGGGGAGTCGCGATGAAGGAGCAGACCCGGCTCGCCCTGCCCGCCGTCTCCTCGGCCACGCCGGCGCGCGGCTGGCGGCGCCTGCGCGACGTCCGGGCCGAGCCCGTCGCCTACGTCGTGCTCGGCGTGCTGGTGCTCGGCGCGCTGCTGCTGATCGACCGCGGCCTGATCGCCCCGGACACCAAGCCCCACCTCTACCTGGCCCCTGCCCGGACGCTGCGGGCAGCGCTCTCGACCTGGCGGCCCGACCCGTACCTCGGCCAGCCCAGCCTCGACGCCGGGGTCGCCCCGGTCGCCCTGGTCATGCTCGTCGTCCACTCGCTCGGCGTGCCGCCGTGGCTGCTCATCCGCCTCTGGCGCGCCCTGCTCCTGCTGGTCGCCGGCGTCGGCGCCGCCCTGCTCTACCAGCGCGTGGCGGGCGGGCGCGGGGCGGGGCGCGCGCATCCGGCCGGCCGGGTCACCGCGGCCGTCCTCTACGTGGTCAACCCGTACGTGGTCGTCGCCGGGGCGAGCACCCCGGTGCTGCTGCCGTACGCGCTGCTGCCCTGGCTGCTGCTCGCGCTCGGCCGCAGCGTGCGGGAGCCGCGCTCCTGGCGCTGGCCGGCCGCGTTCGCGCTCGCCTTCTTCGCCTCCAGCGGCCTGAACGCCGGCATCGTGGCCCTGCTCATGCTGCTCGCCGTGCCCTGCTGGCTGGCGTTCGAGCGGCACGCGAACGGCCTGCCGTGGCGCCAGCTGCTCGCCGCCACCGGACGCTGCCTGGCGCTGTCCCTGCTGGTCTCGCTCTACTGGCTGGTCCCGGCGGTGCTGGCCAGCGCCACCGGGAGCAGCATCGCCGCCGCCACCGAGGCGCCCCGCGACATCGCCGGGCCTTCCTCGTTCGCCGAGACCGTGCGCCTGCTCGGCCTGTGGACGCTGTACGGCCGCTCCGGCCCCCAGCCGTTCATGCCGCGCCTGGTCGGCTACCTGACCAATCCCCTGGTGGTGGTCTCGACCTTCCTGATCCCGGCCGCGGCCGCCGGAGCCGCCCTGTTCAGCCGCTCGCGCGCCCGGGTGCTGGCCGCCTACCTGCTCGCGGTGGCCGTGCCGGTGATGGTCGGGCTGTTCCCCGCCGGCGCCTCCTCGCCGTTCGGGCGCCTGCTGGAGGGGGCCTTCGACCAGGTCCCCGGCGCGATCGCCTTCCGCACCACCAACAAGGTCGGCGCCCTCGCCGCGCTCGGCATCACCCTGCTGGTCGCGTTCGGCGCCGCCGAGCTGGCCACCAGACCCGGGCTGCGCCAGTCGCTGCGCGCGACCGCCGTGGTCGGCGGCGTGGTCGTGGTCGCCCTCGCCGTGCTGCCGGCCTGGACCGGCGGGCTGAACATCAACCGCTTCCGGATCCCCGCCTACTGGTCCCAGGCCGCGCGCGAGCTGAACGCCGGGCCGGCGTCGAGCCGCGTCCTGATGGTCCCCGGCGAGGTCCTGGCCGACTACCGCTGGGGGCTGTCCGGCCCCGACGACCTCAACGAGTCGCTGCTGAGCAGGCCGTCGGCCGTGCGCGTCACCGTGCCCAACGGCTCGACCGCCCAGGGCAACTTCATGGCCGCGCTGGACACGGCGCTGGGCAACCGCGCGCCCGAGGCCGGGACCATCAGCGCCATGGCCCGCTACCTCGGCGCCAGCGACGTGCTGGCGCGCTACGACACCCGCTGGGAGGCGATCGACGGCCCGCGCCCGGCGGCGCTGGAAGGGACGCTCCGCCGCGACCCGGGGCTCCGCCAGGGCGCGGCCTACGGCCGGCCGGGGCAGTACACCGTCGCCGGCCAGGATGCCGGGCCCGGCGACGCCAGCCTCTCGCCCCTCGAGCGCTTCAGCGTCAGCGGCGCCGGTCCCATCCTGCACACCGAGCCGGCCGCCGGCACGCTGCTGGTCGACGGGGACAACTTCGCCCTGCCAGGGCTTGCCGGCCAGGGCCTGCTCAACGGCCAGCCGGCCGTGCGCCTGCTCGGCTCGTCCACGCCGGCCGACGCCGCCGTCGCCCTGGACGACGGCGCCCGCGTGGTGCTCACCGACACGGCGCGGCGGCGCATCTGGGAGATCCACCGGACCGGCCAGTCGTTCTCGCCCACCCTGCTGGCCGACGACCCGATCCCCAAGCAGGGCAACTCGCTCAACTTGTTCGACGCGCCGTCGGAGCAGAGCGTCACCGAGCTGGAGGGCGCCCGGGCGGTCCGCGCGACCAGCTCGGGCGCGGTGTTCGGCCTGCTGCCCTCGGGCAAGCCGTCCTACGCCTTCGACGGCGACCCGCGCACCGCCTGGGTCACCGGCGCGCTCGGCACCGCCGTCGGCCAGTCGATCACGATCGAGTTCGGCCGGCGGGTACGGGTCTCCGAGGTGAAGCTGCAGCCGCTGCGGTTCGACCCGGTGCGGATCAGCTCGGTCCGGATCAAGCTCGACGGCCGCACGACCGACGTCGACATCCCGGACCGGCCCGAGGTCACCATCCCGCTGCCCCCGGCCGACGCCCTGGGCATGACCGTGGAGATCACCGGCGTCCGCGGCAGCGGGGGCCTCAACGCGGTCGGCTTCTCCGAGATCGGCGTCAGCGGCGTGAAGGTCTCTGACCGCGTCCGCCTTCCCGAGCGCTTCCGCCAGGTGGTCGAGTCGTTCGACGAGCGGGCCCGCGAACGGCTCGCGACCACCCCGATCGACGTGCTGCTCAGCAGGGTGGCCGGCGACCCGGGGCGCACCGACGACGACGAGGAGAGCCAGCTCTCGCGCAGCTTCTGGCTGCCTGACGCGCGCACCTTCCGGGCGTCGGGCCGGGTCGCGGCCGGCAGAGGCCTGCCCGAGCCGGTGATCGACCGCATCGCCGGCGCGTCCACCTCCGCCACCGCCAGCTCCTCGTCGCGGGCGTTCGACTCGCCGACGGTCCGGGCCTCGCGCGCGTTCGACGGCAACCGCGACACCGCCTGGATCCCCGCCACCCGCGGCGAGGGGGAGTGGATCGAGGTCTCGTTCCCCGCCCGCAAGCTCGACCACGTGATCGTCCGCCAGGACATCCCCAAGGCGCTCAGCAACAAGCAGGCCCTCGACAAGGCCGTCCGGGCCGAGCTGGCCATCGACGACCAGCCGATCAAGCGGGTGGTCCTCGGCAACCCGACCCGGATCGACTTCCCCAAGCGCACCGCCCACAAGGTCCGGCTGACCATCGACGAGGTGGCCGGGCTCGGCGGCGGCATCAGGATCAGCGAGTTCCAGGTCGGCGGGATCCGCCTGAAGGACGCCTCCGACGCGGACACGGCCAAGGTCAAGGGCTGCATCGAGGTCGCCAAGCTCGACGGCGCGCCGGTGCGGGTCGCCCCCGCCGTCGGCCTCACCGCCCTGACCAGCGGGTCCCCGGTGTTCTTCGAGCCCTGCCCCGACGAGCCGTTGCGCCTCGGCGCCGGTCCGCACCGGCTGGAGGCCGAGCCCGGCTGGCTGCTCGACCTGCTGCACCTGGAGTCGACCACCGGCGCGGACGGGCGCAAGCTGCGGCTCGCCCAGCGGCAGCCGACCTCGCCACGGGTGAACGTGGTCGCCTCCTCCCCGACCTCGGTCACGGTCGCCACCGAGGCCGCCCGCGGGCCCTACTACCTGGTGCTCGGGCAGGGCTTCGACGAGCGCTGGCGGGCCACCATGGACGGGCGGCCGCTGGGCCCGCCGGTGCTGGTCGACGGATACTCCACCGGCTGGCGCATCCCCAACGCCGGCGCGCACGTCATCACCATGAGGTTCACCCCGCAGCGGTGGGCGACGGCGTCACTGGTCGCGTCCCTGCTGGCGCTCGCGCTCGCGGTGGGGCTCGCACTGCGGCCGAGGCGGCCATGACAGGCCGGCTCGCCACCCGCGCCGGCCTGGTGCTGCTGCTGTGGTTCCTCGGCGGCCGGGTCGGCCTGCTCGTCGGCCTCGCCGTCGCCCTCTGGGACCAGTTCTGGACGCCGTCCCCGGCCCTGCTGCTCCGGGCCGCGCTGCTGGGCTTCTGCCTGCTGCCGCTCGCGGTGCTCCTCCGGGGCCTGCCCACAGCGACGACCGTGAGCCCGTTGTTCGCCGGCGGCAACCTGGTCGCCCACTACCTCGCGGGCACGGCCCTGGCCCTGCTCGTCCTCGGCATCCTGCGGGACGTCCGCCCCGCCCCCCGACTCTCCGGTCCGGGCAACGGCCCTCCGCCACCCGGCGCCGACGACCTGCTGGCGCCACTGCCACCTCCGCCCGCCAGGGAGCTGGCAGCTCCCGCCGGCGCCGCCGACACGGGCAACGGCGCCCGGGAGCTGCAACCCCCCACCCCGGCGCTCCCCAGCGCGACCCACCCACCACTGTGGGCACCCGGCCGCCGGGGCGGCGGGGACGCCCCCGGGGCCGGAGGCCGCGAGCAGCCGCCCGGCGAGACCACCGCACCCTCCGCTCCCGCCGGCGCCGACCCCCCAGCCGCGGAGACCGGCACGGCGCCGACCACCGCGACCCATCCGCCCCTCTGGGACCCCGCGCGCCCACCCACCGGGGATGCGGCCGCCGGCCGCCAACCCGCCGACACCGGGCACCCGGCCGCCACCGAGCGGGCACCGGGCGAGGCCCGGCGCCCGCCAGCCGGGAGGCGATCGATCTTCGACCGTGCGCGCCGCGACCCCGAGCCCGACCCGCCGGCGGGAGCCACGCCGGGACGCGGACCGGAGGCGCAGGCCGGCCCCGCCGAGCCAGCCGCCAAGGAGGGCGCCGGAGACCCACCCGAGCGCGCTTCCCCTGGGCCACCGACCGGGGCGCAGCCCGAGGGCGACGGGCCGGCCGGACAGCCCGCGCCGCCCACACGGGAAGGTGGACCGGCGGCGCCGGGGCGCGACCGGTGAGCCCGGAAGGCGGGAAGGTGTGGTCGCGTGGCGCGGCCGGCCAGGCACGGGCCCAGCCCGAAGCGGTGCCCCAGGCGGCCGAGGCGGCCGGGCGGGACCCGGCGCTCGTGTCCGTGGTGGTGCCGACGCGGAACTCGGGGCGGACGATCGCGACCTGCCTCGAGTCGGTGCGGGCGCAGAGCTGGCCGGCGGTCGAGCTGATCGTGGTCGACAACGCCAGCTCGGACGGGACCAGGGAGGTGGCGGAGCGCCTGGCCGACGTGGTGGTGGAGGCGGGACCGGAGCGCAGCGCGCAGCGCAACGCCGGCATCGCCCGCGCCTCCGGTGCGTGGGTGCTGTGGGTGGACGCCGACATGGAGCTCGCGCCCGACACCGTGGAGCGCTCGCTCGAAGCGGCCCGCCGGGACGACGCCACCGCCGTGTTCGTCCCGGAGGTCAGCGCCGGCCCCGGGTACTGGACCCGCTGCCGGGCGCTGGAGCGGCGCTGCTATGTGGGCGAGCCGCTGATCGAGGCACCCAGGCTGGTCCGCATCTCCTACCTGCGCCAGGTCGGCGGCTTCGACCAGCGGCTGACCGGGCCCGAGGACGCCGCGCTGCGCAACCGCATGCTCGCCGACGGCGTCGGCCTGGCCTGGGCTGACACCCGCATCGTGCACCACGAGGGACGGATCGGCCTGGCCGGCGTGATGCGCAAGCGCTTCTACTACGGCAGGACCGTCCCCGTCTACCGGCGCGCCCACCCCGGCGCGGTCTCCGGCCAGGCCGGCGCCACCCTGCGGGCGATGTGGCGCCACCGCCGCCTGCTCGCCGCCGACCCCGGCCACGCCGCCGGTCTGCTGGTGCTGCGCACCTGCGAGGTCGCCGCCTGGCTCGCCGGTGCCGCGGCATCCAGACGCCGGCCGTAGCCGCTCAGCCCGCGGCGGCGCGGAACGCCGCGCCCATGCGGGCGCACTGGCGGCGCAGCTCGTGGTGCTCGACGGCGGCGCGCCGGTTCTCCTCGCCCACCCTGGCGCGCCTGGCCGGGTCGCCCAGGAATCCCAGCAGCGCCTCGGCCAGCGCCTCGGGGTCGTCGGCGACGCGCTCGTTCGGCGGCCGCACCGCCTCGTGGTTGGAGCCGCACGCGGTGGTCACCACCGCCAGGCCGCTCGCCATGGCCTCCACATAGGCCAGGCCGAACTGCTCGTTCCAGACCCGGGTGGCGCGCGGGGCGGTGACGAACACCGCCGCCCGGCGCAGCTCGTCGGCGACTCCCTCGCGGCTGGTGGCGCCCAGGTAGGTCACGCCGGAGCCGGGCCGGGCGGCCTCACCCCGCACGAGGTCCTCCAGTGGGCCGCGGCCGACCACGCGCAGCTCGGCCTCTGGGAGGCGCACCCGGACGAGCCGGAACGCCTCGAGCACCCGGTCGATGCCCTTGTTCGGGGCGAGCGGGGAGACGAAGATCGCCACCGGCTCGGCGACCGGAGCCGCCGGAGGATGGAACAGCTCGGTGTCGATCCCTGGCAGGACCACCGGGCAGCGCTCCGGCGGCAGGCCGAGCGCGAGGCAGTGGTCGCGGGCCGCCTCCACGAAGCAGAGGAACAGGTCGGCTCCGCGGGCACGGCGCATCGCCTGGCGGTACGGCGGTAGCCGGTACAGCGGGATGTCGGGGTCGTTGGCCCACACCAGTACGGCCTGGCGGCGGGCGCGGCGGCGGGCGAACGCGCTGGCCTGGCCGGTCACCAGGGAGCAGAGCTCCAGCGAGGCGACCCAGTCGTGCCCGTCCACCTGCGGCCCGGACAGCTCGTCGAGGCCGCGCAGCCACGCCAGCGCCCCGGCCTCCACGAAGCGCCTGGTCGGCCGGAAGTAGGCACGCTCGGCGAAGTCCACCGTCTCGGGCGGCCGGGGATTCCCGACGGCCGTCACGGCCGCCCGCGGCATCAGGGACAGCCAGTGCAGCTCCCGCCAGGGCCGCTGGTCAGGCAACATGAACCAGAGCATGCGGAGCGGGCCCTGGTCCACGTCCACGTCCCTCCTGCCCGCCCCGCCTCCGCCAGGCCGCCGACCGGTGCCGGCGCACGACCGAGCGCCGAGCTTACGGCACCGGGCTCCGAACGCCGAGGTGGGCCCACCGGCGAGCGAGTCGCCCGCCACAGCCGCGATCGCCCTCCCTGCGGGGCAGTCGGTGGGGCCGGCACCACAGCAGCAAGTCGCCCGCCACAGCCGCAATCGCCCTCCCTGCGGGGCAGTCGTCAGTACCAGTGGTGGGCGATCCAGAAGGCCATCGCCCGCTCCGCCGTGCCGTAGCGGTCGCGTACGTAGGCGCGGAAGGCGGCGAGCTGCCTGCCGCAGTCGATCGTGGCGTAGTCGACGCCGAGGTAGCGCAGGCGCATGTCGAGCAGAAGCTGCCCGAGGCCGAAGGCGGTGGAGGAGGGGTTCGCCGCGGTCGGGTCGCCGCCCGACTCGTGGGCGATGATGAACCACTCGGCCGGCGAGGTCCGGGACAGGTCGCAGCGCCCGCCACGACCCGCCGGCCGTCCCCGGTCGGCGGCCTCGACGGCGGCGCGGTGGGCCGCGAGGCGGCGTGCCCGCTCTGCCTCGAGCGACCGCCTGACCTGCGCGTCGGCCTGGTCGAGCAACGCCCGCACCGCCGCCAGCTCGGCCGCGAGGGCGGCGCGGCGGGCCTCCAGCCGCCGCGTCGAGGCGCGCACGCCCTCCTGACCGTGGCGCAGCTCGGCCAGCGCCAGGTCGACCCGGTCCCGGGCCTCCTGGGCGTCGTCGAGCGCGCCGCGCCGCTCCTGGATCGAGGCGGCCGCGACCCGCGTGGCCAGCGCCAGCGCCGCCGGGTCGCCAGCCGCGAGCAGCAGCTCGAAAGGTGCGAGCGGCCCCTGCGCGTAGAGGTCGCGGACCTGCTCGCGGTAGCCGGCCCCGGCCTCGGCCAGGCCCTGCTCGGCCTGGTCGAGCTGCTGCTCCCGGTCGGTCGCCGCGACGACCAGCGCGTCGAGGCGGCCCTGCTCCGCGTCGGCCGAGGCGGCCAGCCGCTCGGCCCGCGCGGTCAGGTCCTCCACCCGCTTGCGCAGCTCCTCCGCCCGAGCCTTGGCGACCGCCACCGGCCGCCGCTCCGGACCGGCCACGGCCGGCTGGCACACGGCGGCCACCAGCACCGCCAGCGCCACGCTCACCCAGGAGATCCGCATCAGGCTCCATCGGGATCGAGGTCTCGGCCCTCCTGCCCCATTCGGACCTTCCAGCGCGAACTTGAGCCCGCGACCGGCGGGAAGCGATCCGCCGTGCGGCCGCGGTGGCGAGCGGTGGCAAGATACGAGCCGCCTGGCGAACGACGGGCGGACGTGGACGAAGGAGCGGAATCCGGGATCGTGCCGAGCGAGCGCACCGACCAGGACGAAGGGCCAGCGGCCTCACGCCGGGACGGAGGCCGGACGCCGGGACGGGCGGGCTCGGAGGCCGTCCCGAGCGCGGCGGAAGGGGACGCCAGGAGCGGTCCAGCCGGCACGGCGATGCCGGCCACCCGCGTGCAGGCCGCCGTTGCGGCCGGCCTGGCGGTCGCGCTGACCGGGTTCTGGCGCCTGGTCAGCCCGCTCGCGGGCGGCGCGTTGTGCTGCGACGCCGCCAACTACCTGCGGATGGCCGCCGACCCCGGCCAGCCGGTGATCCGGCCGCACAGCTCGAGGGTGCTGGTGCCGTGGCTCACCCACCTGCTCGGAGGTGGGCGGGCCACCTACCACGCCATCACCCTGGCGTGCCTCGCCGGCGCGCTGCTGCTCACCTACCTGCTGGCCCGGCGCCTCGGCGCGAGTCACGGCTGGTCGCTGCTGGCCATGGCCGGCCTGGCGTGCAGCCGTGGCTGGGTCTTCTACCTGTACGACCCGTACCTCTCCGACCCGGCGGCCTTCCTGCTGCTCGCCGGCACCTTCCTGGCGCTCGTGCGCGCCCGGCCGACCTGGCTGGTCGCCCCGCTGCTGGTGCTCACCGCCGGCGCGCGTGAGCTGTTCGCCGGGACCGCCCTGCCCATCTACGCCTGGCTGCGCCGCCGCGCCGTCGACCGGCGGGCGGCGCTCCGCACCGCCGCCCTGCTGGCGCCGGCGGCGGTCGCCTACGCCCTGGTCCTCGCGGTGGCGCCGAGCCTGCCCCCCGCCGACTACCAGCGGCCCGCCACCACCGTGGTCGCCGGTATCGTGGCCAAGCGCATGGAGCAGGACGGAGCGCTCTGGTTCGGCAGCGCCTTCGCCATGTCGCTGGGCGTGTGGTGGCCGCTCGCCGCCGCCGGGGTGCGCGCCGAGCGGGTCCGCCGGCTCGCCTGGTGGCTCGTGCCGGTGCTCGGCAACTGCCTGATCGGCTGGGACTGGTCGAGGTACGCGACCTACGCCTTCCCGGTGGTCATGCCGGCGGCGGCGCTCGCCCTGGCGCACGTGCCGCGCCGCCCGTTGCTGCTCGCCGCGGTCGCCGTGCAGGCGCTGCTGCCACTCGCCGACATCGCCGCCGACCGCCTCCAACTCAACCACCCGGGACCGTCGCTGCCACTGTCCCTGCTGCTGATCATCCTGGTCGCCGCCGTCCTCCTGGGCGGCCGTCGCCGCCGCGCTCCCGCATGACGAGATGCCCTTGAACGGCGGGGAGCGGGACGCGACACTCGAACAGCACCGGTCGGTCCTCCAGGACGAAGGAGCACGGCCGCGGTCGAGACGCGGCCTGCCCCGGAGCAACGAGGCGGTGGAGAGGATGGTCAAGGTCGGCGACCACGTCGTGGTCGAGTCCGAGAAGGTCGGCAGCGCCACCCGCAGCGGCGTGGTGACCGCGGTCGACGGGCGGCTGCTCACCGTGCGCTGGGAGAGCGGCGGCGAGTCCATGTTCATCCCGAGCGCCGGGTCCCTGTCGGTCACCAGCGGCGAGACCGCCACGCCGGAGCAGCGGTAGCCGCGGCCACCTCACCTCCGGGTGCCTACTCGTAGCGCAGGGCGGTGGCCGGGTCGAGGGCGGCGGCCTGGTTCGCCGGACCGAGGCCGGCGACGATGCCGACCAGCGCGGAGATCCCCAGCGCGAGCGCGGCCGCTGGATAGGAGACGATCGTGCGCTGCTCGCTGAGGTGGGGAAGGGCGAACGCGATCGCCAACCCGGCGGCCACCCCGAGCAGGCCGCCGATCACGCTCAGCACGGTCGCCTCGGTGAGGAACTGGGCGACGATGTCGCGGCGCCGTGCTCCGACCGCTCGCCGGATGCCGATCTCCTTGATGCGCTCGCGGACCGCGACCAGCATCACGTTCGCCACGCCGATGCCGCCGACAATCAGGCTGATCGCCGCGATCGCGGTGATCAGGCGAGTGAAGTTGGTCGACGACTCCTGCCTGGCCTCGATCAGCGTGGTCGGGTCACGGGTGACGAAGTCGTTGTCAGCGTCCTGCCCGAGCTGGTGGGTGGTACGGAGGGTGGCGATCACCTCGTTGCGGTAGCGGTCGCTCGCGCCCGGCTGCGCCGCGACCCTGAGCTGGTCGACCTTCGGGTCGCTGGACACCAGCCGACCCTTGATCGCGTTCAGCGGCACCAGCAGGCTGTCGTCCTGGCTCAACGGCCCGAACCCCGACGCCTTCAGCACCCCTACGACCAGGTAGTGCTCGGTGCCCACGTCCAGGGTACGGCCGACGGCCGAGCGCCCGTCGAGGCCGAGGTCGGAGGCCAGGCTCGCGCCGAGCACGCCCAGCTTGAGCCCCCGCCCCTCGGCGAAGCCGGAGAAGAAGCTGCCGCCGGCCAGCTCGAGGTTGTCGACCTGCTGCATGGCCGTGGTCGTGCCCGTGACGGTGGCCTGCACGCTGGTCGAGCCGTTGGTGATGGTCTCCTGGGCCTGCACCGACGGCGCGACCGCCCTGACCGAGTCCAGCCGCTCCAGCGCCCGGCTGTCGTCGAGGGTCAGCGTCTTGTTGGAGCCCGTCAGCCCGGACACGCCGAAGCCGAAGCCGCGCCCACCCGTCACCGTCAGGGTGTTGGCGCCGAGCCGGCTGAACTGGTCGTTGACGTCCGCGGCCGAGCCGTTGCCGACCGCGACCAGGGTCACCACCGAGCCGACGCCGATCACCAGCCCGATCACGGTGAGCATCGACCGCAGCAGGTTCGCGCGCAGCCTGCCGGCGGCGAGCCGGATCGCCTCGAGGATCACTGGATCCCCCTGACGGCACCACCGCCGCCGCCGGGGAAGCCGCCCCCACCAGGGAAGCCCCCGCCGCCTTGCTGGTTGGTCAGGCCGGTGTCGCCGCCGGTGACGCCGGTGACGACCTGCTCGCCCGCCCTGAGGCCGGTGAGGATCTCGCTGCCTTCCGTGGTGACCAGGCCGACCACCACCGGACGGGCGACCGTGCTGCCGTCGACCACCACCTGGACGGTCGGGTTGGCGCTGGTCCCACCGATCGCCGACGAGGGCACCACCACGACGTTCTTGCGGCTGGCCGTGATCACGCTGGCCTGCCCGGTCATGCCCGCCTTCGCGCCGGCGGGCAGCTTGCCGACGGTCACGGTCACCTCGTATTGCACGACGGTGCTCGACCCGGCCGAGCCCGACGACGACGCCGCCGCGTCGGGGATGTCGTCCACCTTCCCGGTGGCGGTGCCGCCGTCCAGGCCGTCGAAGGTGAGGGTCACGTGCTGGCCGAGCTGGAGACGGTCGACGTCGAGCTGGCTCACGTCGGCCTGGGCCGCCAGGCTCGACGGCGGGCGCAGGGTGGCGAGCTGGCCGCCGGCCCCGACGCGGTCGCCGACCTCGACGGCGACGTCGTCGACGATCGCGCCGGGCCGGTAGGAGACGAACCTGGTGAGGTCGAGCTGCCCGGTCTCGTCCAGGCGGTGGTCGGCCTGCCAGTTGACCAGGGCGTCGGCGGTGCCGCTGCCGAACTCGCCGTCGGCCTCGCCGGGGTCGTAGCCGGCCGCCGCGAGCGCCTTCTGCAACGCGGTGACGTCGCTGCCGTCGTCGCCCTCGGCCAGGTTGCGGTACAGCGGGTAGCTGGAGGGGATGCCGTACAGCGCCTCGCCGTCGATCGTGACCAGGGCGGTCAGGGCCTTGACGGGCTTGCCCGTGGTCAGCGCGACGCTGGTCACGGTCCCGGCCGTCCCCGCCTCGAGCGGCTTGACGTCTTGCTTGACCAGGGTGAACGAGGCGTCGACCGTCTGCGTCAGGGTGGTCCGGACCGCCCTGGCCGTGGCCAGGGACCGGGTCGCCGGGGCGTCGTCGCCGCTCGTTCCGATCCTCCAGGCGACCGCTGCGCCGGCCAGCAGGACGACGACGACCACGCCTGCCGTGATCCAGCGGCCGCGACCGCGGCGGCGACGGCTCACTGGGCCGGCTCCTTGGTGATGCTGCTCGCCACGACCGTGCCGTTGCCGCCGTTGGACGCGGCCGGGTCGAGCCGCACCGCGACGGTGTCGCCGACGCCGAGGTCGCCCTGCTTGGCCGAGACCGCCTTGCGGATCTGGGTCGAGTCGCCGAGCTGCACCTTGAGCTCCCCGGCCCCGGTGGTCAGCGTCAGCACGTCGCCGCTGATCGCGGTGATGTCACCCTGCAGCGACGGGCCGCCGCGACCGCCGAGGGGACCGCCCTGACCGCCCTGGGCCTGGCCGGGCTGTCCTCCCTGGCCCTGGCGGAAGCCGCCGCCGAGCCCCTGGACGTCGCCTCTCGGAAGCTTGCCCTGCTGAGCCTGCTGGAACGCCTCAGCCAGCGTCTTCGGGCCGCTCGGGGCGGTGGCCCGCCCGAGCGCGAAGCCGCCGCCGAGCCCGACCACCAGGCAGACCGCCCCGGCCAGGAGCCGGTCGCGCCAGCGCGACCCGGACGGCGAGCGGTCGTAGACCGGGACCTGGTCACCAACCGGAGTGGTGGATTCGTGCTGCACGATGTGGCTCCTTTCGCGATGGCCGGACGGGTCAGACCGGCTCCAGCCGGCCGCCGTCGAGCAGCAGGCGCCGCTCGGCCCGCGCGGCCACCGCGGGGTCGTGGGTGATCATCAGGACGGTGCTGCCGGCCCGGTGGAGCTCGGCGAACAGGTCGAGTACCTCGGCGCCGGAGCGGGCGTCGAGGTTCCCGGTCGGCTCGTCCGCCAGCAGCAGCGCCGGCTCGCCGACCAGTGCCCTGGCGATCGCGACGCGCTGCATCTGGCCGCCGGAGAGCTGCGTCGGGTCGTGGTCGACCTGCTCGCCGAGGCCGACCCGTTCGAGCGTCTGCCGCGCCCTGGCCAGCCGGTCGGTCCGGCGCAGCCCCCGGTACAGCAGCGGCGTCGCCACGTTCTCGAGCGCACTGGTGCGCGGGAGCAGGTTGAAGTTCTGGAAGACGAAGCCGATGCGCTCGTTGCGGATCGCGGCCCGGCGGGTGTCGCCCAGGTCGGAGACGTCCTCGCCGGCGAGCTCGTAGACGCCGGCGTCGGGCCGGTCGAGCAGCCCGAGGATGTTGAGCAAGGTCGACTTGCCCGACCCCGACGGACCCAGGATCGCGACCCACTCGCCCGCAGCGAGCTCCATGTCGACCGTGACCAGCACCGGTACGGCAATGATCCCGCGACGATAGGTGCGGGCGACCGCCCTGGTCCGCACGACCGGCGCGGTCGCGACCGCCGCCGTGCCCGCCTGCAGCCAGCCGGAGGGTGCGGTCACCACACCCGCCCTCCCCGTCCGCTCCGCCGACCGTCCGGCGGGGTCGTCCCGGTCCCGTTGGCGCGCCGCGGCCGCCTCCCGGGCGACCGCGGCGCGCCGGCCGCCGGTGGCTCCGGCGGTGGGCTGGCAGGGGCGAACCGCTGCTCCATGCGCGTGCTCCTTGGCTCGCGTGGACGATGACCGGCAGTCTGCCGGCCCAACCTTGGAGCACCCTCTGAGCACACTGAGAGGTCGCTGTGAGATCCGCCGCCCAGGGGTTCGCGCTGCTCGGGACGCTCGTCGGCGTGTGCACGATCGTCGTCGGCGTCGGTCCGCGGACGGTGCCCGACGTCGTCTACCACGTCGGCATCGTGGCCGTGCTGGTCTGGGGCCTGGTCGTGGCGGTCCGCGCCCCGGCCGGCGACGCGAGGCAGCCCCGTAACCGGCCTCGACCGTCCTGCCGGGAGGAACTCGGCGTTACTTCGGGGTGAGGACGGCGCGGATCCGGCGCAGCCCGGCCCCGACCGACTGCTCCTTGACGATGTGGAAGCGGCCCAGCTCGGCGGTGTTGAGCACGTGCGGGCCGCCGCAGAACTCCAGCGACTTGTCGCCGATCCGGTAGACGGAGACCAGGCCGGAGTAGTGCTCGTCGAACAGGCCGATCGCACCCTGCCGCCGCGCCTCCTCCTGGGGCACGACCTCGCGTTCCACCGGCAGGCCGGCGTCGATCCACTCCTGCACCAGCGCCTCGACGGCCGCGACCTGCTCCTTCGTCATGGGCGCCGGGTGAGAGAAGTCGAAGCGCAGGCGCTCCCTGGTGATGTTCGAGCCTCGCTGGAAGACATGCTCGCCGAGCACCTTGCGGAGCGCCGCGTGGAGCAGGTGCGTGGCGGTGTGGTAGCGGATGCTCTCCTCGCTGTCGTCCATCAGCCCGCCGGCCGCCTGCACCACGCTCTTGGACGCCTCCCGGTGCCGCTCCTCGCTGCGCCGGTAGCCTTCGAGGTCGACCTCGACGCCTTCCTCGCCGGCCAGCTCCCGGGTCAGCTCGACCGGGAAGCCGTACGTCTCGTAGAGCTGGAAGGCGACCTCGCCGGGCAGCACCCGCCGCCCGCTCTCGCGCAGCCGCGCCAGCTCACGCTCGATGCGGACGGTGCCGCGCGCGAGCGTCCGCTGGAACCGGTCGATCTCGGCGAGGAGCTGCCCGGTGATCTCGGCCGAGCGCTTCTCCAGCTCCGGATAGGTCGTGCCGTACAGCCGCACGACCTCCTTGGACGCGTCCGCCCAGGCCGACGCCTCGAATCCGGCCTGGTGGCAGACGCGAGCCGCCCGCCGGATCAGGCGGCGCAGCACGTAGCCGCGGCCCTGGTTGGACGGCTCCACCGGGCTCTGGTCGCCGAGCATGAACACGCTGGTGCGCAGGTGGTCGGTGAGGATGCGGAGCATCCGCTCGGCGCGCTCCGGCGGAAGGGTGTTCCCGGAGTCGCTGCGGCGGTCGGCCAGCGCCTGCTTGACCTCCACCAGCGGGTGCGTCTCGTACAGGCTGCCGACGCGGTTGAGCCCGGCCAGGGTGCGCTCGAGACCCATCCCGGTGTCGACGTTGCGCTTGGGCAGCTCGCGCAGCTCGCCGCCGCGGCGCTCGAACGTCATGAAGACGTTGTTCCAGATCTCGTAGAAGCGCTCGTGCTTGCACAGCCCGGGCAGGCACTCGCGCTCCGGGTCCTCGTCCGGGCAGGCGAAACCGCGGGTGTCCACGAAGATCTCGGTGTCCGGCCCGCATGGCCCCTCCGGGCCGACCGCCCACCAGTTGTGCTCGGCACCGAGGTAGACGATGCGCCGACGGTCGATCCCGACCGAGCGCCAGATCTCGGCGGCCTCGTCGTCGCGCGGCGCGTTCTCGTCGCCCTCGAAGACCGTCACCCAGAGCTGGTCGTGGGGGATGCTCAGGTGGTCGGCCCCGGTGAGGAACTCGTAGCTCCAGGTGATCGACTCCTGCTTGAAGTAGGCGCCGAGCGACCAGTTGCCGAGCATCTCGAAGAACGTGAGGTGGGTCGCGTCCCCGACCTCGTTGATGTCGTCGGTGCGGACGCACTTCTGGCAGTTGACGAGCTTGTCACCGCCCGGATGCGGCCGTCCGAGGAGGTACGGCACCAGCGGGTGCATCCCGGCCGTGGTGAACAGCACCGAAGGATCGTCGCTGGGCACGAGCGAGGCGCTCGGGATCACCGTGTGCCCTCGTTCGGCGAAGAACGCGAGGTACATCGTCCGCAGCTTGTCGGCGGTCAGGACGTCCAAGGTCGCTCACCCCACAGGACGGATACAACGGGCGAAGGCCGCCCGACCAGCAGTGTACGTGCGGGCCTCCGCCGAACTCGCCCCATTTCGACACGCCTGGCTCGTGTCGCCGCAGCGCCCGCGGCACTCCCGGCCACGGCCGCCGCCACCCGAGAACTGCGTGTCACACTGCCGCTGAGCACGATTGACGCTGGTTGGAGCACGGACGCATGCACGAGATCGCCATGAACGGCCGCGCTCTGGCCGTCTCCAGCGACGGTCAGGACTGGCGGGTTGCGTGGCATCCGCCTCCTGACC
>WNFU01007983.1_pt1 | contig 23083 bp, 19 predicted proteins | sample 5400121 | NCBI WGS metagenome assembly WNFU01 (sample SAMN13153360, study PRJNA577476) | soil metagenome | isolation source: 100 cm soil or saprolite under grassland replicate 1 | place: USA:California | collected 2016-06-15
TCAGTCCCTCTGGCGTGGGCTTGGTTAGCCGGCGATTCCTTCGTGCAGATGGTCGGCGTCGGTCTCCTGTTGGGCATCGCAGGTGCCAGCTTCGCCGTTTCCTTGCCGCTTGCCAGCCGAGCTTATCCGCTGGAGCACCAGGGGCTGGCGATGGGCGTGGCCGGATCTGGGAATAGCGGCGCGATCGTAAGCATTGTATTGGCCCCGCTACTGGCCGTCAAGTTCGGATGGCATGCCGTCTTCGGTATCGTGATTCCCGTCGTCGTCGTCATCGCCGCGGTGTATTGGTTGCTGGCCCGGGACCACGAGCCGATGGATGGCTCCGCACACCATCGGGAGTTCGTCGTCCTGCTCAGGGAGCCGGATACCTACTGGTTCTGCGTGCTGTACGCGATTACCTTCGGGGGATTCGTGGGCCTCAGCAGCTACCTCAGCATCTTTTTCTTCGACCAATATGGGTTGTCCCGGGTGGAGGCTGGCTGGGCCGCGGCAGCCTGCGCGCTGGCCGGAAGTTTCTCCCGCCCAGTGGGAGGCTTCATCGCCGACCGGTGCGGGGGACTCCGTGTGCTCTCCGTGCTTTACCCGAGCATCGCAGTCTTTACGGGAGTGGCGTCTCTGTTGCTCCCGTTCCCGGCGGCCTTTTCCGCAGTGTTTCTGGCCATGGCCTGCCTGGGCATGGGAAACGGGGTGATCTTTCAGGTCGTGCCCCAGCGATTCCGGCAAGAAATCGGGACCATCTCAGGGCTGGTCGGCGCAGCCGGAGGCCTCGGCGGCTTTCTCTTGCCCTCGGTCTTGGGTCTCTTCAAAGATCTCAGCGGCACCTACGCGACGGGCTTCGCCCTCTTCGCCGCGGTGTGTGTGTTGATCATGCCGGTCGTCGTGATGTTCTGGCGTCCGAGCCGCGAGAACATGGTTCCCCGCATTTGACACCGACCGTTCGCATCTCTATAGTAGATAAGGCTTTTTGTGGAAAACCCATGAAATTCGACACGATCGAAAACGCCCTTGCTGACATCAGAAATGGCCACATGGTCATCCTGGTGGATGACGAAGACCGCGAAAATGAAGGTGACTTCGTCATGGCGGCCGAGAAAGTCACGCCAGAGGCCATCAACTTCATGGCCATGCACGGGCGAGGCTTGATCTGCTTGGCCCTGACGCCAGAGCGGGTGGAGGAACTTCAACTGCCCCCGATGGTCGCCGAGAACACGGCGCCGTTCGGCACTGCCTTCACGATCTCAATCGACGCTCGCCGGGGGATCACGACCGGCATCTCCGCCAAAGACCGGGCCACGACCATCCAGACCGCGATAGATGCCAAGACCAAGCCGTCCGATCTCGCCCGGCCGGGCCATGTCTTTCCGCTCAGGGCCGACAAGGGCGGCGTCCTCAAACGGGCCGGCCAGACCGAAGGCTCGGTGGACTTGGCGCGCCTGGCCGGGCTCTATCCAGCCGGCGTCCTGTGCGAGATCATGAACGACGACGGAACCATGGCCCGGGTGCCGCAGCTTCACGAGATCGCCAAGCGGCATCACCTCAAGCTGGTGACGATCAAAGACCTCATCGAGTACCGGATGCAGCGAGAAACCTTCGTCCACGAAGTGACGCAGGCGACGCTTCCGACGATCTTCGGCGACTTTGTCGCGCACATGTTCGAGAACGACCTGGACTATGGCGCCCACGTCGCGCTGGTCAAGGGCACGATCAAACCGGCCGACGAGGTGCTGGTCCGCGTGCACTCCGGGTGCCTCACCGCCGATGTGCTCGGATCGCTTCGCTGCGATTGCCGCGAGCAGCTCCATCGCGCGCTGCAGATGATCGAGAAGGCGGGGCAGGGCGTGCTCCTGTACCTGAACCAGGAAGGGCGCGGCATCGGCCTGGTGAACAAGCTGCGCGCGTACAAGCTGCAGGACGAAGGCAAGGACACCGTCGAGGCCAACCTGGCGCTGGGCTTCAAGGCGGACCTTCGGGACTATGGCGTGGGCGCGCAGATCCTGGTCAAGCTGGGGTTGCACAAGATCCGGCTCATCACGAACAATCCCAGGAAGATCGTCGGGGTGGAGGGGTACGGGCTCCGGGTCGTCGAGCGCGTGCCGATCGAAATTTCTCCTCAGGACTCGAACATTCGCTATCTGAGAACAAAGAAAGTCAAGCTGGGCCACCTCCTGGACAAGGTCTGATCGAAGACAGAGCACATACCGCATGCCGACAGTGATCGAAGGGGGAGGTGCGGCCGCCGGATTGCGGTTCGCGATCGTCCGCAGCCGTTACAACGAAGTGGTGACGAAGCGGCTGCTAGAAGGGGCGCTCGACGCCTTGCGTAAAGGCGGGGCCCGCGACGAGGCGATCGACGTGGTCTTCGTCCCCGGGGCGTTCGAGATTCCCATGGTCGCGTCCCGCTTGGCGCGTTCCCGCCGCTATGACGCCATCATCTGTCTCGGCGCCGTGATCCGAGGGGAGACACCCCACTTTGAGTACATCAGCGCCGAGGTCAGCCGCGGGATCGCGCGGGTGTCCTTTGACTACGGGATGCCGGTCATCTTCGGTGTGCTGACCACCGACACCGACGAACAAGCGGATGCACGGTCGGGGATCGGAGGAGTGAACCGAGGATATGAAGCTGGTATTGCAGCGATCGAAATGGCCAATTTGTTGAAACGTCTCGGTGGCCCTCCACGACATTCTTCGCGCAAGAGGTCACGATGAGCCTTCGGCGCAAAGGCCGCGAATTGGCCCTCCAAATTCTGTACCAGTGGGATATCCATCGCGACACCTCCGGCTGGCTGGAGGACTTCTGGGCGCAGAACCCGACTCACTCAGAGGCCAAGACCTTTGCCGATGGCCTCGTCGACGGCGTCATCACCCATGCGGCCGAGCTGGATAGCTTGCTCGGCCGCTACGCCGAGCACTGGACCGTTCACCGGATGGCGATTACCGATCGGACCGTCCTGCGAATGGCGGTCTATGAACTCTTGTACAGGCCGGACATTCCTGCTCGCGTCACGCTCAATGAGGCCATCGAGATCGTGAAGATGTTCGGCGACGAGCAATCGGGCTCCTTCGTCAACGGCATCCTGGACCGTATCCTGCGCGAGGAACCCCGCCTGCAGGGCAAAGCGCGGGAGGCGGTCACGTCGGTGACCCATGATTGATCGCTATTCCAGGCCTCACCTGAAAGCGATCTGGGAGCCTTCGCGCAAATATGAAACGTGGTTACAAGTGGAGCTTCTGGCCTGCGAGGCTCTGGCGAAGAAAGGACTGATCCCCGCTTCGGCAGTCCGGCAGATCCGCGGCAAGGCCCGCGTCAATCCAGCGCGTATCGAGGCGCTGGAGCGGGTCACGAAGCACGACGTCATCGCCTTCATCGAATCCATTTCCGAGCAGGTCGGGCCAGCGGCCCGCTACCTGCACCTGGGCCTGACCTCCTCCGATATCCTGGACACCTCGCTGGCCGTTCTGATGGTCGAGGCCGCCGATGCCATTCTGGAGGATCTGGACCGGCTCCTCGCCGTGCTCCGCGACCGCGCCTGGGAGCACCGTGACACCCTCATGATCGGACGCTCTCATGGCATCCACGGCGAGCCCATCACGTTCGGCGTCAAGCTGGCCATCTGGTACGACGAGACGAAGCGCCATCGCGAGCGGTTTCGAGCCGCGCGTGACGGGATCGCGTGCGGCAAAGTGTCGGGTGCTATGGGCACGTTCGCGCACCTGTCGCCTGACATTGAAGCCTATGTCTGTAAGAAGCTGGGGCTCAAGCCGGCGCCCGCCTCCAACCAAGTGGTCCAGCGCGACCGGCACGCGGCGTATCTCACGGCCTTGGGGTTGCTCGCGAGCAGCATCGAGAAGTTCGCGACCGAGATCCGCCACCTGCAACGGACGGAGGTGCTGGAGGCCGAGGAACCGTTCACGCCGGGCCAAAAGGGCTCCTCCGCCATGCCGCACAAGCGCAACCCGATCGTTTCGGAGAACCTCTGTGGCTTGGCCCGATTGGTCCGAGCAAACTGTCTCGCATCCATGGAGAACATCGCCCTCTGGCACGAGCGCGACATCAGCCACTCGTCGGTTGAGCGGGTCATTATTCCGGACAGCACGATTCTCGTGGATTTCATGCTTGCGAGGTTTACCGATCTGATGGCCGACTTGGTGGTGTACCCGGACCGGATGCGGCGCAACATCGAACTGACCGGCGGCATCATCTACTCGCAACGTCTCATGCTGGAGCTGGTGCGTCAGGGCGCGCCGCGCGTGCAGGCCTACGAAGTCGTGCAGCGATTGGCAATGGCGGCCTGGCAGGGGAGGGCGCCGTTCCGGGATTTGGTCGAGAAAGACTCTTTCGTCACTCGACACTTGTCGCCTGCTGCGATCGTCACATGCTTCAACCCGAAGGCCTACACGCGCCACATCCCTGAGATCTTCAAGCGGGTGTTCGGCTCCTCCGGCAAGGCTCGGGCGACTCGCAGGCGGGGACAGCATGAAGGCTAAGGTCTCCGTCACCTTGAAGCGCGGCATCCTGGACCCTCAGGGCCAGGCTGTCCTGCACGCCCTCAGTTCGCTGGGCTATACCGGCGTGAAGGACGTGCGGGTGGGAAAGCTCATCGAGCTTGAACTGGCGACGAACGATCGGGGCGGGGCGGAGGCGGAGGTAAAAGCCATGTGCGAGCGGCTCCTGGCCAACACTATTATCGAAGAGTATCGGATCGAGCTGGTGGAATGACTACCCCATCGCGAGTTGGCATCCTCGTCTTCCCCGGGTCCAATTGCGATCGCGACTGTCATTACGCCGTGACGAAAGTCCTGGGGACCCAAGCCGACTTCGTTTGGCACAAAGAACCGACCCTTCCACAAGTCGATGCCGTCATCATCCCCGGCGGCTTCTCCTACGGCGACTATCTCCGCACTGGCGCGATCGCGCGGTTCTCGCCGGTGATGGGGGCGGTCACTCGCTTCGCCGAGGCCGGCGGGTTGGTCCTTGGCATCTGCAACGGGTTTCAGATCCTGCTTGAAGCGGGGCTCCTGCCAGGCGCCATGCTGCGCAACCGTTCCCTCTCCTTTATATGCAAGGACGTCCACCTCCGCGTCGAGAATGCAGACACACCCTTTACCCGACGCTGCAAGCCAGGCCAGGTGTTGACCCTGCCGATCGCCCACGGTGAAGGCAACTACTATGCGGACCAGGCGACGCTCGCCAAGCTGAAAGCCCAGAACCAGGTCGTCTTTCGCTATTGCACGGAAGATGGCCAGGTCACGCCGGAGGCCAACCCCAACGGCTCGTTGGACAACATCGCGGGGATCGTCAACGACGCCGGCAATGTCCTCGGCCTGATGCCCCACCCGGAGCGCTGCGCTGACGCGCTGCTTGGGAACGAAGACGGACGCCTGATCCTGCTCTCACTGCTCGAGTCCATCAAGAGTGGACGATATGCTCCGAAGCCCGTCCTGGCTCATAATGCCTTCTAGAATGCGACCACAAACGCCAGTCGCCATGACCAAAGACCTCATTGCCCAGCATGGGCTGACGGATGAGGAATTCCAGAAGATCGTCACCATCATAGGCCGAGAACCGAATCTCACCGAGCTCGGAATGTTCTCGGTGATGTGGAGCGAGCACTGTTCGTATAAGAGCTCGCGGACCTTTCTCAAGAAGCTCCCGACGGATGCGTCGCACGTTATCCAGGGGCCCGGCGAGAACGCCGGCGTCGTGGACATCGGCGACGGTCTGGCTGCCGTCTTCAAGATGGAAAGCCACAACCATCCGTCCTTCATCGAGCCTTACCAGGGCGCCGCGACGGGGGTCGGGGGCATCCTCCGCGACATCTTCACGATGGGCGCGCGTCCGATCGCGTTGCTGGACTCCCTGCGGTTCGGCCCGCTCGATCAGCCAAGAAACCGCTACCTCTTCAGCGGCGTGGTCTCAGGTGTCGCTGGGTATGGTAACTGTCTAGCCGGAAACGAACGCGTGATTATAAAGGTGAATGGCACGATTGAGGACGTAAGCTTAGAGTCTGTAGGTAAACGCTTTTTCTCCGATCAGGTACTAGGTGCAGAAAAGTTTAATACGGGTGCTATCCAAGTCCTATCTTTCGATCCCGTTCTTATGGAGCCGCGCTGGGCAAATATTAAGAAGTTATACAAGTTACGGTCAAATCAGACCGTAAAGATCAAGACCGCGATGGGAAGGACGCTTGTCATGACACAGGACCACCTCGCCGTGGTGGCTCAAAATGGAAAATTGGTGAATGTGCCCGCGTCTGAATTGAGGGTTGGTCAAGAAATTCCAATCCTCACCACCTTTCCGTTTGAGGAGCCTTCAGTCAAAGAGATCGATCTTATAAACATCTTTGAAGGTTATCACGCAGATATTTACGTGCGTTTTAATGGAAATGTTGAAATACCCCATCATATGCTTTGGCACAAGGTGTTAAGGGCAGATGCGCGATTTCGATACCGGAACAAAAAGGCAATGCCATTGAAAGTTTACAGAGCTCTAGAAAAGGAATTGATACTTCCGCGGAGTTCTGCCCAATTGTACGTCCCAAGTGGAAAAGCTAATTACATTCGTGCCCAATTATCTGTTACAGGGGAATTGGCTCGGCTTGTCGGTTATTATCTCTCGGAAGGATGTGTTTCAACCAATGGCACGACTTATAAGCTAATCTGGACGTTCGGCAGGCATGAACGCGAATATGTCGATGATCTGTGTCAAATTCTTCGGGATTTAGATATCCGTTATTCGGTTTACCAACGGCAATCTACCATTGCAATTACGGTAAGTTCTTGGTTTCTAGGCGTCCTATTTAAAGATCATTGGAAGACCGGATCCTCTGCGCTGGAGAAAAATATTCCTGATTTGTTCCTCAAATCCTCACAAAATGTGAAGCGCGAATTGTTAAAAGGGTTGTTCAGGGGCGATGGCTCGGTCAGCTTTTACCCATCCGGCAGCCGTGTGAAAGTCAGGTATGCGACTACAAGCGAGAAATTGTTTCATCAAACAATCCTGCTGTTACAGGAGTTAGGGTTGTTCCCTTATATCTATACCTCGACTCTCCGCGATGGCCAGATTAAGGGGAGGCGTATCAAGGGAGGAAACAAGCTCTTTCAGGTGGAATTTAATAACCATGCTGACAATCTCCTCCTTGCAGACTGGTTTTCCAATCCCATCAATAGGCAGATAAGGCAGAGCCTTGCAGATTATCCGTTTGGTGGGGAACGCTTTAGTTATCCACGGTCCAAGCCGCATACACATTTTTCTACTGTTGCCATTCGAAGTATTTCACATGACGAGCATGAACAGGACGTTTATGATCTTGAAGTCGACGATACGCATCTGTTTGTGACGACATCAGGAATTATCACGCACAACTGTATCGGCGTGCCCACCGTGGGAGGAGAGGTCTATTTCAACGAAATCTACAACCACAACCCGCTGGTGAACGTCTTCTGTCTCGGCATCGCCCGCAAGGACCGGATCGTCCGCGGGCGGGCCTCCGGGGTGGGCAATCCGGTGCTCTACATCGGGTCCAAGACGGGCCGCGATGGCATTCACGGTGCGACGATGGCGTCCGATTCGTTCGATGAAGGGTCAGAATCCATGCGACCGACGGTCCAGGTCGGGGACCCCTTCATGGAAAAGCTCCTGCTGGAGGCCTGCCTCGAGCTTATGGAGAAGGACCTGCTGGTCGGGATCCAGGACATGGGCGCGGCCGGGTTGACCAGTTCCTCAACCGAGATGGCGTCACGGGCTGGCACTGGCATCGAATTGGAGCTGGCAAACGTGCCACGGCGCGAGCCGGGCATGACGCCCTACGAAGTGCTCCTCTCGGAGTCCCAAGAGCGGATGCTCCTTGTCGCAAAGTCCGGACGGGAAGGGGAGGTCCTGGAGATCTGCAAGAAATGGGACGTGGACGCCGCTGTGATTGGCCGGGTGACGAACGACGGAGTCCTCCGCGTTAAGGAGAAAGGAGTGGTGGTTGCCGAGGTGCCCGCGCGAGCCCTGACCGACAACGCCCCGACGTACGAGCGGCCGGCGGACGCGCCCGCCTATCAGGATGCCCTGCAGTCGCTGCCGCTTGAGCTGGTCCCGGAGCCGAAGGACTGCAACGCAGTGCTGGAGGCGCTCTTGACCTCGCCGACGATCGCACACAAAGGCTGGGTCTTCGAACAGTACGATCACATGGTCCAGACCAACACCGTGATCCGTCCCGGATCGGACGCCGCGGTCCTGCGGATCAAAGGCACCGACAAGGCCCTGGCCGTCACGGCGGACTGCAACAGCCTCCACTGCGTGCTGAACCCCTACACCGGCGCTGCCAGCGCTGTCGCCGAGGCTGCGCGCAATCTCGTCTGCGCGGGCGCGCGGCCCCTGGCCCTCACTGATTGCCTGAACTTTGGCAACCCAGAACGCCCGGACATTATGTGGCAGTTCATCCTGGCTGTGGAGGGCATCGCCGACGCCTGCAAGGCCTTGCAGATTCCCGTGGTGAGTGGGAACGTGAGCTTCTATAATGAGACTCGGGGGCTGTCGATCTATCCGACTCCGATCATCGGCATGGTCGGGTTGCTGGATCACGTCGAGCAGGCGGTCTCCCAGGGGTTCAAAGCGGAAGGCGATGCAATCCTATTGCTCGGCGAGACCGGCGAGGACCTCGGCGGGACGGAGTACCTCCGGGCGGTCCATCACCGAGAGCAGGGGACGCCCCCCGTGCTCAACCTTGAACGCGAGGTCGCGCTGCAGCGCGCCGTGCTGCAGGCGGTCGAGCAGGGCCTGGTGCGGTCAGCCCACGACTGCGCAGAAGGGGGATTGGCCGTCGCGCTCGCCGAGTCCTGCCTGTCGGCGACGAACGGGCCACTGGGCGCGGAGATTGTGCTGGACAGGCACGGGCTGCGGCGGGACAGCCTCCTCTTCGGCGAGTCCCAGTCCCGGATTATTCTCTCCGTCAAACCAGCCAATCGTGAGAAAATAGAGGCGTTGGCAAGGCAAGAAGGCGTGCCGTGCTCGGTTCTGGGGTTTGTCCGCGGCCAGCGGCTGATGATCTCCATTCGGGACGATCGGGACCGGACGGCCCTTTGGATTGACCGGACGTGCGATAAACTTGATACAATGTGGCGTGGGGCGCTCCGGGCCGCCCTGGAAACCGGGGAAGGAGGACACGCGTGAGCGAGGCCAGCGCCTTGATCACCCCCGACAAGTTCCATGACGAATGTGCCGTCGTTGGCGTGTACGGGCACAAGGAAGCGGCCAACCTCGCCTATCTCAGCCTGTACGCCCTGCAGCACCGCGGCCAGGAAAGCTCCGGCATCGTCTCGAACGACGGCGAACAGTTCCATTGGGAAAAAGCCATGGGGCTGGTGGCCGACGTCTTCACTAAGGACAAGCTGAAGCGCTTGGTCGGCCGCTCGGCGATCGGTCACAACCGGTATTCCACAGCCGGCTCCAGCGACCTGAAAAACGCCCAGCCGCTGGTCGTCAACTTCGCCTTCGGCAACCTGGCCCTGGCCCATAACGGCAATCTGATCAATGCCCAGATGCTCCGCAACGAACTGGAGGCCTACGGTGCCATCTTCCAGTCCACGTCCGACAGCGAGGTGATCATCCACCTGATCGCGCAGTCCAAAGAGAGCCTGCTGCTGGATCGCATTTTTGATGCGCTGAACCAGGTGCGCGGCGCGTTCTCCATCACACTCTTGACCGACAACGGGCTGGTCGCCGCCCGCGACTCCCGGGGGTTCCGCCCCCTGTGCCTGGGCCAGATCAAGGACGCTTGGGTCGTGGCATCGGAGACCTGTGCCTTCGACCTCATCGGCGCCGAGACCATCCGCGACATCGAGCCCGGCGAACTGATTCTGCTGGATGACAAGGGCCTCCACTCCTACCATCCCTTCCCCAAGGTCAAGCCGGCAATGTGCATCTTCGAGCACGTCTACTTCGCCCGCCCGGACAGCAAGATCTATGGGAACAACGTCTATGCCGCCCGCAAGGCGCTGGGCCGTCAACTCGCCAAGGAATCCCACGTGCCGGCCGACATCGTGATTCCGGTGCCCGACTCGGGCGTGCCGGCCGCGCTGGGGTACGCCGAAGGGGCGCACATCCCGTTCGAACAGGGCCTGATCCGCAACCACTACGTGGGACGGACCTTCATCGAACCGGAGCAGCGCATCCGGCACTTCGGCGTCAAGGTCAAGCTGAACGCCGTGCATGAGGTCCTGGAGGGCAAGCGGGTGGTCGTCGTGGACGATTCCATCGTGCGCGGCACCACGAGCCGCAAGATCGTCAAGATGCTCCGCCACGCGGGGGCCAAGGAGGTCCACATGCGGATCTCGTCCCCGCCGGTCATCTCGCCGTGCTTCTACGGGATCGACACGCCCACCAAGAAGGAGCTGATTGGCTCGACGCATTCGATCGAGGAGATCCGCAAGTACATCACCGCCGACTCGCTCGCCTACCTGAGCCTGGAAGGGCTCCTGGCCGCCGCGCCCGGCGACCGCGAGCGCTACTGCGACGCCTGCTTCACCGAGAACTATCCCATTCCCTTCACCAAAGCCGAGGAATTGCAATTAGGCCTCTTTGACCGTCCGTGATGGGCGTGAGGGGATTGACCTCACGGATCAGCCGCCGATTCGTCCTCATCCTCGCCCTGGCCCAACTGCTTCTCATCTACGCCTGGATCGTCGAGCCGAACTGGATCGAGGTCACGAGCCACGAGGCCTGGTTCAAGAACCTCCCGGAGGAGTTCAACGGCCTAGTGGTCGCCCATCTGTCGGATCTGCACATGCGGAAGGGCGACCATTCGGCAGTTCCTGATGGCCTTACGCGACCTGAAGCCGACCTTCGGCATCTGGGCCGTGCTCGGCAACTACGATCACTGGAACCCACTGGCGTCCAGTAAGGACGAGGTGCGGACGTTCTACAACAACGCCGGCGTCGCTCTCCTGGTCAACGAAGGCGGGCGTATCGGCCGGGGCCTGGACACGCTCTCACTGATCGGGGTGGACGACCCCTTTTCGGGATACGCCAACCTGGGCGCGTCGCTCAGGGGCATGCAGCGCACTCCATTCGCGATCTTGCTGACACACTCGCCGGAAATCTTCATGAAGGCCGATCTCATCAAATTTGATCTTGTGCTCGCAGGGCACACGCACGGAGGGCAGGTCCGTCTGCCCGGCATCGGAGCCCTGTGGCTGCCCGCCGGCAGCGAACCCTTCGAGTCGGGGTGGTTCGACGGCCAGTACGCGCGGATGTACGTCACGCGTGGCATCGGGACCAGCACCCTGCCGGTCCGGTTGTTCTGCCGGCCGGAGCTCGCCCTGATTACGCTCAAGCGCAGCGGGCCCAAACGGTAGCCGCCGTGTCGCCCCTGTCACCGCCCGCGCAGTCGGAGATCCGCCGGCTGATGGTCTTTTTCGGTCTGGTCTACTTTGCCCAGGGTCTCGGGCAGGCCGGCGGGCTCATCAACCAGCCCTTGATGAATTATCTGAAGGCGAACGGTCTGACGTCCGACCAGGTCGCCCAGTTGCTCGGGGTGCTGACCATCCCCTGGATCATCAAGCCGCTCTACGGGTTGATCAGCGACTTGGTCCCGCTCTTGGGGTATCGCCGCAAGAGCTACCTGTTCCTCATGAACGGACTCGCCGCCGCGGGATTCCTCTGGCTCACCAGGTTGCTGACGCCGGAATGGATCGTCGCGGCGATGGTGCTGACCGCGCTGGGCATTGCCTCCTCGGACGTGCTGGTGGATGCCCTTATGGTTGAACGAGGACAGCAGACCGGACAGATCAAGCGGTTTCAGAGCCAGCAATGGATGTGGTTCAACATCGCGGCGATCACGACCGGCATCCTCGGCGGCTGGCTGAGCGAAACGCTCACTCCCGCGGGGGCCCTCCATACGGCTGCGCTGATCACGGCCTGCGCGCCGGCTGGAGTGGCAATCGCGACCGCCTTCTTGGTTCGCGAAGAGAAAACGACGATCGACCTCGTGCAGTTCACGGCTCGCACGGGGAGCCTCATCTCTGCGCTGAAATCCAAGACGCTGTGGATCGTGGCCGGATTTCTGGCCTTCTGGAACTTCAGTCCAAGCTTCGGCACTCCCATGTACTACCACATGGCGGACAACCTGAAATTCGACCAGTATTTCATCGGCCAGCTCGGGTCCGTCTCGTCGGTCGGATCGGTGATCGGGGCGTTCGTGTTCAAGCGGTTTCTGGCCGGTCGCTTTTCGACCACCGCGCTCGTATATCAGAGCATCCTGCTGGGGGCGATCAGCACGGCCGCCTATCTATTCTTGATGGACCGCCAGAGCGCCGTCATTCTGTCCTTCGCCACCGGCCTTATCGGCATGGTCCCGTTCTTGACGATGTTGAGCCTGGCGGCGGCAGCCTGTCCGCCGCATGCCGAGGGGTTCACCTTCGCCGGCTTGATGTCCATCTTCAACGGGGCGTCCCAGGTTTCCGCCATATGGGGGGCGCACCTTTACGAGCACGTGCTCGACAAACAGATGGCGCCGCTCATTTGGATCTCCACGGCATTCACGCTGGCGACGTTCCTACTGGTGCCGTTCCTGCCGAAGCAGGATAGCACGACACTAAGCGGGGAGAGACCAGAAGGGGCGTGACTGGTCAGTCTTCTAGCGTGGAGATATCGCCAGGGTTCTGGCCGAGTTCCTTGGCTTTCAACACCCGCCGCATGATCTTGCCCGAGCGAGTCTTGGGGAGCGAAGGGACGATCTCGATTTCCCGAGGAACCGCAATCTTGCCAAGTTCGTGCTTGACGTGATCCTTCATCTGTTGAATGAGTTCTGGAGATTCTTTAAAGCCTTGCTTTAAGATCAGAAACGCCTTTATGGCCTCACCGGCTGTCTTATGCGGCTTGCCGATGACGGCCGCCTCGGCCACGGCAGGATGGCTGACCAGGGCGCTCTCCACCTCGGCCGTCCCGATGCGGTTGCCGGCGACCTTGATCACATCGTCGGCCCGTCCCATGAAGAAGAAATACCCGTCCTCGTCTTTCCGACACACATCGCCGGCGGTATAGCAGCCCGGAATGATGTTCCAGTAGACCTTATAGCGGTCTGGATCCTTATAGATCGTCCGCATCATAGAGGGCCAGGGTTTCTTGATCACGGCAAAGCCCCCGGTATTGGGCGGGAGCGGCTTGCCTGCCCGGTCGACCACATCGGCCTCAATGCCCAAAAAGGGCCGCGCCGCAGAGCCCGGCTTGAGCTTGGTGCAGGGGAGCGGCGTGACGAGGATGGCGCCGGTTTCGGTCTGCCACCACGTGTCCATAATGGGGAGCTTGCCGCCGGTGACCCGGTGGAACCACAGCCAAGCCTCTGGGTTGATCGGCTCGCCGACTGAGCCTAGGATGCGCAGGCTGCTGAGGTCAGACTTCTTTGGCCATTCTTCGCCGTACTTCATCAGCAGGCGAATGGCGGTCGGCGTCGTATAGAAGATCGTGACCCCGTAGCGCTCGATCAGATCCCACCACCGGCCCGGCGTAGGATAGTCCGGCTTGCCTTCCGCCATCAGAATGGTCGCACCATTCAACAGGGGCCCGTAAACAATGTAACTGTGCCCGGTCACCCATCCCGGGTCGGCTACGCAGAAGTAGACATCCTCGTCCTTCAGATCGAAGACCAGTTTGGTCGTCAGGTAGGTGCCCACCATATAGCCGCCCTGGACGTGCACGACGCCTTTCGGCTTGCCGGTCGTGCCGGAGGTGTAGAGGAAATACAGCGGATCTTCGGCGTCCATCACTTCCGGCGCACAGAATGACTTTTCTACTTTCAACCAGTCGTCCCAATCGATCTCCTTGGGAGAGGAAAGCGTGCCCCCAGGCTTCTGCCGACGGACGACGACCACTTTCTCGATGCACGGGGAGTGGGCGACGGCTTCGTCTACGACCGGCTTGAGCGGCACCACCTTGCCCCGGTCGTACCCGACATCAGCCGTGACGATCACGCGAGGCTGGCTGTCCTCGATCCGGCTGGCCAGTGCCGGCGCGCTGAATCCGGAATAGACCACGGTATGAATGGCCCCGATGCGGGCGCACGCCAGCATGGCCACGGTTTGTTCGGGGATCTTGGGGAGGTAAATGGCAACCCGATCCCCCTTGCGGACGCCGAGCGCCTTCAAGGCATTGGCGCAGCGGCAGACCTTCCGGTACAGCTCGGCGTAGGAGAAAACCCGCTCAGCATTGTCCTCGCCGACCCAGATCAGCGCCACCTTGTTCTTGCGCCAGGTCTTGAGGTGCCGGTCCAGGCAGTTGTGTGTGATGTTGCACGTGGCACCCACGAACCACTTCGCCCAGGGATAGTCCCACTGGAGGACCTGCGTCCACGGGGAGAACCATTCCAGCTCGCGGGCGGCTTTCTCCCAGAACCCCGGCATGTCCTTGATGGACTCCGCATAGGCCTTGTCATAGTCCTTGATCCAGGCCTTCTCCATGGTCTCGGCCGATGGGTAGAAGACTTCTTGGACCTTCAAGAAGCTATCGACTTTTTCTTCCATGGTGCGCTCCGCGTCTCTCTTCGCCTCAGTCCGCGCCGCCTTTCAGATAGTTGAGGCCGATTTTCAGCGCGCGCCGGGTCATCTCCGGCCACCGGTTCTCGGGGAACGCAGCTAAGATAGCGGCGGCTTTCGGGTCCTGCAGGTAGAAGTTGGTAATGTATACGATCCCATCTTCGATCCTGATTTCTCGGGCCTGTTCCATGGCTCACCTTTTCAAGAATTTCCGTATCTTACAGACCTGTCGCACACCGCGTCAACGACGGTCCTCCTGCTTTCTTGACAGGGGGGGACCCCCATGTTAGCCTTTCTCATATATAAGGAGGCACTGCTATGAAGTTCAACGGCGATAAGACACTGATCCTGACGGTGGTTGTCGCCACCGGGTCGTTTCTGCTGGCTGCCTGTTCAAGTGTTCCGAAATGGGTCGACAAGGGCGGCGGGTACATGACCGAGAAGGACGGCAAGGCCTTCTACGGAGTCGGGGCCGTGACGGGGATCCGGAACGAGCCGCTGGCCAAAGAGACCGCCGACAACCGCGCGCGTGCCGACCTGGCCAAGTACATGGACACCTATACGTCCTATTTGATGCGCGACTACGCCGCGTCAACGACGGCCGGGGACTTCACGAAGACCAGCGAGGAACAGAACGTCGAGCGCGCCCTTAAGACCTTTGTCTCGACCCACCTCTCTGGCGTTCTGGTCGTGGACCGCTGGGAGAAGGATGATAAGACCGGCAAGATCATCTACTCGCTGGCCAAGCTGGACCTTGACAAGTTCAAGGAACAGGTCGGGCAGATGAAGGAGCTCAACGATGCGGCACGGGACTTTGTGCGGAAGAACGCCGAGAAGGCGTTCGAACGCCTGCAACAAGAGGAGGACAAACGTGGCGCCAAGTGACGGCCGGCATCGCATCGGAACAGTCCTCCTGGGATGGGGCGCCGGAGCTTTCCTGCTTGCGTCCGCCGGCTGCGCCTCCACCACCGTCACACGCGTGGATACAGCGTCTGTCACGGACCTGAGCGGCCACTGGAACGACGCTGACTCCCGGCTGGTCGCCGAGGAGATGGTCAAGGAGGCCCTGTCCGGCCCCTGGCTCGATACCTACACCGGCGCGAACAAGCGACGCCCGGTGGTGGTCGTGGGGACGGTGTCGAACCGGAGCCACGAGCACATCAACGTGCAGACCTTCATCAACGACCTCCAGCGCGAGCTGACCAACTCGGGCAAGGTAACCTTCGTGGCCGGCAAAGGCGAGCGGGAGGAGGTCCGCGAAGAGCGACGCGAGCAGGCCGCCAACGCCCTCGAGTCCACGCAGAAGCCGCCTGGCAAGGAGATCGGCGCCGACTACCTGCTGCGCGGCACGATCAGCACTATCCAGGATGAAGCCGAGGGGACGAAGGCGATCTTCTACCAGGTCGATCTTGAGATGGTCGACCTCTCCAACAACGTCAAGTCTTGGTTCGGCCAGAAGAAGATCAAGAAGGTCGTGGAACGGAAGCGCGTCGTGTTCTGACGCGACGGTCCGGCTTGTTCAGACATCTCACACCTGCGTCGACGGGACGGTGGAGTCCCGTCCTCCTGGTTCTGTTCTCCGTCACCGCCGTATCCGCCTGCGCACACGAGCTTCCCTATGCGCGCATTGATCGTGCGCTCCAGGACGGCAATCCCGCTGAAGGAGTGGCCCTTCTTGAAACGGCTCAGGACATCTATGGAAGCAAGAGCACGGCGCTGTACCTCATGGACAAAGGGATGGTCCAGTACCTGGCCGGCCGCTACACCGACAGCATCCAGTCCCTGTCTGCCGCCGAGGCGTTGACCGAGGACCTCTATACCCGCCGCATCCGGTCCGAAGTCGAGGCCTTTCTCACGTCGGACAACGCCCTGCCGTATGAGGGCGAGGAGTTCGAAAAGGTGCTGCTGAACGTCTTCCTGGCTATCGACTACGTCCATCTCGGGCAGTGGAATGACGCGCTTGTCGAGGCACGCAAGGTGGACCACAAGCTTACCGTGCTGGCAGACCGAAATCAAAAGCGCATGGCGTACACCCGTGACGCGCTCGCCCGCTATCTGAGCGGTATCCTCTACGAAGCCACCGGCGACCTGAGCAATGCCTTCGTCTCATACCGGCTCGCGCTGGAGGCGTTCGAGAACTACCGGAAGAACTATAGCACCGCCGTGCCGGAACTCGTCCGTCAGGACCTGCTGCGCGTGTCCGAGGCGCTCGGACTCAATCAGGAACACCAGGAGTACCAGCAGGCCTTTCCGGGACTTACGTGGCAATCGGAGGCGGCCTCAAAGTCGGACGGTGAGCTGGTATTCATCACCCACGCAGGCCGGGCGCCCATCAAGCGTGACCTATTCGTGGACGTCCCGTTCAGCCCTGCCGCGCTCGCCGTGGTCCTGGCCACGAAACGCTATGACCGATACGATACGTACAATCATCGTGCAGCCGAGAGCATTCTCTATGGCCTGACCGGCAGGGTGGTGAGGCTGGCAGTCCCCCAGTTCGTGCCACGGCGCTCGATGATCGCGCACACAGAGGCGGTCATCCTGAGCGGGAACGCGCGATACACGGCGCGCGCGGCCTTGATGGAAGACATCACGGCGATCGCCGTAAAAGACCTGGATGACCGTCTCCTCAGAACGACGGTCAAGGCGGTGGCGCGTGCGGCCTGGAAATTCGCCCTCGCGGAAGCTGTACGGGTCGGGGTGCGTGGTTCAATCAAGGACAAGGAAGCAGGCGCAGTTGCCGGTGCCATCGCTGGCGCAGTGGCGCACATGATCGCCGTCGCATCGGAGGAAGCGGACAAGCGGAGCTGGGCAACCCTCCCGGACCGCATCTTCGTCGGGCGATTGAAGGTCCCGCCCGGAACCTACGACGTGGAACTGCGCCACATCGGGGCCTACGGAGGTGTGGTGGCCACCCAGGTACTCAAGGGCGTCACCATCACCGAACGGGGCAAGCACTTCGTCAGCACGCGGGTCCTGCAATGAACGTGAATGTCATGAGCAAAATGGGGTCAGAGTCCAGTTTTCTTCCTCGGTCCCAGCATTTGGTCTTCTTGGGAAATTGGACTCTGACCCCATTTTGCCTCCTTCTGTTCCTATCCTTACTTTTCACAGGCTGCGCCGGGACCGCGAAGCCGCCGGACTGGGTCACCGGGGTGAAGACCGCCGGCTATACTTACGAGCAGTTCCTGATCGGCGTCGGGCAGGCGGACTCCAGGCCGGTGGCGGAGGAGCGCGCCTACGCGGCAGTTTCCCGGATCTTCAAAGCGGAAGTGACCAGTCAGTCCCAGGATTGGGAGTCCTACCTGAGCCTGGAGAAGAAGGGGGATGTCCAGGCCGAGCGGAAACTGGTCGTGGACACGATGACAAAGGTGTCCACCGACAAGCTGCTGGAGAACGTGAAGATCGCCGAAACCTGGCAGGACACGAAGACCGGTCTCTACTCCGCCCTGGCCGTCATGGATCGTGGAGTCGCACGAATGTTGCTGACAAGCCGGATCGCGGAACTGGACGAGGCGATCGCCCATGACGTGAAAGAGGCCCGCGCGGCGACGGACAAGCTCATGAGGATCCGAGGCCTCCGGCGCGCGATCCGGACCCACATCGCCCGGGACACCTACAACAGTGACCTGCGGGTCGTGAGCGGCGGCAGGGGAGTCCCGTCCGAGTACACTGTGCCAGGGCTGACGAGGGAACTGGAAAAGTTCCTGCAAGAAAGCTTGATCTTAACAGTTGAAGTCCATGGAGACCAGGCCGATGCCGTGCGGCAGGCCATCATGGAGGGGTTGGCGCGCGAAGGGCTGCCGGTGACCGCGACAAATTCTCAGCCGGCATCAGGGGAAGTCGGCCACGCGGACCTGCTGATCAGGGGCGAGGCCCGCCTGTGGCCTATTGAGGTTCCAGACCCGAACTTTCGCTATGTCCGCTGGTGCGCGGACTTCGTCGTGCTGAGCCAAGGGGACCAGGGCGTCGTCGGCAGCGTGGCCCGCTCAGGCCGCGAAGGCCACCTGAACTACCCGGAAGCCTCCAACCGTGCCCTCAAGTCCCTCCAGCAGGAAGTCTCCTCCGCCCTCGCCAAAAGCCTTGCCGAGCACATCTACGGCGACCCGCCCTCCGACTCCACTCCCGCCCCGTCGGCCTGTCCGAAGTCCTAGGACAGTGGACCGGCTACTCTTCCCGGTGTCGCATCGAGCAGAGAAGAAAACCAAAAGAGTATAATTAAACCATGGACAGGAGCGCGGTCCCGGCTCTGATGGGGGTGTGTTGCCTTCTTATGTCCGGGTGCGCGTCCTCTAGGCAAAATACCTTCCCGCTCGAATACCAGCTTCCACCTGAGCTCCAAAGCACGGTCGAACAGCGGGTGTCCTTTGCCAATATCAAAGCCGATCCGGCGTCCTATAAGGGACGGATCATCTTGTTGGGTGGTGAGGTGCTGAAGGCGAAACGGTTGGCAGACCGTACCAGACTCGAGATCCTTCACCTTCCACTCAACGAGTTTAATGAACCCGTCATGAACCGGACCGCCTCTCAAGGACGCTACCTGGCTTTCCAGAAGGAGTTTTTGGACCCTGCGACGGTGCCCCCTGGGACGCGCATCACGCTGGTAGGTGAAGTCACCGGCACAACCGAGGGCGACCTCGATGACATGAAATACTCCTACGTGACCCTGGATATCCGCCATCTACAGATCTGGCCGCAGACGCCCATGCCTTACGCGAGCGGCTCGCCCTACACTCCCTTCTACTCCTATGCTTACATGTATCGTTACTGGGATCCCTACTGGGGCTTCTACTGGGAGCCGTATTGGCCCTATCCATATGGATTCGGCGGTTCCTTCCTGCGACCCAGACTGCGGGGAAGTCACCCGCTATCAGCGAAGGGCCACTCGCATGCCCATGCCTCCGGATCTAAAGGGGGCAAGGGAAAGTAGCGGGGTCGTCTAAGCGGTCATCGGCGGCGGCGCCGACTCAGTCAGATATTCTTCGTGGTAGATCTGAAACGCGGTGAGCAGGATGGCGAGAAGGATTGGCCCGAGGAAGAGCCCGATCAAGCCGTAGGCCGCTAAGCCGCCAAGGATACTGAAGAAGAGGAGGAGCACCGGCAGCTTGGCCCCTTTTCCGATGAGTATCGGCCTCAGCACGTTGTCCACCATCATCACCACGCCCACTCCCCAGGCAAGCATCGCGATCGCCTTCCACACGGGGCCGGTCCAGAACAGGTACAGCGCCACCGGCCCCCACACCAGCGCCGTGCCGCCGAAGGGCAGCGGGGCCAGGACGATCGTGAGCGCTGTCAAGAAAGCTGGGAAGGGCACGTCGAGGACCGCATAGGCGAGGCCCGCAAGCACTCCCTGCGCAATTGCCGTGATCACGATTCCCTTGACTACCGCCGTGATGGTTTGATCCAGGCGTGAAAACATCCTATCCTTGTGTGCCTTATCGAGCGGAATCCCTCGATAGACATTCAGGAACAGTCGTTTCCCGTCTTTGAAGAAAAAGAATAGCGCGATGACGATCACCAGAAAGTTGACGGCCAGCAGGAAGGCGTTTTTGACCAGACCGGTCACCTGCTCGACGATGAAGCCGCTCATAGCCTTCGCGCTTTGCAACAGGAAGGCTTCGACGTTCGCTTTCGACCCGACGAGCTTATGGATCATGTGCTGCACACGACGCCCGCCCAGCAAGGGGAGCTTGGCCAGCTCGTCCGGCAAGCGTGTCACGCCGCCCGACTGCACCCAGGTATTGACAGCGTCGTAGCCGTTGCCAGCCTCTTGGACAAGCAGGAAGGTGAAAAAAACCACCGGCGCCACGATCAACGCAACGATCCCCACTGTCAACAGCGCGGCCGACGCGACCTCGCGCCCCTGGAGCAGGCTTGTCAGACGAGTGTGCAGGGGGAAGGTGACGTGGGCTAGGATCACCGCCCATAGCAGCGGGCGAAGAAACGGGCTGAAAACCTCGGCCAGCTGGTACAGCAGAACAAGCAGCACCCCGAGGAAACCGAAGGCGAACAACCGCTGGCGCGTCATCCGGAGCGCCTGGTGTACAAGGTGTCCTCCTCGAACATGGTGAAGAGGCGCTTGGCCTCCGGGTGCAGAACGGCTTGCGAGGGCGACGGCGGCATGGTGACCGTCCGGAACAACGGCGTGAGCTTGCCGTTGGGATGGAGGTAGCCGGCCCGCAACGGGACCGATCGGTGCTGGTGGCGGACAAGGTGGCACGGCGTCGGGCGAATACTGGTCAGCCATGCGGCAAGCTCGTGCGGATTGCCGATCGAGGCCGAGAGCAGGAGCAGTCTGGCCTGGGAGGGGCAGAAGATGATCGTTTCTTCCCAAACGACCCCACGCTCCGGGTCGGCCAGGAACTGGCTCTCATCGATGATGACGAGCCCCAGGGTATCCAGCCGGACGTCGATCTCGCCCCCCGCCGCGTCGTAGAGGAGATTCCGAAGAATTTCCGTCGTCATGATCAGGATCGGCGCGGTGGGGTTGTCGCGCCGGTCGCCGGTGATGATGCCGACGAACTCCGGCCCGAAGATCTTGCAGAACTCGGTGTATTTCGTGTTCGACAGGGCCTTGAGCGGCGAAGTATAGACGACGGTCCGTTCCTCGTGCATGGCGCGGCGGGTCGCCTCCACAGCGACGTAGGTCTTGCCGCTGCCCGTGGGGACACTCACGATCACGTCACCCCGTTCCAGCGCCTCCACCGCCTCCATCTGCCAGTCATCCGGCACGAAGGGGCGCGGCTCCGGCACCCCGATCCCTTCCAGAAGCGCGCGCAGGTCAGCCGGCTTTCCCGATTTGTGCTCGGAGGATGCCCCACCCGCCGGCGCCGGGACTGCGGCCAGCGCCTGCTGCTCGGCCTGATGGGTACGCATCGTCGCCTCGACGCGCGCGAGGTTGGCCTCGGCGCCCGCCATGATCGTGTGCATGAGCCGTCGCTTCCCCATCCGTAGCGCCGGGGGACCAGCGATGGCACGCCCCAGCCGGCGCAGTAGCCGGAAGGGGAGATTGACGAGCGCCCGTTCCAGTTCGTCACGTGTCACGGCAGTTCCTCCAACGCGCCGCGCCGGATGCGGCTCAGGGCTTCCGCCGCCACTGTGGCCAGGTCCGGATGCGTGGCCTGCAGGGAATGGACTTGGGAGAGGTATTCGAGCGTGCGGGACAAGAGCCGATAGATATCGCCCTCGGCCATCGACGTGGTGTGGCAGAGCTGCGCCCAGGTCACAGTGGTGTCGCCCACCCAGCGCTCGGCCAACCCGCCGACATCGGCGCGCAGCAGCGGGGGATCGTCGTACGTGGCCAGTGCTTCTGCCATCCGGCGGGCCGTGGCCACGAGGCTTGCCAGCGCCCCGGTGATGCGCGGGAAGGAGTCCGGCCGATCGTTCTCGTAGGCGATGCAGGCCATCAGACCCGCCAGTGTCGCGGGCGTGACATCTTTGAACGCTTGCGCGCGGATCAGCTCGGTGATCAACAGCGAGAAGTCGATCCGGATCAGCCGGGCCCATTCGCCGTCCGCGGTCAGCTTGAAGGCAGCGTCCAGGTACCCGAGGTCCTGGAGGATCTCCGCGCGCTCCTGGAACTTATGCCAGAGCCCGGTGCGCAGCGACTGCACGGTCCGCGTGTGGTGCAGCCACTCCTGCTTCACAGTATTGCCTGCCTTGAACTCCTTGGCGCAGGTCGGCCGGCAGGGGCAGGTGGGGCAGGGAAAGAGGTCGCCGAGACTCTTCACCAGTTCGCCTTCCCCTTCGTCCGGTGCCGGTGGAACCGTCAGGAAGGGTAGGTGCTTCGGCAAGTCCTCAAGCTGCTGGGTCAACCAGGACAAGGCCTCTGGGGCCGCCCAGGGGAACGCCGGAGCCGGGGCGAAGTCAACGGTGCGGTCGATCACGCCCATGATGTCCGCGACCGGCGACTCCGCCACCACGCCGCCCGTCCGGAGGACGGTCACCATTTCGTGGCGCTGGCCCCGGCTCCGGTAGCGCCGGAGCACGATCCCGCGGAACCGTGGAAAGGCCACGACCCGCCCGGGCGTGAGGTAAGGGAGCCGCGCCCGGACCTCCGGCGGATGGTGGCGCCGCGCATGGAGTTTCATGGCCGTCTGCCGCGTGGCCTGGTCATAGGCGCTCCACTGCGTCAGCCAGTCAGAACACTCGCGTGGCTTGTAGGACTCCAGCTTCGCGTGCAGCTTCTCGATGCGGTGCTCCAGGTGGGCGGCCTGGGCGTTCATCTGGTACTGCGCGAAGCTCTTCGCGAGGATGGACTGGATGTGGTCCAGCGGATGCGCCTTCAGTAGATTCAGAATCATCGGGTAGGCGATGATGAACTGGCTGTCCACGGGTTCGGGGCGGCCGGTGAGTCCGCGAATCAGGACGCCGAGGTCCATGTACGGAGAAGGAGTGACGATGGCGAACCCCACGCTGTCCTTGCCGCGACGGCCCGCCCGCCCGGAGATCTGAGCCACCTCCGCAATCGTCAGGTCGGTGAAGTCCTGGTCGCGCCGCACGCCTGACTGCGTGAGCACGACGGTGCGCGCGGGAAAGTCCACGCCGGCCGCCAGGGTCGTGGTCGCAAAGA
>WNFU01002889.1_pt1 | contig 23044 bp, 22 predicted proteins | sample 5400121 | NCBI WGS metagenome assembly WNFU01 (sample SAMN13153360, study PRJNA577476) | soil metagenome | isolation source: 100 cm soil or saprolite under grassland replicate 1 | place: USA:California | collected 2016-06-15
GCGTGTCGAGGTCGATCTTGAGCCCGCGGGAGAGGTGCTCCACGAACTCGAACGTCCAGCCCTCGCCGCGCTCCATCCCGCTCGCCCACGGCTCGACCGCGCCCGCGCGGATCGTGAGCGACGGGTCCGGGATGATGAGATCGGGGTCCATCTCGGCGCGCGTCCCGAGCCCCTGGCAGTCTGGGCAGGAGCCGACGGGCGAGTTGAACGAGAAGGCCTGTGGCGCGAGCTCGCCGAAGCTGAGCCCGCACGCATGGCAGGCGTTCAGCTCCGAGTAGAAGCGATCGTGCTTCTTGTACTCCTCGGGGTCGATCCCCGGACCCACCTTCTGCTCGCGATCCACGTCGGCGACGACGAGCGTGCCCTTCCCCTCGCGGAGCGCCGTCTCGATCGAGTCGGTGAGGCGCGAGCGGATCCCGTCCTTCACGACGAGTCGGTCCACCACGAGCTCGATGTCGTGCTTCAGCTTCTTGTCCAGGTGGAGGCGCTCGGTGAGCTGGTGGATCATGCCGTCCACCCGCACGCGCGCGAAGCCGCGCTTCTGCACGTCGTCGAGAAGGTCGCGGTACTCGCCCTTGCGGTTCTGGACGAGCGGCGCGAGCACGAGGATGCGTGCCCCCTCCGGCAGCGCGATGATCGACTCGACGATCTGCTGGGCCGTCTGCTTGCCTACCGGCCGGCCGCACGAGGGGCAGTGCTGGACGCCGATCGACGCGTAGAGGACGCGCAGGTAGTCGTGGACCTCGGTGATGGTCCCCACCGTCGAGCGCGGGTTGTTCGACGCCGCCTTCTGCTCGATCGAGATGGTCGGGGACAGCCCGCGGATCGTGTCGTATTTCGGCTTCTCCATCTGCCCGAGGAACTGGCGGGCGTAGGAGGAGAGCGACTCGACGTAGCGCCGCTGCCCCTCCGCGTAGAGGGTGTCGAAGGCGAGCGAGGACTTCCCGGATCCGGAGACCCCCGTGAAGACGACGAGCTTCTTCTTCGGGATCTCGAGGTGGACGGACTTGAGGTTGTGCTCGCGCGCCCCCTTGACGGTGATGAAGTCGGGCTCGCTCATGAATCGCTCTACTTAACCGAGAGCACCCCCGTTGGCTACCCGCGTCACGCCGTGATACGACCGCGGAACTCATGGCGAATCCGGTGGAGCCCTCGCCGTTGCCGTCTGCGCCGACGGCGGCGCCCCTCGGGGAGCGCGGGCACCGATCGGGCGCCCCCACGCTCGCGCTTCACGCGGTCGCCTTCGAGGCGCAGCGCGCCCGGTCCCGCGGGCTCCTCTTCGGCTCGAGCCTCTTCTTCGGCCTCTCCGCGGTCCTCGTCCGGCTCGCGACCCGCTCCGGCATGAACGGCGGGCAGGTGACGCTCGTCCGGTTCTCCTTCGGCCTCGCGGCGATCGTCGCGCTCTTCGTCGCGCGGCCCGGGACGTTCCGGCCGGTGCGCAGGTGGCTCCTCGTCTCTCGCGGCCTGTTCGGCGCGATCGCGGCCCTCCTCTACTTCCTCGCCATCGAGCGGATCCCGGCGGGCGAGGCGACGCTCCTCAACAACACCTTCCCGATCTGGGCGGTGCTCCTGTCCTTCGTGCTCCTCGACGAGCGCCCGACCGTCCATCTCGGGATCGCGCTCACCATCGCGACCGCGGGCGTGTTCCTCGTGCTCGGCGGGGGGAAGGTCCGGCTCGGGCTCGGCACGGGCGAGCTCCTCGCGGTCGTCTCGGCGATCACGGGGGGCGCGGCGGTCACGTCGATGCGCGCGCTCCGCGCGACCGACAACGCGCCGACCATCTTCTTCGCGTTCACGGTGGGCGGCGTCCTCGTGGCGGCGCCGTACGCCGCCGGCGCGTGGCCGTCCTCGCCCGTCGCGTGGGCCGCCGCGCTCGGCGTCGGCGTCGCCGCGTTCGCCGCGCAGCTCCTCATGACCGAGGCGTACGGCGCGCTGTCCGTCCCGGAGGCGGCGCTCTGGCAGCAGCTCACGCCGATCGCGAGCTACCTCTGGGCGCTCACGCTCGGCGAGCCGATCGGCTGGCTGACGGTCGTCGGCGTCCTGCTCGGCGTCGCGGGGGTCGTGTACGGGAGCGTCCTCGGCCACCGCCCCGGTCAGCCGCACTCGCGGCACGCGGAGATGGCGGAGGGGATCCCGCTCGAGGAGCCGTGACCGGCGCGCGCTCGAAGCTCCGCGCCCGGCTCCTGCTCCTCGGCTCCGCCGCCTCGTTCGGCCTCATGGCGGTGCTCGCGCGCCGCCTCTCGCGCGGCGACGGGGCGTTCTCGGCCGGGCAGCTCACGGTCATCCGCTTCATCGTCGGGGCGGCCGTCTCGGTCGTCGCCTTCCGCCTGAGCCCGGGGCTCTACGCGCCGCACAACCGGCGCCTCCTCTGGACCCGCGGCGTCTCCGGCGGGATCGTCGTCGTCCTCTACTTCCTCGCGCTGCAGCGCATCCCCGCCGGCGAGGCGGGCATGCTCTACAACCTGTTCCCCGTGGTCGCGACGGGGATGAGCGCGCTCGCCTTCCGCGAGCGCCCGACCGTCCACCTCCTGCTCGCGCTCGCGGTCGCGACGGCCGGGGTCGTGCTCGTCCTCGGCGGAGGGACGCTCCAGCTCGGACTCGGCGCGGGGGAGGCGCTCGCCGTCGCGGCGGCGGTATTCGCTGCGTTCTCTTCCGTCACCATCCGCGCGATGCGCGCGACGGACAACGCCGCGACGATCTTCTTCTACTTCTGCCTCGGCGGGCTCCCGGTCGCGCTGCCCTTCGCGCTCGGCGCCTGGCCGACCGCGCCGGGGCCGTGGGGGGTCGCGGTCGTGATGGCGCTCGCCGCGTTCGCGGCGCAGGTGCTCATGGCCGAGGCGTACGGCGCCCTCGCCATCCCGGAGGCGGCGATCTGGCTGCAGCTCACGCCGCTCGCGCAGTACGTCCTCGCGGCGATCCTCCTCGGCGAGCGGATCACGGCCGCGGGCGCGCTCGGCGTCCTCATCGGGATCGCCGGCGTCACCTACGGCACCTTGCTCGGCCAGCGGCCGAAGCCCGCGACGGCGCCCCCGGCCGAGCCCGCCTCGCCGTGAGGGGGCGCGCAGCAGGGCGCCGGCCCGCACCGCCCCGAAGGCCCCGACGGGGTCCCGCGCCGCAGCTCGCCGCGCGGTAGAGTGGCGCTCCGGATCCATCACGGAGAGTGCTCATGAAGAAGCTCCTCGCCGCCGCGCTCGCGCTCGCCGTCGCCACGCCCGCCCTCGCCCGGAAGGTCGCCGGCGTGGAGTTCCCCGACTCCGTCGAGGTCGGGGGCCAGAGGCTCGTCCTGAATGGCGCCGGGCTCCGCAAGAAGTTCATCATCAAGGTCTACGCGGGCGGCCTGTACGTCCCGCAGCGGGCGAAGGACCCCGCCACGATCGTGGCCGTGGACGCGCCGAAGCGGGTGCGGATGGTGTTCCTGCGCACCGTCTCGAAGACGCAGATCATGAATGCGTACCGCGAGGGCTTCGAGAAGAACTCGGACGGCCCGGGCTTGCGGGACCTCCTCCTGAAGCTCGACCAGATCGCGCCGACGATCCCGGCGGAGCTGAAGGAGGGCGCGGAGATGTCCGTCACCTACGTGCCTGGGGAGGGGACCACCGTCGCCGCGTCCGAGGGCGGCCGACAGGCGATCGTCGCGGGCAAGGAGTTCGCCGACGCCCTCTTCAAGAACTGGCTCGGGAGCGCGCCCGCGGACGAGGACCTCAAGGCGGCGCTGCTCGGGAAGTGACGGTGTCACTCGAGCGGGAGCCACGACCATGACGGACGCATTCGTCGTACTCGTCACCACCCCCACCCCGGAGCGGGCGGCGGAGATCGCCCGCGCGGTCGTCGAGGAGCGGCTCGCCGCCTGTGGCAACGTCGTCCCGGGCCTCCGCTCGATCTACCGCTGGAAGGGGAAGATCGAGGACGAGCCGGAGGCGCTGCTCGTCCTCAAGACGACGCGGGCCCGCTTCGAGGCGCTCCGCGCCCGCGTCCTCGCCCTCCACCCGTACGAGGTGCCGGAGGTCATCGGGCTGCACGTCGAGGCCGGGAGCGCGGCGTACCTCGCCTGGATCGCGGCGGAGACGACGTAGAGTCCCGCCACGGCGCTCTTCGCGGCGGGAGCTGTCAGCGCTCGACATCGTCCACACGACCGGTCGCGGCCGACCCGCGGGTGAGTCGCGACCCCGGTGTCGCGTCGGGAACTCCTGGCGGCATGCGGTGATCCGCCGCTCGATTCGCGGCGGAAGAATTGCACGGGTGGTGACCCTACGCGGGGCGCTGGCTGCCCGGCGGACCGCCTCACGCCACGAGGGGAGTCACGCATGCGCCGTTTCCGGATCGGGCCTCGGCTCGTCGCGAGCTTCGGGTTGTACATCGTGATCGCCGGCGTCGTGGCAGGCATGCTGCTCCACGCCATCGGGACGCTCACCGAGACGGTCTCGAAGCTGGCGGGGCGCCACCTCGCGCTGAACGAGATCGTCAACCGCGCGGCGCTCCGCTCGGGGGACAACGCCACGCTGCTCGCGCGGGCGTTCGCCGTCTCCGCGCCGGAGGAGCGCGAGCGCATCTTCGACACGATCGACCGGCAGCGGGGGGCGAGCAGCGAGGACGCCCGCAAGATCGAGGCGATGCTCGAGACGGATCGGGAGAAGGCGCTGTACGCGAAGGTCGCCGAGGCGCGCGGCGTGTTCGGCAAGGCCTACCAGCACTCGAAGCAGGTCGCCCGCGGGGAGCCGCCCGGGGCCGCGCGGGACGCCGAGCTCGCCTCGGCGCTCGCGTCTCGCACGCGGATCCAGGAGACGTGGGAGGAGTTCGCGGCACACGAGGCGACGCAGGTCACCGAGGCCGCATCGGCGGGCGAGCAGCAGTTCCGGGTGCTGCGCGGCTGGATCTTCACGGCCATCGGGCTCGCCGGCGTCCTCGTCGTCCTCGCCGGCCTCGTCCTCACCCGCAGCATCGTGCAGCCGCTCGGGGCCGTCCTCGCCGCGGCGGAGCGGATCGCGCAGGGCGATCTCAGCGACGCCCTCGAGGTGGGAGGAAGGGACGAGCTCGCCCAGCTCCAGGCCTCCATGAACACGATGGCCGGGAACCTCGCGCGCGTTCTCGGCGAGGTCCGTGCGGGCGCGGAGGCGCTCTCGTCGGCGGCGGGCCAGGTCTCCTCGACCTCACAGTCCCTCTCGCAGGGAACCGGCGAGCAGGCCGCGTCCGTCCAGGAGACCTCCGCATCGCTCGAGGCGATGACGACCTCCATCGCGCGGAACGCGGACGCCGGGCGCGAGACCGAGGCGGTCGCCTCGCGAGGCTCGGCCGAGGCCGAGGAGGGCGGGCGGTCTCGGAGACGGTGTCGGAGATGCGCGCGATCGCCGAGCACATCAACATCGTCCAGGAGATCGCCTACCAGACGAACCTGCTCGCCCTGAACGCCGCGATCGAGGCGGCGCGCGCGGGCGACAACGGCCGCGGCTTCGCCGTCGTAGCGAGCGAGGTCCGCAAGCTCGCCGAGCGCGCGCAGCAGTCGGCGGGCGCCATCGAGGAGCGCGCGAACCGGAGCGTCGCGGTCGCCGACCGGTCGGGCCAGATCATCGCGGCGCTCGTCCCCGCCATCCAGCGCACCGCGGCGCTCGTGCAGGAGGTCTCGGCGACGTCGCGCGAGCAGGCGGTCGGGGTCACCGAGGTGAGCCGGGCGATGTCGCGGATCGACCAGGTCACCCAGCGCAATGCGTCCGCCGCCGAGGAGCTCGCGGCGACGGCGCAGGAGATGGCGACCCGCGCGAAGATGCTCGAGCAGACCGTCGCCTTCTTCCGCGTCAGGGCCTGAGCGTGCCGTGGCGAAGGTAGAGTGGGGACGGCGTCGCCCTTCCGCTCGAGATCGCTCCGCTGGGGCCGCGAGGCGCGAAGGAACGGACGACGGTCATCCTCCGCGGGGGCGGCGCATTGTGGCGGGAGCTGCGCGAGGATGGAGCTCGTCGTCCTCGCGCTTCGTGACGGCGCGCTCGTTCCCCTGCTCGATCTCGAGGACATGCTCATGGGCGACGTAGTCGCCACCCGTGGCGGAGCGCTGGAGACCCGCGGTCCCGCTCGTACGTTCGTCCTGCGGTCGCGGTCGAAGCAGACCGCGTCGGATCACCGCGGGTGAGCGACGACTCCCGCGGGGGGCACGCGGGATGGATCCCCCGACGGCGCCGGCGTGGCGGCAGGGCCGAAGCGGAAGCGGCGTGCTCCGCCGGAGCATTGGCCGACAGGTATTCGTGGATGAGCTGGACCGCGATCGCGCCCTCGCCGACGGCCGAGGCGACGCGCTTCACGGACCCGTGCCTCACGTCTCCCGCCGCGAAGACACCTGGCATGCTGGTCTCGAGGCGGAGCGGCCGGCGATCGACGTCGCGCGTCACGTCGGCGCCGGTGACGACGAACCCCTGCGCATCGCATTCGACGGCTTTCGCCAGCCACTCGGTCTGCGGGAGTACACCGATCAACACCAGCAGCAACCGGGTGGGGACGTCCTCCACCACGCCGCGCAACCGGTCGCGGACCGTGAGTCGCTCGAGGTGGTGGCGCCCATGCACTTCCACGATGTCCGTCGCGAGGCGCACCTCGACGTTCTCCGTGCGGCGGATGGCCTGGATCAGGTAGTCGGACATGTGCTGCTCGAGGTCGTCACCCCGGACGAGGAGCAGGACCCGGCGCGCGTATCGCGCGGCGTGCAGCACCGCCTGTCCGGCGGAGTTCCCGCCGCCGGCGATCACCACTTCGCGGCCCGAGAGGAGGCCGGGGTCGCCGGGCGTGGTGTAGAAGACGCCGGAGCCGACGAATGACTCGACGCGGGGCGCGGCCAGGCGGCGGTAGCGTGCGCCGGTCGCGACCAGAACCGCACGCGCGGCGATCTCGCGGCCGTCGGAGAGGGAGACGAATCGGCTCCCGCCGGAGCGAGACAGGCGGGTGACCTCGCGGGCGAACACGTACTTGGCGCCGAAGAGCCACGCCTGCTGGTAGGCGCGCTGCGTGAGCTCGGCACCGGAGATGCCTCGCGGGAACCCGAGGTAGTTCCGGATGAGCACGCTGGAGCCCGCCTGACCGCCGACGACCTCGCGCTCGACGACGATGGTCCGCAGGCCCTCGGACGCCGCGTACACCGCCGCGGCGAGCCCAGCAGGTCCGGCACCCACGATCCCCACGTCGCACTCCAGCTCCTCCGGACTCTCCCCGACGGCGTCCATCAGCTCCGCGTTGCTCGGATCGACGAGCACGGTGCCGTCGAGGAGGACGACCATCGGAGCGCCGCGATCGGCAGCGCCGGCCTCCGCCAGGACCTGCGACGCTCCGCTCGTCCCCGAGGCGTAGAATCCGTGAGGCACGCCATTGCGCGCCAGAAGCTCGCGCAGCTCGTGGGCCCGATGCGATGGGTCCCGCGCGATCACCTTCACGAGCTCGAGGCCCGGGCGAAACGCCCGCGTCCACTCGGCGAGGAACTCGCTGACGAGCGGATAGAGGTGGACCTCCGCAGGGCTCCAGGGCTTGTAGAGGTAGTTGTCGATCTCGCCGAAGGCGCAGCTCTGGAGGATCGTGGGCGCCGCGGTCCGATCTCCCCAGGCGACGAGCAGCGCGCGCTTCGCGGCGGGGAAGATCCGGTGGGCTCGAGCCAGCAGCTCACTGCCGGTCATCCCGGGCATCCACTGATCCGCGACGATGAGCGCGACCTCCTCCGAGGCGGACTTCATCGCGGCGAGGGCCGCGAGGCATGCATCGGCAGTGAGGTGCGAGACGACCCGGTAGTCGCTTCCGAATCGCCGCGCGAGCGCGTCGAGGAGCGCGCTCAGGGCCACGGGCTCGTCGTCGAGGATCACGATTGCCGGTCTCTCCGCCATCCGCCTCTCCGCTCCAGGCTCGAACGCGCCGATCACTGCCCGTCGCAGGCCCTCGTGTAGCCGGCGACGGCGTCCGCCGCTTCGCTGGTTGGCGCCGCCCGACAACTCGGCCGGCATGCGCTCGCCCTGGCGCTCGTCGCCGACGGGAGCCGCGGCTGACACGTACGTTGGTCTCCCTGAGGGGCTTGAACGGGTGGGGCGCCCGATATAGCCCGCAGCATGCAACCCGGGCACGCGCCGATCCTCGTCGAGCACCCTCGCGCCTTGAAAGGGAGAGAACCCATGTCGCTCCGCCGTGGCGTTGCCGCTGCCTTCGGCCTTTTCGCCGCCGCACTTCCCGCCGAGCGCGCTACGGCGGCCGAGACGCGCGCGTCCACTGCGCATGTGGACATGCCCGCGGCGCTCGCGCTGCCACCGGACGAAGCGGTCGTCCTCGAGCTCTCCGCCAAAGGCACGCAGAACTACGAGTGCCGCTCGAAGCAGGACGCGCCCGAACAATACGAGTGGGTGTTCGTCGCGCCGGAAGCGGACTTGTTCGACGGAAGAGGCAAGAAGATCGGCAAGCACTACGCCGGCCCGACCTGGGAGAGCACGACGGACGGCAGCAAGGTGGTCGGGGCCGTGAAGGCTCGCGCCGAGTCCCCCGAGGCCGATGCGATTCCCTGGCTGCTGCTGGTGGTCAAGGAACCGCCGGGTACGGGCACCTTCGCGCGGATCACGAGCGTGCAGCGCGCCGAAACGCATGGCGGCAAGCCGCCTGCGGGCGGCTGCCAGCGTGGCGAGGCGCGGAAGGTTCCCTACCGCGCGGTCTACTACTTCTCGCGCCCGAGGTCGTAGCCCGAAACACGAAGGACCCGACCGCTTTAGCGATCGGGGCGTGTGCGCTCTCCTGCTAGCGTGTCGTGTCGGTCACCAGGAGGCGTCATGTCGGCAGTCGCTCGTTCACTCGTCGTGTTCGGCTGGTATCTCGCCGGTTTCGGAGCGCTCCTCGTCTTCGTACCGAACCTCCTGCTCGAGGTCTTCGGCCTGCCGCCGACCGAGGAGGTCTGGATCCGCGTCGTCGGTGTGCTGGTGCTCGTCATCGCCTACTTCAACGTCCGGCTCGGGCGCGAGGAGTTCCTTCCACACGCTCGGCTCACCGTTCACGCGCGCGTGGCGGTGCTCGTCTTCCTCGTCGCATTCGTGCTCGCCGGGCTCGTGAAGCCGATCGTGATCCTGGTCGGCGTCATCGACTTCGCCGGCGCGCTCTGGACCGCCGCGGCGCTCCGGAGAGATCGGCGGGGGCGGACCCAGCCGCTGCCCGGATGACCCGCGAGGGCACGCACGCGGGTCTCGTCGTCCTCGGGGGCGAGACGCGCTCCACCCTCACGGCGTCTCGCGAACGTCGGCGCGCCAGGCCATGACGGCGAGCGCGACCAAGACGATTGGGAACACGATCGGCAGGACGAGCGCCGCCACGATGGGGGTCCCGATCCCGATCGCGGCGAGCGTTCCGGCCGCCGACGTGCATGTTTCCAGGGTGCGCATGTGCGCCTCGAGCGCTCCCTCTCGCCGCGTACACCGCGGGAGCCGGCTGGAGCGCGAGGTGCCGGCCCGACTGCGTGAGCTTCACGGTGGCCCAGCGTGCCCGACTGGACGCGCGGGCGCCTCACGCGAGATCGGATGCGCCATCAGGTTCGCTGATGGCTGGCGCGCGTCGCTGCGACTCGCCTGAAGGACGTCGGGACGACTGGGCGCGCGCGGGTCACGCGCGGGAAGCCGTCTGCCTCGCGACCCAAGCAGCCATCCCGCCGGCGAGGTCCGCGACGGCGCCGAACCCCTCGCACTCGAGGAGGCTCGCCGCGATGCACGAGCGGAAGCCGCTCGCGCAGACCATCACCAGGTCCGCGCCGGGTGGCAGCTCGCCCGTGCGCCGCTTCAGCTGCTGGAGGGGCACGTGTGCGCTGCCCGCGATCGCCGCGCCCATCCGCTCGGCCGGCGTGCGCACGTCCACGACGGCCGGCGGGCGCGCCGAGTCGAGCCGCTCCGCGAGCTCGTCCGCCGATAACCGGATCGTGCTGGCGATCAGCTCGGGGCGACCCCGCAGCGCGATGGCGCCGCCGTCCAGGTGGCCCACCACCTGGTCGAACCCGATGCGGCCGAGGCGCAGGGCCGTCTCGGCCTCGCGCCCCGGGTCGGCGACGACCACGATCGCCCGGTCCCGCTCGAGCAGCGTCCCGGCCCAGGTCGCGAATTTGCCCGAGAGCCCGATGTTCACGCTGCGCGACAGGTGTGCCGCCGCGAAGACGGGCGGCTCCCGCGAATCGAGCACCTGCGCACCAGCTTCGCGCAGCCCCACCACCTCGTCCACGGAGAGCGGCCGGCGCTCCCGCTCCATCACCTCCGCGAGCGTCGGGCGCTCCGCTCGGTTGAAGGCGGAGTCGTGCGCGAAGTACGCGGGCGCCTCCGGCTGGTCCACGGTCACGAGCGCGACGAACTCGTCCTCGCTCATCGGCTGGAGCGCGTAGTTGTCCCGCCGCTGCCGGCCGATGGTGGACACGTTCTCCGGCCCGAGACTCCGGCCACACATCGAGCCGGCCCCGTGGCCCGGGTAGACCAGCGTCTCGTCGGGGAGCGCCAGCAGCTTGCGCCGGAGCGAGCGGTACAGCTCCCGGGCCATTTCCTCCGCGGTGGCGCCGAGGGAAGCAAGGAGGTCCGGCCGGCCCACATCGCCCACGAAGAGCGCGTCGCCCGTGAGAACCGCCTGCGGCCGGGCGGGGTCCTTCGCGAGATCGAAGACGGTGATCGAGATCGCCTCGGGCGTGTGGCCAGGCGTCTCCAGGATGCCGAGCCGCACCGTGCCAAGCTCCACGGTGTCGCCCTCGCGCAGCGCGGTGTACGGGTAGTCGACCTTCGCCCGTGCGCCGAGCCGGATCCGGCAGCCGTTTCGGTCGCGCAGCTCCAGGTGGCCGGACACGAAGTCGGCATGGATGTGCGTGAGGATGACCTCCTCGATCCTGAGCCCCATCCGCTCCGCGTCCGCGAGGTAGTCCTCCACGTCGCGCCGTGGATCCACGACGACCGCACGGCCGCTCCGCTCGTCCGCGACGAGGTACGACGCCTGGGCGAGACACCCGAGGTAATACTGGCGAAGCACCATCGCGTCGTCCCATACCCGGCGGACTGCGTCGCGCGCCCGAAGTGCGAAGGCCTACGACGGGTGCTCGGCCGTGGTGAGGACCGCCCGGCTCGCCGGGAGCCCGCCGGGCACGAACCACGTCACTTCGGCTTCTTGAAGAGGGCCTCGAGCGCGTCGCGCGGGTCCTCCTCGCGCACGGGACCCTCGCCGAACAGCGCGTGGAGCCGGTCGCGCGCCGCTTTCGAGCTCCCGCGCCGGCGCGCCGCGCCGTCGCCGAGCTGGAACAGATCGCAGGCGTTCGACTGGTCCTTCTCCACGATCTGATCCGCGTGCGGCTCGCGACACTGGTGCGCGGCCGACTCGTCGTAGTGCCTGCAGTTGAGGCAGGTGTGGAGATCCGCGTCGCACTGTGGGCAGGCCGTCCGCCGCCCGATCGGCCCGTCGATGCGCAGAGTCGTCCCGCACCCGTGACAGGTGGTCGCCATGCGGGGGTATCATAGCTGCCTTGGGGGGAGGGGCCATCCTGATGACGCCCATCCCATTCGGTCGTTTTCTCCTCGTGGAGCGGGTCGCCATCGGCGGCATGGCCGAGGTGTTCGCGGCGATCGTTCGCGGCGACCCCGCCGGCCGGCTCTATGCCGTGAAGCGGATCCTCCCGACGCTCGCCGAGGACCGAGACCTCGTCCGCATGTTCCTCGACGAGGCGCGGCTCGTCGTGCAGCTCGACCACCCCGGCATCGTGCCGGTCCATGAGCTCGGCAGGCAGGCGGGCGGCTACTTCATCGCGATGGACTACGTCGCGGGGCGCGACCTGCGCGCGCTCGCCGACCGGTTCCGGCGCCGCGGCGAGCGGCTGCCGATCGAGGTCGCCGCGCACGTCGTGGCCCGCGTCGCGGACGCGCTCGACCACGCCCACCGCAGCCGAGGAGCCGGCGGCGGCGAGCTGCGGGTCGTCCACCGCGACGTCTCCCCCGCGAACGTCCTCGTCGGCTTCGACGGAGCGGTCCGGATCATCGACTTCGGCATCGCGCAGGCGGCCCACCGGCCGCCGCCCGGCGGCGCGGTCGCCGTCCTGCGCGGCAAGTTCGGCTACATGAGCCCGGAGATGGTCCGGGGCCTGCCGGTCGACCGCCGCTCGGACGTGTTCGCCCTCGGGATCATCCTGCACGAGCTGCTCACCGGCGAGCGGCTCTTCCACGCTCCGACGGAGCTCGCCGTCATGGAGAAGGTCCGCGCCGCGCAGGCGTCCCCGCCGTCGGCGGCGAACCCGGAGGTCCCGCGCGAGCTCGACCGCGTCGTCCTGCGCGCGCTGTCCCGCGAGCCGGAGGAGCGCCACGCCTGGGCGAGCGAGCTGCGCGATGCGCTCGTCCCGTTCGCGCGCCGCGCCGGAGCCGTGGCGCTCGCGCGTCACATGGCGGAGTGGTTTCCGGACGAGCTGCGTCTCGAGTCCGAGCGGCGGTCGCGGGCGCTCGCGTCGGTCGCGGCCGGCGTGGCGTAGTACGACGCGGTCACCCGCGCGAGGAGCGCGGCCGCTCAGGCCCGGAGCGCCGTCTCGATCGCGCCGAGCAGCTCGTCCTGCGAGCGCGGGCTCTCGGCGAGATCCGCGGAGAGGACCGCGACCGTCTCGACGTCGAGCCGGATGCGCTCCCACTCCTCGCCCGGCACGGAGACGAACGCCTCGACGATGCGGGGGTCGAACTGCGTTCCCGCGCAGCGCACGATCTCCTCGCGCGCTTGGTCGAAGGGCCGGGACTTCCGGTACGGACGGTCGCTCGTGATCGCGTCGAGCGTGTCGACCACGTGGAAGATGCGGGCGCCGACGACGATCTCCTCCGTCTTGAGGCCGGCCGGGTAGCCGGTACCGTCCCACTTCTCCTGGTGCTGCAGCACGATGGCGGAGGCGGGGCGCAGGTAGTCCACCCGCTGGAGCAGCGCCCACCCGAGCTCCGGGTGGCGCTTCATCTCCGTCCACTCGTCCGTCGTGAGGGGCCCGGGCTTCAGCAGCACACGGTCGCGAACGCCGATCTTGCCGATGTCGTGAAGGAGCGCGCCGTGCTCGATGACGGTCAGCTCCGGCTCCGCGATGCCGAGCTGCTGCGCGAGCCGCCGCGCGTAGAGCGAGACCCGGCGCGAGTGCCACTGGGTCTCCGCGTCGCGGTAGTCGAGCGCGGCGATGAGCCCCTCGAGCAGCGCCTGCGTGCGGGCGCGGACCATCTCCTCGAGCCGCAGGTTGATCTCGCGGAGCTGGCCGTTCTGCCGCTGGACCTCTTGCGTCAGCCGCTCGTTCTCGCGGCGGAGCCGCGCCGCCTCCGCCGCCTGGTTCACGGTCGCGAGCAGCTCCTGCTGATGCCAGGGCTTCGCGATGATGCGGAAGACCTCGCCGGAGTTGACCGCCTGGAGGGCGATGCGGAAGTCCTCCGCCGCGGTGCAGAGGATCCGGACCGCTCCGGGGAAGCGGACGCGGGCGTGCTTGAGGAACGTGACGCCGTCCATCCCCGGCATCATGTAGTCGGAGATGATGACGACCGGCGCGTCCTTCTCGATCGCGTCGAGCGCCTCCTCCGGACCGAGGTAGCAGCACGCCTCGAAGCCCGCGGACTCGAGGATGCGCGCGAGCGCCTTCAGGATGAGCTCGTCGTCGTCGACGATCAGCACCCGATCCGTGCGGGCAGCCGGGTCACGGACGGGGTCGGACGAAGCAAGCCGCAGGTCCATCGTGCGGCCGATCATATCCGCTCGCGCGGACGAGTGCACCCGGGGTCTGACTCCCAGGGACGGGGGACGGGACGCGCCGACCCGAAGGGGCGGGTCTCAGGCCCGGATCGCTCGGACGGCCTAGAAGCTCCCGAGGAATTCCTCGTTCGTGTCGAATTCGCCGAGCTTCTTGAGGAGCCGCTCCATCGCCTCGACGGGCTTCAGTGAGGCGAGGGCGCCGCGGAGGCGGCGGACCTTCTCGATCTCCTTCGTGGAGAAGAGCTTCTCCTCTTTCCGGGTGCCCGTCGCGCCGATGTCGATGGCGGGGAAGATGCGGCGCTCGGCGAGCTGGCGCGAGAGCACGATCTCCATGTTCCCCGTGCCCTTGAACTCCTCGAAGATCACCTCGTCCATGCGCGACCCGGTGTCGATGAGGGCCGTCGCGATGATCGTGAGGGAGCCGCCCTCCTCGGCCTTGCGAGCGGAGCCGAAGAGCCGCTTCGGCCGCTCGAGCGCGCGGGAGTCGACGCCGCCCGTGAGGGTGCGTCCGGAGGACTCGATCTCCTTGTTGTACGCGCGCGAGAGGCGGGTGATCGAGTCGAGGAGGATGACGACGTCCTTGCCCGCCTCGACGAGCCGCTTCGAGCGCTCGAGCACCATCTCGGCGACGTGGATGTGCTCCTCCGTCGGCCGGTCGTTCGACGAGCCGACCACCTCGCCGTTGATGTTCCGCTTCATGTCGGTGACCTCCTCGGGGCGCTCGTCCACGAGGAGGACCGTGAGGTGCACGTCCGGCCGGTTCGTCGTGATCGCCTGGGCGATCCGCTGCAGCATGATCGTCTTGCCGGCTTTGGGCGGCGAGGTGATGAGGCCGCGGGCGCCGAGGCCGATCGGCGAGATGAGGTCGAGGACGCGGCCGATCATCTCGTCCGAGCGCGTCTCCATGACGAGCCGCTCGGTCGGATCGGTCGCGGTGAGGTTCTGGAAGTGGGTGCGGCGCGCGACGGCGATCGGGTCCGCGCCCTCGAGCGTGTCGATCTTCGCGAGGACCCGCTTCATGTTCCGGACCGACGCGTGGCCCTTCACCGTGAGGCCCGGCTGCAGGTGCATCCGGTCGATGAGCCAGCGAGGGACCTCGACGTCGAAGGGCTGCGGGAGGTAGCTGCGCTTCGGCTCGCGCAGGTAGCCGTTCCCCTTCCCCTCGAACTGCAGGACGCCCTCGACCTCCTCGGTGACCTCGCTCTGGGCCTGTACGGCCGGCGGTGGCGCGCCGCCCGGAACGACGCCGTTCGGCGCCGGCGGGGCGCCCTGCGGCTGCCCGTTCGGGCCGAGGATCTGGGGGCCACCAGCCTGCGGCTGACCGCCACGCCCGCCGCGGCGTCCGCGGCGACGGCGACGGCGTCGGCCCTGGCCGGGCGCTCCCGGCTGACCGGGTTGTCCGCCCTGCTGGCCGGTGTCGCCATCGGCGGCGGGTGCCGCCTGCGACTGCGACTGGGGGTTCTGCGGGGCCCCGCTCACGACCTGAGTCGGGCTCTGCTCGTTTTCGCTCATGCTGTGCCTGCTCCGGGCCCGGGAGACCTGAGTCCCCGCGGCACGACCTGCATCGCGTCTGGGACGGCGTTCGTTCGCGGCCTGCGTGGATGTCGGTGGCCCGCGAACCGCCTCCCCCGATCCCGTCGCTGGCGCGCCGCGCCTTCGTGGCGTCGAAGCTCAGCCAGCAGCCGCTCGATCGGGGGTCCGTCGCCTCGCCGCGTGAAACCTACGTCGCTAGCGGCTTGGAGACAACTCGACCTTAACAGAAAAGGTTTACGGGTGCGAGCCCGAGTTTCGAAATTTCCCACAAGGGGGCGGGCGCGCGGGGAACGTGCCCGCGCTCACCGGGCCGGGTGAACCCACTCGACGGGCAGGGCGAGCACCGGCCCCATCTCCGAGAGGACGAAGAGGGCGCGGAGCTCGGGCACCGCCGCGATCGCGCGCACGAGCGGCCCCTCCGTCGCCCGGGCGAGCGCGCCGCCGAGAAGCGCCCCGCCGCCACTGCCGTCCGAGCGGCGGACCTCCGCCTCGCCCGGCGCGAGCCGCGCGCGCTCCGCCGAGAGCGCGATGGCGTCATCGAGGGAGCCGAGCCGGTCGACGAGGCCGCGCTCCATCGCCTGGTGGCCCGTCCAGACGCGACCGCCCGCCGCGGCCTCGACGCGATCCCGCGGCAGCTTCCGCCCCTCGACGACGCGGTCGACGAAGATCCGATAGAAGGCCTCGATCTGCTTCTCGACCGCGCGCCGCTCCTTCTCGTTCCAGGGTTTCCCGACCGCCTCCACCTGCGCGAGGTCGCCGCGCGCCCACGCGACGCGGGCGACGCCGAGCTTCGCGAGCAACCCGGAGAGCTCCGGCTTCAGCACGAACACGCCGATCGACCCGGTCAGCGTGGAGGGCTCCGCCACGATGGCGTCGGCGCCGACGGCGGCGAGATAGCCGCCGCTCGCGGCGAAGTCGCCCATCGAGGCGATGACGGGCTTCCGCGCGCGTGCGCGGACGACCGCGCGCCAGATGAGGTCCGACGCGAGGCCGTCGCCGCCGGGCGACTCGATGCGCAGGACGATCGCCTTCACCGCGTCATCCGCCGCCGCGCGCCGGATCTGGGTCACGATCGTCTCGGCGCCGGCGAGCGCCGAGATGCCCCGGCGGCTGCGCCCGGAGACGATGGCGCCCTCGATCCGGATCACCTCGACGACGGGCGGGTTCCCCCACCGCCGCGCCGCACGCGTCGGCTCCGGCCGGTACGGGCCGGCGAGGCGGACCCGCCGCCCCGCCGCCCGCCCGAGCCACTCTCCGACCTCGTCCGGCCAGAGCACCTCGTCCACGAGGCCCGCGGCCTTCGCGTCCGCCGAGCCGAAGAGCCCCTCGTCGACGAGGGCACGAACCCGGGCCGGCTCGAGCCGCCGCGCGGCGGCGACGTCCGCGATGAGCCGACCGTAGAGATCGTCGAGCAGGGCGTCGTTCGCCTCGCGCGCCGAGGCGGACGGCCCCTCGCGCACGAGCGGCTCGGGCGCGCTCTTGTACGCGCCCGCGGCGACGACCTCGAACGCGATGCCGGCGCGCGCGAGCGCGTCGCGCAGATAGATGCTCGACGTCGCGATCCCGTTCACCTCGATCGCGCTCCCGGGCGGCACGGCGATCGCGCTCGCCGCCGTCGCGAGCCAGTACTCGCGCGTCCCGCCACCGGTGAGATACGCGAGGACCGGCTTGCGCGCGCGGATCCGCCCGAGCGCGGCGCGCAGCTCCTCGATGCGCCCGGCGCCGAGCGACAGATCGCCGATGCGGACCGCCACCGCCGCGGCATCGCCGTCGCCCGCGAGCGCGTCGAGGCGCTCGAGGAGGAGCCCGTACGGATCGGGCTCGCCGAGGTCGAGGAACGGGATCCGATCGGGCTCGAGCTCGCGCCCGACGTCGATGGTGGGCGCGCGCCGGCCGCTCGCGGGCGCGGGGTAGCCTTCCCGCGAGGCGCGCAGCCCGTACAGCCAGCCGGTCCGCTCGGGTGTCGCGGCGCCGCCTCCCGTGAAGCCGGCGTGGCGCGCGTTCCAGGCGAGCCCCACCACCGCGGACGGATCGCGCGAAACGCCGGGCTCGTCCCGCACCGGGACGAGGAGCTGGAGCGCGAGCGCGATCCCGCTGCGGAGCTCGACGCCGGCGCCGAACGCGAGGTGGGTCGCGTGGAAGTCGTCGCGCGCGCGATCGTCGGCGAGCAGGTCGGCGGAGAGCGTGAACGAGTCGCCGAGGAAGCGCGTCGCGACGCCGAGGTCATAGCGCAGCGGCACGCGCACGCCGCCGAGGTGGGCGTCGCGGCCGAGCATCGCCGCGGCGACCGAGAGGTGGCGCGAGGGGCGGAGCGTCAGCCCCACGTCCCACGTCGCGAGCGGCTCGATGACCGGGTCGGGGGACGAGAAGCGGTTCCAGCCGACTCCGAACGACCACGAGCGTCGATCGCCGATCGAGAGGGCGAGGGTGTTCTTCCGGTAGCGCCGCAGCTCCTCCTCGCCCGGCCGGACCCACTCGATCGAGTAGCCGACGCCGATGGGCCCGAGCCCCGTCGCGCCGTAGAGGCCGTCCGCCTTCGAGGCGCGGGTGACGTCGCCCTCGCGGAACCACTGGAGCGCCGGCGCGCCGATGAACCCCACCGCCGCCGGCGTCGCCCCGAGCGCCGCCGGCTCCTCCGCCGCCGCGAGACCCGGGACGGGCAGGGCGAGGCCGGCCGGGAGACCCGACTGGCGGTCGAGGGCATTTCGAACCTGCGCACCTGCGGGGGCGGCGGAGAGAAGGGCGGCGAGGGCGAGCGCGAGGCGGTTCACGCAGGGTGGCATGCGGGCCGATCCTACGCCGCATATCGGGGGAACAGGCGGACCGAAGGGGTTCAGGGCGGTGGGGGCCGAAATGGGTCACCGGCCCCCTACCACCGAGAAACGGGTCACGGTCGACCGTGACCCGTGACCGGTCTTAAAAGCACGGCGCGAAATGCTTCCTCGCTCCCGCGTCTACTCGTTCCCCGCGTCCTCGACGGCCCGGAGGTGCTCCTCGCCGAGCGGCACGAGGTTGCCGGAGCGGTACTGCCGGAAGACGTCGAGGATCTGCTCCTTGTGCGGCCGGACCTTGCCGAGCGGGCAGAGCTCCCACTCCTTCACGGGCTCGTCGCAGTAGCCCATCCGCTTGTCGCCGCACTTCGGCTGCAGGTATCCGCCGAGCTCGGGCACGGCCTTCATCACCTCGCGCCGCATGAGCGCGACCATGTGCCGGATCTCCCACTGGGCCCGCCAGCACAGGCGCAGATCGGCGATGTGCAGGAGCTCGGTGAAGTTGACCATCACCTGGAAGTTCGTGGGCGTCGCGTTCGGCAGGACGAAGCGCGCGTCCTCCGCCGGGATCCCCTTCGCGAGGGCGTCCTCGTACACGCGGGTGATCTCGCGCATCAGGCGATCGTACTCGTCCGCCATCCCCGCGACCTTCTCCCACGTCTTCGGCATCACGTAGTCGAGGCGCTCCTCCTTGTACCTGACGTAGCGCTGCGACTGCTGCTCGAAGCTGATGCCGATCCGGTGCCGGACGAACTGGTGGCTGAGCGCGCGGGAGACGCCGGAGATCCCGAACCAGAAGACCACCTGCTCGAGCGGGGAGGCGTGCCCGGTCTTCAGCCGCTCCTGGACGAAGTCGCGGATCTTCTCGGAGGAGATCCGGCCGTCGCCGATCTCGCCCCAGACCTCGCCCGGCGTCTTGGGCGTGTAGCAGGTGCGGTACGCCCCGTAGAGCTTCTGGAGCGGATCGCGGGCGTAGTCGATGAGCGTGACCTCGAGCGGCATTTTCGGGCTCCCGTGGGGGGCAAGCATCATATTCGCGCGGTCCGACGCGCGCGAGGCGCGTGCGAGGAGGGGCCGGCCGCCCGCGCGGCCGCGTGTTAGATCCGGCGCATGGCGACCCCGAAGCCCGCGTCCCTCTCGCGCGTCGAGCACACCCACCTCGTCATGCCCGGCGAGGCGAACAACCTCGGCACCGCGTTCGGCGGGATGATCATGGAGTGGACCGACGTGGCGGGCGCGATGGCCGCCATGCGCCACGCGCGCGGGCCGGTCGTCACGGTCTCGATCGACCAGCTCACCTTCCTCGCGCCGATCCGGATCGGGGACATGGCGCTCCTCTCGGCGCAGGTGAACGCGGTCTTCTCGACGTCGATGGAGGTCGGGGTCGAGGTCTCGTCCGAGAACCCGATGACGGGCGAGCGGCGGAAGTGCTGCGACGCGTTCCTCACCTTCGTCGCGCTCGGACCGGACAGGCGCCCGATCGCCGTGCCGCCGCTCCTCGCCGAGACGGAGGAGGAGAAGCGGCGGGAGCGCGACGCTCGGGTCCGCCGCGAGGCGCGGCTTCACCTGCGCACCGCGCTGAAGCGCGGGTAGCGGTCGCCGTCACGCGCGCAGGCCGAGCGCGACGATGGCGGGCAGCTCGGTCCAGCGACGCTCCGCCTCGAGCGCGACCAGCCGCGGTCCGAGCCGGTGGAGCGTCCGGTGCGACGGGAAGTACACCGGCTTCAACGGCTGGATCGGGCGGCCCCACACGACCGACTTCTCCACGCCCTCGAGCATGCGCGTGTTGTGGACGAAGCCGCGGCCGCTGCGGATGTCCGTGAGCGGTCGGCCGGGGTATCCGCCCCACGGCGTCGTGCCGAAGGCGAAGGCGTAACCCGCGAAGCAGTTCACCCCCACGCTGCCGTACTCGAGCCGCCGGACGGCTCGGCGCAGCGCCGGTCCCAGCGCCGGGTCCGAGATCGACGCCGCCGGTGCGAGGATCTGGGCGGAGAGCGTGCCCCGGAGCCGGTCGTTCGCGAACGCCACCGCGCGATCGAGGAACTCGAGGGGTTCCTCCGACCCGATCGACGCCTCGAGGATCGCCGGGCAGAACGCCTCCGTCGTGTACGCCGGGTCGTCCCGGTCGGCGTCGAGGCCGGTGACGAGCGTCCACGGGAGCGTCCCCTCCGCGCCCGTGACGGCGCGGACCGAGGTCCGGCCCGCGACGAGCGCGGCGAGCCGCTCGCGGGCGCCGGGGTACCAGTCCCGGCGCGGCGGCGTCGCGCGGAGGAACCGCTCGACGAGGGCGAGGAAGCGCTCGCGGTGGCGCCAGCCGCGAGGCAGGACCACGATCCGCGCCGCGAGGCAGTTGAACGAGCCGTTCTGGGTCATCATCCCCGCGACGCTCTCGGCCTGGAACGCGAGCGTCCGGTCGTCCCACTCCCCCGGCACGACGAGCACCGGCGAGATGTCGCCGAGCTCGCTCGTGATCTCCTTCGCGAGCAGCGGGTCGTTCCTCGCGATGCGCGCGGCGCGCTCGGGACCGGGCGGTCCCCACACGAGCGCATCGTGCGTCGCGTTCGAGCCGGTGAGGTGCACCTCGTCGACCCCGGGGTGGCGCGCGAGGTAGCCGCCCTCGTCCTTGCCACCGTACACGACGGCGAGGGTGCCCCGCGCGACCAGGTCGCCGAAGGCCTCCTCGAGGATCGGCCCGAGGTACGCGTTCACCGGGTTCATCTTGAGGAGGCAGGCCTTCCCCTCGTTGAAGAGCTTCGTCGCGACGTCGAGGATCGGGATCGAGTTCACGTTCCCGGCGCCGAGGACGAGGCAGACCCGTCCCGCGTGTCCCCCGCGCTTGTGGAAGCTGGCGCGCCGCTCGCGCGCCTCGACTGGCCCGACGCCCGCGAGGTAGTGCACCTCGGCCCCGACCGTCGGGAAGAGGACGGCGTCGAGCGGTGTCGCCGGAAAGACGCGCTCCGTCGTGCGGCCGTCCTCCGTCGCACCCAGCCGGCCGACGGGAGTGTTGCCGGTCCGCGCGAGGTCTTCGAGCGATCGCACGAGCTGCCGGAGGGCCCGGAGCGCGATGTAGATGCCGGCGATCCACTCGTCCCCGGCCGCCGGCGCGTCGAGGGGCAGGCCCTTCGCGGCGCACGCCTCGCGGACCATTCGCGGCGCCACCCGCTGGAGCCCGGCCAGCATCGCGCGGGCGACGGCGGCGCGCTCGGCGGGCGAGACGCGCGCCCAGCGAGGCGCGGCCTCGCGGACGCGGGCGACCGCCTCGTCGAGGCGGCGGGGCTCGGTCGCGAGGGGAGCGGCGGCGGGTGTCACGCCCTCGAATCTACCCGGGGCAGAGGCGGCGCGCTCGCCTCCGCGCGGGTCAGGCGATCCGGTCCGGCTCGGCGCGCCGGAGCGTCGCGAGCGTCACCTCGGCGGGGGAGTTGAGCCGCACGGCGATGCCCGACATGCCTACGCCGCGGTTCACGTAGAGCTGAACGCGGCCGATCGCGTACCGACCGCGCACGTACGGCTCGCGCAGCGTGGCGAGGAGGAGCGGCGTCAGGATCGGCAGGTTGATCTGCCCGCCGTGCGTGTGGCCCGAGAAGCACACGAGCGGGCGGTCGAGCCCGGCGAGCCGGTCGGCGGTTCGCGGGCCGTGCGCGAGGACGAGCGGAGGCGCGCCCGTGCGAAGGCCGCGCACGGCCGCGGCGACGTCGGCGCGCCCGGTGAGCTGGTCGCCGACCCCGACGACGGTGAGCGGCGCGCCGCGGAGCCGGATGCGGGTCCAGGCGTTCTCGAGCACCTCGTACCCGTGGCCGCGGAGCGCCGCCGCGGCGCCTCGCGGATCCACCCAGACATCGTGGTTTCCCAGCACCGCGACGGTGGGGGCGGCGAGGCCGCCGAGCTGCTCGCGCATCCCCCCCACCTCGGAGCGGCGGCGCGAGAGGTAGTCGCCGGTCAGCACGACGAGGTCGGGCGCGAACGCGTTCGCCTCCGCGATCGCGCCGCGGATGACCTCGGGCGAGGTGCGTGGCCCGACGTGGAGATCGGACAGCTGCGCGACGCGCAGGCCATCGTGCGCCGGGTCGAGGCCGGGGATGTGGAACGTGACGTGCTCGGCGCGCGCCACCGCCTCCTCGGCCGCGGCGAGCACGGGGAGCGACCCGGCCGCGCCGGCCGCGCCGAAGATCGCCGCACCCCTGAGGAACCGCCTCCGACCGAAGCTCTGCATCCGCCTCCCGCCCGCGCCGCGCGGGCGCCGCGCCAGATCGGCGCCGACCGTAGCCTGGAACATGCGACCCCGGTCGGCGATTCCACGCGCGGGGGCTGCCCCGCACGCCATCCACCCGGACGGGAGGACGAGCGTGCTCGCGGACCGCGAGCCGGCGCTGCGCGGGTGAGGCCCGCGGCGCTCCGCTACCGCCCGAGGAGGGCGGCGGGCGGTACGCCGAGCGCCTTCGCCATTTTCTCGATGGTCTCGAGCGGCGGCGACCGCTGTCCGCGCTCGAGCATCGAGACGTACGAGACGGAGATCCCGATCCGATCTGCGAGCGCCTTCTGGGAGAGCTTCTTCTTGGAGCGCAGGCGCCGGACGTTACCCGCGAACCTGGTCAGGAGATCCATGGCGATCGCTTAGCAAACGAGGGGGGAAGCGACAGCGTCCTTTTCGGGTCGCACCCTCGGCGACATCGACTGTGGGTGAGGCTGCCCGTTATACGGGCGGGCACTAGCTTTGGGGTTTTGGAGGTGTGTGATGGCTACGAAGAAGAAACCGGTCTGGCGCATGGAGGCCGGGGACGAGGCGCCGGACTTCGAGCTCCCTGCGACGGGGGACACCGCGGGCAAGGGCGGCCCCGCGAGGCGGATCCGGCTGTCCGAGTTCCGCGGGAAGAAGAACGTCGTGCTCGCGTTCTTCCCGGCGGCGTTCACGCCGGTCTGAACCGTGCAGATGCCCTCGTACGAGGAGGATCTCTCCGAGTTCGAGCGGCGTGACGCCCAGGTCCTGGGCATCAGCACGGATCAGGTCCCGACGAACGAGGCGTGGGCGAAGTCGATGGGCGGGC
>WNFU01004459.1_pt1 | contig 23039 bp, 22 predicted proteins | sample 5400121 | NCBI WGS metagenome assembly WNFU01 (sample SAMN13153360, study PRJNA577476) | soil metagenome | isolation source: 100 cm soil or saprolite under grassland replicate 1 | place: USA:California | collected 2016-06-15
TGACCGGCCTGGGCTCGATGCGCTGCCCGCGCAGGAATTCGTTCTGCGTCATCGGCTCGCCTGCGCGGCCTTGCTCAGCGCACGAAAGGCGCGGGTGCGGCGCTCGCGTGCATCCACGATCCAGCCGAGTGCTTCCCTGGGGTCGTCCGTCACGAGAAACAGGTTCAAGTCTTCGGGCGAAATCTTTCCTTCGCCAGCAACCCGTTCTTTGAGCCAATCCGCCAGGCCACTCCAGTAGGCGCGGCCGAACAGCACGACGGGGAATTGCTTCACCTTGCCCGTCTGTACGAGCGTAAGCGCCTCGAACAGCTCGTCCATCGTGCCATACCCTCCGGGAAAGGTGATGAACGCCGTCGAGTATTTCACGAACATCGTCTTGCGGACGAAAAAGTAGCGAAAATTGATGGAGCGCTCGACCCAGCGGTTCGTCCCCTGCTCGAACGGCAGCTCGATGTTGCAGCCGATCGACAGGCCTCCGCCCTCCTTGGCGCCGCGGTTCGCCGCCTCCATGATACCCGGCCCGCCGCCCGTGATGATCGCGAAGCCTTCCTTGGCGAGCATGCGCGACGTCTCGTGGGCCGCGGCGTAGTAAGGATCGCCCTCCAGCGTGCGCGCCGATCCAAAGATCGTCACCGCGTTGCGGACGTCGGACAGCGTATCGAAGCCTTCGACGAACTCTCCCATGATGCGGAGCACGCGCCAGGGGTCAGTGCTCGTGAAGGACGCCCGCCGCTCGGCCGGAACGACCTGCGGCGGGGTGAGGAGTTGTTCGTCCTCAGTGAGCGGGCTGCGAGGCGAGGCGCTCGGTTGCTCTGACATGGTCATCCTGCACGTTATAGAAGAAAGGCGAGAACCGGACGTGACCGGGCCGGCTATCGGCGATCACGCCACCCGCCGCCAGGTGTCGAACCGCCGCCGCCGGATCGGGCATGGGAATCATCACAATCGCCGATCGACGCTCCGGCTCGGCAGCCACCTTGGGTGTGAATCCCGCGACGCGTACCGTGGCGATCAGATCTTCGGTCAAAGCGGCCGTCACCTCGCGGATCCGAGAAACGCCGATCTCTTCGATGTACTCGAGGCCGCCGAGCTGTGCGTAGACGGCCGCAAGCGACGGGGTCCCCAGCTCGAAACGGCGCGCGTCGTCGTGAAATGTCAACGCACGGGGGTCAAACGCGAATTGCTCGCGCTGCCCGAACCACCCGGCGATACTCGGCTCGAGGCGGCGCGCCACGGCTTCGCGCATGTAGAGGAAGACGATTCCGGGTCCGCCCAGCAGCCACTTGAGCCCTCCTGCCACCAGGCCGTCGACTCCAGCGTCCTGCACGTCCACCGGGATTTGCCCGACAGACTGATATGCATCGATCACGCAGAGCGCACCGTGCGCGTGCGCCGCTTCGGCCACCCGCTTGATGTCCTGGATCGCGCCGGTCGTAAAGTAGACGTGTGACGTCACGACCAGCGCCGTGCGGTCATCCACGGCCCGCGCGATCGCTTCGATGGGCACGCTGATCCGATCGGGACTCTCGACGACGACGAGCTCCACGCCACTCGCGACCTTGGCGAGCCACTGGTACGCGACGGTCGGGAAATCGAGGGACGTGATGACGACCTTGGGTCGAGCGCGGTAATCGAGCGACGCCGCGACCGCGCTGAGCGCGACCGAAATGCTCGGCGCCAGTGCGATGTCGGTGGGCGCGGCGTTGATGATGCGGCCATAGCGCGCGCGCAGATCGCCCAGCGCCTCCCACCACACGTCATACCACGCAGACGCGCCGCGGCTCTGCCACAGATCGAGGAATTCCGCTACCTTGCGACGAGACCGCTCGCCGAGCGCACCGAGCGAGCAGGTGTTGAGATAGACGCGATCCCTGAAGATGGGAAACTCGCCGCGATATCTGGCGAGTCCAAGCGCGCGCGGCTGTACGCTGCTTGCGAGCGTCATAGGCCGGGAATATACAGAAGGAATGCAGCGTATCGCGAGTTGGTCCGCCCTCTATTTTCGTTTGGCGCTGCGGGCGCTGGTGCGTCCGCGACTCGCCGTCGACTTGTTGCGCCTCGCGTGGAGTTTTCGCGCTCGCGATTGGTATCGGCGCCCGCCGTTTTTGCCCATCCCGCCACGCGACTACATGCAGTGGCGCATGTTCACCGCGTATGGCGACGAGCAGGCAGTCCCCCCCGCCGACGACGTCGTGAATTTCGCGCGCTGGCGGCGTGAGACGATGGGTCTATGAACACCGTCGAGCAGAATCGTCGAGCCGAGGCGTCGAGAAAAAGCGTCGAGGTCAAGCGTCGTGGAGCCGCGCTCGGCTTCGCCGCGACCGGGATCGCCCCACTCGATCGCAACGCGCACGCGGACGAACTGGACCGCTGGCTCGCGGACGGCCACGCCGGAACGATGACGTACCTGCACCGGCAGGCGGAACAACGGAAAGATCCGCGACGGATCATGGTGGGCGCGCGGAGCGCGGTTGTCACGCTCACCAATTATTTCCATGGGTCGACCGACCCCGTGGCCATGCCCCGGGGCCGGGTCGCGCAGTACGCGTGGTCACCGGACTACCACGACGTCCTGGGCGAACGACTCGAGCAGCTCGCGACTGCCATCCGCGAGCTCGTCCCCGGCTCGACGACGCGGTGTTACGTGGACGCCGGGCCCGTGCCCGAGCGGGAGCTGGCGCAACTCGCCGGTCTCGGATGGATCGGCAAGAACATGATGCTCATCGATCCGGAGATCGGTTCCTTCACGTTCATCGGAGTCGTCCTGACGGACGCGGATCTCGCGCCGGATCTCCCGTTTGAAGCGGACCGCTGTGGTACGTGCCGGCGTTGCCTCGACGCCTGTCCCACCCAGGCGTTCGTGGGACCGCGCGATCTCGACGCGCGCGCGTGCATCTCCTATCTCACGATCGAACACCGAGGGGAATTCACGGACACGCAAGCTTCCCAGGTGGGTGACTGGCTCTTCGGCTGCGACGTCTGTCAGGACGTCTGCCCGTGGAATGTGAGCTTTGCCCGCGAGACGCTCGACCCCGGGTTCGCCCCTCGCCCCGACGTCGCACGGCCCGACGTCCGTGAGCTTCAAGCGATGAACGAACCCGATTTTCAGGACCGCTACGGTGGAACGCCCTTCACGCGTCCGGGCCATCGGGGGATGCGGCGCAATGCGGCGGCGGTCCTCACCCCCTATCCCCCTCTCCACGATGTGGAGAGGGGGGACGACGTATGAGCGCGACGGATGCAATCACCGAGCTGCAGCGCAAGCTGGCGGAGGGGCTCGCCAAGATCGACCCGCATCACCGCTTGCTCGGACGACCCGTGACCTATCGCGTCATCGACGGGCAGATGCTGGAGATCACCTATCGCGACGTCGCCGGGATCGCTGATGCGGAAGTCCTCGGGTGGAAGCGAATCATCGGTCAGGATTGCTCGTGCAGCATCAGCCCACAGACCGCGGAACAGATTGTCGTGCGCTTTGTCGTGCCGCTCAAGTAGCTAGTTGCGTGACGCGGAGCGCGGGGTAAGGTTTCCGGTTCCCGCGATCGAGCTGATACCCTATGCGCCGCATCATTCTTTGCTGTCTCACGCTGTTGAGCGCCACACGACTTGCCGCGCAAACGCCGTACAGGACACCCCCACAAGTAATCGTTGACATTCTGGACGCACCGCCGCTGCCCACGGCAAGCGTTTCGCCCGACCGCCAGTGGCTGCTGCTGCTCGAGCAGCGCAGCATGCCGACGATCGCCGAGCTCGCGGCGCCCATGCTACGCCTCGCGGGAAACCGCATCAACCCGCGCACGACTGGTCCGCAGCTCCCGGGCGGCATCACGGGACTCGTCCTGAAGCGCGTGGCGGACGGGACCGAGCGCCGCATCAACGTAGCGACGCCCGCGGCATTGTCGTACGTCATCTGGTCGCCCGACAGCCGCACCGTCGCCTTCGTGCAAACGCGCGACTCCGGGCTCGTTCTCTGGGTCGCCGACGCGGCCACGGGACAAACCCGCGCTCTCACAGGGGCCACTCTCAATGCGACGAACGGCCCGCCCTGCCAATGGACGCCATCGAGCGCGAGCCTCTTGTGTGAGTTCATTCCCGACGGCCGTGGCCCCGCCCCGGTCGCGCCACAGACACCCGCCGGCCCAACGATCCAAGAGACCCGTGGTCGCGCGGCCCCAGCGGCGACGTTTGAAGACCTGCTGAAAAACGCTTTCGACGAGCAGCTATTCGACTACTACTTCACCGCCCAGCTCGCCATGGTGAACGCCGCCACCGGCGCGCGGACGTCCGTCGGCCAGCCCGCGATCTTCGACCGCGTTGACGTCGCCCCCGGGGGCGAGCACGTGCTCGTCGTGCGCACCGTCCGCCCCTTCTCCTACCTCGTCCCCTCCGGCGCCTTCCCGCAAGAGATCGAAGTCTGGAACCTGCGCGGCGAGCTGGTGCGCAGCCTCGCGAAGCTGCCGTCGTCAGAAGGCGTACCGATCCGCGGCGTGCGCGTGGGGCCCCGCGCCGTCAACTGGCGCCCCGGCGCCCCCGCGACCCTGGTCTGGGCCGAAGCGCTGGACGGTGGCGACCCTCGCACCAAGGTCGAACACCAAGACCGCATCGTCACGCTGACCGCGCCCTTCACCGCCGAACCCACCGAGCTCGCTCGGCTCACCAAGCGCTACAGTGGTCTCTTGTGGGACGCGCAGGGCGTCGGGCTGCTGGGGGAGTACGACCGGGAGCGCCGCTGGTTCAAGATGTGGATCGTCGACGCCACGAAACCCGGCACCGCCCCCGTCCTCCTATTCGACCGCAGCGCCGAGGATCGTTACACCGACCCGGGGTTCCCGATCACGCGGATGACGCCCGCCGGTGACGCCGCGATCCAGCGAACCGGAAGCTGGATTTACCTCACGGGCGCCGGCGCCTCGCCGCAGGGCGACCGGCCCTTCCTCGACCGCCTGAACCTCGTCACGAAGAAGACTGAGCGACTCTGGCGCGCCGACACCGTTCACTACGAATCGGTCGTCGCGCTGCTCGACGATGCCGGGAAGAGCTTCGTCACCCGGCGCGAGTCGCGCGCCGAGCCGCCGAATTACTACGTGCGGCAAGGCACGAACCTGCGCGCCCTGACCGCCTTCAAGGACCCCGCCCCGCAGCTCACCGGGATCCAGAAACGGCTCCTCACTTACACGCGCGAGGATGGCGTGCCGCTCTCCGGCACGCTCTATCTGCCCCCGGGCTACACGCCGGGGACCCGTCTTCCCGTCGTGATGTGGGCCTACCCGATCGAGTTCGCCTCGGCGAGCGCCGCGGGCCAGGTGTCGGCGGCGCCAAACCGCTTCAATATCATCCGCGGGCCGTCGCACCTCTTCTTCTTGACACAAGGCTACGCCGTGCTCGACGACCCCAAGATGCCGATCATCGGCGGCGACACGGCGAACGACCACTACGTCGAGCAGCTCGTGATGAGCGCGCGCGCCGCGGTGAAGGCCGTCGTGGACGCCGGCGTCGGCGACGTCGACCGCATCGGGATCGGCGGCCACAGCTACGGCGCCTTCATGACCGCCAACCTGCTCGCGCATTCGGACCTGTTCCGCGCCGGGATCGCGCGGAGCGGCGCCTACAACCGGACGCTCACGCCGTTCGGCTTTCAGAACGAAGACCGCACGTTCTGGCAGGCGCGCCCGGTGTACTTGCGGATGTCGCCCTTCGTGTACGCCGACTCGATCAACGAACCGATCTTGATGACGCACGGCGAGGCCGACAACAACTCGGGCACCTTCCCGATCAACTCGGAACGGCTCTTTGCCGCGATCAAGGGGCTGGGAGGGACGGCGCGGCTCGTGATGCTGCCGAACGAGGCGCACGGCTACGTGGGCCGCGAGTCGGTGCTCCATACGCTGGCCGAGATGATCGACTGGTTCGACCGCTACGTGAAGCAGGCGAAGCCGCGCGCGCCGGGAGTCTCGAGCTCGAGTCGCTGACCGCTACTTCGCCGCGACGCGCGCCACAACATCGTAGTAGAACCGCACGCCGAAACGAAGTGCGTCGATGCTGACGCGCTCGTCGTTGCCATGCACGCCGCGCGACTCACCCTGGGTGAGCGGGAATGGCCCGAGCCCATAGCTCGCGATGCCCATGCGCCGGAAATAGTGACTGTCGGTGAAGCCCGCCAGCATCAGCGTCGTGACGAGCGCAGTAGGGTGACGCGCATGCGCCACCGCGGTAATCGCGCGGAACATCTCCGTCTCGGTCGAGCTCTCGGTCGCCGGCCAGTTCGGCCCCTGCGGCCGCAGCGTCACGCCCGTATCTCCCACCACGCGGTTCAGGTCCGCGAGAAACGCCGCTGGATCCTGGCCCGGCAGGAGCCTGACGTCGACCGCCGCGGTCGCGATCGGGGGAATGACGTTGGTCTTGTCACTCCCCTTCAATCCCGTGATTGAAATCGTGTTGCGCAGCAGCGCGTTGTACGTGAGATCACCGGTGATGACGCGCACCGCGGCCGAATCGCGGAGCGCGGTCCGAATGTCGCCCAGCCAGCGGCGCAACGTCGAATCGCGCTCGATCGCCGCGAGGTCCGAGAACGAGCGCTCAGCGGCGGGTGTCACGATGAGCGGCGTCCGCCACTCCGCGATGCGGTTGAGGGCGCGGATCAGCCGGTGCACGGGATTGTCGGGCGTCGGGCGCGAGCCGTGGCCGGCCGTACCCCGCGCCGTCACGTCGAGCCAAAACGGCGACTTCTCGGTCGTGCCGACACCGTAGAATGCGACTCCACCCCGGCCGTCGGCCCGCGTGAGCCCGCCTTCATTGAGCAGGAATTCGGCGTCTTTCACGAGATCGGCTTGATGATCGACGATCCACGCAGCGCCGACTCCCGCGCCGATCTCCTCGTCGGCCGTCGCCAGGAAGATGATGTCGCGCTTGAGCGGAACATGGGCGCGCTTCAGAATCAGCATCGTCATGAGCTGGGCGATCGCTTCGCCTTTCATGTCGAGCGCGCCCCGGCCCCACACGTAGCCGTCCTTGATCAGACCGCTGAACGGATCGACGGTCCAGTACTCGGGCGATGCCAACACGACGTCCATGTGGTTCAACAGAATCAGCGGCCGCGCGCTGCCGTCGCCCCCGAGCCGCGCGTAGAGATTGGCCTTTCCCGGAGCCGGCTCGAAAGTCCGCGCTTCAATGCCCTCGCGCCGCAGGACGTCCGCGAGCCAGCGGGCGCCCGCGATCTCGTTCCCTGGCGGGTTGGTCGTGTTGATGCGCAGGTACTGCGACAGCAGCGCGGTCGCTTCGTCCCCGAGCGCTTTCCACTCTGCGTCGCCCGGCGCAGCGATGAGCGCGACGCGCGCGGGCGTTTCCAGCACTGGTGCCGATGACGGACCGGCGAGCGGTGGCATTGGACGACGTGCGGCGCAGCCGGCGACGAGCACCACCAGTGGGATCAGCTTCGAACCGTGCATAGTCGATGTCCTGTGCTAGAGCGTGAGCGTCTCGCCATGCGCGAGCTGGCGATATCCGCCCGGTGGTAATCCGGCGGCGTCCCATGCGGCGCGGGCACGGATCGGCGGTTCGTCCATCGCTTCATCGGTGAGCTTGAACGTCCCCCAGTGAATCGGCACCATGACGCGCGCCTTCAGCGCGCGAAAGGCGGCGACCGCTTCCTCGGGGTTCATGTGCAGATACCGCATGAACCAGCGCGGCTCATACGCGCCGATCGGCATCAGGGCGACATCGAAGGGTCCGTACCGCTCGCCGATCGTTCCGAACTCGGGATGATAGCCCGTGTCACCCGCGAAATACACGCGCTGGCCGTTTGCGCCCGTGAGCGCAAAGCCACACCAGAGCGTGTCGCCACGGTCGCCGAACCCGCGACTGCTGAAATGCTGCGCCGGTGTGGCCGCGATTCGGAGCGACTCAGCCTTCCAGTCTCCCCACCAATCAAGCTCGACGACCGCGCTGGGACGAGCACCACGCTTCTGGACGAACGACGCGAGACCCAATGGCACGATCCACGACGCCTGAGGGTGTGTGCCCGCGAGGCGCCGCACGGTCCCAGCGTCGAGATGGTCGTAGTGGTTGTGCGACTCCAACACGACATCCAGCGGTGGCAACTCTTCGAACGCGATCCCCGGCGCCACCCAGCGACGCGGACCGGCGAATCGGACCGGCGATGCTCGCTCGCTCCACGTCGGGTCGGTGAGAATGTTGAGCCCGTTGAGCTGGATGAGCAGGCTCGAGTGTCCAACCCACGTCACCGTGAGTTGCGAGAGCGGAGCCCGTGGGGCGACGAACGCCGGCCGGACCCGCCCGAACACCGATGGATCGGGATCCTTGGGACGGGGTCGAGTCGTGCGATGCACGAGCATCCACTTGAGGAGGCTGCCGAACCCTGGGACGGCGTGATCAACCCACGGATTGCGAAAGCCCCCGCCGGGGCGGTGGTGCGAGGGAACGGCGGGAGGTGTCACGGCGCGCAATATAGCCGCGTCGTGACTCCCTGCTTAATGCGTCGAGCTGTCGGGCGCGACGAAAATCGCGAGCGTGTCTGCCAACGCACCGCTCGAGGCAACGATCCGGCCGGTCCCGACGATCTTGGATGTGACACGCGCAAACCGATTGCTATCGACAGCGAGCCCGAGTACGGCCGGGTCCAGGTTCTGCCACGTCACGAGGGCGGTGGGATCCTGCTGATGCTGCGCGTTCACCACGATCGCTTCGAGTGGATTCGTGCGACTCACCAGCATCGAGCTCGCGCCGAGGATGAAGACCCCTCCCCGAAACGCCGACAACCTGACGTTATGCGTCGTCTCGGCGCCACGGTTGACCGCGACGTTCGAATCGAGCGCCGACGAGAAGTTGCTGCCGGATGGGGGATCCACGCCCACGATGTAGGTGCCGGGCAACAGAAAGGCGAGGCGATAGTGGCCAGCTGCATCCGTCGTGCCCGTCGAAAGGATGTACCAGTTGCTCGGGCCACCTCCCCACGCGCTCACCGTGGCATTCGCGACCGGGCCCACTGAGCCGGTGCTCGAATCGCGCGAGACCGTGCCGGCGATATTCCCCGTCGCCGCCCGGTTCACGGCGCGGATCCACGGGAAGACGTCAAACGCTCCGTCGCCGCGCTGGTTGTAGACAAAGCTGCGGCCCACATCGAAGTCGATGACGATGACGGCACCAGAATCGGGGATGTTGACCGGGGCCTCGACAAACGACGCATACGATTCCTGCCCCGCGCCGTTCCAGCGCACGACGGCCTGCGATCCGTTCTTGAAGCGAATGCCCGCCGAAGAGTCGACGTTGATGGTCACGAGCACCGCTTTGTACTGATCGGCCGTCACGACACCGACGCCGAGCGAGTCCGTCAGGCCCTGTTGCAGCGTCAGCAGATCGACTTGGCGGTGCGGCGCCGCCACCGTTACCCAATGCATGCTGTCGGCCGAGGTGCCGGTGTCCGGATGGGTCGAAACGGCGATGCTGACGATGTAGACCTGCACACTCTGGACCGAATCGAACGGGAAGGGGTCGTCAGTAAGGAGGACCTTCGCCGTGGGCTGACGACCCGCAGGACCGAGATTCCGGACGTCGTCCTGATAGCAGCCTACGGCGATCGTGGCGACGGCAAGCAGGACGAGGCTCAGTCTCGACATCATCAAATTCCTCCTGAGGGTGTTGCGCAGACGGCGCCGTTGTATTCAATACCCGGGTAATCTCGCGCGGCGTCACACGGCCGCGCACGCTTTCCCTTGTGACGCGGCGACTTACGCGATGGGTATAGACAAAGTGGAACCAAGCGACGCAGAGCTGGTGCGCCGGGTCCGGGCCGGCGACACCGGGGCGTACGGCGCGCTGGTTTCCCGCTACCGCGATCGCCTGGGGCGTTACGCCGTCCACATGATCGGCGATCGTGAAGACGCGGAGGAAGCGTTGCAGGATAGCTTCGTGCGTGCCTATCGCTCCCTCGCGCGCTGCGACGATCCCGCACGCTTCGGCGCTTGGCTGTATGGAATCCTGGTGAATCGCTGTCGCACGACGGGGGCGCGTGCCGCGCGTCGCCGTCGGATGTTCGTGCGCGACGCACAGGCCTTGAACGGCGCCGCGCACACAGACCGGGCCGATCACCTGGACTGGACCGACACAGTCAACCGGGCTTTGGCGCGCCTGGCACCTGAGTACCGCGAGGCGTTTCTCCTCAAGCACGTCGAGGATCTCGAGTACGAGGTGATCGCCGAGCTGACCGGCGCCGGCGTGTCGGCGCTCAAGATGCGAGTGAAGCGCGCCCGCGAGCAGCTGCAAAAGTATCTCAGAGAGGCGGAGCATGTTTGAACGAGAAGATGAAACCGTCGAACGCGTAATTCAGCACTTGCGCCGACCGGTGGCGATTGACCCGGCACTGGACGCGCGAGTGATGCAGGAAATCGCCCTGGCACCATCGCAGGGGCGGCGCGCCCGGCCGCTGTGGCCTCTCGTTGCCGTCGCAGCCGTGTTGGCGATAGTTCTTTTTGCGCGGCCCTGGAATCGCAACGATACGAATAGGAGCGACATGCTCCAATTCGTTTTGGTCGCTCCGCAGGCTGCGTCAGTGTCGCTCGTCGGAGACTTCAATGACTGGGACCCTGCGCGCTCGCCGATGCAGACCGCGCACGGCGTATGGGCGACCGTCGTGCGGCTCGCGCCGGGGCGCTATCGCTACGCTTTTCTCGTGAACGGCGTCGAATGGCGCGCCGACCCCGGCGCACCCGCCGCGAAAGACGATGAGTTCGGAACGCCGAACTCTGTGGTTACGGTCGGAGGGAGAGGATCATGATTCTCGCCGCGCTGCTTGTTGTGACACAGGTTGCTGCCCAGGATCCGCGACTCGAGCGGCTCGATCCCGATACCCGTTCGGCCGTCGCTGCAGTCGTAGATTCGGCGCACGGCGTGGGGCTTCCTGTTGAGCCAATCATCCAACGTGCTTTGGAAGGCGCGACCAAGGGCGCGCCGGGCGCTCGAATTGTGGCGGCCGTGAGGAGACTCGCCGGCGATCTCGGTACGGCGCGTGGAGCGCTCGGCAATAGCGCGTCGGCACCGGAACTCGAGGCTGGGGTGGCGGCGCTGCGCGCCGGCGCGACACCGGAAGTCCTCGCGCATCTCCGCGACGTGCGCCGCCCCCCGCTCACCATGGCGCTCTCCGTACTCGCCGACCTGGTCGCGAGCGGCGTGCCCGCTGACAGCGCCGCAGCCGCGGTCCTCGCGCTGGCACCGAAAGCGCGGGACGCCGATCTGGTCGAGTTTCGGCGTGCCGTCGAGCGCGACATTGCACTCGGCGCACCGCCCGGCGCCGCTACGTCGGTGCGTCTCAACGCGGGCGCGTTCGTCAACAGCAGCGACGCCGGCAGCCCCGGCAACCCACCCAGCCGCCGCACCCGGCCGTAGTCCTTCATCTCCGTGCGGACACTCGCCCTCATCGGATTGGCGTGTGGGGTCAGTGGTCACGCGTTGTATGCGCAAGTAACGGCGAACGTCGAGGCGGGCATCACGGATGTCCAATACGATGGCTTCCTCGCGTCCGGTGCGGCGTCCATTTCACCCACGATGCGTTGGCAGCACCCCAGAGGCCGGGGCTTTTTTAGCGCGCGCGGCACCTACCTGCAGTTCCAGAGCGGGCGCCGCAGTATCGATGGCTCGGCCAATGGCTCGTGGTTTACCCCGCTCGCGCGCCACTGGCGGGGCGAGGTCGGTGTCGCCGCAGGCGCCAGCGATTACGCGAACATCGCGAGCTTCAGCCACGGACAGGTTGATGCGCGCCTCCATCTGATGGATGAGGACCGTGGTGGCTGGTTCGCGGCGACGATGGGCCGCGCTTCATTCGGCGGTGGACCTCGGCCCGTCACGGTGGTTGCGGTTGGCATGTGGCTCCTGCGCACCGACAAGACGATGTTCGTGTCGCTGGATCGCTCGTTTATTGGCGACACGGCCTACACCGATCTACGGTCATCCGCCCGGTGGCGGCGGGCAAGCATCGTGCTTGAAGGTGTCGTCGGAGCCCGTGTGTGGAGTCGCGGCGGGGGGCGCGGGGTGTTTGGAGAGGGCAGCGCCACGGTGACCCTGGGACGGCAGGCGGCGCTGGTCTTGTCTGCCGGTCGCTACCCTACCGATGTCGTCAGTGGGAGCCTCGCCGGTCGATATGTGACGGCGGCGCTGCGCCTCGGCACGATTGCCGTACACAGGCCCGCCACACCCGCGCTTACCAACTCGCACGCCAGCGAATTGCATAGCTCGACGAGCACGTCGGATACCCGCTTGGAGATTCGCTCGCAGCAGAACGACGACGTCCGTCTCACGCTGTACGCCCCCGGCGCGACGGCGGTCGAAATCAGCGGCGATTTCACCGATTGGCGTCCTGTACCACTGAGCAGGGATCCTGTGAACGGCGACGCCTGGGTGGCATCGTTTCGAATTTCGCGGGGCCTGCACCGCATCAACGTGCGTCGAGATGGCGGGCCGTGGCTGGCCCCCGGTGGCACGACGCGCAGCGCCGACGACTACGACGGCGAGGTCGGCATGTTCATCCTGCCGTAGAGAGACGCTGCACAAGTCACGTATTTTGTGCAGAGCTTTCCTAGCGGGCGCCGCCAGCCAGCTGCAACGCCTCCGGACGGCGACGCAGCGCCAGCATCGCCCAGACGCCGAGCGCCGGTCCGATCGCCAGGACGCTCATGCTCCATCGCCAACCGATCACTGCGGCGACTTTTGGCAGCAAGTAGATCGTCGCGCAGGTCAGCAGGAATCCGAGACTGGTCTGCAGTGTGAGCGCGGTGCCGACGTAGTCGCGAGGCGCGAGCTCGCTGACTGCGGCGGAGAACTGCGCTGAGTCGGCGACGACACTGACTCCCCACACGAGCAGCAACGGGACCAACAGGGCGAGTGGGCTGCCAAAGAGAAAGCCGACAGCGATGGCGCAGCTTCCTGACACCATCATTGCAGCGCTGGTTACCAGTGTGCGACCCAGACGATCGGCGTACTCCCCGCCGAGCCAGCATCCAATCGCGCCGCTGCCGACGACCGCGAACGTCACGAGCGCAGCGAGTCCAGTGACGTCGGCCTCCGGACCACGGCGCGTGTGCTCGCTGGCGGTGATGAACACCGCCATCCAGGTCCACATCGCGTACAGCTCCCACATGTGGCCCAGGTACCCGAGGTTCGCGAGCAGCACGCCGGGATCTTTCAGAATCCGAGGGGCGGCGGCGAGAGAAAACGGCGGCGAAGGGGCGGCGAAGGGTCCGTCGTTTGGCACGAGGAGAACCAGCAGTCCTCCCGCCAGCGCACCGACGGCAGCAATCACGAGGACTATGCGCCAAGCCGTTGGCGAAACCGCCCACCTAATGAGGTGCGGACTGGCCGAGCCAAGTGTGAGCGCGCCAACGAGAATCCCGATCGCCAGCCCTCGTCCTTCCTTAAACCATCCCGCCGCGATCTTCATCCCGGGTGGGTACACTCCGGCGAGCGCGGCACCCGTGAGTAACCGGCAGACGATTCCCATCGCGATGCCGCCGGAAGCCGCAACGCCGAGCGTTGCAATCGCGGCCAGCGCAGCCGATCCGGCGACCAGTCGCCGTGCCGACAGACGATCGGCCAGCGTGAAAATGGCACTCACGAGCGCGCCCGCGACGAACCCGAGCTGCACGGAGATCGTCAGCCAAGCCGTAGTGACGGGCGAGAGGTACCAGACGCGCGCGAGCGTGGGAGCTACGGCGGACGCACTGAACCAGGGAGCCATCGCCAGCAGTTCGGCGATGGCCAGCACGGCCAGTACGCGTCGCGGGGTCACAACCCGGTAGGATGATCCAAAAAAACCCAGGGCAGATCGAACTTCTTGGCGACGTGCTCGGCCAGCGCTTTGACGCCGACCGTCTCTGTGGCGTAATGGCCCGCGTAGAAGACATTGACACCCAGCTCTTCGGCGTCGAAAAATGTCCAGTGCTGCCCTTCGCCGGTGACGAAAGTGTCGAGTGCCGCCGCGGCGGCTTGCGGGATCAAGGACCCTCCCGAGCCGGTGACGATCCCGACCTGTTGCACCCGCTCGGGCCCGAACGGGAACAGTCGCGGCGCCGTACCGAGGGCCTTGGTCAGCGCCCAACTCAGCTCTTCGCGCTTTCCGTGGTACTCGCCCCAGACACCCGCGGGCGCTCCGTGATACGACCCGAAATCGCCGCGAACCTTGATGTCGAGCATTCGGGCGAGCACGCGGTTGTTGCCAACGTCGGGATGACGGTCGAGCGGAAGGTGAGCGGCGTAGAGCGCGATGTTTCCTTTGATGAGACCCGCAAGCCGGCGATAGGCGGGACCCACGAGCGGCCGCAGGCCACCCCAAAACATTCCGTGATGGACAAGGAGACAGTCGGCGTGCTGCTCCGTCGCCTGACGGACCGTGGCCTCGCAGAGGTCCACGGCGGCGGCGAGGCGGCCGACCTCCCCCGAGTTGCTGACCTGCAGGCCGTTCAGCGCCTCGGGGGCGTCAGCGATCTCCTCGGCAACATGGAGGTAGTCATCGAGAAAACGGACCAAGGTGTCGAGGCGCACTTAAGACACCGTAGTCACAGTATCGAGGCAGTTAACCGACTTTCCACATCGGCTGATATCACAACACAATATCTGACAACAACTTAGAGAATCCACATGCAGTGGCGCAGAGCGTGTGGATATCTATGCCCTAGCCAGAGCCTGCCCACTACGCTCCGAGACTTGCGGCGGCTGGCCGGCGTCCTCACCCATCCGCAAGACGCCGTTCATCTCTCCGCCCTCTTGTATCAGAAGTTTTTTCGTATGCACGTCGCCGTGCACGACACTCGTGGCCTGGAGCTCGACGCGCTCCTCGGCGTAGATGGCTCCGCGCACTTCGCCGCCGATGATCGCTTCGCGGCTCACCACATCGCCTTCCACTTCCCCGCCCCGTGCGACCAGGACCTGCTTCGCCGCGCGAACCGTTCCGTTCACGGAGCCCTCGATCTTCACGACGCCATCGGCCGAGATGTCGCCGACGACACGCATCCCCGCGCCGATGATCGATAGCCCGGGAACGCCTTCACGGCCACCGCCGGGTGCCGCGCCTTTTTCTGAGAACACCGCCATCAGCGTCCCTCCTTCACTAGATCGAGCGGATCGACGGACTTTTCGTCACGTCGAATCTCAAAGTGCAAGTGCGGAGCTGTGGACCGCCCTGAGTTTCCAGACAAGCCGATGACCTGTCCTGCCTGAACTTCGTCGCCCTCGGCTGCAATCAGCCGTGACATGTGACCATACATCGTCTCATAACCGGACGGATGCCGCAAGAGGACGAACAAACCGTAGTCGGCATCATAGCCCGCCGCCGTTACCGAGCCTCCCCCCGATGCCCGAACCGGAGTCCCGAGCGGAACGGCGATATCGATGCCGGGATGGGATTCGTCGACCACGCCCGGCCGCACCTGGCCGCGGGTGACAAACCCTTGGACATCGAGAGGCCAGTGCGAGGGTGTTGATGGGCCGGTTTCATAGCGGTTCGCGCCGCCCGGCAGCGCAGCCCGAATTGGCACGGCGCGCATGGTTGTGGTGAAGTCGGTGTTGCGAGCGACGGTCCCGCCGCTACGGGAGACGGGAGGGGCCTTGACACCGAGCATTTGTCGCAGCTCCTGGTAGTTCGCTTCGGCGCGATTCAACGCGGACGCGAGCCGCTGTACGCGGCCGTTCTCGACGCGGAGTCGCGACACTTCTCGCTTGAGTCCCGGGACCAGTGCGGCGTTGCGCGAGATCGGTCCCGCGAACGCGAAGAACAACACCACCAGCACGGCAATCGCACCGGCACCCCACTTCCCCGCCATGACTGCCCACCGAGGAAAGCGGTACTGCTTGGATTCGAGATCGCCGTCAGCGTGGACGACGATCGTGACGCCGCGGGTCGTCATCCGTCGAACGGTGCGCCCAGCATCAGCTCGAGGAGCCGCGCCAGATCCTCGTTCGAGTAGAACAACACATGAATCTGACCTTTCCCTTTTGCGCGCAACGTGACGCGCACGTCGGTACCAAGCCGGCGGCGCAATGCGTCCTCGATGCGTCGCACTTCGGGAGCTGCTCCCATGCCGCGTTTCATGCGCGGGCGGCGTTCGGGCGCGCGTCCGCCGCGCACCCGATCTTCGACTTCGCGAACGGAGAAGCCTTGGGCAACCGCCTCGCGGGCGAGACTCGTGACGATGCGCGAATCCTCGAGCCCGAGGAGCGCGCGTGCATGGCCCACCGACAAGCGTCCCTCATGCAGCATCTGCAATACCACTTCGGGCAGCTTGAGCAGACGGAGTGCGTTCGCGACTGTCGAGCGGTCGCGACCCACAGCGTCAGCAACGTCTTGCTGGGCGAGTTTGAATTCCGCGATCAGGCGTTCGTAGCCGCGCGCCTCGTCCACGGGTGACAGATCGTCGCGCTGCAGATTCTCGATCAGCGCCAGTGTCAGGAGCGTGCGATCATCGGCGTCGCGCTGTACGGCGGGAATGCGTTCCCATCCCAGCTGCTGGCACGCGCGCAGGCGGCGTTCGCCGGCGATCAGCTCAAACGCTCCGTTGCCGCCAGGCGCTCTGCGAACGACGATCGGCTGCAGCAGTCCCGCTTGTTTGATCGAGGAAACGAGCTCCTCGAGCGCCGCGGGATCCACAGTCTTTCGGGGCTGGAATGGGTTCGGCCGAACATCCTTGATGGGCAGCTCGACCAGGCTTCCTTCTCGCTCTGCCTCCTCGCGGGTCGGCCCAAGCAGCGCCTCGAGCCCTCGGCCCAAGCGACGTCTTCCTGCGGCGGTTTCCGTCATGCGGGCACCTCCGGGGGGGGCAGTTGTTCAATTGCGGGCAGGCTTGGCGAGGGTGGAGCGCCTTGCTCGACCCGGCGAATCAACTCCTGAGCGACGGCCAGGTAGCTCTTGGCACCGACCGATTGCACGTCGTACAACACGATCGGCTTGCCAAAGCTTGGCGCTTCCGCCAGGCGCACGTTGCGTGGGATCGTGACAGTGAACATGCGCCCACCGAAGTACTCTTTCGCTTCTTCAGCGACTTGTTTGCAGAGATTGAGACGCGCGTCGTACATCGTCAGCAGTACGCCTTCAATGGCGAGGGCGGGATTGAAATTGCGCTGCACGAGCTTGACGGTGTTGAGCAGTTGCGAGAGTCCTTCGAGCGCGTAGTACTCGCACTGAATCGGGATGATGACGCTGTCGGCAGCCGTCAGCATGTTCAGCGTGATGAGGCCGAGCGACGGCGGGCAGTCGATCATGATGTAGCTGTACTCATCGCGCAGATCCCGCAGCGCGTCGCGCATGCGCGTCTCGCGCGCGGTTTGATTCACGAGCTCGATTTCGGCGCCCACCAGGTCCTGCGTGGCGGGGACGACGTCGAGATACGGAAAATGCACGTGCGGGAAGCGCGACTGTGCGAGCGACGCGCCATCGATGAGCGATTCGTAGAGCGACTTGCGGATGCGATCCCGCTCGATGCCGACGCCACTTGTGGAGTTGCCTTGCGGGTCGGCATCGATGAGTAGCGTCTTCCGCTCGGCGGTTGCGAGCGACGCCGCGAGGTTGACCGCGGTCGTCGTTTTGCCGACGCCGCCTTTTTGGTTTGCGATCGCGATTACGCGTGACATTATAAGTCGTTATTTTACAATGAATTATGTAGCTAGCAAATCAGGGCAAGTCCAATATACGTTCGTTTCACGTGAAACGAAAGAGCGTAAGTTTCACGTGAAACTGCAACAATGAGGGCTACGCGACTCTGCGGCGCCAGCGCGTTGCCTCGAGGACCAGGTTGTGGAGATCGCTCGGTGTCACGCCCGGGACGCGCGCGGCCTGCGCGAGTGAGCTGGGGCGCACGCGGTCGAGTTTCTGCCGCGCTTCGGTCGCCAGAGTCCGCAACTCGAGATACGGAAGAAACAACGCGGCCAGCGAGACTCCAGGCCGCTTCGCGATCACCGCGATGCGCGTACTCTCCGCGATTGGAACCGGAGCCTCGGCCGGAGTGATCGTCGTCTCACGCGCGAGGCGCAGCGCTGACTCCTCAGCGTCCAGCCGCCCTTCCGCGGCTCGCAACTCCTCGTCGGTCAGCAAACCGAGCTGCTCGGCGAGAGGAAGCAAGCGGCGCAGCGCGTTGTCCTGGCGGAGGAGCAAGCGGAACTCAGACCGCGACGTGAACAAGCGATACGGCTCATCGACTCCGCGGGTCACCAGATCATCGACGAGCACTCCGATGTATGCGTCGTCACGTCCCAGGACTACCGGCTCGGCGCCGCGGATCCGGCGCACGGCGTTTACGCCGGCCACGACCCCTTGGCCCGCCGCTTCCTCGTAGCCTGTGGTCCCGTTGATTTGCCCGGCGAAGAACAGGTGCTCGACGGTCTTCACCTCGAGCCACGGCGTCAGCTGAGTGGGCGGATAGTAGTCGTATTCGATCGCGTAGCCCGGGCGTGTCATCCGGGCGCGCTCGAGGCCGGGGACGGCGTGCAGGAATTCGAGCTGCACAGCGACGGGAAGGGAAGTCGACAGCCCGTTCACGTACAGCTCCGTGGTGTCGAGCCCCTCCGGCTCAAGGAAGATCTGGTGGCGCTTGGCCGCCGGGAACTTCACGATCTTGTCCTCGACCGACGGGCAATAGCGCGGCCCTCTGCCGCTGATTGCGCCGCCGTAGAGCGCCGACTCCTGCAAGTGCCGCTGGATGATTTCCTTCACCTCTTCGCCGGCCCATGTGATCCAGCAGGGCACTTGGCGCGGCCGCTCGCTGCGCTCGTGGAAGGAGAAGCGGAACTCGTCGCTGTCGCCGTCCTGTCTTTCGACCTTGCTCCAGTTCACCGATCGACCATCGACGCGCGGCGGCGTGCCGGTCTTGAACCGCGATACTGTAAGACCAATATTTTCAATCACTTGTGCCATCTCAACTGACGGCTGATCTCCCGCACGGCCAGCCGGAATTTGCGTGTCTGTGCCGACGTGAATGCGGCCGCGCAGAAATGTGCCGGCCGTGATGACGACGGCGCGCGCGCTGAAGCGCCGCCCGTCTCCCGTCTCGACACCGGTGATCCGCGTGCCACGTTCGTCGAACAGCAGATTTGTGACCATCCCTTGCGTGAGTTCGAGGGTAGGGAATTGCTCGAGCAACGCGCGCACGGCGCGTCGGTAGAGAGTCCGGTCGCACTGCGCGCGCGGCGCCCAGACGGCCGGGCCCTTGGAGCGATTCAGCATGCGGAATTGGATGGTGGCGCGATCGGCAGCGCGGGCCATGAGACCGCCGAGCGAATCGACCTCGCGGACGACGGTCCCCTTCGCGATGCCGCCGATGGCGGGATTGCACGACATCTGACCGATCGTGTCCAAGACGGAAGTCAGCAGCAGAGTCTTGGCACCGAGGCGCGCCGACATGGCAGCGGCTTCGGTACCGGCGTGGCCGCCACCGACGACGATTACGTCAAAGTCGAGCATGGCAGAGAAGCTACAAAGCGAGGACCCGCAACGGCTAGGCCACAGACGCGGCAGCGGGCTACAGTCAACGGGGTTTAGGACGATCGACCGCCTGGCTGACCTTTCGAAGAAGACCGAAGAGCGTCTTGCTGGTTTCGGTTGCAAGCGCCTCGAGGCGTCCGAACTCCGCCCCTCGTAAGTAACCGATATCGCGCGCCATGACGAGTGCGGTTTGCACTTCAGCGAGGGAGCCCCATGCGGTATCCAGAGACTTTCGGTAATCCCTGGTGCCCTTCCGGGCAGATCCCTCAGCAATGTTGAGCGGAATACTGTAGGACGCTCTGCGAAGTTGGTCTGCCAGCCGCTCCTGCTCGAAGTCGGGAAAACGCTGCGCCACCTTGGAACATTCGACGGCCAGTCTTTCCGCGTGCTGCCAAGCTTTCAGGGTATGATGATTCGGCACACAAGGAGGATAGACGATAACGGAAGAATCACCGAATCATTTCATCTCATCCCGTATCCTGTTTACGCGAGCCCGCGGTGCGTCTGCAGCCTAGTTCTTGCATGTCCGCGCCTAGCAGTTAGGCAGTTCTGACCCACCTCACGAGCTCTTTCATCGTCGGGCGTTTGCCCGTCATCAGGATCCCGACCCGATAAATCCGTGCGGCGACCCACGTCACGCCCACGATCGCAATCGCCAGTATCACCAGCGACATCACCAGCTCCCACGTCGGCATACTGCCGGCTGTCCAGCGGACTGGCGTTGCGATCGGCGTCGTGAACGGCACGAGTGACAGCGTGCGCGCGAACACCGAGCCCGGATCATTCGTGAGTCCGAGGATCGACAAGTAGGAAATCATGAGCAGGATCGTGACCGGTTGCTGTGCCTGGCGCGCCTCCTGTTCGTTGCTCGACATCGCACCGACCGCCGCGAACATGGCGGAATACAGCAGGAACCCGCCAAGGAAGAACGCAATGAACACCCCCATCGTCGAGGCGGGGATATGCGGCAACGACATCGTTTGGACATCCCCAGGATTCGCCCCGAGTGCCCGCGCGATGGGGCCGCGCAGTGAAAGCAGGACGCGCGCCGACACCGCCCAGATGAAGAATTGGAAGAACGAGACCGCGCCGGCGCCGAAGATCTTGCCGAGCATCAGTTGGAACGGACGCACCGACGACACCAACACCTCAATGATGCGGGTCGTCTTTTCCTCGAGCACCGAGCTCATCACGTTGACGCCGTACAGCAGGATCGCCATGAAAAGCAGAATCGCCATGAAGTACGCCGTCAAGAACGACTGCGTGGCGTTCTCCGCCACCGTGCGACCACGTGCTATCTTCTTTTGGTCCAATGAGATACGTATCTGTGCCCAGTCCACCACGCCGGGATTCACACCCTTCTGCTCGAGCCGCGCCTTCACGACCAGCCGGCCGAGGGTCCGCTGCAACGCCTCGATCGTCTGCATACCGAGATTGGACGCCTGGTACTCGGCGCGTCCGGTCTCGACGAGGTCGTTCGTCACGATCAAGAGTCCGTTCAGCTGTTTCGCTTCGACTAGATCTTTCAGCGAATCAACCACCCGGAGCCCGGCGGGCGCCAGCGAGGCGCGGAAGGAGTTGCTGGCATTCAGCGCCTCAACGACGCGCGCACCCAACCCACCGGTCGTGCTGTCCACGACGGCGACTTGGCGCACCGCGCCGCCCAGCGACTGCACGATCTGGAACACGATGATCCCGGCGAATAACACGGGCCCCAGGATCGCCGAAACCCAGAACCACTTGGTGCGGACGCGCTCGACGAACTCGCGCCGGATGATGGCCCATACCTTATGCACGGGCGGCCATCCTCGCGGATTCCGTTCCGGGGACGGCGGCGGCCGTGGCGGCCTCTGGGCCGACCAAATCCACAAAGATCTTGTGAAGCGAAGGACTCGCAAGCTCGAACCGCGACAACCGGGCGCCCGAAGTGACCAGCCCCCGCAGGATCTCCTGCGCATCCGCGCCCGGGGCGAGTTCCAACTCTGCCTGCTGGCCAAAATCCTGAATCTTGGCGACGAGCCGCCGATCGCTGAAAATCTGTTGCGCCCCACCCTGACTGCCGTCGAATGCGACAATCACGTGCTGCCCGCCATGCGTCCGCTTCACCTCAGCCAATGTGCCGTCGATGAGCTTCTTGCCACGCGCGATGATGCACAGCCGGTCGCACAGTTGCTCGGCGTGCTCCATGATGTGCGTCGAGAACAGCACCGTTTTGCCGCGCCGCCGGTAGTCGACTACCGTGTCGCGCAACACCTGCGAGTTGACGGGATCGAGACCGGAGAACGGCTCGTCGAGAATCACGAGATCGGGATCGTGCTGCACCGTGGAAATAAACTGGACCTTCTGCTGCATGCCTTTGGAGAGATCGGAAACCTTGCGCATCCGCCAGTCGGCAAGTCCGAGACGTTCCAGCCACTCGAGCGCTTTGACGCGCGCCACGCGTCGCGACACGCCCTTCGCCTCCGCCAGGAACACGAGGACGTCGAGGACCCGCATCCGCGGATAGAGACCGCGCTCTTCCGGCAGGTACCCGATCTGCGCCGAGTGCGTGCGGCCGCCCGCGACGGTCCCGAGCAGGCGCACTGACCCCTCGTCAGGCTCGTAGATGTCCATGATCATCCGGAGCGTGGTCGTCTTGCCTGCGCCGTTCGGGCCGAGCAAACCGTAGATGATGCCGGAGGAAACGCTCAGGGAAAGCGCGTCGACGGCGGTATGACCCGCGAAGCGCTTCGTAACGCGATCGACGATGACAGCGTCAGGCATTGCCCCCACAAACTATCGGGGAAGGCGGAAGGGGGAAGGGGCGATGCCCGATACTGCGACGCTAGGATGGTACGACGCTAGACAACTACGACGCTAAAACGCCGAAGAGTTCGCCCGCTTTTCGTACGGCGGTTACCAAGGCATCGATGTCGTCGACGTCATTATAGATGTAGAAGGACGCCCGCGCGGTCGCCGCCACGCCCAACCGGCGCATCAGCGGCTGCGTGCAATGATGGCCGGCGCGAATACAGACACTGTCCTTGTCCAGGATGGTTGCCAGGTCGTGCGCGTGAATGTCGCCGTATGTGAATGGAACGACGCCGGCGCGGTGACCGCGCGGTCCGTAGATCGTGACACCTTCGATCTGGGAGAGCCGCTCGATCGTCAGGCGGGCGAGCTCCTGCTCGTGCTCGGACACCTTGTCCATTCCCAGCCGCTCGAGATAGGCGATAGCGGCGCTCAGCCCGACGGCAGCCTCCACGTTTGGTGTCCCGCCCTCGAACTTGTGGGGAATCTTGTTCCAGGTGGATCGGTCGTCCCAAACTCGCTCGATCATTTCGCCGCCCCCGTGGTAGGGGGGCATTGCTTCGAGCAGCGCCGGCTTGGCGATCAACGCCCCGCTTCCCATGGGCGCGAGCATCTTGTGGCCGGATAGCGCGTAGAAGTCGCAGTCGATCGCCTGCACGTCGACCCGGAGGTGCGGGCTGGACTGCGCCCCGTCCACCACCGTCACCGCCCCCGCCGCGTGTGCCAGTTTGCTGAGCTGCGCGGCGGGATTCACCGTCCCGAGCGAATTCGAGACATA